>VFQQ010002398.1_pt1 | contig 21268 bp, 13 predicted proteins | sample 3512341 | NCBI WGS metagenome assembly VFQQ01 (sample SAMN10412373, study PRJNA504923) | tailings metagenome | isolation source: Relicate 2 Philex TSF1 revegetated site | place: Philippines: Tuba, Benguet | collected 2017-08-29 | reverse complement strand
GGAAGCCGTGGCGATTACCGCCATATTCGATGAACGCCGCCTGCAGCGACGGTTCAACGCGCGTCACCTTGGCGAGGTAGATGTTGCCTCTCAGCTGCTGCCGCGAGGCAGATTCGAAATCGAATTCCTCGAGCTTGTTACCGTTGCTGACGACAATCCGTGTTTCTTCCGGGTGGATGCCATCCACCAGCATTCTTTTGGTAGCCATAAAAGTTTACTCCGCGCCGTCGCGCGCCAACAGGGATGGCCCGGCGAACCGGGCTCCTAAGCGTGGCGCCATGCGAGGCGAATTGTGTGGGTAAGGTGGCGCTCGACGCGCCGGTCGTGTCAGTGGCGCGCGCGCCGCTGGATGAGTGGAATGTCTGAACCGGGGGGCGATGCATGACAAATGCGCAATCGATCAGTCGGATCGCGTCTGGTCTTGTCTGCCCAGTGGTCATCAGACCTCTTCCTGTGGGGCAGGAGAGAAGGGCCATGGCCCGATCCCGCCGTTCGACCCATTGCGGGTCGAAATTCCAATGCCGAGGCGTCAAATGTGCCGCATTTTCAGAGCCGGAGCCAATCACTTAGCGTGGTTCCGGACCGCCGCCGCCGTGCCCTTGGCGACCGGCGAGGAGGCCGGTCCGGCACAAGGTTTTGGCAGCGAAGCGCCTCACTTCAAGCCTTTAGGGGTGTTGCTGCCAATTGGCAACAGGAAAGTCGAAACCGGCCGGGAGAGGGCGGTTTTGGATTGCGCGAGATCAGCCGATAACTTGCTTTTGACTATCAACCTGCTTAACGCCCCAGAATCGCCCGAACCGTCTGGCGAACTCTCTGGCCTCATATGGGGAGCGTGTCCGCGTTGTTCAATTCTATCGGCTCCGGCGGACAGACCGGCGGTTTTCTGCGGCCTTTTTCGGCCCTTTTGCTTATACTGGCCATGGCCGCGCCGGCGTTCGCGCAGCAGTCCGGAGCGGTCGAATCGGCCATCGAGGATCCGCGTGGCGGCGTGTCCACGCTGCCTGAGGTGCTCGACGCCCGCGTCACGGCGACGCCCGAGCGTGCGCGGCTGATCATCGACCTCTCCGGGCCGACCGAGTTCGCCATTGTTTCGCTGACCGGCCCCGACCGCATCGCGATCGACGTCAAATCCACAGGCACCCGCATCGCCGTGCCGCCCGATGTCGCAGGCGGCGGTATTGTGGGCAAGTACACAGTGGAACTGGCCGAGCCCGGCCGCGTCCGCACCGTTCTGGAACTCTCGACGCCCTCGCAGGTGCAGCAGGCCTATATTCTGGACGCGGTCGGCGACCAGCCGGCGCGGCTGGTGGTCGACCTGATTACCGATACGCCGGAGCATTTCGCCGAAAAGGTCGCCACCGACCTTGCGGCCTCGGCCGCCAACCAGGGTGTGCCGCCCGAAGCGCTCTCCACCGATCCGGGCACACATGGCGAGGCCATGGCGGTGCGACCGCTGGTGGTGATCGACCCCGGTCATGGCGGCGTCGACAATGGCGCCTCCGCCCCGAACGGCGTGCATGAAAAGAGCATCACGCTGGCCTTCGCGCTGGATCTGCAGAAGATTCTCGTGGAATCCGGCCGCTACGACGTGGCGCTGACCCGCGAGGACGACACCTACCTGACACTCAACGAGCGGGTGGCGCTGGCGCGGGCCAACAAAGCCGACCTCTTCATTTCGCTCCATGCCGACAGTTTCCAGCAGGCCGAAATCCGGGGCGCGAGCGTCTATACGCGCGACGAAAAGGCCACGGATGTGCTCGACAAGGTCCTGGCCGAGAACGAGAACAAGTCCGACATCGTCGCCGGTTTCACCATGCCGACGACCGAGCCGGCCGTTGTCGACATCCTCGTCGACCTGATGCGGCGCGAAATGCGGAAGTCGTCCTACATCGCCGCGCAGGCTTTGGTGCATCAGCTCGAACCCAGCGTCGCCATGCGGCGCTTCCCGGTACGGCAGGCCGATTTCTTCGTCCTGCAGGCGCCGGACGTGCCATCGGTGCTGGTGGAACTCGGCTTCCTGTCCAATGCCAGCGACATCGCCAACCTGCAGAAGTCGGACTGGCGCGAGCGCGTGGTCGAGGCCCTGGCACGCGGCGTCGCCGACTACTTCGACAGCGCACAGAAGCAGCCGGAGTAGGGCAGGCGGCTGTGGCTTTGCCGTCACGGGCCTCAAACGCCCGTGAAATCGTCCACAATTCCGCCTCTGTCTGCTATGATTCCATCCAAATTCGCGCTGGCTGCGTCGCGCTGCGCTCGGTGGGGTTCTCGACTACATGCTCAGACTTCTTGGCTGGCTCTTTGGTTTCGGCATGTTCTGCGCGCTCGGCGCGGTGGCCGTGGCGGCGGTTTATCTCGCCGATCTCAGCGGCAAGCTGCCTGACTACACGGTGCTCAAGGACTACCAGCCGCCGGTGACGACGCGCGTGCACGCCGCCGACGGCACGCTGCTCGCCGAGTATGCCCGCGAGCGCCGGCTGTTCCAGCCCATCGAGACGATCCCGGCGCAACTGCTGCAGGCGTTCATCTCGGCCGAAGACAAGGACTTTTACAAGCACGGTGGCCTGGCGTTCGACGGCATCATTCGCGCGCTGCGCGACAACATCATGGCCAAGATCGACGGCAATGATGCGATCCAGGGCGGCGGTTCCAGCATCACCCAGCAGGTGGCCAAGAACTTCCTGCTGTCGTCGGAACAGACCTGGGACCGCAAGATCCAGGAAGCGATCCTGGCGCTGCGCATCGAAAGCACCTTCTCCAAGGACAAGATCCTAGAACTCTACGTCAACGAGATCTTCCTCGGGCTGAACTCCTATGGCGTGGCGGCGGCGGCGTTGAACTATTTCGACAAGGCGCTGTACCAGCTGTCATTGTCGGAGAGCGCCTATATCGCGGCGCTGCCCAAGGGGCCCAACAACTATCATCCGTTCCGCCGGCCCAAGCAGGCCATCGAACGCCGCAACTGGGTGCTGGATCGCATGGCCGAGAATGGCTACATCACCCAGGCGCAGGCCGACGAAGCCAAGCAGGACCCGCTCAACGTGGTGCCCCGCCAATCGGGCAGCCAGCTCTACTCGGCGGAGTATTTCACCGAGGAAGTGCGCCGCCAGCTCGGCAAGCTCTACGGCGAGGAAGAGCTCTATGGCGGCGGGTTGAGCGTTCGCACCACGCTGGTGCCCAAGCTGCAGGAATATGCCCGCAAGGCGCTGATGGACGGCCTGATCCATTACGATCACGGCGAAGGCTTCCGCGAGCCGGTGGCGACGATCGACATTTCCGGCGACTGGGGCGTGGCCGTGAACGCCATCAAGCCGCTCAGCGACGTGCCGGAATGGACGCTGGCCGTGGTGCTCGAGATGGGCAACAACGAAGCCAAGATCGGTCTCCGTCCGGTTACCGACATTGAGGGCAAGGTGTCGGCCGACCGCAATACCGGCAGTCTCGCCGGCGGCGACATCAAGTGGGTCAGCAAAAAGCTGCAGGACGTGCTCAAGGTCGGCGACGTCGTCTACGTGTCACCGGTGGCGAACAAGCCGGGCAGCTTCACGCTCGAGCAGGTGCCCGAACTCGAAGGCGCACTCGTCGCCATGGACCCACGCACGGGTCGCGTGCTGGCCATGGTGGGCGGCTTCTCGTTTGCCGAGTCAGAGTTCAACCGCGCCACGCAGGCGCTCCGGCAGCCGGGCTCGTCGTTCAAGCCGATCGTCTACTCGGCGGCGCTCGACAACGGCTACACGCCCGCTTCGGTGGTGCTCGACGCGCCGCTCGAGATCGTCAACGGCGACGGCTCGGTGTGGCGGCCGGAGAACTACGCGCAGTCCTTTTACGGTCCGCAGACGCTGCGCGTCGGCATCGAGAAGAGCCGTAACGTCATGACCGTGCGCCTGGCCAAGGATATCGGCATGCCGCTGATCTCCGAATATGCCAAGACCTTCGGCATCTACGATAATCTCAAGCCCCTGCTCGCCATGTCGCTGGGCGCCGGCGAAACCACCGACATGCGGATGACCGCCGCCTATGCGACCATTGCCAATGGTGGCCGCCGGATCACCCCGACACTGATCGACCGCATCCAGGACCGCTACGGCAAGACCGTCTACCGGCACGACGAGCGCGTCTGCGACGGTTGCACGGCCGACGGCTGGCACCAGCAGGCCGAGCCGCTGATCATCGACAACCGCGAGCAGGTGCTCGATCCGATGACGGCCTACCAGATCACCTCGATGATGGAAGGCGTGGTGCAGCGCGGCACTGGTACCGGCGCCAAGAGCCTCGGCCGTCCGGTGGCGGGCAAGACCGGCACCTCGAACGACTACAAGGACGCCTGGTTCATCGGCTTCACGCCGGAACTGGCAGTCGGCGTTTATGTCGGCTTCGACACGCCGCGCAATATGGGCCGGCAGGCCACGGGCGGCGAAATGGCCGTGCCGATTTTCACCGAGTTCGTCTCCAAGGCCCTCAAGGGCGAGCCGCCGACGCCGTTCAACATGCCGCCGGGCATGGCACAGGTGTGGATCGACCCGGCCTCGGGCGTGAAGGCGATGGGCGGCCAGGCCGCCATCTACGAGGCCTTCAAGCCGGGCACCGGTCCGAACCTGATCACCTCGGTGATCGGTGTGGACTCCAATGCCTTCATGAACATCCAGGCTGCCGGTGGCACCGATCCGGCCACCGACATCACCATGGGCCGCGGCGGGCTGTTCTAGGCTTGCCGCTGGTTCTCTATCCCGATCCACGCCTCAATCAGGCGGGCCGCTCGGCGTGTCGTCGACGATGGGCTGCGCGCGACCGGCACGCGGCTGCTGGAGGCGGCGAAGGCCGCGCAGGCCTATGGGCTGGCGGCGGTGCATATCGGAGCCGTGGCGCCGGTGGTGGTGATTTCTGCCGATCCCGATCCGGGCAGGCGGGACTATCTGCTGCTCTACAATCCCGACGTCCTCGCGGTGGCCGACAAGACCGTCATCGGGCCGGAGGGTTCGGTGTCGATGCCGGACGTGCAGGTCGAGATCATGCGGCCGATCTGGGCGGAAATCGCCTATGACGACGAGACCGGCACCCGGCAGACGCGCCGGTTCGAGGGATTGCCGGCGCGGATCGCCCTGCATGAGATCGACCAGATGAACGGCATATTCTTCCTCAACCGGCTGTCGCGGCTCAAGCGCGACATGGTGTTCAAGAAGTGGAAGAAGCGGGCTGGTTGATCGCCTTGGTTGATCCCGGCGGCGCAGTCCTCTACATGAGCCCTTCGAACGAACGGGTTGAATCATGCGCGCGGAAATCGAGAAAGTCGTGGCCGAGATCGAGCAGGTGCTGAACCTGCTGCGGAGGCATCTCGACTGGGATACGGCCGAGGCGCGCCTCGACGACCTCACGGCCCGCACCGAACATCCCGACTTCTGGAGCGATCCGGAGAAGGCCCGCGGCATCATGCAGCAGCGCGACGAACTCGACGCTCAGGTCAAGAATGTCCGCACCTTCGAGGCGGCGATCCGTGACAATGTCGAGCTGATCGAACTGGGCGAGGCCGAGGGCGACGCCGAGATCGTCAAGGACGCGGAGGCGTCGTTGAACGAAACGCTGATGGCGGCCCGCACCGCGCAGGTCGAAACCCTGCTGTCGGGCGAAGCCGACGCCAATGACTGCTACCTCGAAATCCACTCCGGTGCCGGCGGCACCGAGAGCCAGGACTGGGCCAGCATGCTGCTGCGCATGTACACGCGCTGGGCCGAACGCCGGAAGTTCAAGGTCGAGACGATGGAACTGCATGACGGCGAAGAAGCCGGCATCAAATCGGCCACTGTCCGCATTTCCGGGCACAATGCCTATGGCTGGCTCAAGACCGAGGCCGGCGTGCACCGTCTCGTGCGCATTTCGCCCTATGACAGCGCGGCGCGCCGTCACACCAGTTTCTCGTCGGCCTGGGTATACCCGGTGGTGGACGACACCATCGAGATCGAGATCAACGAAGCCGACCTCAAGGTCGACACCTATCGCTCGTCCGGCGCCGGCGGCCAGCACGTGAACACCACGGACTCGGCCATCCGCATCACGCACGTGCCCTCGGGTATCGTGGTGGCCTGCCAACAGGAGCGCAGCCAGCACAAGAACCGCGCTACCGCGATGGCGATGCTGAAGGCCCGGCTCTACGAAGTCGAACTGCAGAAGCGGGAAGAAGCGGCGAACGCGGCGGCCGAAGCCAAGACCGATATCGGCTGGGGCCACCAGATCCGCAGCTATGTCCTGCAGCCCTATCAGATGGTCAAGGACCTGCGGACCGAGGCGGAAACGTCGAACACCTCTGCCGTGCTCGATGGCGACCTCGACATGTTTATGGAAGCATCGCTGGCCAGCCGCATCGGCGGACACGCCGACAAGACGGACGCCTAAAGCCAGAAGCCTCCGACAGGCTGCGGCCTGGCGGAGAACGTCCCGGCAGTTCGTGTCTGCTTGCGCCGCGACCGAGCGAGCTGGCGGCGGACATCACGCGGCAGCTGTCGCAGCAAGCGCGGCGGCAGGCGCCGCCTTGCCTTGATCCGTCCCCCAATTCGCACGTCGTACCCCCTCCGCCCCCCCGGCAACTTGTATGGTAGCTGAGGCTCGCCCGGCCGCGCATGATCCAAATGCATCATGCGGCAGATCGGCTCGGGAAATTCCCTAGGACTTGTGCGGGGTTGTGGCGCGTGCAATCGTTTCGGCGAGGGGAACGATGGACGACGAGCAGCTACTCGATCTGATCTACGAAGCGGGAGCCATCCCCGAACTCTGGCCGCGGATGCTGCAGGAGTTCGACCGCATCGCGGACGTCGCCGGCAGTGTCTTTTTCGCCGTGCGGAACGGATCGGTGCGCTGGGTGGCGTCGCCACCCTTCGTCGATCTTGCGGGTGGCTATATCGAGCGTGGCTATGCCGGCAACGACAACCGCACGACGCGGCTTCTCGGCAGGCAGCATGCCGGCTTCGTGACCGATCTCGATGTCTTCACCCGCGAAGAGTGGGAAGCCGATCCGGTCCGGCGGACCTATTGGGAGCCGCAGGGTTACGGGTGGGGCGTCGCCACCAACATCGAAGTTCCGACCGGCGACCTGTTGATCTTCCATGGCGAGCGCAGGCTGGAGCAGGGGCCGCCGGATGCCGCTGTGGTGGCTCGTCTCGACCGGTTGCGACCGCATCTGGCCCGGGCCGCCATGCTCACCAACCGGATTTCGTTCGAGCGCGTTCACGCCGCCGTTGCCGCGCTGGAGATCGTTGGCATTCCCGCGGCAGTGCTGGATGAGCGCGGGCAGGCGATCGCCACCAATTCGTTGATCGAGAAGATAACGCCGGGCGTGGTGCAGTCGCGGCCGAACCGGCTGGCGCTCGCCCATCCGGGCGCGGACCTGATGCTGGCGACGACGCTGGCGACCCTGCGCGAGACGGTATCGCTCGGCCTCAAGCAGTCGATCCCGGTACCGCCGACCGAAGAACACCCGCCGGTCGTCGTACATGTGCATCCGGTCTTGGGCGTGGCGCGCGACGTGTTCACCCGCGCCACCGCCATTCTGCTGATCACCCCGGTCGAGGCCTCGGAAGTCCCTACAGCGTCGGTGATCCAGGGGCTGTTCGACCTGACGCCGGCGGAGGCCAAGGTGGCGCGTGGATTGGCGTCAGGGTTGACGGTCGGCGATATCGCCCAGACGCACGGCACCAGCGAGACGACCGTTCGCAACCAGTTGCGTGCCGTGTTCGCCAAGACGGGTATGCACCGGCAGGCGGATCTGGTGGGTTTGCTACGCGGGATCGGGCCGCTGCGTTAGCGGCCCGGGCCGACGGTGGCGACTGCCGCCGCATAGGTGATGCCGCCGCCAAAGGCGACGAGCCCGAGGCGTTCGCCGGCCTTGCGACCGGGCAGCGCATCGATCAGCGCCAGCGGAATGGTCGATGAACTGGTATTGCCCATCGTGCGGATGATCGAATGCGCCGGGCGGCCGGAGCGGCGGGCAATGGCATCGATGATGCGCTGATTGGCCTGGTGCGGCACCATCAGGTCGATGTCGTCCATGGTGATGCCTTCTGCGCCACAGGCCGAGATCAGGGTCTGCGTCATGGCGCGGACAGCGTCGGCGAAGACTTCGCGGCCGTTCATCTTGATGTAGCCTTCGCCGCCACGCGGTACCGACAGCAGCTCGCCGGACTCGGGCGAACCCGAAATGGTCGGGCGGGCGAAGGTGAACATCGGCGCGGCGTCGACTTCGGCGCTCGTCACCAGCGAGGCGCTGGCGGCATCGGCGAAGAGCACGGCAGTGTTGAAGTCGTCCTGGTCGAGCAGGGGCGACAGCACTTCCGACGTGACGATCATCACCCGCGCGCGCGGGTTGTTGGCGACGTAATCGCGGGCCTGGGCAAGGGCGTAGAGATAGCCCGAGCAGGCGGCGTTGATGTCGTAGGCCGGCAGGCGCGCCTTGCCCGAGGTCGATAGTGCGTCAGCGACACGGCAGGCGAGCGACGGCGTGATGACGTCAGGCGTGCCGGTGGTGGCGATGACGAGATCGATATCCTCGATGCCGAGCTTCTGCTGCGTGAGCAGTTTTCCGGCGGCGGAGATGGCCAGTGACAGCACCGTCTCGCCCGGGCCGACCCAGCGGCGGCTCTCGATGCCGGTAAGGCCGACAATGTCGCCGGCGTCGCGCGTCTGCCAGTTACCCTTGAGGTCCGAATTGGTGACCTTGCGGCTACCGGTGGTTGCGGCAATGCCGGAAACACCAACGGCAACAGCCTGTTGAGTGTGGATAGCAGGCGCGGCCGTAACCGATGGCTTACGCTTGAGATGCGCCTTGTCGATGCGCTCGGCAGTGACCGCGCGGGCCTCCTGTGCGGCGCCGGCAGCGGCTTCGACGAACATCAGCGGCGCGCCGACGGCAATCTTGTCCTTGAGGGCCACCGGGATCGACGTGACCTTGCCGGTAATGGTCGACTGCACGTCGACCGCCGCCTTGGTGGCCTCGACCACGGCGATCAGGTCGCCGGTCTTGATTTCGTCGCCGACCTTGACCAGCAGATCGACCACTTCGACCTCGTCGTCGGCAGGGCCCGAGCCGATGGCGGCGATGGGCAGCGGACCTGTTTCGGCCTTGGGGGCTTCCCAGTTCAGCTCGAAGTCGAGCAAGCCGGCGCAAGCTTCCATGATCCGCCGATAGCTCGGCAGCGTGGCGATCTGAGTCTCGAAATGGAACGGGACATAGCTGTCCTCGCGGGTGACGCGGCGTGCCTCGATCGGCCGGCCGGCCTTTTCCATGACAGTAGCCAGGACCTCGGCGCCGAAGCCGGCAGTGTGGTTGTCCTCGTGCACGACGACCAGACGCCCGGTGCGGCGGACGCTGCGGAGCACCGCGTCCTCGTCCCATGGAGAAATCGAGCGCAGATCGATGAGATCGACCGAGGCGCCGGCGCCCGCGAGGGTTTCGGCGGCCATCAGGCACTGGGTCACCGGGTTGCCCCAGGTGACGAGAGTGAGATCATTGCCGTCGACCAGCGTACGCGCCTTGCCGGGCAGCACAAACTGGGTCGAGGTATCGTCCGAAGTCTTGCGATCCGAAAGGTTGAGCGCGCTCTTGGGATAGAGGAAGACGGTCGGACGGCCCGACGCGAAAGCGGCGTTGAGCAGCCCCGCGGCGTCACCGGCGCTCGAGGGCATGACGACGTCGATGCCGGGCGTGTGCGCCATCACCGATTCCAGGGTCTGGGCGTGGAACGGGCCGAGGCCGGCCTTGTAGGCACCGGCGCTGACCATGATCACGACCGGCAGCTGGTAGGTGCCGTTGGTGCGCCAGTACATCGAGCCGAGCTCGGAGATGATCTGGTTGAAGGCGAGCGGCAGGAAGTCGGCGAACTGCAGGAAAGCCACCGGCTGCTCGCCGGCGATGGCGCGGCCGACGGAAGTGCCGACGATCGTCGATTCCGACAGTGGCGCGTTGCGGACGCGACCGGGGAAGGCGGTCGACAGGCCGCGGGTGACGCCGAAGACGTCGCCTTTGGGATCCTCGATATCCTGGCCGAGCAGGGTGATGCTCGGGTTCTTGCTCAGATGCTCCTTGAGCACCGCGTTGAGCGCCTCGCGCATCGTCAGCGGGCCGCCCTTGGCGTCGCCGCGATGCTCGCGGCGGTGGGCGAACTCGGCCGGGTAGGGCGCCTTGGCGCTGCCGGCATTTGTCGGAGCAGGCTCGCCACGGGCCGCTTTGGCGGCGGCGGCGACTTCGGCGATCAGCGTGGTTTCGAGCTGGGCGAGGGCGCTTTCACCCATCTGCGACTCGCGCAGGGCCTGGCGGATGGCTTCGAGCGGATCACGCTTCGAACTGTCGGCGATGTCGTCGGCCGCGCGGTAGATTTCCTGATCGTCGGCATTGGTATGGTTCGAGAGCCGCTCGACATCGAGGACCAGCAGGCTCGGACCGCGAGTCGCACGAGTGTGGCCGATGGCGGCCTCGAACGCAGTGCGGGTCGCGGCGAGATCGACGCCATCGACGCGGGTGACCTCCATGCCCATGAATTCAGTCGCCGGGCCGCCGGGCAGGTCGAAGAAGGTCTGGCCGGGCGTCTTCACCGAGATCGACCAGCGGTTGTTCTGGACGACGAAGACCACCGGCGCATTGGTGCGGACGGCCTCGGCCACGGCTTCGAGGTACTCGCCCTGCTGGGTCGTGCCGTCGCCGGTGCAGCAGAGAACGACGGGTGCGCCCGGCAGGTCCTTGACCGCCTGGGCATTGCCGACGGCATGGAGGGCATTGTTGCCGACCGGGCCGACGATGGAGGTGATGTTGAGATCGCGCTGCGAGAAGTGCGCGCTCATCTGCCGACCGGCGGAGTGGGACGGTCCGGTGGCGAGAAGGCCACGGAAGAATTCGACCACCGGCATGCCGCGCGCCAGCATCAGCGCCTTGTCGCGGTAATGCAGGTGCAGCCAGTCCTGCTTGCCGAGATAGTCGGCAACGAGAGCCGTCGATTCGTGACCGGCACCGGAAACGTGGAAGTGGGCCAGGCCCTGCTTGATCAGGGCCTGCTCGACGCGATCTACCTCGCGCGCCATGAACATAGCGCGGTGGAGACGCAACATGGTCGGGATGTCAGAGGTCATCAGCATCGTGGCCGGACCCTAGACCCGCAACTTGCGAAAGGCCAGAATTGTCAAAGATATTTATTAATTCGCATGGCTGATTTGCAGCAATCGTTGCGCGATTGCCAGCAGTTGCTTGACGCTTACGTCAAGCCGACGAAATGTCAGGCGCCGAGATAGCGCTGCAGCCGCTTGCCCGCCGCGAGGTATTTCGAGGGGTCGACGGCGTCGTCCTTCTTTCGGACCTCGAAGTGGAGATGCGGGCCGGTGGAGCGGCCTGTCGAGCCGACCTTGGCGATGGGCGAGCCGGTGTTGACCGTCTGGCCTTCCTTGACGAGGAACGCCGAGAGGTGGCCGTAGCGGGTGACGAGACCGGCGCCATGTGTCACCTCGACCAGATTGCCGTAGCCGGACTTCTGGCCCACGAACGTCACCTTGCCGTAGCCGGCGCTGAGCACGATCGTGCCGGTGGGGGCGGGGAAATCGAGGCCGGAATGGAAGGCCTTGCCGCGCGTGAAGGGGTCGGTGCGGTTGCCGAAGCCGGAACTGATCCGCATGGCGACGCCGAGCGGCTTGTGGATAGGGGCGAGGTCGATGGCGCCCTTGGCTGCCTTGAAGCGGCTGAGGGCCTCATAGACCGAATTGGCATCGTCGACGAGACCGCCAGCCTCCGGGCCATCGGTTGCGGGCTGGAACGGTCCGCCGACGCCGTCGGCGCTGAAGTCGGGCATTTTCGGACGGATGCCGATGCCCTGCAGTTCGGTGACGATCTCGTCCGTCGACTTAGTGGCTTCCTCGGAGATGGCGGCGAGCGCCAGGCGGCTCTCATCCATCATCGTCTTGACCGAGTTGGCGACCGTGCCGATGTCGGAGGCGTCGGAGATCGAGCCGGTGACCAGCGGCTCGTCCGCATCATTGGCGGCCGGCGCGAGATCGGCGGTTTCGATGCCGAGTTCGGCGGCCTTCGCCGCCAGCTGTTTGACGTATTGATGCTGCTCGAGCAGCACTTCCTGCTGCTGCGTCAGTTCCTGAAGCTGCAGGTTGATGTCGCCGGCCTGCGCATAGTGACGTGACTGCAGGCGGTCGACTTCGACGCGAAGCTGGGCGATGCGGTCTTCGTAGGCGCTAAAGACCATCTCGTTCTGGCCATTCATCAGCCGGGAGATGTCGGGCGCCATCAGCAGGCCGACCACGGTCAGCGCATTGGTGGCGAGGAGCACGGTGAAGAGGCCATAAAAGAGCTTCGGCGGGATACCGGCGAGGCGGGCCTTGGCAGGCTTCTGGGCGGGGCGGCCAAACACTTTCGCCGGTGCCGCGGCGGACTCGGATTTCTGACGCACGAGAAACACTCCGGAACGCAACTACGCTCGGGAATGATGATGGTCTGTTAAGGTTAACAAACGGAAAAAGAAGCTTTCGTAGGGACTTACCCGGAGAGGGCGCGCGCCGCGTCGAGCACCTTCGAGGCGTGGTCGCGGATGCGGGTCGCCTTGAAGATGCCGGCCACCTTGCCCTTGGAATCGATCAGGAAACTGGTGCGGACAAGGCCCATGTACTCGACGCCCCAGAGCTTCTTGAGCTGCCATAGGCCGTACTTCCTGGTGACCTTTTCGCCCACATCGGCGAGCAGCGGCGCGGTCAGGCTGAACTTGTCGCGAAACTTGCAGTGACTCTCGACACTGTCGGGCGAGATGCCGGCGACGACCACGCCGAGCTTCTCAAATTCGGGGAGCAGGGCCGAAAACTCCTGGTTCTCCAACGTGCAGCCTTCGGTATCGTCCTGCGGATAGAAGAACAGCACGACCGGCTTCCCCTTGTGATCTCCAAGCCGGAAAACGGAGCCATCGGCAGCGGGAAGTTCGAAGTCGGGCGCCTTCTTGCCGACGGTCAGGGTGGGCATCGCATAGGTCCTGCGGGTTGTGCGCAACCGGCGAAAATCCATCGGCTGCGGGGGTATATGTGCCATATTCCAGCCGGTATCATGCGGCACCACGCCTAATGCACCGGTTTGATTCTAAAGTAGGGCGCGCAACCGGATTGCCTCAAGTCGGAAAGCAGTGAAACCAACACCCGTTCCAGGAGCAGTACGCCGGCGGTCCCCTATGCGTGTTGCGACACGCGTGCTCGCCTGGCTCTTCGGTGTGCCTGCGGCGCTCCTGGCGCTGATCTATGTCGTCCTGCTGATCACGCCGATCCCGCTGCCCTTCGTCGGCCAGCAGGTGCGCAATTTCATCGCCGGATCGCTGCCGGCGGGCGCCGATATCGAACTGGGCGACATGGCGCTGGCCCTCGAAGGCTATGTCTGGCCGGTCATCCAGTTCAGTCCCGTGACCTATACGGACGCCAAGTCGGGCGCCAAAGTGCGGATGGACGCACTCGAAGTTGGCTTCTCGCCGGTCCGCGCCTTCATCGGCCAGCCGGGCGCCACCATCACGATGGTGGGGCCGCATATCCAGGTGAACCAGGACCTGTTCGGGCCGCGGCTCGCGAGCTTCGACGTCGTTCCCGATCCCAATGGCGGCCGACCGACCGTGCGCATCCTCGAAGGCGAGGATGCCTTCCCGCAGGTGTCGTTCCAGTCGGACGGCGTGGAGCTCAAGGGTGATATCCCGGCCTCCGCGATGCAGATGCGGTCGGACAATGACTGGCTGATCTACAATCTGGAAGGCGCCGGCAACGGCCTTGCCGGGATCATCGAACAGGCCAAGCTCGGGCGGTTCTCGCGGCTCATCATCCGCAACGGCACGCTCGACATGAACGATGCCTTGTACGGGCTCTTCCGCACTTTCAACGACATCACCTTCGACGTCACGCCGAGCCCCGACGGCAAGGTGGCCTCGGGCCTGTTCTCCGCCGATTTCGGCGGCACGGTGATGAACGGCATTCTCGAGCGCGTGGAGGACGACAGCGGCACGGCGCGGCTCAAGGCATCGGTGACCAATCTCGACCTCGCCTCGTTCATGCCGATGATCAACGACGAAGAGGGCATGGGTGGCATTGTCGGCGCCAGCGCTTTGTCGATCGATGTCGGCTTCGACGCCGCCACCGGCAAGATCAAGGACGGCATCTTCCATATCGACATGACCGGCACCGATCTGCGGATCGACAAGGAATATGTGCCGCTGGCGACCAGCATCATGGAGATCCACTGGAACCCCGCAAAGGGCCAGTTCACCATGGAAGACTCGCAGATCACGGTCGGCAACAGCACCGGTTGGATGAGCGGCGACTTCGTGCTCGGCATGGATGCCAGTTACGGCCCGACCGTCGCCATTTCGATGAAGGCGAGGGATGTCTACATCGAGGCGGAGAACGGCCTGCCACAGGAGCCGTTCAGCGAGATCTCGTTCCAGGGTTGGTCAGCGCCGCTCTACGGCGCCATGGGCATCGACCAGTTCGAGGCCAAGAAGGCCGACGGCTCGCAGTTGGCCTCCAAGGGTCGCATCGACATGCTGCGGCGCGGTCTCGGCTTCGACCTGACCGTTGCCGGCGATGGCATTTCGGCCGACGACCTCAAGCGCCTTTGGCCGGCCATGGTCGCCAAGGATTCGCGCGACTGGTTCGTCAAGAACGTGATCGACGGCCGCATCACGCGCTCGACCATGCGCTACAATTTCCCGGTCGGCAGCCTCGCGACCGCCACCGAGGACAAGCCGATCCCCAAGGGCGGCATGTCGATCGACATCACCGGCGTCGGCGTCAAGATCAAGCCGACCGACACGATGGCGCCCATCGTCATCGACGGCGAAACCAAGCTGATCGTGCGCGACAACAACGTCACCATTTCCGGCGACGGCGGCACAGTGATGACATCCGGTGGCCCGATCTCGGTAGCCAATGCCGCCATGGTGATGAGCAGCGAGAACACCGACGAGCGCGTCATCGAAATCTCGGGCGACGTCTCGGGCGGCATTCCGGCGCTGATCGGCCTCGCCAAGGACCAGCAGCCAAAGGCGCTCGAGGACAGCAAGCTGCCTATCGACGTCACGGCGCTCGGGGGCAATCTCACGGTCTCGGCCGTGGCCACCATCGTCCTCGACAAGGAGGGCAAGACCAAGCGGATGGACTACGCCATCAACGGCGTGGTGCAGGATTTCGGGTCGACCAAGCCGCTGGACAATCACACCATCGGCAACGGTCAACTCTCCTTCGTTGCGTCGCAGGAAGGCTTCCGCGTCGCCGGGCAGGCGGAAGTGGATGGCCTTCCGGCCAATGTGGTGATCGAGGGTGAGATCGGCGAGAACGCGCCGCCGCCGATCATGACGCTCGGCGCCACACTCGCGGCCGCCGACTTCAAGAAGATGGGCTTTGACGTCTCGCAGTTCATCGACGGCGAGATCACCTTCGCGGCGCGGCCGATGCCCGACGGCTCCATCCAGATGGATGTGGACCTCAAGGACGCCGCCGTCACCATCAAGGACCTGGCGCTCACCAAGGCCAAGGGCGCGGCGGGGTCGTTGCGTGCGACGGTCAAGCAGACCGGCGACCTCACCCAGCTTACCGATGTCGACGTTGCCTTCGGCAGCGTGAAGCTGGTCGGCAGCATCGGCTTCGATACCAAGAAAGGTCTGCAGTCGGCCGAATTCAGCCAGTTTGCGCTGTCCAAGGGCGATCAGGCGCAACTGAAAGTGACGCCGATCGACAGTGGCGTCTCGGTCACGCTGCGGGGTGATCAGCTCGACCTCAAGCCGCTACTCAGCCGATTCTTCAGCCTCAGCGGCGAGTCGACGGGCGGACCGCAGGCGACGCAGTTCGACTACCGCATCGTCGTCGACGCGCAGCTCAAGCGCGCCCTGGGCTCGTACCAGACCACGGCTTTCAACGTTGATCTCGACCTCGACCTGCGCGGCTCCGAACTGCGGAACGTGGCGCTGGCCGCCCAGTTCAGCGGGGATTCCAGTATCGCGGTGACCACCAATCCGACGCCCGAAGGCAAGACCATGTCGATTGCCTTCAACGACATGGGCACGGTGCTGCGGATGATGGGGGTCTATCCCAACATCCAGGGCGGCGACGGCACGCTGGTGCTGCAAACGGTGAATTCGGAGAAGGCCGACTACGGCACCTTCATTCTCAAGAACTTCGCCATCGTCGACGAAGCCAACGTGGCGCAGATCCTCAACAACGACCAGCAGTCGCGCGCCATGATCTCGCGGCAGAACAACCTGGCGTTCCGCTCCGGGCAGATCGATTTCATCCGCCGCAAGGACCGCATCGAGATCTCCGACGCGGTGCTGGCCGGGGACAGCGTTGGCGGTACCGCACGCGGGTTCATCTACACCGACAGCCGCCAGTACGACATTTCCGGCACCTATGTGCCGTTGTTCGGGCTCAACAACGTGTTCCAGAAGCTGCCGATCTTCGGCCCGCTGCTGGGTGGCCGCGAAGGCGAAGGCCTGTTCGGCATTACCTTTGCCATCCGCGGGCCGCTCGACAAGCCGGACTTCAAGATCAATCCGATGTCCGCACTGGTCCCCGGCGCATTCCGCCGCATGTTCGAGTATCGCTCACGCGAAATCCCACGGGTCGAGTAGGGCACGTCGACTAGTCACTTTGACTAAGGTCAAGGCCGTGACGTTGTCGCGAGCGTTATGCCTCTCCACATACCAAGCTGGAGGTGCACCATGTACGCACAAATCTTGATTGCAACGGACGGTTCGGACCTGGCGGCGCATGCGCTGGACCAGGGACTGAAACTCGCCAAGACGCTCGGGAGCAAGGTAACCATCGTTACCGTGACGGAGCCCGCGGCGGTGATCGGTGGCGGCTATGCCGCGGTGGCAGGGACCGGGTTCGATCCCATCCCGGAACTCATCGAGGCGCAAAAGCAGGTCGGCGACGGCGTGCTCAAGACCGCGTCGGACGCTGCCAAAGGGCAGGGGATTGAGGTCGATACGGTCCTGGTCGACAACAGTTTTCCGGCCGAGGGCATCATTGCGACGGCCGAGAAGGTCGGCGCTGACCTGATCGTCATGGCCTCGCACGGGCGCCGTGGACTGGGTCGCCTGCTGCTCGGCAGCCAGACCAGCAATGTGCTGGCCCACAGCAAGGTGCCGGTGCTGGTGACGCGCTAAAGCGCGCCACCAGAAAGTGCGTCAGACCGGCTTGAGAAGGGCGTGCTTCTTCTTGCCGACCGAAAGCTTCACCACGCCTTCGGACTGGAGCTGGGCGGCCGACACGGTCGCCCGCTCGTCCGTCACCACCTCGTCATTGATGCGCACGGCACCGGACTGGATGTGACGCCGGGCTTCGCCGTTGGAGGCGGCGAGGCCGGCAGCAACCAGTGCTGCCTGAAGGCCGATGCCGGTGGAGAGCTCGCCCTTGGCGATTTCCGCAGTCGGCAGCGACAAGTCGAGTGCGCCGGCCTCGAAGGTCGCGGCGGCGGTAGCGGCCGACTGATCGGCGGCCTCGCGGCCGTGGACAATAGCGGTGACCTCGGTCGCCAGTACCTTCTTGGCCTCGTTGAGCTCAACGCCCTGCAGGGCACCCAGCCTGGCGATCTCGTCGAGCGGCAGACGCGTGAAGACCTTGAGGAACTTCTCGACGTCCGCGTCCTCGGAATTCCGGAAATACTGCCAGAAATCGTAGGGCGAAAAGAGGTCGCCATTGAGCCAGACGGCGCCGGAGGCCGACTTGCCCATCTTCTCGCCGGAGGCCTTGGTGAGGAGCGGCGTCGTCAGAGCGTAGAGCTGCGGGCCGCCCATGCGGTGGCTGAGATCGACGCCGTTGATGATGTTGCCCCACTGGTCCGAGCCGCCGAGCTGCAGGACCGTGCCGTAGCGCCTGTTGAGCTCGACGAAGTCGTAGCCCTGCATGATCATGTAGTTGAACTCGAGGAAGCTCAGCGACTGATCGCGGTCGAGGCGCAGCTTGACCGAGTCGAAAGACAGCATGCGGTTGACCGAGAAATGACGGCCGACATCGCGCAGGAACTCGACATATTTCAGCTCCATCAGCCAGTCCGCATTGTTGACCATGATGGCCGGATTGCTCCCGCCATAGTCCAGAATGCGGCCATAGACCTTCTTGATGCCCTCGATATTGCTGGCGATCTTTTCTGGCGTCAGCAGGCTGCGCTGATCGTCGCGGAACGACGGGTCGCCGACCATCGAGGTGCCGCCGCCCATCAGGCTGATGGCGGTGTGACCGGTCGCCTGCATCCAGTAGAGCATGGTGACGGTGATCAGATTGCCGATGTGGATCGAGGTCGCGGTTGCGTCATAACCGCAATAGCCGACGATCTTGCCCTTGGCCGCGAGGGCGTCGAGGCCCTCGGGGTCGGAAATCTGGTGGATGAAGCCTCGCTGCTCGAGGACGTTGAGGAAGTCGGATTTGAACTTGGCGGCCATTTTCGTGCTCGCTGGATCGACCGGCTCGTCATGGCGGTCACGCAGACCGCCATGAGGACCTCATCCCGAGCCTTCCGAAGGACGAGGTCCGGGGCGTATGGCTAGCGCCCCTTGCCCGCCGCGATTTCCGCGCGGCGCCGGTCGAGATAGTCGGCGCAGCGTTCGGTGAGTTCGTCGATCTTGCCTTCGTAGAAGTGGTTGGCGCCCTCGACCTGCTGCTGCTCGATGGTGATGCCCTTCTGGGTCTTCAGCTTGTCGACCAGCTTCTGCACCGATTGCGGCGGCGCGACGCGGTCCTTGTCGCCATGGATGATCAGGCCGGACGACGGGCAGGGGGCGAGGAACGAGAAGTCGTAGAGGTTTTCCGGCGGGCTCACCGAGATGAAGCCCTCGACCTCCGGGCGGCGCATCAGCAGCTGCATGCCGATCCAGGCGCCGAACGAGAAGCCGGCGATCCAGCAGCCGCGGGATTCGCGGTTGAGAGTCTGCAACCAGTCGAGTGCGGCAGCCGCGTCAGAGAGCTCACCGATGCCGTGGTCGAACACACCCTGCGAGCGGCCGACGCCGCGCGAATTGAAGCGCAGGACCGAAAAGCCGCGCTGCGCGAACATGTAGAACAGGTTGTAGACGATCTGGTTGTTCATCGTCCCACCGAACTCGGGGTGGGGATGCAGCACGATGGCAATCGGAGCGTTCGGGTCCTTGCCCTGCTGATAACGGCCCTCGAGGCGGCCTTCGGGACCGTTGAAGATGACTTCTGGCATTACTCGTTTCCTTGTGCCAACCGCGCAGGTCTGCCCCGCGCGGATGGCCGGTCTCACGGCTTGACGAATGGTCCGCTGCTGCCTAAAACATGGGTCGAAATATCAGTTTAGAACCATTCGAAACTGATATTCCGGCCCGCGGTCTGGACCTTCCGGCCGCGTGACGGCTTGGGTGAGCGCTCCTTGTAGTGAAAGTGAGCGCCCGATTTCAAGAAGTGTTTCGGGCCGTTGCGACCGCATCCGGGGTCCCTTCGGCATTTTGGCATGAGGTTCGGGCAAGGTTCGATGACGCGACCGGCGATCTATCTCGATCACAATGCGTCCGCGCCGCTGCTTCCCGAAGCGCGCGAGGCGCTGCTGGCTGCGCTCGATCTGACCGGCAATCCCTCATCCGTTCATGGCCATGGCCGCGCCCTGCGCGCCGCTGTAGACGCTGCTCGCGGCAAGGTGGCCAAGGCCGCCGGGGCCGAACGCGACCAGGTGGTGTTCACCGGTTCCGCGACCGAGGCGATCACGCAGGCGATCGTCGGCGGAGCCAGAGGATTCGGCGTCGATGCCATCGTAACGTCCGCTGCTGACCATGCCGCAGTCCTGAAGGCCGCCGAGGCCACTGGCCTGCCGGTGAAGCAGGTCGGGCTCGATGCCGATGGCGTGATCGAGATCGAGGAGATCGCCGCGGCGATCAAGGCGGCCGATTCCGTCGGCATGAAGCTGCTGGTGGCGGTGCACCTCGTCAACAACGAGACCGGGGTGATCCAGCCAGTCGACCGCATCGAGCTGCTGGTTGGACCGACCCCGCATTATCTGTTTGTCGACGCGGTGCAGGCTTTCGGCAAGATCGGGCTCGATTTTGCCGGGCGCGCACCCGATATGGTGGCGGTGAGCGGTCACAAGATCGGCGCTCCGGCCGGCATCGGCGCACTGCTGATGAAGGGCCATGCCGATCAGGTGCGGCTCATCCCGGGCGGCGGGCAGGAGACCGGGCGACGCGGCGGTACCGAAGCCGCGGCGCTGATTGCGGCCTTCGGTGCGGCCGCCGAGGTGTTCCCGACCCGGTTCTACGACGCCAATGTCAGCGAACTGGTGCGGATCGCCGAAGACGGCATGCGACTGATCGCGCCGGATCTGGTTGTGTTTGGCGAGAAGGCCGATCGGATCGGCAATGTGAGTAATTTCGCCGTACCGGGGCTCAAGAACTCGGTGGCGATGATGGGCCTCGATCTCGCCGGGCTGTCGGTGTCGTCGGGTTCGGCCTGTTCCTCGGGCAAGGTGGGGCCGAGCCATGTGCTGGCCGCCATGGACGTGTCGCCCGAGTTGAGTGAGTGCGCCATGCGCGTGAGTTTTGGATGGAATTCGACCGTCGATGACGTCGAGGCCTATCTCAAGGGTTTTGGTGAAGTCGTCGGCCGGCATCGCGCTCGCCACGGCGTCGCAGCATAGGAAGAAGCCATGTCTCGTTACGATATCCCGACGCTGAAGGAAGAGATCGAGGACGATACCGTCGAGCAGGTGCTCGCGCTCGATGTCGACAAGTACAAGTACGGGTTCGAGACGCAGCTCGAGACGGAAAAGGCCCCGAAGGGCCTGAACGAAGACACCATCCGCTTCATCTCGGCCAAGAAGGAAGAGCCGGAGTGGATGCTGCAGTGGCGACTGGAAGCCTATCGCCGTTGGTTGACCATGACCGAGCCGACCTGGGCCAAGGTGCACTACCCCCAGATCGACTTCCAGGACATGTACTATTACGCGGCGCCCAAGGGCACCAACAAGCCGAAGTCGCTCGACGAGGTCGATCCGGCGCTGCTCGAAATGTACGAGAAGCTCGGCGTACCGCTGAAGGAACGTGAACTACTTGCCGGCGTCGAGCAGCCCAAGGTGGCCGTCGACGCGGTGATCGACTCGGTTTCTGTGGCGACGACCTTCCGCGACGAGCTCAACAAGATGGGCATCATCTTCTGCTCGATCAGCGAGGCGATCCGCGAGTACCCGGATCTCGTCAAGCAGTATCTCGGCTCGGTGGTCCCGCCGTCCGACAACTACTATGCGACGCTCAACTCGGCCGTCTTCACCGAC
>VFQQ010002395.1_pt1 | contig 21283 bp, 41 predicted proteins | sample 3512341 | NCBI WGS metagenome assembly VFQQ01 (sample SAMN10412373, study PRJNA504923) | tailings metagenome | isolation source: Relicate 2 Philex TSF1 revegetated site | place: Philippines: Tuba, Benguet | collected 2017-08-29 | reverse complement strand
CAGGAGATAATGTGCAAGGGCAGGGGATTGATGCCCAGCAACCACCACAGCATGTGGTGCGAACTCAGGACAGCCTCCCACCCGTCCTTGCAAACAGACTCAGCGGGCTGCACCCGCGGTCATGCTTCATCAGCACTGCTAGCACTGCAGCTGTTTCCCGCTACCCACCTCGGCAAGGCGGATGTTCTCCACCGCAAAGCGCTTCACCTCAGGGTGGCTGTCCACCTGGCGGTAGTGGGGCGGGCCAGCACGGGAGGAGGATTACCACCGGGTGCAGTGCATGGCAGGAGGCGTGCTGCAGAAGGGATGACCAAAGCATGACTGCCTTTCCCGGGACCTGGCGCATCCAACGCCGCCACACTCTTGCCACCCACCTTGGCGCGAAGGAGCTCCACCTCCTGCTGCAGCTCCGCCACCTCTGCTGGCACGTCGCCGCCGCCACCTGCGCAGCAAATATCTCGGGATTAGATGCAGTTCGCTGTGCATAGCATAGACTGTGGCTGCCCAAAGCGCCAGCCATCAGCTTGCAAGCTGACCAACTGCTGCCCCAGGGTGCCCAACCGCTGCCCCGCCACCCACCGGCGGTCAGGCGGGCCAGGCGCGACTCCTTCAGCTTCATCATCATCACGGTGCGCTGCAGGTCGCTGTCCTTGGCCTGCACACAGCAGCAAGATTGGCATGCAGGTAAGGGAAGGCACACTTGAGCAGGGCAGCAAAGCATTGCCTTACCCACCCGCCTTGCAAGGTAGTTGGGTGTGCGCCATTCGCGGACCCAGCAGCAGTCTTACACACCGCACAAAAGCACCGAGCTTCCAGCGCACGCAACACACCTTGAGCAGGCCCCGCATGCCCTCCAGCTCAGCCTCCAGCCGCTTGACCTCCTTCACGGCCGCGTCCTCGCGCCGCAGCGCACCAATCAGCGCCTGCCGCCGCCCCATGCCCTGCGTTGCGGTGCACGGGAAATGATCATATGCTGCTGCTGCTGCTGCTGCTGACCTTGCCTTCCCAGTCTTGCTCAACCCTCAGTCTGCCCATGTTCACCCAGCTCAAACAACCGATCCCTGCAGCTCACCTCCTGGCCCATTGTGGGAGAAGTAGCCGACAGCAACGCGTCCGCCTGTGCATGCAACCGCGCCGGTGTGCCGCTCTGCGGCTCTCCCGCCACCGCGCCAGGCGCAGCAAAGCCGCCCGCGCCGCTGGCACCCGCTGCTGCGCCCATGCTGAACTGCGGAGGCGGCCCAGCTGCCAGCTGGCGCCGGGCGGCAGCCAGCTCCTCATTGAGCCGCTTGATCTCGCGTTTCAGCGCCGCCCGGTCGCCATCGGTGTCCTCGTTCACTACCGCCTGCACAGTGGGCAGAGAAGTTGCATGCAGAGAGATTGAGACAGCGGATGCATTGTGTCCAGTGCGCCACGGCACTGCACAAGTATTGCAAGCCAGCTCTGCATTCGCTGACATGTTACCCAATTCAACGCGGCCCACTAGCCTACCTGGTTCTTAATGCGCTTGGCCTGGTCGGCAAAACGCAGCGTGCTCAGTGTCTCCGCCATGTTGATGGCGGCTGGCGACACGGTGGCCACCTGCAGGTGAGTGGAAACATGCAGTAGGTGGGCATCTATGTGCAACTTACCATACCAGGCCAGCGCTGGACGTGTGCTTCGCTGCCCAGTTATAAATGGCGGTCTGCCATTCTGTGCCAGCGCTGGCTGCCAACCCACCAGGCAGGTCTTGGCATTGCCTCCCAGGCTGTCTTGCAGCAGGTAGGTGAGGCGGGAGTCGCGGTACGGGATGTGGCGGGAGCGGCCCTGCAGGGGAGGCAGGCAGCCACGCCAGCATTGTTGGGCTTGCTGCACCTTACTGGACACCAGCAGGCCTGCCTTTTCTTTGGCACCCCCATCAGGGAGCCTGTCTTGGACATGCTTGCTTCCCTCCCAGTGCACCGCCACCACAACCTGCCACATGCAAGCAGCTGCCTTCCAGCCCTTGTTCCCTCACGTGCTGCTGGTCCACCAGCGACATGATTACGTTGCCCAGCGCGCTCAGGCTCTTGTTGATGGCGGTGGCCTCCTTCAGCCGCTCGCCCTGCGCGCCGCTCGCCTTCTGCCGCTCGCTGCCTGCGGGCGGGCACATTACACGCGACACAAGACCTTGTGAAACTTTCTTGCCAATGTGCCTTGTTGACCCAACAACATGCATGCACGTGTGGAAGGATGCAGGCTCCCAGGTGCAAGCTTCGTGCAAGGACAGTCCTGCGCAGCGTCCCTGCCCAACGACAGCCGTCGTGGTGCCCTTGCCCTCTACTTACCCGCCAGATCCACCAGGTGCAGCCGGCTGGTGCGCACGTGGGAGGTGCCATACTGGTCCAGCGTCTTGCTCTGGAGCTTGCACGTGAACACGCTGCAGCAGGACATTATGAACAGGGAAGCGGTGGTCAAAGAGGAGTAGCAGCACGCCTTCAGGCACTGGCGCTGCTGCATGCACCAGCAGACCATTCAGCATGTGTGTCCTCCACAGCGCTGGGCGGCTCAGCCCACCTGTGCGACCGGCTGGACCGCTCATTCATGTTGGTCTCCCCCGTGCGCCGGTTGGACTGCCCCAGGCGCAGCAGCGCCACCACGTCCTCCACTGCAATGTCGCACGGCGGCAGGAGAAGGCGCAAAGTGACATACGAGCATGCTTGTAAAGCTCCCTAGCCAACCCACACCGGATGCTGCTTGCAACTGCTTTTGCTGCTGCACCGTGCGCCAAGCACCTACTGGCCCGTCTTGCTGTCTGCCCAGCACGCGCCAAACCCAGAAACACTCACCGCGTGAGCACTCGTGGGCGGACAGGTTGGACACGTACTGGCCATCCAGGTTCTCCCGCACTTGCAGGTTGGTGCGGCTGGGGTCCAGCAGGTCGGTGATGGTCTGCGGCAGCATGGGAAAGGTTGAGCATGCATTCTAGCATCGTAACCTGCTAGATGCTGCAAGAACAGCGGGCAGGCCCAGCCCTCCACAAAGGTTCCATCAGCAGCACGGCATCGGCAGCAGGGTAGCAGCCAACAGGGCGAGGCACCGGCGAAGTGTGCACGCGCCGCCAGCCAGGCCGCCAATCAAGCTGCACCGTGTCATGCAACCCATGCTGCGCCGCCTGCCATCCCACCCAGCCCCCGCACCTCATTGTAGATCTCCAGGAACGAGCACTCCAGCAGGTGCTTGCCGCCTGCCTCCGCCATGCGCGCAAACAGGTGCTCAAACACGCGCTGGATGAGGCCGCGTGCCTCGTCGCGCCCCGGGCCCCCAGTCCACTCCCCCGCTGTCTCATCCGAGCCCAGCATCGTGTAGGTCTTGCCTGCGGCAGTGATACAGCAGCACCGGCGGCACATCAGGTGCTGGCTGCTAAAATGCACGGCGGCGCCCAAGCTGCCCACGGCATTGCCTGTAGCTGTGCAGCGTCCTGTACTTGCCAGCCATGCCAGCACACCTGAGCCAGTTTGGCCGTAGGCAAAGATGCAGCCATTGTATCCCCCCAGGCAGTTGTCCACGATCGGCTTGCCCGCAACTGTAGGGCAGGCAGTAAGGGGCAGAAAGGCAGGCTGAGGAGAGAGCAGGACACTGATGGGGAAGTGCGCTCCATGGCTTTCAACAGTAGGCACAATACAACAGCCTCCCAACCCACCTCGGAAGATGGTCTCCTGGCTGGTGCCGTCCCCTGCCACATAGTCGAACGAGAAGTTGTGGGGCTCGGGGTGGGACGCCACACGCACGGTTGCCGCGCTCAGCGGCTGCACGCAGATGCCTCCGCCGCCCAGCGTCTCGCGCTCGTTGCGTGGCCGCACGCGGAGCACGACACGGATGTTGTCGCTGCTGAGCGCGCTGCAATCGGGGTCGGTTGCAGCTGCTGCCACCACGCTGTCGCGCGCCATGCTAGGCGGCGGCTGGCTGAAGCGGGAGGGCTGCGCCGGCGTGCGCCCGGTGGTGGGAGCCAGGCTGCCTGGGCGCACCAGCCGTGGGCCGGCCGGCGTGCGCTGCAGGCTGGGCTCCCGCTGCAGCCGGCTGGGCGCCGGCGACGCGCTGCCGTCATAGTTGAGCGCGCGGGGCTGCAGGGCAGCAGGCAGGGCGGGCAGGGAAATCAGCTTGAGTGCTGAGAATATATTGCAAGAAAGCAGGCGAGCACGCTGCGGCAGCCAAAGCCCTGCCGCTGCTCACCGTGCCGGCGGCGGTCAGGTCGCGCAGACCGGTGTCAGGCCGAGGGCGTGCGCTGCCGGGCAGGGCGGCGCCCGGCGTGAGCAGGCGCTTGGGCACCAGCGGGGATGCATTTTCCTCAGCCGCCGCCACGCCGCGCCGCGCCGACCCGCCCGACTTCTTGCCGCTGCCCGAGAAGGCCTGGGCGATGCGGTCCTTCAGGCGCATGGCGGTGCTGCTGCCATGGGCTCACACACTGCAAAGGTGGCAGGACGGCGAGCCGGTGGGCAGAGAAAGGAGTGCGGCTGGCGGGCGGCGGCAGTGGGCGGCGGCGGTGGGGGAGCCGCGGACGGCGCTGCCCGCGCGGCGCCGCACAGGCTAACGTCTCCTCGCCGGTTCGGCGCCTGGGCTAGGCCGGGGAGCGACAGCGGCGGGCAGAGCACGACAGCCAGCTGCGGAAGAGCAACCTCCGCCCAGGCATCCACGAGCGGCAGCGCTTGCCTGTGGCGACGATGATGCTGCTGTGGGACGCCAGGCAAGCTAGTTTCTTGCATGCAGCCCTCGAGCGCAGCACGACAGCAGGCTCCTGCTGAAACTGTGCCCAGGAGCCTCTGCACCCCTCCACTCGCCAGCGAGAGGGTCAGGGCGCAACTTGATCGCTCCAGCACCCCGCTGGGGCCGCCTCCCGGCCAAATGGCCTCAAACTCGTTCCACCTCCCTGCCGCCTCGGCGGGGACCCAGCCACGGATGTCGCCGCAAGTGATGCAGCACTGGCAGGATTGCCCGCCGCAGTGGGGCGGGCTGCCGCCGCCAGGCGGCGCCGCGCCACCCGCGTTTGCCGCTGCGTTTGCCGCCGGTGTCGCCGGCACGCCGCCGGTCTTCTGCACCGAAGCCGCCCTCACCCTGGACTCGCCCTCCAGCAGCGACAGCCCGGGACGCGGCGGCGCCTATGGCATCCATGGGCCCTCCCCGCTCAGCCAGCCGCCGACATACTACGGGCACCCAGCACAGCAGGTGGCGCAGCACCCAAAGCCGCCGGCCGCCCACCCCGCAGCCCACCAGCTGCAGCACCTGGAGCAGAAGAATGCAGACCTCATGCGCTGCTGCGCGCAGCTTCAGGCGGGTGCCAGCATAACACAGGCGGTTGATTGCCAGCAGAGCGGTCCGTGGGTGCTGGACTGCGTGTGGTCTGCACGATCTGTCGCTGTCTGTCACTCCACATCACCCTTGCGTTGTGCCTTCACCCCGCTCCTGCAGGCACGCCTGGAGGCGACAGAGCAGCAGCTGCAGGCGAAGGCAGAGGCGCAGCACAGCGCGCAGCACAGCCAGGCCTCGCCCTCTGGCTCCGTGGCCGGCGCCTCTGGCAGCAGCCAGCAGGAGCAGCCGGCGCGGTCCACGCCTGGGCGCAGCCGCTCGGCCTTTCCAGGAGAGGAGCTGGATCCAGAGGAGCGCGCCCTGCTGCAGCGCCGCCTGTCCGCCAAGCAGCGCGAGGCCGAGGCGGCGGCGGCGGCGCTGGCCGCTGCCCAGGCGGCCACAGTGCAGCGTGAGGGCGAGCTGGAGGCGGAACGTGCGCGAGCGGCGGCCCTGGCCGACGAGGTGGCACACTGGAAGGACGAGTGCTCCCAGGTGGGTTCTGGGCTTCTGGACCTTCAGTGGTGGGCGTCTATTGGTGTGAAATTAAGCCTTCAGCGTGCGCCGGTTGCATGCAAGGCTTCATGGCTCTGGCGTGCAGCTGTGTGCAAGCCACCCTAATGTGCCTGCCTCCCACTCCTTCCCATACTGCCCCTCGCTGCCCATACCCACTGCCGCCCGCAGCGCGAGAAGGAGGCGCGCACACTGGCGCAGCGCCTGGAGGCGGCCACCGCGCAGTGCGGCCTGCTGGACGACAGTGTGGCAGCGCTGAAGAAGAAGGCGGGGGAGCTGGGCACAGCGCTGGCGCAGCGTGATGTGGCGGTTCGTGGCCTGGAGGACCGCCTGCGCTCCCTGCAGGCACGCTGAGAGCTGAGGGGTTGTTCAGGGCTGGTTGGGTGAGGGTTGGCTGGTGTTTGCCTTTGCAGGCTTTGCAGGCAATAGGCTGGCTGGGTATGCATGCCTAGCCCAGGCCACCTTTGGCCTGGCCTACCTGCGCTGCTTGCCCTGCGCAGCCACGCCCAGCCTTAACGCCCAACCTTAGTTAGATTGCACTGAGCCTTGATTCAAGCAGCTTGTCTGCCACTGCACTCCTGCAGGGTTCCGAGGGCAGCCGGGAGCGGCAGCTGGACACTCTGCAAGCTGAGCTGGAGGCGACACGTGGGGAGCGCGACGCCGCGCGGCGGGAGGCTGCCGCCCTTCAGGCCGCAAACGCTGAGCTGCAGGTGTGGCAACTGCCTTGCAGTATTGGGAACATTGTTGCAGTCGCAGCTGGATGAAAATGAATCATGATATTAACCAGCTGACTGCAGGCAGGTAGCTTGATAGTGCAGCTCAGTTTCTGCGAACCTGCCATTGCGCAGGCCGAGGTGCGGCGCCTGGACGCTGCGGTGCAGCAGGGCCGCAAGGCGCAGGCAGCCGCGCTGCACAGTAGCAGCAGGGACGTCGAGCTCATTGCGGCAGCTCCTCCACAGCGTGCCAGCAGCAGTGGTGGCATGGCGGCCAGCGGCCTTGCAGATGGGTATGGCGGCTCTGCCTTTGCACCGCCGCCCGCAGCAGGCGCAGCGCACAGCCAGCCGCCCTCCGTGTATGCAGACGTCTATGGCATGTACGCAGCCCCAGCCGCTTTCGACTGGCAGGTGCCAGGCAGGCCGCCCAGCAGCTATGCGCCCAGCTACATCTCTGCGCCGCCACCCCCCAGCCAGCAGCAGCGCGAGCAGCAGGCAGGGTTGGGCAGCGTCCGGACCAGCTATGCAGGTGGGCCGGGTGGCACCCACACTGCCTTCCAGCGATACAGCCAGCCATCTGCCGGCCCTGCCAGCATGGCAGCCCAGGCGCACTACGTCCCTTCAGATGCCGGCAGCGACGCCTGCAGCAGCTATGGCGGCTTTGCTCCAGGTGCTGCCCGTGCACCAGCCAGCTCGCCGCCGCCACAGGCAGCCTGGCAGCAGGCAGCACAGGGCGGCTCGGCAGGCACGCCTGTGGGCGCACTTGCCGAGCGGCTGGGCTCCATGGGACTGCACACCCCCACCTCTAGCCCGCCCTTTGCAACAGAGGACACGCTGCAGGTGTGGCGGGTTTGACTCAGTCTTGGATGGGGATTTGCTCAGTCCAGAGCCACCAGGTGCCGTGTGCTGTCCACACGCACTCCCGCCGCGCCACCCTAGCTCCGCTGCGCTGTCCTTGATCACCCACGCCCTTCCGCATTTCCCATGCAGAGCATGCTGCGGCAGACGCAAGCACTGGAGGACCGCCTGCTGCAGCTGAATGCGGAGCGGAATGAGCTGGAGGCGGAGAGCGCTCGCATGCCGACGCACACCACGGGCCGCACGCAGCAGGTGAAGGCCACTGGGTTCTTGGGCAGCTGTGGTTGTTGTGAAGTTGTGTGAGGGAGGTCTTGCAGCCGCACCATGTTTCCGGGCGGCCTTCTGGCACTGCACTGCTGTGTGTGGGACTGCCCAGCAAGTTTGGCCAGCACACCAATCGATTCTGGCGGGACCACTTTCAGGCTGCAGTGCAACCAGTGTGCTGGCCATGCATGCCACTCGACCCTGCCGTGCAAGAGTGGCGGCGGTAGGCGGAGGTTGATGCTTCTGCAAAACATACCAAATGCGCCCAACTTTCTTTGCTTATCATGCTGACCGACATGCCTGCCCCATCCATGCAGGAGCGGCGGCGGCGTGCAGAGGTGGAGGGCCGGCTGGAGGAGATTGGCAAGGAGTGCAGCTCCATCCGGCTGCAGCTGCGGCGCCTAGGAGTGAAGTGAGGCGCCTGAGGCCGCCTCAGGGCACACGAGGCAGCTGGGGCGTGACAGGCGCGTACCACGTGGCGAGGGAGAGGGGCGGCTGCCGACCTGCGTGCCAACCACCCTGCAGCTTGTAAGACAGTCTGTGGCTGTGCCTCCGAGTGAGCCATGCTATTTACAGCACTCAATGGCAGGCAATGTAAGGAGATGAAATCAGCAAAAGCGGAGCCTGCAAAAGATCGCAATGCTTATTTGGTCACGTCTTGCCATGATCAAACTGGAACCATGCATTTGGATGGAAAAGGATCAGGTTTTAAACTGTGCATATCGTGCAATCAATCGTGCAGCGGTGCTAAGATAACATTCGTACTTGGCTCTACACAGTGCACATGCATAGCTTGCTGGCCGCCGCTTCAAGTCAGGCGGATGCGCAGCCTGATGGGCTGGCCAACATTAAAGCGCAGCGCATACACGCCGCAGGGCGCCACTGGGTCGCCAAAGCCGGCCCAGCTGTTGGAAAAGTCGGGGACGTAGCTGAGCACAAACGTGAGGCGCTGGGAGGCGCCAGGGAGCAGCCCCTTGGCCCGCTGGTATCCCACCAGGGATTGCACCAGGTCCGTCCTGCCGGTGGCCGCGCACTTTGTGTTGGTGAGCGTCAGGTGCGGCGGCCGGGTGGACACGACGTTGGGGCCCTCGTAAGACATGAACAGAATGACCACATGATCTGACGCTACAGTGCCTGTGTTGCGCAGTGTGATGGAGGCGCGAGCGCCCGGCTGGTTGTCGCCGCGGCCCGTTTCAATGCCCGGGGACTGCAGCGCCCAAGTGGTGTAGGATAGGCCGTAGCCAAAGGGGAAGAGCGGGGCGGCGCCGCGCCAGTAGCGGTATGTCCGGCCTGCAGGCACGTGGGGTTATGGGATGAGGCGCGACAGTGAGCAGGGTTGCTTGGAGCCCACATGCCAAAAGCTGGCTTGGATATTCTGGCCTTTTGATGGGGAGCACGTCTATCCTGCCAGCTTCGGCATGTGTGGGTTAGCCCACCCGGCCCAGGCACAGCCCGCCCCACCCAACACAGCTACAAACGCAGCCGCACCTGGGTAGCCTGTGCTGCTGCGCATCCTCATGTCGGCCATGTTCAAAGCGGTATAACTCTCCTTGTACCAGCTCATGGGCAGGCGGCCTGCATGGAGACGGTGGCGGCAGCAGCAGCATGAGCGGGGTGGCAGGGTGGGCAGTGGCGCTTCTCACTTGCAAGCATGCAGGCAGGGCATGCAGCTGTGAGACCGCCCGCCTGTGTTGGCAGCATGGGTGAACTGTCGCACACCCCCTTCACAGCTAGCCAGCAGTCTTCCCATAGCTCCGTCTCGCACCCGCGGGCGCCACGTCTCCCAGCAGCACGTCCGCAATGCCGGCTGCGCCCTGCCCCGGGAACCAGGTGGTGATGACTGCTGACACTCGGGCGCCAGGTGTGCCGGCGGCAATGCTCATCATGTCACTGACTGCACAGGGGCGTAAAAGAAAGCGGCACACAGGACGTGGCTAGTTTGCTGGCGGAATGGAGGGTCGCACAGAAAACATGTTGCAGTCGAGCGGTGCGAGCGCAAGCTCGTGAAGAAGAGGCTGCGCCTGCAGCTGCTGTACCCGGTTGCATGCAAGCAAGCTGCCCACCAGACAGTGCTCGCCCACCAACTGCAAGCGCCCTGCAGCCACTCACTGTCCAGGCCGCCGCCGTGCATCAGCACAACGATAATGCGCTTGGTGGTGCGCGAGACCAGGTCCTGTGGAACGCAGGAGTAGGTGGGCAGCATGCTTGACGCAGAGAGTACACAAGCGGACGGGGCTTTGCATCTGGCGCTGCTTGAGCGCCCATGCATGGACTGCCCACGGATAAGAGCCAGGCTAAAACCCGTGCCCACCTTCCACAGGGCCTCCTGGTTGGGGTTGAGCTTCAGTGAGATACGGTCCCGCCCCTCCCCCTCCATGATGCGATCATAGGCGTACTGCAGTGCAGTGTAGGGGGTGCGTGACATTGCAGCATGCTTTCGTAAGCATACTGCAGCAGGCGCAGGCCACAGGAGCCAGCAGGCTGAGTGAACCGCAGGAGCCAGCAGGCTGCGTGTACAGCAGCGCCAGCGGCCAGGCCACAGCAGACAGCGGGCTGAGCCGGCAAGCGGCGCCAAGAGTGCACGGCAATGCACATACCAGTCAATGCAGCAGCTCAGGGGTTGCTCACCGAGGGCCGGTCGTTGACGTTGTGGTTGAGATAGCGATGCATGCGGGAGCCCAGGAACAGGATGCACATGTCGGCCAGCTGTACGGGCCAGAGTGGAGTGCATTTGGGTCAGTTGGACAAGCCAAGGCAGGGGTGCTGGAGGGAATAGCAGCAGATGGACGAGAACCAGGAACAGAGTGCACGAGGCGGCAGAGCATACAGGCAAAGCATCCCACCTGGCACTGCTGCACATCAGTGGCCACATTTGAAGTGGTATATCCAGTGGCAGCTGTGGCGCTGTAGGTGATCGTCGCTCCCGGCAGAGCCGCCTGCAGGGCCTGCCGCGGCGTCTTGTTGTTTGCTGCGTTGGTCCCGGCAGGGATGGACTGCGTTTGGAGGGGTGGGAGGAAGGAACACAGGGATGGCCGTCATGAGTTTGTGCCAACAAGAGACCACAGAGCCGCCTCAGCAAACACAGCAGTTGGACAGTGAGTGTGGCAAACTCTTGCTGGCCGACTCCAGCAGCTGCCCACACTGTAAGTGCCGCCTGGCCTTCCCACCGCACACGTGATGCAGAAGAAAGCACAAGCTGGTAGGCAAAAAGTGCAGATAGAGGATAACTCACGTAGTAGCTACCCAGTTGGTACACGGCGTTGTCGGCCCAAGGCCCCACAAGGTGCACTCGGCGCAGGGACGCACGGGCCAGCGGCAGCACATTCTGCAGGCAGGCAGGCAGGCAGGCAGGCAGGCAGAAGCAGCAGCTCGTCATTTCCGCACAGGAGAATGCCAGCGTAGACGAGCGAACCACAGCGGCAGGCGGCCGGGGCAGCAGCGAGTGCTTGCGGGCAGCCAGCTTGCTGAGCAGTTGCATGGGCTGCCGCCGGCAAGCCGGCAAGCAAGGCTACTGGGTCCACGCAGTCGAGTTGCATCTGTTGCACTCCCACCCCTGCCAAGGCTGCCGCCTTGATCGGCTTGTTGCACACTATCAGCTCGACAGGCACACCCCCTTGAGCCACCTGAGTGTTCTTCAGCAGCACGATGCTTTCTTGCACCATCTTACGGGCGGTGGCCAGGTGGTTCGCTGAGCCGATCAGCCACCATGGGATGAAGCCGAAGGGTTGGGCCTGTGGCGGGTCAAAATGGCCCAGCCTGCAAGCCAGGGGGCGCAGCGAGAGGGGCTAGCGACTGAGCATGGCAGAAGCGTGTTCCAATGCAAGCGCCGCGTGAGCGCTGGGCAGGCCAAAATCACCGAGTCTGTCGGGAGGGCAGCACAGCCCTTGGTCTTGGGTTTGTGTGCGGCAGGCTGTCCATTCCTCGCGTCGGCGACTGCTGTCTGTGTTTGTGTGGCTGCCATCAACAAACACACTCCCATCTCACCGCATGCGAACACGCAGGATGCGGCGCGCTGCCTCCCGCACTTCAGCCGCCGTCACATCCAAGACGTTCAGCCCGGTCCACTTCTGCAGGCAAGGGGTAGAGAGTGCGGCACTAGCAGGTCTGAAAAGGGGGACATCTCGCATCGGCCGCTGCTCAGCTATGCCACATGGGCCGCCAAGCAGCGCATTGTAGCAGCGCAGGGCAGATGCAGCAGCGGCGGCAGTGGCCTGGCCAGCCATGGCAACTCAGGAGGGCTGGGAAACTATACATCTAGGTGCCCGCAGCTCACCTTGCACGCCTGGTCAGAGCCCGCCCTGAGGGCTTGAGCACTGATCCAGCGCAGGTCGCCATATCCCATGCCCTCCGGCGCCGGCTTAGCATAGCCCTCCAGGGCTGCGGCAGGCGGCGGCAGTTGTTCGTTTTCGGCAAATTTAGAATGGCGCGAGTGCAGCAGGCAGCCACGGCCGGGCTCGGTGGCCGGCAGCAGCAGCCGCAGATGACAACACTTCGCAGCAATCGGGCGTGGTGTTCATGCTGGCACATTCTGTCTGACGCTAGCAATACATTCCAGCCGGGTAGAGCAGCCCAGCCCAGCCCAGCACAGCACAGCACAGCACAGCAGCGGCAGCGCACCATCGCAGTCGGTGGCCACAAAGCCTTTGAAGCCCAGCTGCTCGCGGAGCACTGTGGTGAGCAGCGTGTGGGACAGGCAGGCTGGCTCGTTGTTTACCTTGTTGTAGCTGCGGGGCAAGAAGGAGGCAGAAGGAAGGCACAGGGTGCTGTAGCTACAAGGCACAGGGCAAGGTACAGGGACGGGTCGAGCGATGCAGCTGCATGGCCAGGCAAGGGGAGGCACACTTGCGTACCACACACATTGACTCCAAGATTGCCGATCAACAGCTCAGCATTGATGGCGAGACCCTCGGCCCCACCTGCACATGATGGCCGCAGCACCGGCCCGCACGCAGCTCTCAAAGGGCAGCCAAAAGGTGTCCCGCAGGTCGCGCCAATCAATCAGCGCATTCAGATTGTCTGCACAGGGCGGAGTGTCAGGAAAGCCTGGGTGCAGGCGATGAGTGCATGAGGCCAATTCCAGGCGGGCTCGAGATCAACAGCATTCAGGCGGGCTCGAGATCAACAGCATTCAGTGCGCGCCGCAGGTGTAAACCAGGCGGCCACAAGCGCTTGCGCCATGCACCCGGCCGCCGGCTGCGGCGGCCTCTCCCTGCTCACATCGTGTGATGCCGTACCAGTTCTGCAGGCAACAAGAGGTGCACAGCGTCCAAGGTAAGCAGCACGCCGTGAGTCCTGCCGCACCGGGCAACCCAAACCCCATACTGCAAGCTCAGCCACCCACCCTTGCACTCAACCTCACCTCCAGGTCATTGCCAATCAGATGCCGCAAATAGGAAAGGGGCACCAGGAGTGGCGTGGGCATATTGGCTGGACATGCCAATGATTGAGCTGAGCAGAAAATTCAACACAGACTGGCGGTGCAAAACTTACTCAAACATCCTGTGCAAAAGCCGGCAACTTTAGTTGCAAGCGGTTCATGCCAACCGCCCCGCTTGCCTTGCATGTGGCAGAGACTTTGAGGTAGGAAGTCGCGCCCTGTGCGCTCCAGCCGCCCTGCAGCCCTTGAATGAACATGTTGGCCATGTTCGAAGCCACCTGTTTTGGGAGGAGAGGCAGTGGCAGCAGCTGAGCCATGCGACACTTTGGAGGCGGCATCGTGGCAGGGGCGCTGCTCAGAGCAGCTGCTAGCCACGCAGGGATGCTGCGGAGTACCTAATATCAGGGAAGAGCAGCTGGTTTGCATGCCATCTCTTCATGGCACTGGCTTGATCAACAGGGGCAGCTGCAATGTGCTAACGAACCTTTGGATCTTCTGAGTAGACCTCAGCAGATCGGCCCCAGCGGGGATCGCTGCACATGGTGAGGCAACAGGAGCCGGCACGCCTTCAAGCTTGTACCAGCTGCCACATAACAGGCCAGCAAGGTTGCGCACCGGGGCATGCAGCGTATGCATGCATGCAAAAGCCAGAATGGCAGGTGCGGCATGCATAGCAGCAGCGGCGTCGGCATCGCCCGCCGGAAGTGCAGCTGCTGCATTCATTCCTCACCGAATGATGGCCGGGTGGGGCCCGTAGCAGTGCGTGAATGACGGAGGGCGGCCGAAGTACATTTCGCGGTTGCTGAACGCACGCATCGCGTCGCCTATCTCTAGAGCAGCCTGCACATGTGGCAGGCATGGCAGGCACATGCTGGGTGCTGGGTCACTTGGGCGCCGCATGCGCAACAGCAATCCTACAAAAAAACTCCCGCATAGGCCAGTCAGACGCCCTTGTCTCGCTCACACCAAATTCACCCGGCCGCCTGGGTCTGCAACACAGCAGCCGATGCACACCTCGACGGCAAGGCAGCCGCCAGTGCGGCAGAATGCTGGCCGGTGCTGCACAAAGCCAGCCACGCACCTGCCAAACCAGCGCATCGTCAAAGGTAGCGCCCCACGCAATGGGCATGGGATACATCACGCTCTCTCCATTGTCGCCCACCATGCCGTGCAGGCACTCGCGCTGCACCCACCAGGGCAGACGGGTCAGAACAGCACGAGCGGGGCAGGTGAGAATCATGAGTCGGAGTGCCCCGCTGCGGGAAGCAGGTCGGCTAATGGTTGCATGCAATTTGGTGCTGCTACATCTTCTCAGCCAGCCAGCTGCTCAGCCAGGAAAGCCTCTCTGCACGACACGGCCCGCCTCCCACACTCTGCCGTGCTCCCTCCCGCTCACCTGCCATTTGAAGCTCGACACCCCTAGGCCAGGGATGGCGGCGGCATCCGAGGATTCCATCTGTGCCTTCATGTTGGCCAGGGACATGCTGTTCAGCAGCGCCTCCACTCGCTGATCAATAGACTTGCGGGTGTCGAACCACGGCTGCGACTGCTGCAGGCGGCGGCCAGCGCCGCCGGAGCTGGCTGACGACCCTGCGGCGTCAGGACCGGTGCGGCGCAATTGGGCTTCAGTGCGTGGTTGTAAAGACCGGGGTGGCAACTGATGGCGGGGGCAGGCAGCTGGGAAGCGGGGCGCGCGGCCCTTGGCACGTGAAGACACCGACCTGCAGCGCCGCTCGCTAGTAGAGTAGCCGACATCAGCCACAGCGTCATGGACCAAGCCAGGTGCCCGCCCGTCGCCATGGCCGGCGCTCGCTGAACGGCCGCAAACAAGAGCTGAACCTGCGTGAACTCTGCTTGAGATTGAACATAGACCTCGGCAACTTATCGGGCATACAGGGGCCAGGGGCCACCGTGCCGTGCCATGCGAGGGCCGGTGGGCGGCCGTCACTGCAGCCGCTGCGGCATGCCGGCGCCTGCGACATGCGCTCCCAGGTACAGAACACGCAAGCGGCGCTGCGTGACTTAATCAACCCAAGTGTTTCAAGATCAGGCAGGCATGCCCCCGTGCTGCCACAGCTGACCCATCCTCTGCCCATCTTGTGCGCCGCCGTCTTTGCCGACTGGCAGCGCCTGGATACTGGATCAAACACAGGTTACCGGCGCTTTGCAGTCAGAATCGCGACAAAGAATTCAAAGGGATAGGAAGGGGACATTGAAAATGTGACAGGTGAGCGAGACAGGTGAGGGGGGCATGCACGGGAAGTTCGCAATCAAACATGACGGGCGCTAAGGTGATGTTTGCAGGGGAAACAGTGCACGCGGCTGCTGTATACATACTACGTAGTAGCTGGGGGCCGCGGCAAGTGGTGAATACGCAGTTGAGGGTGGCTGCAGAGCGCTAGGCGGTGAAAGCATGATACGTAGAAAAAATGGTTGAGTAGGGCAGGGCCCCGCTGTGCGCAGGGCGGTGGATTTTCATGGCAGGGGTGACGGGGTGTGCGGCGAGTTTCGTGGAAAAATGTGCATGGTTATTGGGAAGGAGCAATCAAACCAAAGCGGGTGTATGTACAAGGCAGGAAGCCGGAAGAAGCTTCATGCCAGCACAGGGGCTGGCTGATGCGCCTGGCTGGCCGCCGGCTGCAGGCAGCCCCACAGCTGCGCACCCCACAGGAGCAGCCCTACAGGGAGTGCTCCAAAGGGCAGCGCTGACAGCAGGCGGTCAGCACCCACATCGGCTGCCACATCAGCCAGCTGCATGAACACGGCGTCTGCCCGGGACGGCTGCAGCAGCGCCTGGAAAGGGCAGGCGTTGACAGCAAGGCCGCAGACCAGCAGCCGCCGTGCATGAGAAGGCACATCGGGCTCATCCTCTGCTGCGGAGGCAGGTGCCTGCAAGGAGGGCCATGAGGCAGGGGGCAGGGATGGGTCAGGGATGCGTATGGAGGGCCAAGGTTCCTCCTGGCAAGGGCAGGATGGGCAGCGGGCCACAGCGGACGTGCCATAAGCTTGCGCAACGTGAGCCAAGCACGCATGCATGCATTTGCCGCCGCAAGCGGATCGCACCTGCGCAGGGGTGCCGTGGGTGGGCAGAGCGGGGACTGGCGTGCCGTCGCTGAGCTGGACGTGCGGGCTGATGGGTTTGAGTGGCAGCGGCATGTGCAGCTCAAACTCGCGTGCGGCGCTGCGCTCGAGGGTGCCGGCGCCGGCGGAACGCGGAGACTGCGGCAGCGCCGTGGCCGCCGCAGAGCTGAGGCTGCGCGGCAGCGTGGCAACCTCTGCTACGTCATCGACGGAAGCCATGAGGCTGACTCCGGCGGCCCCAAAGCGCAGGGCGCCGGCTAGCAGCTCGCGGCGGCTGGGCCGCGCTGCTGCGGCGGCGGTCGTGGCTGGTGCCGCGGCGGCGGCAGCGGCGTGGTGGAATCGTCGCCTGCGGGGCACCGCTACGCGCTGCGGCTGTGCTGCCGGGGCGGCATCTGGCGCGCGGGCGGCTGCGGCCGCCTGGGTGGTGGCCGCCGCGGGGTGGGCGAGCAAGGCCAGGGGCATTAGCTGTGGTGCTGATGTCTCGGTGGTATGTAGGCGGGAGTTGGAACGCGGAATTCAGGCATGAACAGTGCAGATGCCCCGCGCCCTGAAAATATGTGCTTGGCGGCTCCGGCCGCGGCGCGACCGCTGGGCGGCCGGCCACCTTTAGGGCTCCCCAAGCCACCCCGAGTCAGAATTGAAGCAGCCGGAGGCAGGCCGGCGTGCGGGTGGGGCGGATACCGGGAGGCGGCCGGCAGGCCGATGCCGAGGGAACACCGGCGGCGCCCTTGATCTGAGTCTATACACGGCCCCTTTGCTGGTCCGCGTGTTGCAGTAGGAGATATCACAAGATAGCCCTGGGATTGCATGGGTTGCCAGAGCCCACGCATGAAGCACGCCGCTGAAACGCCACTCCGACCGCCAGCCGCCAGCCGTCTGCGGCGGGAGTGGGCACATGCATGCACCCACATCTGGGCTCTCCACATGGGCATGGTTTGCGCAAATAGTACTAATCCAGCACGAAGAGGCTGCGGCTATCCCGTTCCGAAAGGTTCTGTGTCACCAGACACTGCATAACGCGCCGCAGCCGCTCGCCGCCATGCCCGCCGCAGCAGCCTCAGCGTGCCGCCCCAGTTGAAATGGCAGGCCCCTGCAGGGGCGCAGGGGCATTGCGATCGCCTGCACACCACCATGTCTTCTGACAGCGAGTCGCCCAGCAGCCAGGGGGGCGCCAGCAGCGGGGAGGAGTTTGAGGCGGCCAGCAGCGAGGCCCCTTCGTCCTCCTCCTCCTCGGGTGAAGAGTATGACGGCGAGGAGGAGCGCCCACGCCCAAGGGGGCCCATGCGCGGCAGAGGCAGCGGAGCGGCGGCGGCCGCCGCCGCTCGGCGCCCCGCCGCCGCAGCCCCGCCGGCCAAGCGGCAGCGCGCCGGGCCGCAGCCCAAGCTGACCGACCTGCTGAAGAGCGCGTCCAAGGAGCAGCTGGTGTCGCTGGTGGTGCACCTGAACGACGATGCGGGCGGGGAGCTGGAGGGGCGCATCGCTGCGCTGCTGCCGCCGCCCGACCTGTCGGTGAGCGGGCGGAGGGCCCCATTCAAACCGTCCAGCCGTGCAGTGGGAATGGGCAGTACCACAGAATTTCAATCGTGCAGTGGGTTGGCCTGCATGGACAGTGGTGCAATCCGTGGCCTGTTTGCTTGGTTTGCATCGCTGAGCGCTGCGTAGCATGCGGCACGGCGCCTTGCATGGCGTTCAGCGGGTTTGCATGCAAGGCTGGTAAAGCGAATAAAGTCAGCCCGCCAGCATTGCTGGAACCCATCTGACCAGGGCGCTGATTGGTTGGCTTGCCGCGCAGGGCGTCAAGGCCTCCATTCAAGAGCTGGAGCGCAAGATGAACAAGGCCTTCCCGCACGCGCCAAGTGGGGCACCAAGTGAGCATTTATTTTGCTGTGACTGCTTCTGGTGGGCACAGAGAGCTGCACCTGCCTGTAGGCTGGCATGGGAGCGCGGCAAAGGTAGTGTCAGCTGCAGACTGTGCATGCTGCTGCTGAGATTTTGAGCGGCCGCTTGCAAGAAGCGCATGGTCGCTGCAACAGGCCTGCTGCCCCTTTCTTCCCTTCTCATCCTCAACCCACCTCTCCGTTACGTTCCCTCTTGTGTCTGTCGTGCAGCCGAGACAACTATGCATACAAGCGGGTGGGGCCGCCGCTGCGGGTGAGTGAGCTGAAGCAGCAGGGCTGCACAGACGGCTGGCTGGGCTTGCGGCAGCAGCTTCCGGCCATGCTGCTGGCTGTTTCGAAGTTGCATTCAGCAGCGTGGGCCCTGCCTGGCACTGCACCGTTGCACTGCTCTCCAAGCTGGCTCTCTGCCCATGCACTCAGTTGGCGCTCTGCCACCCACCACCCACGCACTCAGCCATGCCTTTGGCCTCCAGCCTTAATGCCCGACCTGTGCACCCACCTGCCCTCCACCCCTCCCGCCCCGCACACTCACAGGACCTGAAGGCGGCGCTGCTGGAGCACGGCCGCCTGCTGGCGGAGTGCAAGCGCTTTGGCGCGCTGCTCGAGTACTGCCTGTTTGCGCTGGGTGTCACAGATGACATGCCACACTGGGACGCCGATGCGCACAACAAGGTGGGCACATTTGAAAGCTGGCATGGTTGCGCTAGGTGTGACGGACGACATGCCGCACTGGGATGCGCACAACAAGGTGGGCGGGTGGAAAGAAAGGCGAAACCGCCTGTTGGCGCTGGGTGTGACGGATGACATGCCGCAGGACGCCGATGCGCACAACAAGGTGGGCGGGTGGAAAATGGCAAGTTCGAGAGTGGCAGGCAGGTGTAGGGCATCGCTGCCCGTATGCTGCCATGCATTCGCTTGAACCGAGTTGCAGATGTGCCCAGCCTACAGCATGGCTCCCCACAGGCTGGCTTGCGCACCTCCAACCCTTCCCCCCTCTCCTCGTGCTGTCGCAGCCCAAGCAGCAGACCGCCAAGGCGCTGGAGGGCCTGCTGCTGAAGGCGCTCAAGGGGGCGGCCCTCACAGCTGACCAGCGGGCCGATGTGCTGGAGCAGCTGGGCCGATTGGAGCTGCCACTGCAGGCGGCGCGGGCGGCCCTGGGCGGCGCGTAATGTGGCTGCTTCATCGGGCAGCAAAGCGGCGCTGGGCGCTGCGCGATGCGGCTGCTGTGCCCCGCCGCTGAGCGCCATGCACAGCCAGCCGGCCCAGCCTGGCTGGGCAGCAAGCCTTGCAGATTAGGACGGCAGCTAGGCATTTGGAGCGAGCAGCTGTGAACCTTCATGCAACAACGTGAGTGTGGCAGATTTATAAGCGCTGAACATGTACAATAGCAAGCATCAAACCTGTAAAATGAGCTGAGTGCACAATGCGACAGTGACCCCATGCAGCTGCTGACGCTGCTGCACTTGCCCAGCTCCGCCGCTTCCTTCAAGCGCCTTCCGGCACCGTTGCCGTGGCCATCAGCAGGCGGAAGGTGTTCTGCTGCCCCGGATGCTGGTACGACTCCTTTTGAAAGTCCGCCACAGCATGCGCCTCTGCAGCCACAAACCCCGCATCTGCAGGCAAGGGTGCAGACGGGGACTCTGCTTGCATACAGTGCTTGCCAAGAGGCCAGCTTGCACTGTGCGGCAGGCAGGGCAGGGCAGGCAGGCTGCGCCACAGGTACATCATGAGTGCAGCAACCGCTCGACAATGGCACAAAACAAGCACCTTGCAGCAGCTGTGTCATCTTCTCTGGAGCAAAGCCGCCCACATGGAACACGCTGCCGCCGTGGTCCGGCTTGTGGAACCTGCAGCAGGGCAACGGCTAACGTTTCTTCGAAATGAGTTGTTGTTTGGACAGCATAGCGGCACCCCAAGGCCAGCTCTATCATGCACTGCACTCCAATGGATGGCTGGCCGCTGCCTCTCTTACTTGCCCTGACCCATCCACTGCTGCTCGCTCTTCCTTTCTCCCACCCCCAGCTCACTTCTCAGACCCGTGCTCCTTGAGCAGGTCGAACACCGCCACCCTGCCGCCAGGCTTGAGCAGACCACGCAGCATGCGCAGCGTGCCTGCGGTTGGCGGGCAGTCAAGCGGGCATCTGGGAGGCTGGGCAGCTTGCTTTGCTGTGCAGCACCACAGATGTGTGCTATGATGCCTGCCCAAAAGCATCACCTGCATCCTGCGCCGCAGGCTTCCGGGCAGCCCAGCTCACCTGCAATGTCTGCTATGTGGTGGAACGTCATGTGCGACAGCGCCAGGTCGTACGCCTGCGGCAGCGGCTCTCCGCCGCTTGTGCTGGCTGCCGTCAGGGCCCCTGGGAGCTCGCCCAGCAGGCAGTGCAGCTTGCCGTCGCGCCGGGTGGCAATCTTGCGGCGAAACACGCCCGCCATGCCTGCGGCAGTAGCACAGTGCAGGCGGCAGCAGATGTTGCATGCGAGCTGGCCGCAAGGTGCGGATAAAGCTGCACAACAGCACGGGTGCATGTTAACTTCAAAATCATGCTGTGAATTACAATCTTCGCAGTTGCAGAGTCGCCGGGCAGGTCCAGACTGCCGAACCACAAGCTCCCTGCCACTCAGCGCATATGGGCCTGTCGCTCCCACCTGGACTGGTATCCACGCCCACAAACAGCGCCAGCTGGTCTGCAAGCTTCTCTGCCAGCAGTCCGGTGCCGCAGCCCAGCTCCAGCACCACAGCGCCGGGCGGCAGTAGGTTGCCCTGCAGCAGCGCCTGCAGGCGGCGGCGGCGGCGGCGGCGGCGGCGGGGACGTCAGCACGCGGCGGCAGCCTCGCTGGTGCACTGGATCACGAGTGGAAGCATCCATTAGCCTGCTTACATCTGCGGCGGCGTCCGTGAGCCTCTGGAACAGCGGGTTGGCGTCCCAGCTCTCCGCCTTGGCATCAAACACCTCTTGCTGCGCCTCTGACATGATAGGATGGATAGTTTGGACTCGGCATAGACGGCAAATCGGGCAGAAGGCCGCTGCTGGGGCAGGCGCGGCGGCGCCGCTGGGCCCGCTGTGGCGGCGGGCGGCTCACCCGTGCATTCGCTCTGTGATCTGCAGTGTGCAGCACCGACCACGTTTGCTCAGTTGGCTTCGTAAATATATTCATGCAGCATGCAGGCCCAGCCATCCACGACATGTCGTCATGCGTAGCCAGTGCATGAATAATGAGGGCCTGTCATACAAAAACTGTCGCTTGCAAGACTAGATTTCACTGGCTGCTGTGTGAGAGTGCAA
>VFQQ010002394.1_pt1 | contig 21292 bp, 21 predicted proteins | sample 3512341 | NCBI WGS metagenome assembly VFQQ01 (sample SAMN10412373, study PRJNA504923) | tailings metagenome | isolation source: Relicate 2 Philex TSF1 revegetated site | place: Philippines: Tuba, Benguet | collected 2017-08-29 | reverse complement strand
AAAAGGCTGGTCACCCCAATAAGAAGGCATAGTACGAGCCACTTGAAAAGCGGTTTCTGCCGGAATATTATAACGTTGTGTAAGAGCTTTATACACTTCCGATTTTTCATCTAATTCACCATTGGAAGCTCCTCCCGCGAAGTTCGGAATCAACAGCGTCAATGATTCTAGTTTTCCATTGCTCCACCCAAAAGCATAATCGCGGTCTAGTCCTCCACTTGCTTTTTTCTCACCTCCTGCTCCTACTTTAGGACTAAGTTCAGATTTTCCACGGATGGTCTCCTTACTATATTCATAAGTAGACCACAACACCGACAAGTCGTTTGCTACTACTACTACGGCCATTAATCCAATAAGCACACTTGCTTTTATAAAAGAAGCCGCTTGTTTTTGGCGAATTGCTCTTACCAATTCAAAAATTCCTAATACCCCAATAAGAAGCCCCGTATAATACGTAATCTGAGTGTGATTGGCCCATAGATTGAGGCCAAATCCCAAACTAAAAACCGCCGCTCCAAGCCACATTCGGCCTTTATAAGCCCATATCAAACCCGCCAACATAATCGGAACAAACCCCAAAGAATGCACTTTAGAAATATGCCCTGCTTCAATAATTTGAATATTGTAGGTAAAAAAAGCAAAGCCAATCGCCCCGAGTACACTAGTAAGCAAACCACACTCTAGCGCCATCAACAAAATATAAATACCAATAAGATAGAAGAAAATATACCCTCCTTGTCCAAATTTATTAATGAAAGTCCCGAGCGGAATCAAGGCCCCTTTTGAATGATGCCCCCAGATGAAATACGTAGGCATCCCTCCAAAAGTGCTATTGGTCCAGCCAGTCCATTCGCCCGTTTGTTTATAAAACTCAGCCGCTTCATGGGAGGCCGCAGCGGCTTGTAATGGGTCATTCTGAATTAGCGTTTTTCCTTTCAAAACAGGGCTCATATACCCCCAAGAAAGCACTGCAAAGCCCAAAACCACCAACAAATGCGGCAATAAAGCTTTGAGATTAAAGGATTTTTTCATTAGTATTTACAGATTAGGTGATGCTCAACTGCGGTCTAAAAACCGCCGTCATAAAAATTGTTTTATTAAGAGTCTTTATTGTTTAATATTTTCACAATAACGGCAAAAATAATCATTTAGGGGGTAAAATTACACGCTGTCCGTTGCTCCCCAAAGCTACTAAATACCAGCGATTGGGCGAGTGTAGAGATACATTCGAAGGCAAAACTCCTAAAAATCCCGTATCTTGGTATTGTACATGGTGATGTTTTTCAAATAAATCGTACCGTTTTTGGAATAAAGTCGAATAAGCCACTTTATTACCACTCACTACCCACACTTCCTTGAGTACTACGCCGGGTTGATTAAATTTCACCCACCCTCTTAAAGCGGTTTGATTATCAACGTTTTTGAGCCAATCTATATCATATTCTACAAGCTTATTTTGCAAAATCGTATCGGCATTCACTTTCATGCCCTTCTCTATTTTGACTAAACTTTCTTGTTCAGATAATAAATTTGGCAAGGCTGGAGGCAAAAAAAGCCCTTCTTTTACCGACTTTATCAGCATATCATTGGCATCTTTTAAGCGATAGCTACCAGCTATCGGCAACCCATGCTGATACAGCCAATTGTCGGCCACTCTCAGTTCTTTATTGTTTTCGATACGGGGCAGATACACTACTACAGATACTGCATAAAGGCCCGCCGTACCAATAATACCTAGCCCAATCACCCACTTTTTGAGCGGAGGGGCTACCCAATCTACCACTGTCAGAAACGAAAGTGCCAAAAACAAAGAAGAATTCATCCGATACCTCGATGGATAAGCACCTTCTATGCCTCTCCCGTACCTATTGAGTGCTACTACCACCGCTGTAAGCACTAAAAATGCCAGAATAGCGTATAAATAAGTTTTTTTCAAAAAATATTTTTGGTAAGTCAAAAACAAAAACCATAAAATTCCAGTACCTCCTACTAGGGGTGCTACAAAAGGTATAGCTGGATGGTAAAAATTAGAACCCAAAAAGCTAGCCCAAAACAAGGCTAATTGTCCCCAATGAGCGTGCGCTATGGTATACCCAATCGAAGGATAATTGGGTGGCTGATGATACCCATAAAAATATCCTACCACCGCCAAAATCATGAAAATACTCCCAAAAACAATTTCCCTGAAACGCCTCCGAACCGCCCAAACCGCCAACACAATGGGTATTAGAAAAAGACCACTTCCTATCGTTCCTAAGGCCATGAGGGTGCTAAAGACAGTAACTAACCAAGCCCACTTTCCGGGCCTAACAGCCCCATAAATCGCCAACGCTACCCAAGCATGAATACCAAAGTTGGCCAACGACGCCATACTCCAGAAAGTATTGTCCCAAGATTGAAACTGAAATACCAGCAAAACCACCGGAATCAGTACCCAATACTTTAGATTGTTTTGAAAAAAATCGATACTCTTAAAAAGTAAAAACAACCAGACAAGCAAACTGACATTTCCGACCCATATCAAATCAGTAAAGTGAACACTACCCCGAAGATAGTAGTCAAAAAGAGAGATAAGTCGAATATAAAGAATGCGATGTTCGTTATGTTGCTCAAATAAGACTGATATTTTTTCGGAGACATCAGTAGACGACAACCATTTTTCTACTACTTCCAACACCGCGATATAATCATCATAAAAAGGGAAATTATAACTATATATCGCCAAAACAAAGGCGTAAAAAATAACCACCAACAAACTGATAGTCAAAGCAATAACATCCCAAAACCTCTCACCTACTGGTAAGTTTACAGCAATTTTCATATTGCAAATATAGGAAGCAAATCACCTATCCTATTATGCTAGTGTTATTTTAAAGTATGGTTATTTTTTTAAGAAAATTTTAAAATATTCGGTATTTCATCGAAATAGAAAATAAATTTGTGTGTTTGAAGTAGAAATCAGTAGTTTCTCTACTGTACCCTATGAAAATAAAAACCACCTTAATACCTAACTTATGATCAACAAAATTGCGGTTTTTACCTCTGGCGGTGACGCCCCCGGTATGAACGCTTGCATCCGCGCCGTAGTTCGTACTTCTATGTACTATGGCATCGAAGTCTTTGGCATTCGCCGTGGTTATAATGGCATGATTGCTGGTGACATCTATCAGATGACGTCTCATTCGGTCAGTAATATAATTCAACGTGGTGGTACCATTCTCAAGTCGGCCCGTAGCAAAGAATTTATGACCAAAGAAGGCAGGCAAAAAGCGTTCGAACAACTTCAAAAATTTGGAATCCAAGGTTTAGTAGCTATTGGCGGAAATGGAACATTTACGGGCGCTACTACCTTCTATGATGAATTTGGAATTCCGACTGTAGGTGCTCCGGGCACTATCGACAACGACCTTTACGGAACAGACTATACAATCGGCTACGATACTGCTGTAAATACAGCCCTCGAAGCTATCGACAAAATCAGAGACACCGCCGACTCCCACGACCGTGTGTTTTTTATTGAAGTAATGGGCCGTGACTCAGGCTATATCGCCATCCAATGCGGTATTGCGGGGGGTGCCGAAATCGTAATGGTTCCTGAGGTTTTGACACCTATCTCCGAAGTAGTCGAAACCCTCAAACAAGGCTGGAATCGCTCCAAATCTTCGTCGATTATCGTAGTAGCCGAAGGTGACGAAGAAGGAAACGCCGCCGAAGTAGCCGATAAAATCAAGGCTCGTTTGGAAGTAGATATGGACATCAGGGTAACTACCCTAGGGCACATTCAACGCGGAGGAATCCCTACTGCCTACGACCGTATCTTGGCTAGCCGTCTAGGTTTAGGTGCAGTAGAAGGTCTGATGAATGGTGAGAAAAACGTAATGGTGGGGCTTATCAACAACGAAATCACTTATACTCCTTTCAGAGATACGATTCGATTGCCAAAACCCATCAACGAAGATATGCTACGGATGGTAAAAATATTGAGTACCTAGTGTAGTTTTGAAATACTTTCTAAGTCAGTCGACTTAGAAAGTATTAAATATACCCTACTGCTCGGTATACTACGTACCCTATCATTTCGTGCCAAACCAACGTAAACATCGCAAGAGACTTTTCGGAAGGAAAAAGCTGGTCAAACCACGGTTCGGATTTTGTTTGTAAGTAGTGAGCCGGAAAGGGAATCACGTCCAATCCTGCTTTTTCAAAACATCCAATAGCACGCCGCATATGAAATGCCGATGTGATGATGATACATTGCTTTAGCCCAAACTGCTTTCGTAGAATTTGAGCTGAAAAAGTCGCATTTTCGCGGGTATTTTTAGACCTTCCTTCCTGAATAATATCACTTTCGGGTACCCCAGCAGAAACAAGCAAGTGACGGATTCCGTCGTTTTCGGACGAATGCAACTGACCCGTAATCAGCGAAGTTTCGCCACCACTGATGATAATCTTTTTTATCTTGCCTGATTTATAAAGATTCAATGCTTGAATACCTCGATCTCCACTCTCTCCAAGCCATAAATTGTGCGATAAGGTATCATACTTTTTAACCGTTCCGCCCAAAAGTATCACCCCCACTTCATAGGTTTTTGCTGGTAAAATAGGCGTAGGCTCCCAACGTTTTAAAAGACCATTTACCAATACATCATTACTCATCAAGTAAAGCCCTATCAAAGCACCTATGATTATCTTACGACTTCGGGCACGGTTTTTGGTAATAAGCGCATAGATTACTGCCACAAATACCATAGTCAAGGGCATCATCAATACGTCAAAGGTCTTAGATAATATAAAAAACATAGAAAGTGTTTGATAACTAAAGTTGATTAAGGTCAATCGGAACGCTAAAAACGTAAAATTTTCGTTTAAATGACTAAAAATAAATCTTCTAATTTTGGGTTGAGTAAAACTAAATACACGATGAAATTAAAACTTCTTCTTTTCTTCTTCATTGTAGCTATCTATACTGATGCAGTTGCACAAGCAGGCTATCGCATCGAAGGACAAATCAAAGGGCTTAGTGGTGGCAATTGTTTCCTTGCCAACTATTATGCTACCCAAATTTATGCTAAAGATACCGCCCAAGCCGATGCCAACGGGCGATTTGTATTTGAAGGGAGCAAACCTCTATCGCAGGGGATTTATGAAATTGTATTACCAGACCGTAAAACCTTACTGCGGGTCTTAATTACGGAAGACCAAGACTTTAGCTTTTCTGCTGATACTACCGATATCATCGGCAAAACCAAAGTAACAGGTAGCCGCGACAATGAGATTTTCTATGAATTTCAGCAGTTTATGAAAAAAACGGAAGATGAATATCAGCAACTAAAAGCGCAAAAAATCCCCGAAACAAACCAGCGTTTTAAGGACCTTCAAGACAAACGCAAAACTTTTTATGACAATTTCATGAAGCAAAATGATGGTACGTTTACCGTCAAGCTCTTCAAAGCATCTGCCGACCCCGAAATCCCCCCAGCCCCTAAACAAGCCAACGGCAAAATCGACTCAGCGTGGGTATTCAATTATTATAAAAGCCATTTTTGGGACAATTTTGATTTTTCGGACGCCCGCATGTTGATGACGCCTTTTTTGCACCAAAAACTTGATAGATACATCAAAGACCTCACCGTACAAGTCGAAGACTCTTTGGTCAAAGAAGCTGATTTTGTGGTATCAAGAGCCATCAATGGCAAACAAAAAGACATCATCGCGTATACGATTTGGTTTATCACAAATCAGTACGAAACCCCAAAAACCGTAGGTACCGACGGGGTGTTTGTACACATGGCTGAGAAATATTACCTCACGGGTATCATGCCAGTCTCTGATAGCTCTACGCTCCAAAACGTCAAAGAGAGAGTCAAAGTACTTAAACCTCTTTTGGTTAATAAAATCATTCCTGACTTGGGCGTAATGAGCTACCGAGCGCCTGACCGCCTTGATTATATTCATGGTTCCAAAGCCGAATACGAAGTTGTGTTTTTTTATTCTCCTACCTGTGGGCACTGTCGCGAATCAGCCCCCAAACTCAAGGCATTTCATGATAAATTTAAACCTCAAGGAGTGGAAGTTATGACTATTGCTATTGACGGCAGCGAAGAAGAATGGCGGAAATTTGTCAAAGAATTTAAGCTCGAAAATCTTGTCAATACGTATGGGATGGTGGCTTCGCGTCAGGTAGTATATCGCAATGATTACGATGTATTTTCCACTCCCACGGTGTATGTACTGGATAAAAACAAAAAAATCATTGCCCGTAGACTTGGCGTTGAAGATTTGGAACCATTTTTGAACGTCTACAAAAAACGGTTAGCTATTGAACGCAAACCCTCAACCGCTAGTCGTCAATAACATTCTTACGAGGTCTGTCTCTCAATTTTGAGCGAGAGACAAACCTCGGGGACTTTCTATAGGCTACATCATGAACAAACTTTATTCTCTGCTATTGTTTTTTTGGATAAGCTTGGCTGCTTTGGGGCAAACGGGCTATCATATCAAAGGAAATGTCAAAGGCATCAAGCCAGAAGCGTTTACGTTGGCACATTATTTTGGTGCAAGTCAATACATTACCAAAGATACTGCCCAAGCAGATGCTAATGGTAACTTGGTCTTTGAAGGAACTAAAGCACTCCCCGGAGGACTTTATATGATTCTGTCGCCTTCCAAAAAACGGATAATGGACCTCATCATTGGCTCGGAGCAACACTTCAGTTTTAGTACCGATACTACCAATGTCATAGGACATATGCAAGTAAAAGGCTCACCCGACAGCGAATTGTATTATAAATATCAACAGCACGTATCAGGATACACTTCTGAAATCAACCTCCTACAGAGACAGTTACAATTCAGGCAAGACCTCATGACGACGACCAAAATCAACAACCTTCGGCGTCAATTGATGGAGTATTACAAACAATTTACGCAAGAAAATAGCAACAGTCTTACGGGAAAAATAATGCGGGCAGGCGCCGAAGTAGAATTACCTACTCCTCCCAAACGCCCCGACGGCAAGCCCGATTCGGCCTGGTTGTTTCATTATTATAAAGCTCATTTTTGGGATAATTTTGATTTTTCGGACGAGCGGTTAGTCCGTACCCCTATCCTTCAACGCAAAATCGACCGCTACATGCAAGAGCTGACTTTACAACAAACCGACTCGCTGATTGCGTCAGCCGATTTTATCATCGAAAAAGCCCTGAAAGCTGGTAACAAAGAAATGCAGGCTTATTGTATTTGGTACCTGACCAATCAGGCCGAAAACCCCACTATCATTGGCGGAGATGCGGTTTTTGTTCATTTAGCCGACAAATATTACTTGGGAGGGCTTATGCCTATTACAGATCCCACTACTGTCGAAAACATCCGAGAGAAGGTAAATACGATAAAGCCTGTGTTAGTAGGCAAAACAATGCCCGCCCTCTCCCTTACCGATACCACTGGCAAAGCTATTTCACTCAATGATTTAAAAAATAAATACGTCATTTTGTTTTTTTATGACCCTGATTGCGGTCACTGCCGACAATCGACGCCAGCTCTAAAGGCTTTGCAGGAAAAATATAAAACTACCTTAGATTTACAAGTTTTTGCGGCATCGGTAGCACGCGCGCCTGAACAATGGAAAAAATACATCCGTGATTTTGGGGTACAAAATTGGGTACATGGCTATGACTATAGCTTCCGCATCAACTTCCGCAAAGATTATGACGTCAACAATACTCCGATGATTTATGTATTGGACAAAAACAAAAAAATTATCGCCCGACGTATCCCAGTAGAGCAGCTAGAGGGTTTCTTGGATTATTATGAACAAATCTCCCAAACTCCCAAAAACCATGATACGAAATAAAGACTTTTTTTGAATGGATTTGGTAACGGATATTTTAGAATCCCTTTGTTTTAATGGATTGACTTCCATAGTTTTTGGCTGAGAGTGACTATAAGTGTATTTGCGCTTAATAAGTAAATACAAGTGCCCAAGAATAGTAAGTATAAAACCAAAGTACTTTTTGCGTACGGTAAATACTTCCTGAAGGTGTTTTTCATAAGCACTGCTTCTTCCCCTAATATCAAAATTGGCTAAGACTAAGCTAATTTTTGCATATTTTATTTTATTTGCAAATACCCCTCTAAGAAGCCATTCATAATCGGCAGCAGTCCGAAAACTTGTATCGAACGTTCCAATAACCTTAAAGATTTCTTTTTTTACTAAATAATTTTGCTGCGTAAATGCTTTATAACTATTAAAAAAGTTGAGCTCAGAAGGGCTGTCTCTCAAGCGCACTATTACTCCATCAACAGTCTGATATATTGCCCCCGAAATGAGATTAATATTGTGAGGTTGTTGAATAATAAAAGTATAGACCTGTTGTAAGATAAATGGCGACACAAAACAATCATCACTTCCTATAATATAAAGCCACTCCCCACTAGCCATATTCACTGCTTTGTTGAGAGCATCATAAATCCCCTCATCAGGCTCGCTCAAAACCCGAATTTCGTCTCCATACTTACCCAATATCTCCAAAGTTCCATCCTTTGACCCACCATCTACCACTATGTATTCGTAATTAGGGTATGATTGGTTTAAAACACTTTCAATGGTATTTTCGAGGGTGTGAACATTATTGAGTACGACTGTAATGACACTGAAAAAAGGACAATTTCTCATCACCTATTTTGAATTTTAACTTATGGATTAATTGAACTTTTCAGTTCATAGTCAAAGCTTTTATCTATTTATTCTTATTGAATTCTAGCTATTATTTTTTTGAGTGCTGGGTTTTTTGAGAGAAGCATGGCCACATGTCTGTTTCCCTCTGCAGACCAGTGTGAATTACATTTTAAATAATATGGATTTTCTCCGGTTTTTGTAGTTAACTCATCAAACAAATCAAAAAACAAAACCCCTGTTTTCTCACAAATATGCTGTAAATCTTTAGGTAGAGGGGGCTTTTGTTTCACTTTTTGATAATATACCAACTCAGCTTTAGAAGGAAAAGTTATTACCAAAATAGGCCTCTCTCCACTTATTTTTTTCAAATTCTCTAGACAATAAGTTAAACGATTCAAATCCTCCTTAGAATACTTCCAATAACCCGATTGATAGAAATCGTGATGCCGGCTTTTCAATGAAAGAAGAAAGTTGTAAGTAAAAGTCAAGTGTTGTAAGTAAAATTTTAGCCTATCCAAAGAGAATACATACCTAGAACGGGCTATTTTTTTATAATATGCAGGCGAATCTTCTAAATTTTCAAAAGGATATTGGATAAGATAGTGAGGATAAATCCCCCCCAAAAAAGGTCTATATAGATGTTTATAAGGCCCTAGCTCACGAAGAGAGAAATTCATGTCATCAAAGTCATTGGCAGGATATAAGCTCACAATCACTGCATCGTGTGAGAATTGACTAGCCAGCTGTTTGTATACCAAAAAATACTGTAATGGATTATGACCTGGGCATCCAAAATTAAGGTATGGCACTCCACTGTCTTTTTCTAAGATATCCGTCCAGCGTTGCCCCTCTTCTATCCCAAATCCCCATAAATAGGAATCTCCTAAACATACTATTCGGGGAGAGGCTGTTTTCTTATCAACAGCCCCATAACGCATCCCAAAAGTATTATGATGAATTGTCACATCAGAACATGCAGTATTTTGCTTAGCCACTTTAGCATAGTTCCAATCGCCCCACACCGAGTTTATATCTGCCTTAATAGGCTGATATAAAGTTAAATTATAGTCTGGAATTGCCGAAAATGTAAACCATGTATTACGGTATATCAAATAGAAACTTCCTTCTACTAAGAAGAATAGATATACAAAATAAGCTACATACCTTAATATTATTTTAAACAACATTTATTTTATCACCTCTAAATAAACACTTCTTTCCATCTCATAACTCCCAAGAGCGGAGGTATCAAATTGTAAATTTTCCCAATTCGGAAATAAGGAAGTTTTATAATCGCACTCAACAATTTTTGAAAATCCCACCTTATGGGCCAATATCGACAGCGAAATTGAATCATAATACCATTTTTCTTTCTCATAAGTTTTCTTCATCACAGTGCTAGGTGACGTTATTTTGAGCCATATTCTACGTAAAAATCCATAATACAGTTCTTTGAGGAGGATAGCTAGGTTTTTATTTTGCCAAATATTATTCAATTTTTTAGGTTGCGCCTGAATACGCTTCACTAAATCTACCACATCTCCAGTAGTTTTAATAGTATATTCCAAATCATAGTCATTTTGATTTATTTTTTCCAACAAAACTCCCCCCATCTTTGTCCTGTAAGTTTGCTCAAAAGCGCTAATTTTAGCCCATTCATAACGCTTTCTATTCAACTCATTGGGTTCATTTTTATAAGCAAGATAAGATTTTTTATAAAACATCGCTTTAGAGGCTAAATCAGGGGTAGAAAACCGACAAATACCCCCTGGCTTTAATATACGTTTTATCTCACTCACAAAAGCTGGGGCTTCTTCTACTGTCAAATGCTCTAAAATATGATAGCAGTAGATCAAATCAAATGAAGCATCTGGATAGGGAATTCCTTTCCTTACATCTCTAAAAAAAGTACCTGCTTGATATTCAAAGGGAATACTCCAAAACCTTAACCTATTCCATCCTTTCAATCGTTTTTTGTGAGCTTCATAGCCATCATGAAACGACATTCTGTATGTATATAAATAACACTTGCCATCAACAGATAATTTCGGAGAAATCATGGTTTTATAAATTCAATATAAACAGAGGGTTCGAGGGGGCGATCGGCTTGTTTTGAGCAGTCAAAATTATATTTCGGCCAGTTCTCAATGTATGAAGTTTTATAATCCAACACTTCTATCTTTTCAAACCCCACATTTTCTAACTTTTCTTGTAATGTAATGTCGTCATAATAACTTTTCCAATTTTCGCTATGTAGTTCCAATATCTTATGAGGGAGCAACCAAACCTGCAATTTTCGCCGAAATCCATACCACATTTCCAATAAAAACCGTCTATGGGTGCTGTATAAGGTTCTTTGAGCATCTAAAAAAATACTTGTGCCTACGTCATCAAACCAATCTCCATTCAGCATCGCTACCTGCGCTTTATCTACTTGCCGCTCTTTAATACGTTTGAGCATTTCTCCTCCAGGCTTACTTCTTACTACTTGATCTAAAAGCGTTAACGCTGCCCATTCATAACGAATAAATTGCTGTTTATCAGGACTTTGCTTATATTCTTCCAATTCCTGCAAATAATTAGTTACATTAAAATACAAATCAGGAACAACGATACGCCCCCTCCCTCCTTTTTTCAGAATTCTCTTTATTTCTTTCAAAAAATCTCCTCCCTCTACTTCAGAAAGGTGGTTGAGGGTATGAAAGCTATATATTACCTCAAAACTTTCATCCTCAAAAGGCAGTACTTTTCTGATATCCCAATGTTTTATGTAGGAACTATTGACATAAGGTAGACTGGTAAAAAGCAATAAACTCCAATCTTCCATATTGTAATATCGATACGTCTCTTGGATAGAACCTTTGTGAATGATATGAAGTCGATTAGGCATGGAAATTATATTAGAGAAAATCAGTATTATAAAGCCGACTGATAAATGGTTTTAAACTTTAGGGCAAACTTCTTTAAATTTTCATGATAAAGTATCAGTCCAGTTTGTTCGCGATTCAAAACAATTCCTTGTGGCAAAGCCTCCCATTCATCAGCTATAAGGCTAGCAAGCTGTAGGGCATTTAAAGGATTGAAATAGCGAGCATGCGTAGGCTGCTGCTCACGATGCATTGGTATATCAGAAACAAACGTAATTTTCCCTAACGTTCGACAATCTTCTAACAAAGCACTATGCCCTTCAAAGAAAGAAGGTTGCACTACTGCTGCTGATGCCCGAATTAATTGTACCAGATCACCTCTATTGACTACCCCCAAAGTAAACACTTGATTTTCAAGCCCATACTGGCCTATGAATTTTTGTAAATCTAAATAATGAGTAGGATGTCGATAATCATGAGTAGGTCCCGTAAAAACAACCGGAATTTTTGGATAGCCCTTTTTTTTCAGCCAAACCAACGCCTCCAAAATACATCGGTGGTTTTTGTGTATCCAAAATTGAGCAGGAAAAATCAGATATTTCGGAGGTAATCCATATTTACTTACCACCTGAGCAGGATCGTTTTTGGCAAACTCCTCCATGTACATCACAAAAGGTAAAACTTCTATTTTATGAGCATACTCAGGATGCACCTTACAAATATCTCTTGCAGAAAATTCATTACTCACTATCAGCTTATCGGCATTTCGTAACGTAAAAAATGTATTTTTTTTCCTAGCTTTAATTTCTTTTTTTTGAAAAAATTCTGGATAGTGAAGTTCTTGAAAATCTGGAATCCAAGCAAGTTTTTTGGTGGAAATCCGCCTCCCGCCCAAACATACATTAGCAGGATATAGCATTTCAATGCCGCATTCACTCAAAATATTATAAAAAGTGTACTTCGGCCAAACTGCCCATTTTTTTTGCTGCCAAGTATCATTCAAAAAATCATAAAATTGAAGCAAGTATTCTGGCATTCTTCCCCTCGGAAAATGCTGAATGTCAAATCTAAGAACATTTTTTACACTAGAAGGAGCTTCGGAATTGATGCCTAGCTTAAGGTTTTCAAATAAGCATACTGGTATTTTATTGGCTTCGGGCTGCGATTGAAGGGCGTACAACAATGATTTTACATACAAATCACCAGCTGTCCACTTTCGTCCTCCAACATTAATCAATCCTATCATCTCATTTTGTTGCGCTTCACTAAGTAAGCCGACAAAATCTGGTCATAGCCTTTGGCTACATCAGCTTCAATAAAATCAATTTTATACTGACCACACTTGAGGCGTAGCTCCTGATAATACTTCTTAACAGCCTCCTGATATTGTTTTTTGACTTGTCCGGGCTGAATTTTTACGCGTTCGCCCGATTCCAAATCAATGAATTCGTAAGGACGATCATCAAACGCAAACTCTTCTTCGGTGCGGCGGTCGGTCACATGAAACAAAAGTACCTCGTGGAGATTATGTCTTAGATGCTGCATCGCCGAAAAGATTTTGTCAGCTTGATTGACATCTTCAAACATATCACTAAAAATAACTACCAATGAGCGCTTATGGATTTTTTCGGCAATTTCGTGTAGTACGTCTGCTACGGTAGTTTTACGTTGCGTTTTAGGTTTTTGGAGTACTTGTTCTAGCTCCAAAAATATCTTGTGCACATGCGATGGTGTAGATTTGACAGGAGTCTGCACTTCCACTCCTTCCGAAAAAGTAGTGAGACTAACAGCATCTTTTTGACGCTGTAGCAAGTTGGCAATCCCCGCCGCCGCCATGACGCTGAAGGTGATTTTATCGTGATTGGGCTCCGGATAATACATCGAAGAGGAAGTATCGACTAGCAAGTGGCATCGCAAGTTGGTTTCTTCTTCGTAGCGTTTCACAAAAAGACGATCGCTTTTGGCAAATACCTTCCAATCAATGTGTCGGGTAGCTTCGCCAGTATTATACAAGCGATGCTCGGCAAATTCTACCGAAAACCCATGAAAAGGAGATTTGTGAAGCCCCGTAATAAAACCCTCGACTAGCTGCCGAGCCAAAAACTCTAAATTTCCGTATTGTCTTACGCTTGCGATGTCTAAATTACGGGTGCTCATGATGTGATGTTAAGGTTGAAAGGTGCAATACTAAGTCGTTTTTTGATTAACGATTTAGTTGGAGGATTATTAATGCGAAAACACCTTTTCTATAATATCGCCCGTGTCAGTGATGATTTCGTTTTTGCCCAACAAAACCATACCTTCCATACCCACTACCCTCAATTTAATGTTGGCGATTCCAGACCTGAGGATACCAATATGTTCGGCAGCGGCACGGGTCAAATCAATCAGCCTTGTATGATGATAAGGCCCTCGATCGTTGACTCGTACTATCACCGAGCGATTGTTTGATAGATTGGTAACTTCTATCATGGTATTGAAAGGAAGCGACCGATGTGCAGCTGTTAATTCTTTATGATTAAATTTTTCGCCGCAGGAGGTCTTGCGTCCATTAAACATTTGGGCATAAAAAGATGCTGTTCCTTGTTCTTCTTTACCCAATAATTGTGCCGAAGCTGGATTGTTTCCCAAAAACGACAACAATAAAAGTACGTAAAATGTAGTCGAATACATAGGTTTTTTCGGGTTTAATTCTACATTAAATGGTCTTCCCACTGAGCTTTTCCCTCGAAGCCTACTCAAAAAAATGCAACCCCTTTTTGGAATTGGGGCTGAAAATTAAGCAAAAAAGTAATAGAATCTATGTTTTTTACAAATTTGCTTTTAAAGGCGTAAAAGTAACAACGTAAAAACCCATAACTTTATTTTAAGAAAATTTTGATAGCAAGCAACAAAAACCGTACTTTAGCGTTTGGATACACCTAAAACCTTATAAGGATAGTGGAAGATAAAGACAGAGAAAAAATCTACTCTAAGCGCGTAAAAGCCGGCAAAAGAACCTACTTTTTTGATGTGCGTTCGACACGTTCTAATGATTACTACCTAACCATCACAGAGAGTCGTCGTTTTCCTCAAGGAGACGGATTTGCTTACGAAAAGCATAAGATGTTTCTTTACAAAGAGGATTTTGACAAGTTTGTAGATGCTCTCCAAGAAACTGTAGATCACATCAAATCAGAATTGATGCCTCATGTTGACTTTTCTCAGTATGCCGTTCGCGAAGAAGAAGATTACACTGGGAGCGATTTGAAGTGGGAATAATCCCTAAGTTATTAAATTATATATCTTGCCTCTAGTTTTTGCTAGAGGCCTTTCGATTTTGTAGCTATCTCTAAAAATCGTAATTTCGCGGGCGTTTTGATGAAGCAATACTCAACCTTACTTCATCACAATCATCCATAACTCTTTTGAGGTCTCTGTATAAACCTCAAATTCCAAACTATTAAATCCAGAAATGTCTCTTCAATGTGGTATTGTGGGATTGCCCAACGTCGGCAAATCTACCCTTTTTAGTGCTTTATCTAGTGCCAAAGCCGAGGCCGCCAATTACCCCTTTTGCTCCATCGAACCCAATGTAGGCGTAGTAGAGGTGCCCGACGAACGCTTGCAGGTATTAGAGGGCTTAGTAAAACCTCAAAAACTGGTTCCTACTATCGTCGAAATCGTCGATATCGCGGGGCTTGTGAGAGGTGCCAGCAAAGGTCAAGGACTAGGTAATCAATTTTTAGCGAATATTCGAGAGGTAGACGCTATCATACATGTAGTACGCTGCTTCTCAGACGACAACATCGTTCACGTCGAAGGACGTGTCAATCCTGTAAGCGACAAAGAAATCATCGATTTAGAACTTCAGTTGAAAGATTTAGAATCAATCGAAAAGAAGTTTAGTCGTGTCGAAAAAGCGGCACGAGTAGGCGATGCCAAAGCCAAAGTCGAATTAGATATTCTGACTCGGGTCAAAAGCGCCTTACTACAGGGTAAAAGTGTAAGAGCCGTTGGACTCTCAGAAGAAGAAAAAGCCACTATCGCCGACCTCCAGCTACTCACTATCAAACCGGTGATTTATGTGGCCAATGTCGACGAAAACTCTATCCTCACCGGAAATGAGTACGTAGAGCAGCTCAAAGCTGCCATAGCCGAAGAAAATGCCGAAGTAATCGTATTGTGTGCGGCTATAGAATCACAAATTGCCGAAATGGAAGACCCCGACGAAAGAACCATGTTTTTGGGAGAATATGGTTTGAGCGAGTCTGGTCTCAACAAACTCATTAAAGCTTCTTATTCTATTCTCAATTTGATTACTTATTTCACGGCGGGTGTCAAAGAAGTACGCGCTTGGACAATCCAACGTGGCTGGAAAGCTCCACAAGCGGCGGGCGTCATTCACACCGATTTTGAAAGAGGATTCATTCGGGCAGAAGTGATTAAGCTCGCCGATTATACTCAATACAAAACAGAAGCGGGTTGTCGTGAAGCAGGGAAGATTTCGGTAGAAGGAAAAGAATACGTAGTACAAGACGGTGATATCATGCACTTCCGTTTCAACGTCTAAATCTACTAAGATTAATATTTACAATAAAGGCTCAAAAATCTGAATTTTTGAGCCTTTATTGCGTTTACCACTGGGCCATTTCGTCGGGTTGCTTTTTGCCAAACAAAGCTCGAAATGTGCCAGCCATGTGAATGACATTGTCGACCCGATTTTTGGCTTGGCTCAACAAATGAATGCTGTAACCCTGTTCAATCATTTTACTGAAAGAATTTGATAGCATATACATTTCTTCGATATTCACCGAAAAATCGTTGACTACATATTTCTGAAATCCTCTATCATTTTGATTAGAGAAATATAGCACAAGACAGAAGTTTTGACCCTCAAAATACGATATAACCCGGTCGGCGTCAAACTGCCGAGGCATTTCATGATGGTCAATTAATCCATCTACTATGGCCACCTCCTCGTTGGTCATATAAAGATGGGGTGTGAGAAATATAGTTGGTTGATAGTTCATTTTTCTAGTGTTCTGATTTTGGAATACTTAGCATTTATACTTAAAACGCCAAAATTTTAACAATAATTGCAGTATAAAACCTAATTTCATAATTTTTTTTATAAAAAATTTAACTATTCAAAGCAAATCTATAGTTTGCATTTAAAGTAAGTTTAAGCAAAAAGCCCTTCAATAGCAAATAATTGGTTTCGCCAGAATAGTGTTTTGTTAGTATCCACTAAAAAATCATTCCAGTCGCTCATTTTTAAAACCAATTATCGTACAAAAACAATTTTATCATGAAAAAAAAGTGGGTAGCCTCAACGAAGAAGCTACCCACTTTTTGCAAAATATATCTAGTCTTAGCGTGAGATTTCTAATACCTCAAACTCCATAATTCCCGCCGGAACTTGGATTTGAGCGGCATCTCCTACTTTTTTTCCGAGCAAACCTCTTCCGATAGGAGACCCTACCGAAATCTTGCCTTGTTTAAGGTCGGCTTCTTCTTCTGCTACCAACATATAAGACATTACCGCGTTGTTTTTGCGGTTTTTGATTTTTACTTTTGAAAGAATCGACACTTGCGATAGGTCGATTGATGTCTCATCTAGTACTCGTGCATTTCCCAAAATCTCCTCTAACTTCGCAATTTTAGCCTCATGCAACCCTTGGGCTTCTTTGGCTGCATCATATTCAGCATTTTCGCTCAAATCACCTTTATCGCGAGCTTCAGCTATCGCCCTTGCTATCTCCTGACGTCCTCGCGTTTTTAAGTCTTGCAACTCAGCCTTAAGCTTGTTCAGACCTTCTTCGGTGTAGTACTGTATCTTAGCCATTTTGCTTTCTTATACGTTAATTGTTAATGGTTTTATGTAATAGTAGCAATACTTTCTTCACTTTAGGGCAAAAAAAAAGAACGGTGAAATGACCGCTCTACCAAAGTGATTGTAGAATCTGTCACTTCTTCCTTAAGACCGAAAAGTATTTTGTGTGTCGGTTCATGGTCGAAATTTGAAAGACAAAAATAGCAATATTTGCAATCGAAATCAATACTCATAACGGTTGCGTCCAAAAAAACATCCCGATAATCTAATAAACATGGCAAAACTCAGAATTATTTTCATGGGGACTCCCGAATTTGCTGTCGAGAGCTTACAAAATCTTATTGAAAACGGCTACCACGTAGTGGCAGTAGTGACTGCTCCCGACAAACCCGCCGGACGCGGCCTCCAACTCACCCCTTCACCCGTCAAAGCGTATGCCCTTTCAAAGGGGATTCCTATACTCCAACCCGAACGCCTTAAAAACCCGCAATTTTTGGAGGAACTAAAAAGCTACCATGCTGACTTACAGGTGGTAGTGGCATTTAGAATGCTGCCTGAGGCAGTGTGGAATATGCCCCCCAAAGGCACCTTCAACTTGCACGCCTCCCTCCTCCCGCAATACCGTGGCGCCGCCCCTATCAATTGGGCTATTATCAATGGTGAGACCCAAACCGGTGTCACTACTTTTTTTCTTGAACATGAGATTGACACTGGAAAAATCATTTTTCAAGAAACGGAGCCTATTCACCCTGACGACACTGTGGGAACTCTCTACGAGCGGCTCATGCGCAAAGGCGGGGAGTTGGTAGTACGCACCGTGCAAGCCATCGAAGAGGGAAATTATCCCCAAGTCCCTCAACCTCACTTGGAGGTTGTCAAAAATGCGCCCAAAATATTTAAAGAAACCTGCGAAATCAACTGGAATCAACCTACTGAAACTATCCGCAATTTCATCAGAGGGCTTTCGCCTTATCCAGCGGCATGGACTTACCTAAACGGCAAAACCTGCAAGATTTTTCGAGCCACAGTAGCTGCTACTTCTACAGAGCCTTCTGAACTTCAATGGAAAACCGACCACAAGACTTTTCTTCATTTCAAAACCTCAGACGGTTGGCTAGCCATTGAAGATTTACAACTTGAAGGTAAAAAAAGAATGGGAATCGAGGAGTTTTTACGCGGTGCCAAACTCCCTTCTAGTCATTAGCTTTAAGTATATTTACCCTCAATTAAGCAGTTTCATTTTTTCATTATCATCTCCTCTATGATACGTCACCGATTAGCCATTAGTCTGATTTTCTTGGTGTGTGGTTATATTTATACCAATTGGAGCACCCGGCTGCCGCATATCCAAGCTCAATTTGACCTTTCTAATAGCACTTTGGGACTTGTATTGCTATGTGTCGCTATTGGATCTTTGACTTCTATGCCCCTGACAGGATGGCTCGTGGCTCAGCGAGGTAGTAAGTTTTCGACTACACTCTCGGCATTATTGTTTTGTGCGACATTGTTTCTATTTCCCTTAGCCCACAATACTTGGCAACTTAGTATTTTCTTTTATGTTGTTGGTTTTTTTACGGGAGCATTAGATGTAGCTATGAATGCCCAAGCAGTGGCCTTGGAGCAACGCGCCGCTCAACCTATGATGTCGTCGTTTCATGCTATTTTTAGCATTGGGATGATGCTTGGAGCTATTACAAGCTCATTCTTCGTACAATACGACATTTATTCGCATTTTTTTATTGTCTCTGGTGCCTGTTTAGTACTCACTATCGCTTGTATTCCCTATTTAGTCAAAGACGCCACCGAGCCTACCGATGAAGGTTTTAAATTAGTATGGCCCGGCAAGGCACTCCTATTGATGGGAATTATTGCTTTTTGTGCCATGCTGGGCGAAGGGGCTATGGCTGATTGGAGTACAAACTACCTCAAAAATGTCATCAACACCACCGACGCTTTAGCTCCTCTGGGCTTGTCTTCCTTCTCAGCAGCCATGACACTCGGTAGGTTTGGGGGAGACAAAGTACGCTCTTGGCTAGGCGATCGAAAGCTCATTTTTTTCAATTCTCTACTTGCTACTTTAGGACTTATCGTAGCCTTGTCGTTTTCGTCGGTTTGGGGGGTTATTGCAGGGCTTTTTGCAGTGGGATTAGGACTTTCGACTATCATTCCGGTAGTTTATAGCCAAGCAGGTCACCATCCATCTCTTCCCAATGGAGTAGGGCTAGCGATGGTCACTACATTAGGCTATTTTGGATTTTTGTTTGGTCCCCCTGTTATTGGTTTTTTGGCAGATTGGCAGGGATTACGATTTGCGCTTTTTTTTGTGGTGGGTTTGTTTAGCGTGATGCTCCTCCTGAGCCGCAAAATCACCTAGTATTCGCTAAAATTTTGATAAATAGAGTCCATAATTCTGACAAAGTGGGCGTAGTCCTCTTCATTGAGGCTTCCCCAACCTTGTCGGCGGATTTCTTTTACTACTGGCAATACCGTCTCAAAAGTTTTAATTCCTTCGGGCTGAAGATAAATATTGAACTTACGCCTGTCTTCTTCCGACATACGGCGCTCAACAAGGCCTTTTTTGACCAGTAAATCCAAAATACGAGTTACAGTGGGAGCGTCTTTGGTAGTAAGCTCTGCGAGTGTATTCTGACTAATACCCTGATTGCGAGCCACATGGTCAATCAGTACCCATTGATCTACCGTTAAGTCAAAGCCAGATTCATTAAAACGCTTTTGTAAAACGTTTCGGATTTTTTTGATAGTGGTATCAATCTTAAAAAAATACGCCCGAGAGTCGGAAGGATGTGTCATTGGTTTAGCAAATATGTGGGTCGCTGTATGGCAAGCTTTAGCCTGCTAATAATTGTTTTACAAAATAACGTAGGATTTTTAAAAGCAACAAAACCTATTGCCAAAATCCCCATCGCAAAATGAAATTTTGTTTTGGTTGTTTTTTTCGAAAAAAAACCAAACCCACCGCTAATAAGTCAATAGTGACCATAACGGAAGGATGAGCTTTGATGTATTCCCAAGCAGCTTCCATCTCGGTAGACCAGTGAATATCATCAAAAACAAACAGGCTATTTTCGTGGGCTTTAGTGAGGCAGGTTTCAAAGTATTTTATTGTAGGCTCGTAGCGATGATTGGCATCAAAAAATGCAAAATCTATTTTAGAACAAGCTTCCACCTGCGACTTGAGTGATAAATCAAGATTTCCAGTAATGATTCGAATATCAGTAGCTATGTCATGTTTTGTGGCCCGATAAGCCTCCTGTGCTTGCCGAAAATTGTGTTCCGCTACTTTTGCCGTTTCGGGACAGCCTTCAAAGGTAGTAATATGGGCGTCCGGATTAGCGGCGGCCATATAAAGCGTAGTCAGTCCTAGCGACGTTCCTAAATCAAAAATGTGTTGGTAGTTAAATTGCTTTATTAGTCGATAAAATAACCGTCCTAATTTGGCCGATTTTTTGGAGTTTTGGGCGATATCTCTTACCTCCCTAATAGGCGAAACGTTGACTTTGGAGCCGGCACCATAATCAGTGATATGAAGCTGTTGACGACTTTTAAGCATTTGTTGCCGAATCGACTCAATCACCTCAAACTCCGCATCAATGGGATCTTTTTTGATAGTATTCAAGTACAAATCGAACACAAAAGGAGAATGCAAACCGTGTTCGTTTTGGGCACTCAAAAAATAGCGGAAGGCAGACTTAATAAGCAAAATGAATAATCAATAACAAATGAATAAGAGAGGATTTTAGTTGAGACGGTAAGGCGTAATCATCATAAACTCAGGAATAGTAACTCTAAATTGCTTACCATCCATCACACGCTCCATGAGATAGGTCCCGGCCATTTTTCCTATGCTAGTCCGAAGATTACAACCCGATACATACTCATGCACCTCGCCAGGCTCAAGAATTGGCTGCTGAC
>VFQQ010002393.1_pt1 | contig 21299 bp, 42 predicted proteins | sample 3512341 | NCBI WGS metagenome assembly VFQQ01 (sample SAMN10412373, study PRJNA504923) | tailings metagenome | isolation source: Relicate 2 Philex TSF1 revegetated site | place: Philippines: Tuba, Benguet | collected 2017-08-29 | reverse complement strand
CCGCAGCTACAACATGGCGTGCTGCTGGGCGGCGATGGGTCAGCGGCAGTCGGCGCTGACGGTGCTGGAGGTGGGCTGCTGCCACTGGTGTGGCGTTGTACCTAGCTGGCTGCATGCATTTCAACAATGACAGTGCCACCACCTCCAGGCCGTCCCCCCGCTCTCTGCTTCCTCGTCTGGTTGAACACTGCTGCTTGCAATCGAGTTCGCCCAGCTCTGCACTCACCAGCCCATCCCCGGCTCCAACTCTTCCCACCTCCACCCAGGCGCTGCTGGAGAACAACTTTGAGGACTACGCCTCCATCCGCAGCGACCCAGACCTGGCGCCCGTGCGGGGGCCTGAGCTGGACAAGCTGCTGTCCAAGTGAGGCGCTGCTGGGGGAGGCTGCTGTGGAGTGGTGCACAAGGTGTTGGTCGTCGGCAGCCAGCTGCTCAAGTTGCGCAGCGCTTTACACACACGCTTCAACACACTAGGCGCTACCTTCAGCCACATGAGCACATAGCATGCACGCACGCAATAACAACAGCCAAGCTGCCCACCCTTCCATTGTCCGCTGCAGGTACGATGGCCTCCTGGCAAAGGTGTTCGGCGGCAAGAAGAAGGCGACAAGCAGCAGCGGCAACAAGCCGTGGCTGCAGTGGTGACGGCTGGCCGCCCCAACATCAGGCGCAATCAGAGCGAGTAGCGAATGACCCGGCAACGACGAAACCCAGACAAGGAGAGCAATAGTAACGAACTGCTGAGAGCCTTTTCACGCCGACTGCAACCCCAACCTTTCTTGTAAGATGCGGAGACTGAGCAGCCTGCTGTGTCCCTCGTAGCCGGGCTCAGCCTCACTTCTTCTTTCCCTTGGGGCTCTTGGGAGACTGCACAGAAGGGAGGGATGGGGTGAGAAAAGTGGGCAAGCAGGGGCGGAGGCACAGACCAGTTTGCTGGCGCCGATCAGCACGGCTTCACCGCATGCCCTGCACAACCCTTGCACAAGAGGTGCTCACGCTACTGCCCAGCACGCAGCCTGAAACTGAGGCTGCCCATGTCTCACTACAAGTGGCACCCACAGCTGAGACAGTGCAAGCCGTGCAGGGTGCGCAACCCACCCCAGGCTAATGCGCACGCAAGCATTGCCGGGTGCGCAACCCACCCCGGGCTGCTTGTGCATCAGCTCCTCCTTGTACTTGTCCACAGCCGCCTGCTTCTCGGGGTGCTCCTCCTGCAGGCAGATGGATGATGTCCACATGCACATGACTTCCCAACATGAATGCGGTTGCGGCTGGTGGGCTGCCTGCCTCTCGGGGTGCTCCTCCTGCAGGCAAGTGCATGTGGATATTAAGTGAAAATTCAGGGCGCTTGCAATTGGTGAGCCGCCTGCTCCTCAGGTTGCTCCTCCTGTGGGCATTCGGTACTGTGTGTTGTTTTGAGTCAACGCAACTTGGGCTTGACAGAGGGTGAGTTGAATGACATGCTTCAGGACAGCGGTGGCGTGCGCACCAGGAATTTTATTTCGCGCCCCTCGTTCACGGCCCGGGTGATGGCACTCTTCTCTCCTGCCGCAGATGGGTTGCAAACCAGGCCGTTGCGCAAGGAGGGGAGGCGTGATCACGCAGCTAACAGGTGCAACTTGCAGCAGCTGGCAGTTGGGGTAAACGAGCATTCTTGCCTTTCGGTGGCAGGTGCAGGCTGCACTGTAAAACTTGCCTGTGGTCAGCCCTCCCTCCCCTGGGTCGCCGTGGCGCTTGTCAGTCTTGCCGCCCTTGGCTGCATCGGAGTTTGAGACGCATGTGGTGGTGAGAAGCAGGGTGCTGGAACGTGCAGCTAGGCGGTCAACAGCAAAGGCTGACACACACAGGCGCACACTCACGTGCCATCTCGAGTGTATGCTGGGCGCCTGGAAAGCTTTCAAAGTCCCGGACTGCAAACGAAGAGGGTTGCAGGGCAGCAGGGTGTTTCAGCTGGCGGCAGCGGCGGCGGAGCGGCGGCGGCAGCATCGCCAAGCTGACAAGACGTCCTGCTAGCCCTAACGCCTGCCCTGGACTCGTGGTGGCTGTCCGGCTGTGCTGCCAGGGCCCAGAAACAGCGGATTGGTCCTTGGAAAGCGAGCGGGCACCCAGCTGCCCCTTGGACCGCTCTGCAGCAGCAGCCAGCCTTCACCTGGAAGTGTGCGGGCTCGAGGAATCAAGAGGTTGCAAAGACGGCTGGGCTTGGGCAGAAGATTCACCAGCACTGCTGACAACGCCGCTGGAAGCTGCCGCGGCTGTTGCATCTCCCCCGCGAGCAGGCCTTGCTCATCTCTAGTTTACAGATCAGACAGCACAGAACAGGTGAGCACAGTATCATCTCTATTGCAGCGCATAGCGAGCAGCTGCGCCGCCACTATCACTCCTGGTGCCGAGGGGCGGGCAGCCTCAGAGGGCCCTGCTGCGGATGGCCGCCGCTAGCGCGTCTGTGGGCAGGCCGGCCAGGGGGTGTGTGTAGCCCTGCCGCCAGTCGTGGTAGTACAGCATCATGGCCAGGGGCTGGCCCACAAAGCAGAAGGAGACCTGGGTTCACAGGGGTTGGAAAGGGGGAGGCGGGGAAGAGGTGGGGTGGTGGGGTGGGCGATGCGGGGGTTGCAAGAGCGCTGGCATGCAGCAGGCTGCATTCAAACCGGCTGCAAACTTGAGCGGGCGCATAGTACCAACTTTCTGGTACTGCACAAGCGGCTGCGTTGCGGAGCCCAGCAGGCAGACCCGACTCACCCAGAACACCACATTGCCCACGCGGTCGCTCTTGAAGCGCGCCTTGAGCCCCTCGCTCAGAATCATGAGGGGCACCTGGTAAGGGTGGGTATATGGCAGCAGGGACCTGTCGAATAACATATCACACACCACTGGTGCACCTGCAGGGCTGCATGTGCAAGCAAGCGGGCTGCTGCCATGCACGATCGTCATGCACGACCATCGCGCCCTGGCGCCTGCATGACACCTGCCGCCCGAGCACCTGCCCCACCCTGCTCCGCCCCGCCCCCGCCCACCTGCAGCATGAGTCCCCAGAAGGCCCAGAGGCGCAGCATGTGCAGCGGCACGCCCACCAGCACCTCGTGGAACACGGCGGAGATGAAGAACACCATGAGGCCTGGTGGTTGGAGAGAGGGAGGCAGCCTTTGATCAGTCACAACGTGTAGCACCGCTGCCTCCATGGCGTGGAAGTCAAACACCTGTGCGCGCGCCCTGGCACCTGCTCAAAGTTTTGAGCAGCCTGCCCTCCTCCCAAAGCAAGCGGCCAGGCTTGCCGCCCCCCGCTCACCCGCCCAGAACTTGGGCAGCCCGGCGCGGAGGCAGGGGAAGTAGACGTGGCGCAGCATCCACTTGTGCACCGGCTGGTTCCACAGCCGCCAGTACTCGCCCACGGTGGTGGCGTTCCACCACTCCTGCAGGCCAGGGTGCAGACGCAAGTGCAGCTGGGATGAGGCTGTCGGATAAGGCCAGGGATTGGGCGATGCGACTCGCCCACGGTGGTGGCGCCCCACCACTCTTGCAGGCCAGGAGGGTGCAGAAGTGTGGCAGCAGAATCGGAGCAGCTGGGGTGGAGCCATGGGGGCGAGCGGCAGAAGCAATGCAGGAGACTGAGTGGCAACGCAGGCGCTAGTAGCTCGAGCAGTGAGCAATCAACACGGGCCAGTCCTGTCCTCCCACAAAACACCCACCTTGTAAAATTCTCGGTCTCCGAAGCGCAGCACCTCGCCCACAATGTTGAGCCACAGGTCGAAGAGCGTGTAGAACATGGCCAGCCACCTGCGGGTAGGTAGGGGGTTTGGGGGGTGGGCCGGGGTAGGTTGTGCTGCCGAGCGGAGGCTGTTGCTCAAGACGGTGTTCGTGTGTTGCGTGTGCAGCTGGCCTCTCAGAATGCGCTGAGCAACACAGCATGCAGTGTGTGCACTCCCCGCCTCACCAGTAGAGCGTGGGGATGGACAGCTTGAGCATGCGCTCAAGCATGCGCAGCCAGTCCTGGCAAACAGAAGGCAGGCAGGGGGGACGCAAGGTCGTTTTGGTCCGCCCAAGTGCAGCATGGCAGGCAGAGGACAGTGCCCAGCATGCGCAGCAGGTTGCTCCACAGTATGCGCCACGGGGCGCTTCAACTTCTGCAGCAGCCCTGCAGCAGGCCACATTTCCCTCCGCCCCGCCCCCCGCCCCACCATTTCGCGCATGGGGCGCAGGCTGTTGTCGATGGTGGGCTGGATGTATTGCTCCGTGACAAACAGCATGAGGCCCAGCGAGGCCGACAGCTGCACCAGCTTCTTGGCCATCCAACGCGCACGGAAGCGCTTGCTGCGGGCAAGGAGGGGGACAGGTGGATGGGTGGGTAGGTGGGTCGGGCGGTGGGCGGTTGGGTCTGGGTGTGGAGATTGCCTCGGAGGTTGTCACAAACCTGGTCACCACACTGCACTGGTACCGCCCACCACCAACAAGCCGTCCCAAACTTTGCAACACACATGTCCAACCCCTGCCCCCCACCTGCGCGGGTACACGGGCTGGTAGCACAGCGTGGGCGCCGCCAAAAAGTAGGCCAGGTTGCCCAGGGAAATGTTCTCCGGGTAGCGCAGCAGCTCATCCACGCCTTCAGGCGGGGGGTCGCTGCCGCCGCGCTCGCCAGGGCGCACCTCACCGCGGCGGCGCGCCACCCTGGGCGGAGCAGGTGGATGGAGGGTGGGTGGTGGATGAGTGACGGCAGGGCAGGTGGTGGGGTGGGTGCAGCGGTGCAGTGAGAGGTTGCATGCAGGGGCAACTGTGCAGGTGCACCAATTGCTTGTGCTTGCAAGAGCAGGCAAGGAGTGTCCTGGGGGGTGGACTGAAACAGCCCAGGTGGCTCACCGATAGTCCCAGTTGACGTGCGCGTACGACACCAGCTTGAGCCAGAGGATGCACCCCTGGCAACAGGGAGGCAATGTAAATGCTCAGTCCAACTGCTGAAGGTGGGACGGACCCTGGTGCACGAGCGACTGCAAGCACAACGACTCTGGTGCCCACCCTTGTCCCACCTCACCAGACACACGCGCTGCATGCAACTGTCTGCCAAAGTGGCCGCCTTTCCGTGCCTTACCGCCATGGTGAGCGCGAATCCGGGCAGCAGCTCCGCCTTGGTGTGCAGCATGATGAAGCAGGGGACCAGCAGGGCGGCCGAGGTGTTGAGCAGGTTGAGCAGGAAGATGAGGTGCTCTGCGGGCAAAGGACAGACCGAGGATACACGTATGGGATAAGTGGAGAAGGAGAGGAGGACGGGAGGTGCGCATCAATAGACGAAGGGGAGGCGGGCAAGGCGCGTGGCACCGACCCCAAGCAACCAGCACACTGCAGGCTAGCCCGCCGCCCACCAGTGGGGTGTGTGCCGCCGCCGCCCACCTGTGGCGCTGGCGCGCCGAGCAGCAGCCCGCTTCATTTCGTGGTACCCCACCTCCCTCTTGCGGCTGGCAGCCATGGCCTGCATGGGTTGCGGGCAGCCGGGGCGGCAGCTGGCATTGATTTGGGTTGAGCCAGCTCTCTGGTTGCAGCTGGAGAGTCGTACATGCAATGCACTCTCAAACGCAGCACTCAACTGGGAATGGTTTTGCCAAGCACCAGCGTTCTAGACAACCCGCCTTGGACCACCAGCGTCATACCACAGGCCTCCCACCTGCTGCTCCATGGTCAGCAGTCGCACGGCAAAGCGCTCGATGGCCAGCGCAGCCAGGGCAAACAGCCCCAGCAGCGGCCAGCACAGCAGCATGGGCACGTTGCCTGCACATTGGGGGCGGGATGCGGGGCGTACTGGTTTCGGGACACGACAATTGGGGGAGCGGCAGATGGTGGGGCGCAAATGCAAGTGCACAACTGCGAACCATGCGGCCCACAATCGCAGATGCCTGTAGGAAACCAGGAAGAGTCAATGAGAACCATAAAGCTGGCGAGCACACTCAGAGGGCCCCGACCCTGCCCATTTCCACCTGAGGGTGTGAAGGCCTTGCGCATGAAGGTGACGGGGTTGAAGCGCAGGCCGTACCTGCATTGTGCACAGGCAGACAGACAGCAGGACTTTAAAAACTTGCGGCACATGCTGGCATGGCTGTGGCGGCTACATTATCCTGCAACCGCTTCTTAACGGCAACCCAAGTGTTGCTGGGCGGAGGCATGAGCAGCAGGCACTGGGCGACGGCGGGCACAAAACGCGCAGGAAACAGCCACAAACGGCATGCCGTGGCACTCTCAGATCATCAAATGCCCCTCACTTGAGCATGTTCTCCAGGATCATGCGGAAGTTGACAGCCACCAGGATGATGGAGATGAGCGTGACCACGCCTGCAGGGGTGCAGATTCCAGCAAAAAAGAAAGGCAGCTGGAGTCAGCTGGGATGCTGCAAAAAGTTCGAGTGAAAGGTTGGCTGCCAGGATGGTGGAGATAAGGGTCACCACGCCTGCAGGGGTGCACGCGTTTGTGTTGGGGAACAGAGAGGCAGCATGAATGGGCAGGCTTCCGGCCAGGCGATGCCATGGCATTACAGGCTGTAAGGTTGTATCATCCCCGCGCCTCACCGCTTTGGTCGGCCAGGCTGATGCGCTCAGCGGACAGCAGGCTGGCGCGCGGCGCGGCGTGCACCGGGAACGAAGCCTTCATGGTTTCGCGGTGCCTTGCTGCGCCGCCGCGGCTGCGCTGCCGCTGCAGCGGCCGGGATGGCTGCCGCCCGATGTCTGCGGGGGATGGGGAGGGCGGGCGGTGTTGGTTGCAGAGGGGATGCATAAACCAGCAGGCCGAAATGCCTCTGGAAAGGCTTGACTAGCGCCCAAGCGCAGCGGCACATGCTATGCAAGCAGCCCAGCCACAAAGCATTGCCGCTGCGCCTGCGCCACCGCTTGCCGCCTCCCTGCCGCCCCACCCACCCAAGCACCCACCCGACTGGTCCGAGGTGTAGCCCTGGTTGGTGGACGGCTGGCGCAGCAGCTGAGGTGGCGGTGTGGATGTGGGCGGCCCGCCGCTGTCCACCTCCTGCCCAGCATCCCGCCTCGGCTTGCCGCGGTAGCTGGCATCGCTGTCCGACAGCTGGCTGGCTGAGGGGCTGGCCCCGGTCTGCTGACTGTGGGTGGGCGTCTCTTGGCTGGCCTCCTCAAGCGACTGCAGTAGGGGGAGCGCAAGGGGTGTGAAGTGGGTGCAGCAGTGGCTGGGCGGGTGGACCAGCTGGCAGCTTGCTGCGGCGTGCTCGCCGTGCCGGTCACTGTGCTGGTTGGCTGCCTCTCGTACATCGCAGGCACTCCCACCACGACCGCCAAAGGCTTGACTATCGCAATGGAGAGAGGACACACTCCAGCCAACCCAGCCCCGCACCTTGACGGTGCAGCCCGCCCGCTCCAGAGCCTCGATCCAGCTGTTGTACTCCGCCTGCACTTCTGTGCTCAGCCGGATGAGACTCACGCCCTGAATAGGTGGGCAGGTTGGCAAGTGGGCTGGTTATGTAAGGAGTAGTGTGGCTGGTTGAGGCAGTGGCGGTTGGTCAAGCCGAGGCAGCGCAGCGGCCAGGGCGGCAGGGCCAGGGCGGGGTGGCGGCGAGGGTGGGAGGGTGAGCTAGGGGCGGCGCAGTGCAGGGGTATGCACGACATCCTTCTCAGCCTGCTTCTTAGCTTTACCGCACGCCCTGCCAGCAAATCATCCGGGACACATAGTGCCGCACACAGAGCCGCCCCCGCCCACCTGCGGGTCCACCACATGCCAGGTCCAGTGCCGCCGCTTCTTCAGACCCTCCAGCTCAATCACGCCGCCGCTGCACCAACATTCACAAAGATGAACAGTGTATGTGTGGGTCGGGGCAAGCTGTTGCGCATGCTGTGCACAGCGGTGTGTGACAAGGCACTCAGGATCGCTGCTTGCCCAGCTGGACAAGCACGCTGTCGTGTCAGCACAGCACAGAGCTGCGCACCTCGTCAATCAAAACCCAAGCTGAACACAGCAAGCGCGGCATGCAGTGCTAGCCCCTGCTGACCTGAGGTCAATGCGGCCGCGGGGCGGGAACTGCACGTCTCGCTCCGATCGGAAGTAGGTCAGCACCGTGCCCTTGAGAATGACGTAGCTGCGGCAGAAGGGGTGGGGTGCATGGGGCACCAGCAGCAGGTGCAGTTGCTTGTGTGGCAGACCAGGCAGCAGTGGTGTAGGCGGCCATGGCAGCATGCATAACAGCTCCCTTGCAGTCAACAACAGCAGCACGTGCCCACGCTCAGCCCGCCTCCACGCACCGCAGCTCCCAGGTGGGGGCCCACAGGGAGGACACCGCATGGCCGCGGTACTTGAACAGATAGCCCGTCTTGGTGGCGCCCTCCCCCGCCTGCTCCGCCAGCTGCAAAACCAGTCGTGTGGCAGGGCGGCGAGGCAGGGATCACGGCCAGAGCAGCGGCGTGCAGCCGACAGGCGAGCGGGCACAGAGGCGGTACAAACCAGGCGGTTCCAGCTGCGCCCGGCTTGGTGCCGTCCGGTGGCGCTGGCTTCACCTCCCCGCTGCCTGCAATACATGCACTGCAACATGTAGCTGCGGTCTCACCAGCTCTCGCAGGCGGGCGTTCTCTGCCTCCAGCGCCGCGACCTGCGGGTTAGCCTCCTTGCCGCCGGCGGCGCCCTGGCGACGGGCACGCAGCGCCTGCATGCCGCTGGGCCGCCTCTGGAGCCTTCAGACGAGCGCCTAGCGGGTGTGGGGTCGTCGGCTGGGCGCCACTGGCGGCCCGCCCGCGCTGGGTGGACGGGCTAGTCAGCAGGCGGCGGCTTGTGAGGGGTGGCTGAGCAAGTGATGGAACGTCCTGGTCTGAAGCAGCAACAACAAGTCTGCTGATCGCGCCGTAGGGCTCACCAGCGGAGCGGGGCCAATGCGGCGCGCCACGAGGCGCAGCAGGAGGAGCTTCTGGCTCTGCAGCAGCCCATCAAGAGTGCATACATTGCGATCGCAGCGCGTCTGGTGACAGCAAGTCGTCCTAGCGTGACTTGGCTCAGCGCAAACCCTTCCCCGTCTCGTTCTGCCCTCTTGAGTGCATCACAGCAACTCCGGAGGGCATGCCCTGGCGCAGGAACGGCCGCCCAGCATGAGCCTTTGCCCAGTTGCGCCAGCCGCGTCCTGCTCCAACCCTTGGACGCCCAGGCGCGCCTGCGGCCCGCAGAGGCTGCAGCACATTGCACGCGGCAGTTCTCTGGACGCCGCGCAAGGCAGTGCACCAGCGGCGGCGGCAGCGGCGGCGGCGTTGCCGCCAGCGAGCGCTGCTGCGCCTATAGCGACCAGCAGCAGCTGGAGCAGCATAGACCAAGGTGCGGAACCTGCTGGCATCAACACACACACACACACATACACATTGGTAGCGGCCAAGCCAGTTGAATCATGGGCAATGTGCTTGCCGACGGTAGCCATCCTTCAAACACATGTCCCTGCCCGTTCCTCACTCACCCTGTTCCGCAGAAGAGGGCAGCAGCATGGAGACCCACCTGCTCCGCATGCTCAGCGTGCCGCTCAGCGGGCTAGGCAGCAGCAGTGGCAGCGGTGCCACCTCGGCACGGTCAGCCCAGCAGCAGCAGCAGCCGCAGCCGCCAGAGCCATCGCTGGTGGTGTTCAGCGGCGGCACCGCTTTCAACAGCGTGGCGGGGCACATGCGGCAGCTGACCACCCGGATAGCCCACGTGCTGCCAGTGTCGGATGACGGCGGCAGCACAGCTGAGATTGTGCGGGTGCTGGGAGGCCCCGCAGTGGGGGACATCCGCAGCCGCTGCCTGCGCCTGGCGGGTGGGTGGCTTTGCATCTGGCCGCTCTTGACATCGGCCCGGTGCTCTTGATATTGTCAGGGTGTCTCACAGTGCTGCCGTGTCGTCCACCATGCGGGTGGTGTCGGTACTGCGTATCCCACTTGCCTCTTGCTCAAGTCTGCCCAAACAAGCCCCACCGAAGCCTCCAACCCCCTTCAAACTGACCTGCCACAGACGACAGCGACGAGGAGGCGCGGGCGGTACGGCGCCTGCTGGCCCATCGCCTGAGCAGCGGCGATTCCCGGGCGGCCAAGCAGGAGTGGTACAGCATTGTGGAGGGGGACGACCCGCTGTGGGAGGTGCGCTGTGCACGATGTGCTGTGCTGAGGCTCGCTGTGGTGCTGTCATGGCGTGCTGTCACCGCATGCGGAGTGCATGATGTGCGACGCTGAGGCTCGTCGGCCTGCCGCTCTGCCCTGGGGCTGTGCACAGGGCAATTTTGTGCCTCTCGCCACGCCCATCTCCAGAAGCGGCATCTCGTTCACATTCACCTTCTGCCCTCCTTTCCTTTCCCTCCCCACACAGGGCATCAGCGATGCCTACCGCCACATCATCCGCGCATTCCTTGTCCACTTCCACGCCAACATCATGCGCCACTCCACCAAGCGCTTCGACTACCGGGGCGGCTCGGTGGGCAACTTCTTCTTCGCGGGAGCGCGCATCTTTTTCCGGTAAGGCGCGGCTCGATGGGGCAATCCCTCAACCAGACACTGCGCTGGTTGCAGGCTGCGCTGCATTCGCCAACAGTGGCAGGCTAAAAGCGCGCCATTCACCGCAGCTGCTGCCTACTGCGTCACTGCCCAACTGACCAGACCAGCCAAATGGCATGCCGTCTGCAGGTCGCTGGAGGCAGCCATCTTCCTGTTCTCGCGGGTGGCCCGCATCCCAGAGGGCTCCCTCGTCCTCCCCGCCATCTGCACCGGTGCGCTGGGTGAACTGTGCAGCCCGCCGTGATGCGCTGCCCTTCCTGCTACGGCAAATGGCGGCGCCGCCGCCGCTGCTGCTGTATCGCTCAATTCAGTTGGGCTCCCATGCCTTGTGCTCTGCATGCATGCCTGCCAGGCAAGCCGCTGCCGCTCACCACACTGCCCTCGCTGCGCTGTGCTGCGCTGTGCAGAGGACCACATCTCGCTGGGCGCTGAGCTGGCGGACGACAGCCTCATCATCGGGCAGCACCAAATCTCGCACCCCAGCGCCACAGGTGTGCTGGGCGTAGCGCTGGGTGCCTGTATTGCATGGTGCTGCCACGCTGGAGTGGTGCGGCCCCGCGCTTCCCCCGCATTCCCGCAGTCCCCTTGCAACCTGTCCCAAGCCGCCCTCGGTTGCCCCCCAAGCAGACTCGCCGCGGCATGTGGACAAGTCGTGCGACGAAGCCCTGGCTGCGCCCATCAAGCGCATCTTCTACATGTCGGCAGGCAAGCCCAGTACTTGGTGCACGTATGCAGTGCAGCAGGCGGCAATGCTCTGTGTGTGTGCTGTGCGTCCCATGCAAGCCCAGTTGCCATGCATCCACATCTAGCCTGCCCCGCATGCCTCGATCTGCTCAAATCCCTGCGCATGCTCACCTCCACACCCCTCCACTCTAACAGAGGGTGACACGCACGAGCACGAGGTGGCGCCCGTGCCCAACCCCCGAGTGCTGGCGGAGCTGCAGCGCGCCGATGCGGTTCTGTATGGGATGGGCTCCCTCTACACATCCATCTTCCCCTCCCTCATCCTGCGGGTGAGCGCCTGAGCAATCATGGGTCAGCAAGTGGGCCGGGTCGAGGCTGAGCTGGTTTGTGTGGGCACAGAGGCGGGCTGGGCCTCGTCTGGAAAGCAAGAGCCGTGCCCCTCTGCACCCACACTTGTTATCCGTGCCTGTCGCCAACTGGATGCCATGTTGGGTTCCTCCACTCCTTGCCCTGCAGGGCGTGGGCGAGTGTATCGCCACGCTGTCGGTGCCCAAGGTGAGGGCAGTGTGTGGGGTGTGTCCATGCTTTGACAGCCCGGCAACAGCAACCCACCTCTGCTCGTAGGCGTGCCATCATACCAAACATCAAAGTGCATGCGTCCTGCACTCAACATTGCTCATCTGCCTCCCAAACAGATTTTCCTGCTCAACGGAGCGATTGACCGGGAAACGTCGTGCTGCAGCCCCGAGGGCGGGCCCATGACTGCCGCAGACATGGTGCAGGCGGCGGCAGGTGCGTTGGCCTGGAAGGCAGCTTGCTGCAGGAACTTTTCACTTGCATGCAGCATGGCTGCAGTGGAGCAACCTCAGCATGTGCTGCAAGTGCGGCACCCAACAGGCATGTGACAAAACTGCCCGCCCTTGCCGCCCCTGCCGCCCTGCACTGCAGACGCGCTCAACCGGCGCGCCTCCAAGCGCACGCACCGCCTGGCCTTCCCGCCCTCTGTCTTTGTGACCGCGGTGCTGGTGCCAGCCGGCAGCCCCGTGGTTGTGGACCGAGAGGTCCTTGAGCGGCTGGGTGTGCGGCAGATTATTGAGGTGCCCTCTGTGGCAAGTCCTGATGGGCGGGGGGTGCATTACGAGCCAGATGCACTGGTGGCAGCCGTGGCCTCCGTGATTGCGGCACATCGTGCGCAGCAGGAGCGGCAGCGCGCGCAGCAGGGGCGGGCGGGCTGGACGCCGGGGCTGGCGCCAGTTGTAGAGCTGACGCGGCGCAACTCGATCTGAGGGGAGCTGGCAACAGCTCGTCCGATTGGGTTTTCTGCCCTGACGTGGCTGCTGCTGCCAAGCCCGCCTCCTTTTGCTGCATGCCTGCTGCTTGGCCTTTAGGGGTCAGCATTTCGTCCCCTGCTCAGTTGCTTGTATCTGTACCATAGCTGAACCACACCCACCCGTGCCGCTCCGATTGCCTTTTGATGTGCGCTTTTGAATGAACCGCTCCATGCATTCCCGCTGTGATTCTGCTTGCCCAGCATTGCCGCATTTATTCTTCAGCCCTCTTGTCCTACCTGTTCTGCCTCCCTGCAACACCACGGCAGCAGGGCTGCGCGGTTGAGAAATAGGAGGGTGGCCAGCTTGTGCTGCCCCAGCACCGCCGCCTTCGTCGCATGGGCAAGTGAAAATGGGCCGGCAGCTCCGATCGCACAAATTGCAGTGTTCACAATGCTCTGGCATTGTTCTGGCGGGCTTGCCTTGCAAGAAGAGACGACCCACACAAACGATGGCTTGAGCGCCTCCCTGGGAGCGCGAACTGACACAGTGAGGCGTGAAAAAGCTCCGCAGGATTTATTGAAAAGTGTTTCAAGAGCTCCCGCAGCGTCGATGGGCCTGCTTGCGGAGAACGGGGTTCACTCGTGCGCGCCTCGAAGGTCTCTCAAACAGCTTCCCCCACCCGATCTGCAGCACCCTGGACCCTCAGGCAGCCGCAGCTGCGGCCGATGGGGTGACGGGCGCTCCCGCCGCAGCGGCCCCGCCGCCCGGCCCGCTGCCGCCAGCCCCGCCCCTGTTCCAAGGCGGCTCTCCGGCGATGCAGCTCGGCCAGGCTCCGCCGTCAGGCAACATGGACTGGCTGGACCTGCCGGATGGCCTCATCTCCCCGCTTGGCTCGCCGACAGCCGCAGCCAGACCAGGCGGCACTGAGCAGGTCGCCGCCGCTAACGATGCCGGCGAAGCGGCGCATGCAGCCTCGGCGCAGCAGCCCGCGGCAGGCGCTGAGCCGCAGGCGCCGGATGCGATGCAGGTGGATGCCAGCGGCCAAGAAGAACCCATTGGGGACACAGCCGCTGCCGCCGCTGCCGCTTCCGCCCCGGCACAGCAGCCAGAGCCGGCTGCCCCTGCTGCTGGTGCGGCTGGTGCAGCTGTGCCGCCCCCCAGTGCTGCTGCGCTGGCTGCGGCCCCTCAGCCTCCGCAGCCGCTGCACTTTGTGGACTACAGGTGAAATTTCTAGGGTTGTGAGGAGTTAAACAATGGCCTGCGCTACCTGGGCAGCACGGCGATTGGCAATTCTCATGTGTTATTGTGCACGCCTGTGCAACAACTGGCCTGCATCTCTCAGGCACAACTCCTGCTGTGTTTCCTCCTTGCAGGTGCGACGAGCACAGCCAGCCGGGCGTGGCAGCCTGCCTGCGCCGCTGGCTGCTGCTTGACAGCCAGGTGAGCGCATAATGTGGATGCTGTGCAGTGCTGTGCTGTCCTGCGCTGTGAACTTCTCTTTTCTTGCCTCAGCTGCTGTGGTCATGCTGCGGCTGCTGCAATGTGCTTGTGCGCAGGGACGCTGGCACGTGGCGGTGGACACGAAAAAGTGGGATTCAAACAAGAAGCAGTACAGCTACTCCACGGTGGGTTGGGGTTGAAGGGGGCCGGAGGCTGGTGCACACCTTGCACACATTTTCAGCAGTGCTGTGGCCTGATGCAGCACTAGCGCACATGCATCCATTGTGCAGCAGTGACCATTGGAACCCTTGCTGATGTGCTGCTCCAGCGCCCTGTGCTCCTGTACAATCATCCCCAAACTGCCCACCGCTCTGCCTGCAGGTGGAGCCGTTCACCACGGTGCGCCCGCTGCAGTGCACCAACCGCAAGGACGTGGAAAAATATCTGGATGCTTTCATCCCGCCCCACCGCCGGCGGCAGCCTCTGGATCTGCCTGGCATTGGACCCATTGGTGGAGCAGCAGCGGCAGCGGCGGCGGCGGCGGGTGCTGGCGAGCAGGCCGGTGAGACCAGCAGCAACCTGGGCGCGGCACCAGCACCAGCGGCAGCGCCCGTGCGTCCCATGCAGCAGTATGGCGCAGGGCTGCTGCCGGCAGGTGTGAAGCGACCCCGTGGGCGGCCGCGCATCCATCCGATCAAGGAAAAGCGGCCGCGGCCGCCCAAGGCTGCTGGCGGCGATGCCCTGGCAGGCATGGCGGGGAGTGTGCCCAGCGGAGCCCACATGTTTGGGACGCCAGGCCAAGTGGTTGCAGCCGCGGCGGCAGGAGTGGCGACGCTTGGCGCGGCGGTGGCTGCGGCAGTGGGCGGCGCCACGCCAGGCAGCGAGCAGGCGGCGACAACGCCGGGTGGGGATGGGGAGGCTGGGGCCACAGATGTCAAGCCCAAGCGCAGGGGCCCCCGCCCGCTGGCTGAGGCTGTGTTCATCGCCAGCGAGGAGCGGCGGCAGCAGGTGGGTGAATGTGTGGGTGCGGTGGGGGACCCAGTTAGAGGCAGGGTCAGGAGTTGGATGCTGCTGGGGACTGTGGCCTCTGGTGCATCTTACCAGCTGTATCTGTGAACCATATCATGGCCCATTTCTGGCCCGGTTCTGGTGGGCATTGTCACCCTTTCTCTGGACCCCTTTTCCCTCCCTCCCATTACCCACCCCCCAGGTGTACGAGCTGCGTGTGGAGGCGGTGCTGGCGGAGCTGGCGCTGCTCAAGGCGCAGTGCGGCTGCGACTACTCCCTCACACTCGTCTCCCCCGCCCGACAGGTGGAGGTGCTGACCTCGGGTGAGTCAACAGGGCGCAGAAGGGGCCGGCAGAGCGGCCATGCTTTCATGCAGTTCTGAAGGAAGTGCTGTTGTTTTAGCCACTTGGACTGCATATCAGGAGTTGCCAAATGGAGGTGCTCACCTCGGGTGAGCGAGGTTGCAGAGCAGCCACTGCATGCATTGTTTAGCCATGGCATGCTTTCCGGGTTAACTGTTGCGCTTGCCACCCGGACCGCTGGCTTAAGCTATCTAGCGCCTGCCAACTCTACAAACCACCCGCCACCCACCCACCCCCTGGCCCCGCTGCCGCAGCCACGGCCAACGTGCAGGCCTCCAAGGTGATCCGCTCCAAGCGGACTGTGGAGAAGCCGCACGAAGAGCTGGAGCCAGCTGCCCCTGATGCCACAGAGGCAGCTGATGCGGTGGCCGAACTGGCGGCAAGGGAGCAACAGGAGCAAAGTCAGGCGGTGGCGGCCATGGCTGACGCAGCGCTGGCCGGCTGCAGGGGCGGCGGCAGCAGCCTGAACATGGCTCTGCCCGCTCTGCCCATGGCGCTGCCCGGCCTGCCAGAATATATGGCACTGCAGCAGCAGGCGGAGGCAGGCGCGGCGCAGCAGGAGGCGCCGCGGCCGGCTGGCGGTGCTGCGGCTGCTGCAGCAGCTGCTGCTGGGGCCACGACGGTCAAGAAGCGGCGGGGGCGGCCGCCCAAGCGTGCTGTGGTTGAGGAGCCCGATTATGAGCCGCCGGGCGCCAAGCGAGTCAAGGTGGAGCGGGCTGGGTCGCTGCCGCCTCAGCAGATGGATGCGCTGGACCCGGATGTCAGGTGGGTGGGTGGGTGCGTAGGTGGGTGGCAAGTACAATTTGGGAGGACTGCACAGGGTCACGGCAATGTGGGCGAGCTGGATAGGGGCCAGCCGCCTGGCTGGGGTGGCTGACTCTGGGCTCATTCGCCGCCTGTGATCCACCTCATGTGACCCATCTCATTGTCACTGTGTTCGGTACGCTCACCGCTGTGTTCCCTCGGGCTCCCTGCCCTGCCCCCATGCAGGCACATGCTGCAGGCCCTGCAGAAGAATGAGGAGGCGTACATGCAGGTGGGGGTGGTGGGGTGCATGCCTTGGTGGTGGGGTGGTGCGCATTGGTGCGTGCACTGCCATCCTGTGGTGCCAGCACGTGGTCGACAGTGCTCCCCTTGCGGGCAGATAATCTGGCCATTCGATAACAACTCAATAACCCAGCCGCCTTGCGCTGCCCCTTTTCCTTCCCCTCGCAGGGCGCCTGGCGGCGGCAGGCGTACGACGAAATCGAGGTGGAGGAGATTGAGTCGTTTGTGGTGGCTGAGGACTGCGGAGAGGAGCGGGATGCGGCCGTCCTGCCCACCAAACTGCTCACCGATCTGACGCCTGAGCGCGCGGCGGCTGCAGGTGGGTTGCCAGGGGGCTGGGCTAGGGAGAGAGGGCAGTCGGGAGGGGTCTGGACAAGGCGTGCAAGGTTCTGCACATGTTTGTGAAGAGCATGCATACTGTTGTTCAAGCGCCTGCTGCCAAACCGTTGCACTCACACCTTGCTTGCTCTGCCTACTCGGGCCCTTGCAGGCGCGAGCCGTGGTGCCGGCAGCGACGAGCTCATGGTGCTCCCGGAGCTGCCGCAGGTGAGAGTTGTACAAGACCAATGTGTCGACTGTTGGTGCCAAGCAATGGCTGCCATTGCAGTGCAACTGCCAGCTTGTATACTGCCTGCTGCTGGCGGAGCTGCACATTATAGGGGCAGGGGAGCAAGCATGCTGCCCCACAGTGTCTTGAACAACACCACCTGCTGCTCATGATGTGCCACAGGGGCTGGCGGGAGGCGAGGTGGACGTGCGCAGCGTGTGGGGCATCGACCGCTTCACGCGCAGGCGAGCTCGGCTTTGGGGTTGGGGAGGCGGCTTTGAGAATTTGGGGAGGGGCCTCCTTTTCAGCGGTGCAAGGAGATGTGCGGATATGTGGGAGAAGGTTGCACAGCCTTGCCTGGCGCGAACGCAGAGGGTTTCCTTGGCAAGGGTGGGAGCTGTTGGTACGTGCAGAATAGTCGACCGCTAACTGCACCACCCCTCCACCCTGCCTGCCCTGCAGGAGCCTGTGGGAGGCGCTGGGGCGCTGCCCCCAGCTGGGCAGCCGGTTGAGCGCCCAGCTGGACCTGGCTCGCGCCCGCTTCATCGAGCAGCAGCTGATGCCCGCGCTCAACCGCCAGGGCGAGGACGGCTGGTGAGCGGCACTTGGGCAGGCAGCGGCTGCTGGCTGCTGGTTGCTGGCTGTGCATGCTGTGTTCAGCTTACGAAGTTTAGCCTGCTCAGCTGTGTCTGCCTGCTGCACTGCCCACCCTCTGTCTTCCAGGGACCTCGTGAAGGCGCTGCAGCAGCTGGCCACTCGCGGGGACGCGGGCCCGGACGCCAACGCCACCAGCGCGGCGGCCATGCTGCTCATCCGCGTCATTCAGGGCGTGGGAGAGTGGGGGGTGTGGTGGAGATGTTAGAATGCAGTAGTGGCGCAGCATTGATTACCGCTTGTTTGTGCAAGCTTGCCTCCAATGGATCACTCCGGCTGGACATTGTGTGGCTGGACTTGAGGCTGAGTGCCGGCCTGGCCCACACCCTGCAGAGACGTTCCACAACCGAGGGCAGCCGCGCCCAGCTGACGAGCGGGAGTGGTTCCGGGCACACCCCAAGGCGAGCAGATGCGGTTGACATGCTCACTGGGCTGTGCAGGCGTGCTTCCCGATAAGCTGTTTGGCGGTCTTGGACTGCCTCCTGGACTGCCACCAACCATACAAAGCCGCTCAGCCCGCAGCGTGCAGTCGTGTGGTCAGCCGCCAACCTTCCCCACTTCCCTCCCTCGCCGCCTACCTTCTTCGCAGGGCGACGGCGCGGTGCTGCTGCGTGACGGCGGGCTGCCCGCCGGCGCCTTTGTGGGGGAGTACCTTGGAGAGCTGTACGCCGCCTGGCGCTGGCTGGAGCGGGACAACCGCACCCGTGAGTAGCGCTAACCGGTGGTTTTACCAGCCATGCTTGTCCCAGCCGGGCTTATCCAGCCGTGCTTATTCCGGGTGTGCTTGTCCCATTTTTGTGCTGGCCATACTTGTTCTTCTCCGGTGGGGCACGGGGCTGGTGCAGGCGCCCCCGCACCCCCCTGCCAACCCCTGCCGCTCCCTCCCAACCCAGCCATGTCCCTGCCCACTCACTGCCCCCCTCTTTACAGGCGGGCGCGGCCCCATCTCCTCCAACCGCCGCATGTTCCTGCGCCTGGGCGTCACCGATGAGTTCTACAACATCACGCTGGAGCGGCCGCCCGGCGACACCAAGGGATACGACGCCCTGTTCGTCAACGTGAGCTGACGCGGGGAGGGGTGCAGGGGTGAAGGGCACGGTCTATTTGTCAATGTGAGGCCCAACAGCGGGTGGAAGCGTGGCGGGCGGGGGCGGGGCTGGTTGCTGGGCCGGCTGCCCAGCTGACTGACCACCCATACACCAACCCACCCACCTAACCCACCCACCACCCACCCGCCGCCCCTGCGCAGGCGGCGTCCAAGGGCAACTTCACGGCGCGCATGTGCCACAGCTGCGACCCCAACTGCAAGACCGTGCCCATGGTGGTGGGCGGGCGCTGCACCATCGGTGCGTGGCACTGGGCCAGGCTCTGGGGTGCACTGTTGGGGCGGGGTCCCTGGTGCAGCTGCCTGCCATGGTGCTCATCACCCGTGCATGGGTCTCGGGATGCTGCTGATCCATGGGAGGACAAGCCCAAACCTCTTCATCCAAACAAGCAGCACATGATGCATTCAAACTGATGCCACATGCTCATCTACCTGCTGCCCCCTTGTTGCTGCCCCGCAATCAGGTGTGTGGACCACGAGGGCGGTGGCCTGCGGCGAGGAGCTCACGCTGGACTGGTCCTGCGAGACGGGTGGGTTCAGTCGGACGCATGGCTTTTTTTGTGGGTGTGCGACTGCTCCTCACTGCCGCTGATTTTTATTGTTGCGCAGGCGCATTTTAAATACGTGCGGGTACTGCGAACACCATGGGCATATGCTGAACCCGCACGAGTATCCGACTTTGTGCTGTTTCTCTTTTCAGAGAACGACCGCGAGTTCCGGCACGCCACCTGCCTGTGCGGCTCCGCCGCCTGCCGCGGCTCCTTCCTCTACCTGTCCAAGCAGGACAGCTCCGGACCGCTGCAGCAGGTGGGGCTGAGGGGAGGCTGGAGTGGGGATGGGGGAGGTGGCAGGGGGCTGGCTGCTCGCATCTGCGTTCACGCATGGCGGCCTGGCAAAAAGCCCATTGGCAGGTGTTGCTCTGTAGTGCAAAGCACGTTTTTAGCGCCTGCTGGCTGCATAGCAAGCATTTACTCCTGTGGTCTCTGGCCCCCCATTACGCTCGCTTCCCCGCAGTATGCAATGACGCACCACACGTTCCTGGACCGCTGCCGCCTGCTGCTGCAAGTTGCGGCGGAGCAGCACCAGGTGGTCAGCAAGAGCGAGCTGGCGTGCCTGGCGCGCCACGGCTTTGGGGAATCGCTGTTCACAGACGGTGGGTTTGGCATCTGGTTGTGTGGTTGCAATGCTGCGTTGGACAGTAGATGGTCACAGACGGTGGGCTTGGCTGGGTTTGTTGTGTGAGTGCCGATTTGGGATATCTTGAGCTGGCCTGTTCAACCCGGATGCCCCGCACAAATCAGAATTTTTGGTGTACACTTAAAGCTCTATCTTCTGCCCTCGGCTCATGCCTCCCCCCATGCAGGCGTGCTGAGGCAGGGCGGCGTGCCGCTGCCCGCCTGGCTGCGCCGCTGGGCCGCCGGCGTGCTGGAGTTTATCGAGGCAGAGGCCAAGGCGCTGCCCGCCCTGCTGCTGCGCAAGGGGCGGGGCAGGAAGGGCTTTGGAGCTTCCAGCGATGTGGTGGACCTAGCCGGGGAGGAGGATGAGGAGGAAGAAGGAGAGGGCGAGCATGGCGGCCGCGACGACAACCAGCTAGCACAGGCGGCGGCGGCGGCTGCGGCGAGCGGCGGCGCGGCTGCATCATCGGAGGAGGCTGCTGAGGTGGCTGCAGAGGTGGAGCACCAGCGCAAGGCGCGCATCCAGGCGCTTGCTTGTGCCATCGACAAGGCCAAGCTGCTGCTGCGCCACCAGGCGAGCCAAGGGGTGGGCTGGGGGGCTGGGGTGTGGCTGGTCCACTCCTTGCTGCGCCTGCTTGGCATCGCTGGGGCACCGTCTATGTGTTCTGTGCTCAATGTAGCAAACGGGCCCGAATGTGGAGCTTTCTGCTATGACCCACCTTCCCACCCACTCCGCCACCCACCCACCCACCCACCCACCGCACTCTCGTGTGCGCAGGAGAGCGGCGGGTCTCGCGCGCCGCCACTGCGCCTGCTGTCTGAGCGCGAGGCGGTGGAGTTCCTGTGGACCGATGACGACTCAGTGGCATGCAGGTGGGAACGGGGGGAGCTGAGGGTGTATCGCGATGGGCAGAAAGGAAGGTGCAGGATGGATTCGGCTGCTCTTTTACCTCAGGGTTGGTGCTTCCTAGCGCCTCCCAAGTCGCTGCACCACGCACCGCAATCACCCGTCCAACCCAACCCTGCTGCCTGCACGGCACCCCTCATGTTCACAGGGCGGTGGCCAGCCTGGCCGCCTTCACGGAGCGCCAAGTGGCGGATAGCCTGATCCAGGGCCGCAAGCCGCGCAACGCGGGTGCATGGGCTCACTTTGCTTGCTGCTCGCTGCGCAGCCTGTGCCATGGAGCCCTTCGGGTTGTTGAATCAGCAAGGGAGGCAGGGCCGGACCAGCTTCACAAGAGTGCGTCTCACTGCCCTACTTTATGGCATTTGCATTGTTCAAACTCCTTACCCACCACACCCGCTCCACACCTGCACAGCACCACCATCCTGGCTGGAGGGCACAGTTGATGCGGAGACCTTTGAGCCGGTTGAGCCTGTGGCGCGGCGGGCCCCCCGCCTGGGCATGGTGGGACGGCGCCAGCAGGGCAGCGGCATGCTAGGCGCGCTGTCTGCTGCACCCAGCAGCAGCGGGCTGGGCGGCGATGGAGATGCAGACTCCAGCGGTGCTGCTGCGCTGCTA
>VFQQ010002392.1_pt1 | contig 21316 bp, 24 predicted proteins | sample 3512341 | NCBI WGS metagenome assembly VFQQ01 (sample SAMN10412373, study PRJNA504923) | tailings metagenome | isolation source: Relicate 2 Philex TSF1 revegetated site | place: Philippines: Tuba, Benguet | collected 2017-08-29 | reverse complement strand
GGCGGATGAGGTCGAGCGACTTGTAGGCGGCGATGCCGCCGCCGATGATGAGCAGTATGCGCTTGCCGGATAGGGTCATGCCTTGCCTGCTGTTGGAGCCGGCTTCAATGCCGGCTCGATGTCGGTATGGATGAAATCGTCGCCCTTGAAAAGCAGCGGCAGGTTCCGCGTCCTGGCAAGCGCGTAGGAAAAGCAGTCGCCCATGTTGAGATTTGCCTTATGGCCGGAACCGCGGCCATAGCGCTGATAGGCGTCGCGGGCCGCGACCAGTTGATCGAGATCGAAGGCGATCATTTCCGGCTCGACCAATGCCAGCAGGTCATCGACCTGACGCGCCTTCTGCGGGAAGCTTTCACGCGCGGAAACGCAATAGGCTTCATGCAATGTCGCCACGCTGATCATTGGCGATGACTGTCCATCCAGATAGAGCCTGAAATCATCAGCGTCGTTCTCCCTGAGCAGAATCGCGATAATCGCGGACGTATCGATGACAAAGCCGCTCAAAGCAGGCCTTCATCCCACATCTCGTCGCTGATCTTCTTCTGATCGAACGGTTTGTCGGGGTCGACGCCCAAACGCCTCAAATCATCGATGATGGATTTTCGCCGCCGAGGCCGGGCAATGCTTTCGGCCAACGCATCCCGCGCTTCCTGTTCCATCGACACACCACGCTCGGCCGCGCGCTTGCGCAGCGCCTGCTTGACGCTCTCGTCGAGGTTCCGGATCATCAGGCTGCTCATGGCTTCGCTCCTATCCATCAAAGATAGCGTGCTATCCCGATGCTTTCAATGAAAGCATCGCTATCAATGCTGTCATTGCTCAAGCCTACAGCAGCTTCCAGGCAATGTAGACCAGCGTCAGCGCGATCACCCACAGCGCCACGCGGCCGGAGCGCGTATGCCGCGCCTCGGCCTTGCCGATGGCCTTCGCCGTGTCGTCGTCGAAGCGCAGGCCATGCTCGGCCATCTTGTCGATCTCGCGCGACAGGCGTTCGGTGCGGGCGGCGAAGTCCGGCGCCTGGCGCGCCAAAGCCAGTACTGCCTTCACGCCGTCACGCGCGTCGGTCAGCATGCCGCGCGGGCCGAGATTGCGGGCGATCCAGTTGCCGACGACGGGTTCGGCCGTCTTCCACATGTTGAACGCCGGATCGAGCGTGCGGGCGACGCCTTCGACCACGACCATGGTCTTCTGCAGCAGAATAAGCTCGGGCCTTGCCGCCATGTCGAAAAGCTCGGTCACTTCGAACAGCAGCGTCAGCAGCTTGGCCATGGAAATGGTTTCGGCGGGCTGGCCGTGGATCGGCTCGCCGATGGCGCGTATCGCCTGGGCGAAGGCGGCGACATTGTGCTTGCGCGGCACATAGCCGGCCTCGAAATGCACTTCGGCTACGCGCAGATAGTCGCGGGTGATGAAGCCATAGAGGATTTCGGCGAGGAAATGCCGTTCCTTCTTGCCGAGGCGACCGGCGATGCCGAGATCGACGGCGACGATGGTGCCGTTAGCCTCAACGAACAGGTTTCCAGGATGCATGTCGGCGTGGAAGAAGCCGTCGCGCAGCGTGTGGCGCAAGAAGGACTGGATAAGGTTCGCGGCAATCAGCGGAAGATCGTGGCCGGCGGCGCGCAGGCCCTCGACATCGCTCATCTTGATGCCTTCGACCCATTCCATGGTCAGCACGTCGCGGCCGGTGCGCTCCCAGTCGACATGCGGCACGCGAAAGCCCGGATCGTCCTGTGTATTCTCGCCGATCTCCGACAGGGCAGCCGCCTCCAGCCGCAGGTCCATCTCGATCTTGGTGGTCTGGGCCAGCGTTTCCGTGACATCTACCGGCCGTAGCCGCCGGCTTGACGGGATGTAGCGTTCCTGCAGGCGGGCAGCGAGGAAGAAGCTTTCAAGATCGTGGGCGAATGCCTTGCGCACGCCGGGCCGGATTACCTTGACGGCGACCTTCGAAACAACACCCTCGCGCTCGACCTCAGCCGCATGAACCTGCGCGATCGACGCCGCTGCTACCGGCTCGCCGAGATCGCGGAAAAGCTCGCCCACCGGACGCCCGAGTGAGCCTTCGATGGCGTGAACCGCCTGCTCGCGCGGAAAGGTGTGCATCCGGTCCTGAAGCAACGCCAGATCGAGCGCGATATCGTTGCCCACCACGTCAGGGCGCGTCGCCAGGAACTGGCCGAGCTTGACATAGGAAGGGCCGAGCCGCGCGACAGCGCCCGCCAGCCGCTCCGAGCGCTGGCGCTTCTTTGCGCGGCGGCGCGTCAGCAGCTTGGCCACGCGCCAGCCGAATTTCGGCGGCCCGGAAAGCTCCTCGCCGGGCAGTGCGGCGACAACGCCCTCGCGTGTCAGAATCCAGCCGGCCCTGACGAGCCGGAATGCGGCACTGAGCGAACTCATGCGAAAGCGCCCGTCAAAGCTTCCAGCCCGAATGAAGCGCTGCGATGCCGCCGGAGTAGTTGCGGAAGTTGACGCGGCCAAAACCGGCGCGAGTGATCATCGCGGAAAAATTCGCCTGGTTGGGGAATTTGCGGATCGATTCGACGAGATAGGCATAGGGCTCGCCGTCGCCCGTCACGACCTGGCCGATACGCGGAATGGCATTGAACGACCAAGCCTCATAGACCTTGTCGAGCAGCGGCATGTCGACTTCCGAAAACTCCAGGCACAGGAAGCGCCCGCCCGGCTTCAGCACGCGGAACGCTTCCGACAGCGCCACGTCGATGCGCGGCACGTTGCGTATCCCGAAGGCGATCGTATAGGCATCGAAAGTCTCGTCGGCGAAGGGCAGTTCCTCGGCATTGGCCTCGACGAAATCGGTGTTGGCGGCGGAACCGCGCTTTTCCGCGCGCTCCTTGCCGACGCCCAGCATCGAGCCGTTGATGTCGAGCACGGTCGCATGGGCCTGCCCGTGCGAGGCGTCGATGATGCGGAAGGCGACGTCGCCGGTGCCGCCGGCAACGTCCAGCACTTTCCAGCCCGGCCGCTTCGGCGGATTGAGCCACGACACCAGACCATCTTTCCACAAACGATGCAGACCGCCGGACATCAGGTCGTTCATCAGGTCGTAGCGGCTGGCGACGCGGTGGAACACATCGTTGACGAGGCTTTGCTTGTCGCCCTGGCCGACTTCCTTGAAACCATAGGAGGTTTCCATGCCGCCGGCTGCCGTTGTGCGATGTTCTGACATTATTTTTGATCCGCCATAAAACCGGCGGGACCATAGCCGATCAGGATGGGGGACGCTATTGTTTAAGGCGCGGTGAACAGCCGCGCTTCGGAACCGGCGGATTTCGAGACACGCATCAAACGGGGAAGATACGAATGCCATTGAAAGCGGAACTTCACTGCCACATCGAAGGTGCGGCAGCGCCGGAACTCGTGCTGAAGCAGGCAGCGAAATACGGCAAGGATGTTTCCGCCATCATCAAGGACGGCTCCTTCGTCTGGCATGATTTCACCAGCTTTCTGGCCGCCTACGACGTCGCTTCCGACCTGTTCCGCACCGAGGAAGACTATGCGCGGCTGACCGAGCATTACCTGACCAGCCTGGCGCGCGACGGCGCGATCTATTCGGAAATCTTCACGTCGCCCGATCATGCGACCAAGGCCGGCCTGTCGCCGCAGGCCTACACCAACGCGCTCGGCGAAGGCATGCTGCGCGCCCGCGACAAGACCGGCATCGAAGGCCGCATGATCGTGACCGGCGTGCGCCATGTCGGCGTCGAATCGATCGAGGCGGCGGCGCGCTTCGCCGCCAGATGCGGCCACCCGCTGGTCACCGGCTTCGGCGTTGCCGGAGACGAGCGGCAGGGCGATTTCGAGGATTATGTGCGCGCCTTCGAGATCGCGCGCGAGGCAGGCCTCGGCATCACCATCCATGCTGGCGAATTCGGCGGCTGGGAAAGCGTCAAGGCAGCGCTCGACCACATCCGTCCTTCCCGCATCGGCCATGGCGTGCGCGCAATCGAAAACCCCGATCTGGTCAAGCGCATCGCCGACGAGGGCGTGGTGCTGGAATGCTGTCCCGGCTCCAACATCGCGCTGAAGGTCTTCGACAGTTTCGAGAGCCACCCGTTCCTTGCGCTGCAGGCCGCCGGTTGCAAGGTCACGCTCAATTCTGACGATCCGCCCTATTTCTGGACGACGCTGAAGCGCGAATACGACATCGCCGCCACGCATTTCGGCATGGACGACAAGGCGCTGACGGCGGTCACTAAAACGGCGATCGAGGCGGCTTTCGTCGATCGCAAGACCAAGGCGGCGCTTCTTTCGAAACTCAACGGCGCAAAGCGCTGATCGGCCGAGACAAAGCTGTGGCTGGCGCGGCTCCGAAGGTTTCATGTGTGCGGTTCAGCCGATAGTATCGCTCTCAAGCAGAAAAGATTTCAGGAGCGAATTCTCATGGGCGTGACCGTCGTCGACCATCCGCTTGTCCAGCACAAGCTTACCATCATGCGCGACAAGGAAACGTCGACGGCGAGTTTCCGGCGGCTGCTGCGCGAGATCTCGCTGCTGCTCGGCTACGAGGTGACGCGCGACCTCGAACTGACCACCAAGACGATCGAAACCCCCATCGAGACGATGGAAGCGCCGACGCTCGAGGGCAAGAAGCTGGTCTTCGCCTCGGTGCTGCGTGCCGGCAACGGCCTGCTCGAAGGCCTGCTTGACCTCGTGCCGGCCGCCCGCGTCGCCCATATCGGCCTCTATCGCGACCACGAGACGCTGGAGGCGGTCGAGTATTTCTTCAAGGCGCCGAGCGATCTCGGCGACCGGCTGGTCATCGTTGTCGACCCGATGCTGGCGACGGCCAATTCGGCGACGGCTGCCATCGACAAGCTGAAGGAGCGCGGCGCGACCAATATCCGCTTCCTGTGCCTGCTCGCCGCGCCGGAGGGCATAGAGCGCTTCACCAAGGCGCATCCGGACGTGCCGGTCTACACCGCGGCAATCGACCGCCAGCTCAACGAGAAGGGTTATATCATCCCCGGACTGGGCGACGCCGGCGACCGGCTCTACGGCACGAAGTGAGGCGCTTTACCAACGGTTAACGACAGCCGCCGAAGCCTGCCCGGCGTTAAAGCCAAAGTCACCATAACGGCCCATCATCCGCCAAAAGACAGGGCGGATGGATGCTGCGGCAGGTAATCATATTTTCGGTTTGCGCCGTGGCTGCGGCCTCGCTTCCCGGGCTCTACCAGAGCCATCGCGAAACGATCCTCGGCGTCCTCAAGCCTGACAGGGCGACGGTGGCGCAGCCGGTTGCGGCGGTAAATTCCGCAAGGCCGCAACGCCCTGCATCCGGCGACGACCTTTCGGGCCGCAAGGTGCGGCTTGCCGCCGACCAGCGCGGCCATTTCAGTGCCGACTTCCGGCTCAACGGCCGGATGGTCACGGGGATGATCGACACCGGAGCTACTGCCGTCGCAATCAACCGCTCGACGGCGCGGCGCATCGGCATATCGCTTCAGCAGTCCGATTTTTCCCAGCAGGTCGATACGGCCAATGGCAGGACGGGCGCCGCTTTCGTCGTCATCGACAGGCTGGAGATCGGGCGTATTTCCGTCGACAAGGTTCCGGCTCTGGTACTCGAGGACAAGGCGCTCAGCGGCACGCTGATCGGCATGAGCTTTCTCAGCCGCCTCGGCAGATATCAGGTCGAGAATGGCTCGCTGCTGCTGGTGCAGTGAGCCGGCGTATCAGGCAGCGCCGGCGTGTTCGTCGCTGCGGAAATGGCTGGGCGGCGAGCCGATGACGCGCTTGAAAGCGCGGCTGAAGGCGGCTTCCGATTCATAGCCGAGGCGCGAGGCAACCACGGAAATCTTGAGCCGATCGCTGACCAGCCACTGCCTTGCCTGATGCATCCTGACCTGGGTGACATATTTCAGCGGCGTTTCCCCGACGATAGTGGCAAAGCGCTCGGCAAAGCCGGAACGCGAAGCGCCCATCATCTTCGCCAGCGCCTCGACCGTCCAGTCGCGGTTCGGCTCCAGGTGGATTGCCGCCAGCACGCGGCCTATATCCCGGTCGCGCACGGCCGCGATCCAGCCGCTGGTCGCGCCACAGCCGCGCTCGACCCATGAGCGGATGATGGTGGCGGCAAGCACATCGGCCAGCCGCGCCAGAATGCCGCCCGACCCGACGCGCTCCATCGTCACCTCGCGCGCCATTGCCTCCAGCAGATGCGGGATCGCCGGGTCGTAGGCCTCCAGCCCGTGGGTGAGCATCACGTCCGGCATCATGCCGAGCAGCGGATGAAGCCTGTCCAGATTGAAATACATGCTGCCGCTGAACAGAAGCGTGCCCGGCCGGCAGCCTTCCCTTGCATCGCCGTCGTCCGACATGCAGTAGACGTTCTTGCAAAGCTCGGCGACGGTATAGCCGGCGATCGGCGAGGTCTTCACGCCGGGCTCGCTCGCCAGCACATGCGCGTCGCCGCGCGGCAACAGCACGGCATCGCCCGCGTTCAGCTCCACCCATTCGCCGCCAGGACGCATGATCCAGCAGCCTTTGCGGCCCACGAAGTGAAAACGCGCAGCAGCCTGCGCCGGGAATTCGAGGCCCCAGGGCTCCTTCATTTCGGAGCGGCCATATTCGACGCCATCGAGGCGAAGCCCGCGCAGAATATCCGTCAGCGGATCGCCGGTAATCGGAAGTTTGGACGAACGGTCAAGCATGATGGCTTTTCTAGCATGGAAACTCCAGCGAGTCACTCCCATGTTGCACTGCATCCAAACTGGAGATTCCATCATGACCGAACCCGCGACAGGCGTCATGGACGCCGTTCTGCTCGACCCCGAAAAATCCGAAGAACGGTCCGATGCCGCCTGGGGCGCAGTGATTTCGCTGGCGCTCGGCACTTTCGGGCTGGTGACGGCGGAGTTCCTGCCCGCCAGCCTGCTGACCCCGCTGGCGCATGATCTCGGCATAACCGAGGGTGCGGCCGGACAGGCGGTGACGGCGACCGCAATCGTCGCCGCGATCTCGGCGCCGACCATGGCCATCATCACCAAAAACATCGACCGCAGGATCGTCATGTGGGGGCTGACGCTGCTCCTGATCCTTTCGAACGTGCTGGCGGCCGTTGCATGGTCGCTGCCGGTTCTTCTTGCGGCACGCGTCGTGCTCGGCATAGCGCTCGGTGGCTTCTGGTCGATGTCGGCTGCGCTGACAATCCGCCTCGTTCCAAGCCATCTTGTGCCGCGCGCGATGTCGATCGTGCTGACCGGCGTTTCCGCCGCCACCGTCAGTGCCGCTCCGATCGGTGCCTATGTCGGCGACATCTGGGGCTGGCGCACCGCCTTCATGATCGCGTCCGTGGTCGGCGCGCTGACGCTGCTCGTACAACTCATAACCCTTCCGAAACTGCCTCCGGTCGGCGTTGCCAGCTTCCGTGGCCTGCTCGACGTTGCCCGCCGGCCGATGATCAGAGTCGCCCTGCTGGTCGTGGTGCTGGTCGCTTCCGGCCATTTCGCCGGCTTCACCTATGTCCGCGCCTTCCTCGAAAAGGTGCCGGCGCTCGATATCGAGACGATCTCGCTGGTGCTGCTGGCCTTCGGCGTCGGCGGCTTCTTCGGCAATCTCGCCGGCGGCTTCCTTGCCGAGCGCAGCCTCAAGGCGGCGGTAACGCTCGCGCCCCTGCTCATCGCGGTGGCCGCCGTCGCACTGCTGGTGCTGGGAACCTCGACCGTCGCATCGGCAATCGCGGTCACGCTCTGGGGCTTCGCCTTCGGCGCGGTGCCGGTCGGCTTGCAGACATGGCTGGTGCGGACAGCGCCCGATCAGGCCGAAAGCGCCGGCGGGCTTATGGTCGCGACCTTCCAGGTGGCGATTGCGGCAGGCGCGATCTTCGGCGGCCTGCTGGTCGACAATGCCGGCGTGGCTAGCGCCTTCGCCTATAGCGGCGCGGCGACGCTGCTGGCGGCCTTAACGGTGTTCCTGCTAGGCCCGAAGCGGGAAGCACCGACTGCCTGAGGGAAGAAGGCTTCAGCGCCGCGTGGAAGATGCAATCAGCCGCGCGGCGCGATCCTGCGCACGATGACCTTGGCCGCGGCAGGTTTCGTCTCGCCAAAGGCATAACCGGACACCAGCACCATCGCTGCCCTCTCGGCATCGGTCCTGTTGCGGGCATGAACCAGCGCCAGCGGTTCGCCCGCCTTCACTTCCGCACCCACCGGCAACAGCCGCGTTATGCCCACGGCATGGTCGACGCTGTCTTCGGGCCTCGTGCGGCCGCCGCCAAGCGCCACGACGGCAAGGCCGATATCGCGCGTCTCGATGCCGGTGACAAAACCGTTCTGCGGCGACTTTACGGCGAATTCCACCTTCGCCTTGGGCAGATAGCTTTCGCTTTTCTCAACGAAATCCTTCGGCCCGCCAAGTGTGGCCACCATGCGCGCGAAGACTTCCGTCGCCTTGCCACTCTCCAACGCCTTCTGCGCCTGCCGCGCGGCATCCTGATGCGACGTGGCAAGTCCCGCCTGCTGCAGCATCTCGGCGGCAAGCGCCATGGTGACCTGTTCCAGCCGGCCATCCCGGAAACGTCCGGTCAGGAAATCGACGGCGTTCTGCACCTCGACCGCATTGCCGGCGGCGGATGCCAGCGGCTCGTTCATGCCGGTGATGAGCGCCGATGTCTTGAGCCCCGCGCCATTGGCGACTTCGACGAGGCTGGTCGCAAGTGCGGCAGCGTCGCGGGTCCGAGCCATGAATGCGCCGTTGCCGAGCTTGACGTCCAGCACCAGCGATTGCAGCCCGGCGGCGAGTTTCTTCGACAGGATCGAGGCGGTGATGAGGGCTACCGACTCCACCGTCGCCGTCACGTCGCGGATGGCGTAAAAACGTTTGTCGGCGGGTGCCAGATCGGCGGTCTGGCCGATGATGGCGCAGCCGGCGGCAAGCACCGTCTTGCGGAACAGCTTCTTGTCCGGCTGGGTGGTGTAGCCGGGGATCGAATCCATCTTGTCGAGCGTGCCGCCGGTATGACCGAGGCCACGCCCTGAAATCATCGGCACATAGGCACCGCAGGCGGCAACGATCGGCGCCAGCATCAGCGAGACATTGTCGCCGACGCCGCCGGTCGAGTGCTTGTCGGTGACCGGGCCGGGCAGATCCGACCAGTCGAGCACATCGCCGGAATCGCGCATGGCAAGCGTGAGTGCCACTGCTTCGTCACGGCTCATACCGTTGAAAAAAACCGCCATGGCAAGGGCTGCGACCTGACCTTCCGACACCGCGCCGGTGGTCAGCCCACGCACGAAGCCGGCGATGTCGTCGGCGGACAGCGGTTTGCCGTCGCGCTTGCGGCGGATAATTTCCTGGGGGAGTGTGGTCATGCGGGAACTCGCGGAAGGTCGCGCTCTACGGCGCCCCCCTCTGTCCTGCCGGACATCTCCCCCACGGGTGGGGAGATTAGAAGCTTTGCCGTTCCCGCCCATTCTGCAATGCTAGCGATTGGCGAAACCAAAGATGAAAGCCAATCTCCCCCCTTGAGGGGGAGATGTCCGGCAGGACAGAGGGGGGTGTCGATGCAGACGCTACCCATCCACCAACCCCTCACGAAACATCGTCTTCAGCACCGTCGCCAGTCGCCCACCACCGATGGGCGCCATGTCCTTCGTCTCTTCATGCGAAAGCTCGGCTCCGGTCATCCCCGCCGCAAGGTTGGTGATGACCGAGCAGGCAGCGACCTTAAGCCCATAGAACCGCGCCAAGATCACCTCGGGCACAGTCGACATGCCCACCGCATTCGCACCCATCAGCCGCGCCATGCGGATTTCGGCCGGCGTCTCGAAGCTCGGGCCGGAAAACCACATATAGACGCCCTTGTGGAGCGCGGTATCCGAAATCTGCGCCGCCTTCTCGAATGCTGCGCGCAGGCCGGCATCATAGGCTTCGGTCAGGCCAACGAAACGGCGGTCGGTCGGCTCACCGAACAGCGGGTTAGAGCCGGAAAAATTGATGTGATCCTCGATCAGCATGATCGATCCCGGCAACATGTCGGGATCGACCGAGCCGGCGGCATTGGTGAGGATCAGCTTCTCGATGCCGATGCCGGCCAGCACCTCGATGACCGGGCGCATGGCGGCGGCGTTGCCGTGCTCGTAATAATGCGCGCGGCCGGCCAGCATCAGCACCGGTTCGCCGGCGAAATTGCCGGCCACAACCTCGCCGGCATGGCCGGTGACGCCGCTGGCCGGGAAGCCCGGCAGTTCGGCGTAGGAAATACGCACCGCGTTCTCGACCTCGTTGACCAGCCCGCCGAGGCCGGAGCCGAGCACCATCGCGACCCTTGGCGCCAGTCCGCCGAGCCGCTCCACCAGAAGATCGATCGTCTGCATCATTTGAGAATTCCGCCCTCGAAGCCGTAGGGCAGCATCTGGCCCATCGTTACCGTCTCAACCACGCCGGCCTGGTCGCACAGGAAAAGCTTCGTGTCAGCGCCGGCGAATTCGGCCAGCCGCTGGCGGCAGCCGCCGCAGGGCGTGATGCGGTCCATGCGCTCCGCGACCACGGCAATCTCGGTGATCTTGCCGCCGCCGCCCATGATGTAATGCCCGAGCGCGGTCGTTTCCGCGCACCAGCCCTCAGGGTAGGAGGCGACCTCGATATTGCATCCGGAAAAGACGCGGCCGTCTTCGGTGCGAAGCGCCGCCCCCACCGGGAATTTCGAATAGGGCGCATGGCATTTCGCCATGGCCTCGCGCGCGGCGAGGAAAAGGTCGTGCGACATGAGAGACTATCTTTCCTTCACATAAGGCACGCCGCCGGCGCGTGGCGGGATCGCCTTGCCGATGAAGCCTGCGAGCAGGATGACGGTGAGGATGTAGGGCAGCGCCTGCATGAGCTGCACCGGCACCTTGCCGATCATCGGCCAGGCCATGCCCTGGAAACGGATGGAGGCAGCCTCGAGGAAGCCGAACAGCAGGCAGGCAAACATCGCTGGCACCGGCTTCCACTTGGCGAAGATGAGCGCGGCGAGCGCGATAAAGCCCTTGCCGGCAGTCATGTCCTTCACGAAGCCGGCATTCTGGGCCACCGAGAGATAAGCGCCGGCGATGCCGGTGAGCACGCCGGTGCAGATGACGGCGCGATAACGCAGCCACGCAACCGAAATGCCGGCGGTATCGACCGCTGCCGGGTTTTCGCCGACGGCGCGCAGCCGCAGGCCGAAGCGCGTGCGGAACAGCACCCACCAGGTGAACGGCACCATCAGGAAGGCGACGTAAACCAGCAGCGAGTGGCCTGAGAGAATGTCGGAATAGATGGTGCCGAGGATCGGCACGTCCTTCACCGCTTCCGCACCCGGCAACGTGATCGCCTCGAAGCGGCCACCGCCGCTCAGAGAGGGCGTGCGCCCGCCTTGGCTGAACCATGCCTGGCCGAGAATGATGGTCGAGCCGGCGGCGATGAAGTTGATCGCCACGCCCGACACGATCTGGTTGCCACGATGGGTGATCGAGGCAAAGCCGTGGACCAGCGCGAAGCAGACGGCTGTCAAGATCGCCGCCCCCAGGCCGACCCAGGCCGAGCCGGTGACCGCAGCGGCAGACGCGCCGGCAAAAGCGCCGGCCAGCATCTTGCCCTCGAGGCCGATGTCGAAAATGCCGGCCCGCTCGGAATAGAGCCCGGCCAGACAGGCGAGCAGGAGCGGCACCGAAACGCGGACGGTCGCATCGATGAGCTGAACGAGAACATCCATCTCAGGCACCCTCCCCTTTCGCCGCCGTCACGCCAACCGAGCGCGGGCTGATGCTGGCAAACAGCGTCTGAATCGCGGGGCGGAACATGTGCTCCAGCGCGCCGGCAAACAGGATGACCAGACCCTGGATGATGACGATCATGTCGCGCGAGATGGCCGGCATCTCGAAGGCCAGCTCCGCGCCGCCCTGATAGAGCACGCCGAACAAAATGGCCGCCGGCACGATGCCGGCCGGGTGCGAGCGGCCCATCAGCGCCACCGCGATGCCGACGAAACCGGCGCCGGTGACGAAATCGAGCTGGACGCGGTGCTGGTCGCCCATGATCGGGTTCAGCGCCATCATGCCGGCCAGCGCGCCCGAAATCATCATGGTGATGATGATGATGCGCGTCTCCGAAATGCCGGCGTAGCGCGCGGCCTTGGGGCTGAAGCCCATGGTGCGGATTTCATAGCCGAGCTTGGTGCGCCAGATCAGAACCCAGACGAGGAAGGCCATGACCAGCGCCAGCAGGAAGGAGATGTTGAGCGGTGCGGAGCGCACCGAAAGGCCGAACGTCTCCAGCAGCCAGCCCATCTTGGGCAATTGCGCGCCGGGCAGGAAATCGCGCGTCTGCGGCGCCATGGAACCAGCCGGCTTCAGCACGTCGACCAGCAGATAGACCATGACGCTGGCGGCGATGAAGTTGAACATGATGGTGGTGATGACGATGTGCGAGCCGCGCTTGGCCTGCAGGTATGCCGGGATCAGCGCCCATAGAGCGCCAAGGGCGGCCGAGCCCAGGATCGCCAGCGGAAAGGTCAGCCACCACGGCATGAAACCGTCGAAGGCCAGGCAGACCAGCGCCACGCCAAGCCCGCCGATATAGGCCTGGCCCTCGCCGCCGATGTTGAAGAGGCCGCAATGGAAGGCGACCGCGACCGCGAGCCCGGTGAAGATGAAGTTGGTGGCGTAGAACAGCGTATAGGCGATGTTCTGCCCGCTGCCGAACGCGCCTTCTACCAGAACGGCTGCCGCATGCAGCGGGTTTTCGCCGACCAGCAGCACGACGAGCCCGGCGACGACGAAGGCCACGAGCAAATTGATGATGGGGATCAGGCCGTAATCGGCCCAGCCGGGAAGCTTTGTGTAAGGCGTGCTCACTCGGCGGCCTCCTTGTGCTCGACGCCGGCCATCAGCAGGCCAAGCTCACCCTCGGTCGCATCCGCGCCACGCTCACCAACGACGCGGCCGTCGAACATCACCAATATGCGGTCGGACAGGGAGCGGATTTCGTCGAGTTCGACCGACACCAGCAGCACTGCCTTGCCCTGATCGCGCATGGCGATGAGGCGCTTGTGGATGAATTCGATGGCGCCGACATCAACGCCGCGCGTCGGCTGGCCGACGATCAGCACGCCGGGATCCTGCTCCATCTCGCGGGCCAGCACGATCTTCTGCTGGTTGCCGCCGGAGAAATTCGCGGTCTTCAGGCGGCAGTCCCCGGGCCTGATATCGTATTTCTCGATCTTGTCCCTGGCATCGTTGCGGATCGCATCGATGTCGAGAAACGGCCCTTTGAGATATTTCGGGTCGTCGTGATAGCCGAGGATCGAATTCTCGTTCTCCTCGAAGGCCAGCACCAGCCCGACATGATGGCGGTCTTCCGGGACATGCGCCAAACCGCGGTCGCGCAGCTCGCCCGGATCGGCAATGCCGGTGACGTCAATGGGCTTGCAGTCGAGCATGACGCTGCCGGAAACGGCGCGGCGGATGCCCGAGATCGCCTCGATCAGTTCCGACTGGCCGTTGCCGGCGACGCCGGCGATACCGACGATCTCGCCGCCGCGAATGTCGAAGGAAACGTCCTCGACCATGGTCACACCGCGCGAATCCCGGACCGTCAGGCCCCTGACCGAAAGTTTTACTTCGCCGGGCTTGGCCTCGCCCTTCTCAACGCGCAAAAGCACGCGGCGGCCGACCATCAGCTCGGCCAGTTCGCCGACAGTGGTTTTCGACGTCTCGCGCGTCGCGACCATCGTGCCTTGACGCATGACGGACACGGTGTCGGTGATGGCCATGATCTCGCGCAGCTTGTGCGTGATCAGCACGATCGTCTTGCCCTGCTCCTTCAGCTGCTGGAGGATGCGGAAAAGGTGATCGGCCTCAGGCGGCGTCAGCACGCCGGTCGGCTCGTCGAGGATCAGGATTTCGGCGCCGCGATAGAGCGCCTTGAGGATTTCGACGCGCTGTTGCAGGCCGACGGGCAGTTCCTCGATGATCGCGTCTGGATCGACCTCGAGCCCGTATTCGCGTTCCAGCCGCTGCAGCTCCGAGCGCGCCTTGGCGATGCTGTTCTTGAGCAGCGCCTCGCTCTCGGCGCCGAGAATGACGTTTTCGAGAACGGTGAAATTCTCTACCAGCATGAAATGCTGATGCACCATACCGATGCCGACAGCGATGGCGTCGTTGGGCGTCTTGATGGTGATCGGCTTGCCGCCGACGCGGATTTCGCCGCTATCTGCCTGATAGAAACCATAGAGGATCGACATCAGCGTCGACTTGCCGGCACCGTTCTCGCCGATGATGCCGTGGATCGTGCCGGGCGCGATTTCAAGATTGATATCCCGATTGGCGCGAACCGCACCAAAGCTCTTGTTGATGCCGATAAGCTCGATTGCAGCTTCCGCCATGCGACCTGTCCACCTCTCGTTCTTCTTTTTATCGTTTGGTCAAAGAGCTAGCATGCCGCCTTTCCCCTGCCAATCGGCAAGCGGCTTTGCCCACACTCTCGACAAATCGCCGTGTGCTTGTCAATTTCCAAGGTGAAGGCGCGTGCGATATCGACAGCTTGTCATCGATGCTGTGGCAATTTACCCGCATCGGCATTGCCGCAACAAACAAGGATTTTCGACATGACATTGCCCGACGACCGGCTGACGACGCTCGAAATCCGAACGGTCGAGCAGGAAAAGACCATCGAGGAACTGTCCGGCCAGATCGCCGAGCAGTGGAAGGTCATAGAGCGGCTTCAGAAGAAGCTGGACGCGCTGACCGAGCGTTTCCTGTCGCTGGAAGAAGCGGCGACGCCCGGCCATGAGATAACCAAGCCGCCGCATTGGTAAATGCATTGCAGCCGGCGCGAGGCCGGCTGCGAAATCCTGAAAGTGCAGGCCGCCTCAGGTGGCCGGCAGCACCGCGATGGCGCGAATTGTGCCGTCACCGCCGGTGATGTCGCCGACCTTCGTTGCCGTCCCGGAAGCCAGATCGACCGTATAGAGGCCGCCGCCAGCCGCAAGCCAGGCGGTGTTGGTGCCGTCAGCGGTGGTGTGAACGTCGAAGGCATAGTGGTCGGCGGTTACGCCGAGCGAGCCGATCGTCTTCAGCGTGCCGTCGTTCGGCGCGGTCTGGTGGATGAAGTTGCCGGCAGAATCGATGTCGTACATCGCCGTCTTTTCCGGCTTGCCGTGCGAATTGATGTAGGCCGTCGCGACGACATTAGGCTTGGTTTCAGCGTTCTTGTCGCCAGCTTCGAACTTCAGCGCCCCGTCGGTGGTAACTTCGCCGGTGTCGGGATGCGCGCGCAGGTTCGTGCCGTCCGAGCCCATGATGCGCAGGCGGTCGGCGGCCGGATTGAAGTCGATGGCTGCCGAGACGCCGTCAGGCAGCATCGTCGAAAGCTTGGAAATCTGCGTGGCGGCGCCCGACTCCAGATCGATCGTCACGACGGAGCCATCGCCGGCGACGCCGTAGAGCTTGCCGTCGCCGGGGCGCACGTCGATGCCGTGCAGCTTGTCGAGGCCGGTGACTTCCTTCGAGGCCGTGATCTCAGGCTTGTCCGTATCGAACCAGACAAGGGTCTTGTCGCCGACCAATCCGACGACGGGGGCGGCCTGCGCGGCGGAAACGGCCATCAGGCTGGCGCCGGAGACGAGGGCGAGCGAAGTGAACTTGGCGATGAATGTCATGGCAGACTCCTTTGGTTGCTTCCATGAGCCCTTTGATGCGGGCTTACCCTGCCGTTACCCGCCAGATCGCCATTCGGATGCAGCTCACAAGAATTTTTTTCTTTCTCTTGCATCGAACCCGCTTTTTCATGTGTATCGACAGTGGAATGCCGCGTTCGACATGCACGCGATTCAGGAGGATCATGCCGGAATATCAGGAAGACGGTGCACTTGCGCTATTGCTGCGGCGGGTGGCAGGCGGCGACAGGGCTTCACTCAGCGAGATATTCGCCTCGGAAGCCGGAAGGCTGATCGCCATCGCGCGGCGCATCGTGCGGCGCAGCGACCTGGCCGAGGAAGCCGTGCAGGATGCTTTCGTCTCGGTTTGGCAGAGGTCCTCCGGTTTCGACCCGGCGCGAGGCAGCGCGCGGGCATGGCTGACCACCATCGTCCGCAACCGCGCGCTGAACATGGTTCGGGACGGCGCCAGGGTGGACTATGTCGACCATAACGATCTGGCGGACTTCGCCGAGCGCGCCCATACCGCCGACGCTACCTACGAGGCGCTGTCGGACTCCGAATCCCTGAAGCGCTGCCTCGGCCTGCTCGACGCGTCGCGGCGCAGGTCGATCCTGCTGGCCTATGTGGTCGGCTATACGCATGGCGAGATAGCGGCCGAGCTGAAGGCTCCCGTCGGCACCGTGAAAGCCTGGATCAGGCGCGGAATGATCGCATTGCAGGAGTGTCTGTCATGACCGAGCAGGACCGCAAGGCGCGTGCTGCCGATTACGTCCTCGGGCTGATGAACGAGGACGAGCGCGAACGGGCGGAGCGCGATCTGGAACGCGACGACGCCTTCCGCGACATCGTGTTTTCGCTGGCGCAGGAATTCCACAAGCTCGACATGACGGCTTCGCCCGAGCCGGTGCCGCATCGGCTATGGGCCAGCATCTCCGAACGCATCGCCGACATGCCGCAGATGCAGGCTTCTCCCGGCAGCGAACCCGCTGAAAAAACCGTCCTGCCGGGCGCGTCGATTACGCGCGTCGGACCGCAATCCTTTGCCGGATGGCGCGGCGCGCTGATGGCCGCGTGTCTCGTGGCGGCTTGCGGCTTGGGCTATGTCGGCGGCACGATCATGACCGCCACACCCGACCCTGTCGTCGTGGTCGTGCTCGATACGCCGGAGAACAGGCCGGGCGCGATCTTCGAGGCCTATTCGGACGACAGCGTCCGCATCATCCCGCTGGAGGCGTTCACGGTTCCGCAGGACCGCACCATGCAGGTCTGGACGCTCTACGACAAGGATGTCGGGCCAGTATCGCTCGGCACGATCCCTGCTTCAAAGGAGATCAGACTTAAAGGCCCGCATCTGCCGATGCCAAAGGCCGAGCAGCTTTACGAGATCACACTCGAACCGGCCCCCGGCTCGCCCACGGGCAAGCCTACCGGGCCGATACTGGTCAAGGGTTTTGCAAAGCGGCCGGCGGGTTGAGGCATGCAGCCCAAAACTTTGCAGCGGTTTTGGGAAAGCGACATGCGCTTCAGGGCTTCGCCGGCTCCCAAAGCTCGACCGGGTTGCCCTCGGGATCATGGATGCGGCAGAAGCGGCCCACTTCGGAATCCCATTCGGCGCGCGTCTCGACGTCAATGCCTGCTTTCTTAAGGCTTGCCATCATTCCATCGAGGTCGTCGACGCGGAAATTGATCATCCATTGCTGCTCGGGCCGGCCGAAGTAAGCGGTATCCTGCGCGAAGGGCGCAAATATCGTGTGCCCCGCCTCCTGGCTCCAGATGGTCCTGGCGATGTCGCTTATGCCGAGATGGGTTTCATACCACGCGGCGAGCGCCTTCGTATCGCGCGCGCGGAAGAAGACGCCGCCAATGCCTGTCACCTTCGCCATGTTCGGCCTCCTGACACGTTTATGCAACGTGAGCTTCTTCAGGCATAAAAACACGCGCCCGCAGCACGGGCACGAGGCATAGCGCCCCGAAAGCCGAGACCAGCGCCAGAAACACGCCGAAACCCGGCCAACCATAGCCCTCGATGATGTGGCCGGCCAGCGGCGGCCCGAGCACCGTGCCGATACCGCCGGCCTGGCAGACCAGACCGATGGCGACTGCAACCGAGCCGTCCTTCGGCACGATGGACGGAAGGCCGGCAAAGAGCGCCGAGGCTACGAAGCCGCCGGACACGGCAAACAGCAAGACCGCCAGCGTGGCGAATGCCGGGCCTGAACCTCCGAATGCCGGAACGGCGGTGAGTGCCGCAACCCCCAATCCAAGCACCGCCAGCGTCACGATGAATCGGCCGTTGCGGCCTCCAACCAACAGGCTGGTCAAGCCGTTTCCGAGCGGGCCGACAAGCGTGATCGCGCCGGCGGCCAGCAGGATGCCCGTGCCTGATTGCGCGACAAAGGCCGGCATGAAAGCGAAGAACCCGACCGAGGCGATGACATAGATGCCGAATGCCAGCGCCACGAGGATCACAGGCAAGGTGAGCGTCGCGGCAAAACTGCGCGACGGCTGTGTCGCGTCGGTGCGCTCATCGGCCTCCACATCGTCGATAAGCCCGAGAAGAACGGCCGCGATCAGCGAGAGCACGGCAAACGCCAGGATGGCCACCAGAAGGAACAGCTTCGGTTCGGCAAGCAGCAAAAGTTCGCCTGCCATGAAATCGGCAACCGCGAAGCCGACCGGAACAAAGCCGCCCCAGATGGCCAGCCCCGGCGCGCGCCACGAGGGCGGCGAAACCGAATTCAAAAGTGCAGGAATTACGATGACGAGAACGAGGTAGCCCAGGCCTTCCACCAGCCGCGCTGCGAGAATCGCACCCGGTGCCTGCAGGAAGGCGAGCGCCAGCCCGCCGAGCGTCATGACCGCCGCGGACAGCGCAAAGCTCAGGCGCATGCCGGCGCGTTCGATGGCCCAACCGGCAGGCAGCGCCACCAGCGCCACGAAAATGCCGATCATCGAAGTCAGCCAGCCGATCAGCACCAGCGAAAAGCCGACCTCGCTTTGATACCAGCCGACCAGCGGCGCCAGCTTGCCAAGCTGGGCGCCTGCCATCACGCCCGCCAGAAGCAGGGCGACGATGGCGGCGAAACGCAGCCTGAGATCGTTCACTTCATCCCCTCCCCTCAAAGGCACAAACGAAAACCGCCGGCACTGGGCCGGCGGTTTCTTTCAGTCACTGCCGATCAATAAGGGCAGGCGTTGTCCGACATATAGTCATGAACCTTGACTGTGCCGGCGATGATGTCGGCCTTGGCCTTCTCGGCGGCGGCCTTGATCTCGTCGGTCACGAGGTCCTTGTTGTTGTCGTCCATGGCGTAATCGACGCCGCCTTCCTTGAGGCCGAGGTCGTTGATGCCGGCGGTGAACTTGCCATCCTTGGCGTCGGTGAAGGCGTTGTAGACCGCCACATCGACGCGCTTGACCATGGAGGTCAGGATCTTGCCGGGCTGCAGGCCGTTCTGGTTGGAATCGACGCCGATGCCGAGTTTGCCGGAATCGGCCGCCGCCTGAAGCACGCCAACGCCGGTACCACCGGCCGCCGCATAGACGACATCCGCGCCCTGCGAGATCTGCGCCTTGGCGATTTCGCCGCCCTTCGTCGGATCGTTCCACGCAGCCGGCGTATCACCGGTCATGTTCTCGATGACGTCGGTCGCACCCGCCGCCTTGGCGCCGCCGACATAGCCGCAACCGAACTTGCGGATCAGCGGAATGTCCATGCCGCCGACGAAGCCGACCTTCTTGGACTTGGAGGCGATCGCCGCCATCACGCCGACGACATAGGAGCCTTCCTGCTCCTTGTAGACGACCGAGCGGACGTTAGGCTTGTCGACGACCATGTCGATGATGGCAAAGCTGGTGTCCGGGAAGTCGGCGGAAACCTTTTCCAGCACCGCCGCCCATGAGAAGCCGGCCATGACGATCGGATTGTTGCCGTCTTCGGCGAATTTGCGCAGCGCCTGTTCGCGCTGGGCGTCGTTCTGGATTTCGAAATCGCGATAGGCGATGCCCGACTCGGTCTTGAACTTCTCCGCGCCGTTGAAGGCGGCCTCGTTGAAGGATTTGTCGAACTTGCCGCCGAGATCGTAAATGATCGCCGGCTTGATGTCCGCGGCGAAAGCCGGGAAAGCCAGTGCGGTTGCGGCCAGGAGGCCGAGAACAATACGCTTCATGTGATCCACACCCTGTCGGTTATTTTTTCCAATAACGTACCGCGTGGATGCCTCGGTCCCCGAGCGCCTCACGGCACATGGCGGGAAGTTTGCCCTCCCACTCGACCGGCAGTCTTGCACGGCGAAAAACAAAATTCACGCGGAATCTTGACCACTTGGAAAAACGCAGCGGCAACCGCGCCGCAACGGGTATTTTCGACCTTCGGGCGGGATATGGCTAAGCGCCGGCGGACGCCGGCTGCGGCATGGTGCAGGCCACGCCGGTGCCTCTCAGGTTGCAATAGCCGTAGGGATTCTTGGCCAGATATTGCTGGTGGTCTTCTTCGGCGAAATAGAACTCCGGCGCGGGCGCGATCTCGGTGGTGATCTTGTCGCGTCCCGCACTGCTCAGCGAGGCGCCATAGGCGTCGCGCGAGGCAATTGCTGCCTGATACTGTGCATCGCCAAAGGTGTAGATCGCCGAGCGGTAGGTCGTGCCGACGTCGTTGCCCTGGCGCATGCCCTGCGTCGGGTCGTGGTTCTCCCAGAATTCTTTCAGGAGATCGGCATAGGAGACGATCTTCGGATCGAAGACTACCAGAATCACCTCGGCGTGGCCGGTCAGGCCGGTGCAGGTTTCCTGATAGGTCGGGTTCGGCGTGACACCGCCGGCGTAGCCGACCGCGGTGACCCAGACGCCGTCCATCTGCCAGAACATGCGCTCCGCGCCCCAGAAGCAGCCCATGCCGAACATCGCCGTCTCCAGCCCTTCGGGATAGGGCCCCTTCAACGGGCGCTTCGACACGTAGTGCTTCGAGGCCGTGGGAATAGGCTTTTCACGGCCGGGCAGCGCTTCGCCTTCCTTCGGCAATTGCAGCTTCTTGTTCAGCATGTCGCTCAGGAAAAACATGGCATTCTCCCTTTCCGGGTTGCGGGCGCTCGGCACCCTGTTCGTTCGTCAGGATGCTGCGTCTCGCAGTATCCAATCAGCTTTCGGCGATAAAGCGGCCAATGCGTCGCGGCGGCTTGCGCCCGATCGCGTATAAAAGGAACGCAAGCACGCCGAACACGATGAAACCTGGCTGGTTGAGGATGCCGGTGATGACCGGGTCCCAGACCAGCGGGTGGATTCTGGCGCGCACGAATTCCTGCACTGTGTTCAGCGTCTCGGGCGACACCGCAAGCCAGCTGGTGGCAAGCGGCGTCATCACCAGTTGCGACGCCGCAACGGTGCGCGTGGCGTCGAGCACGGCCATGATGACGGCGATCGCAAGCGCGATCATTGCCAGGAGCCTGAACAGAAAGCGCAAACCCAAATCCTCCGGAGCCTTCGACCCGATAGATATGGCGCGCGATGCTCCTTCGCAATCACCCACCATGAATTTGACCCCATGAGGCTTACAAAGCGCGCCCGGAACAAAGTTCTGCGCCAACCAACAAACAATGTGTTCGGCAGGCTTGGCATTCGGCGCAGGATCGACTAGATGAGCCCGGCGCACTGATGCCAGAGGCATTCGTCGCG
>VFQQ010002391.1_pt1 | contig 21318 bp, 15 predicted proteins | sample 3512341 | NCBI WGS metagenome assembly VFQQ01 (sample SAMN10412373, study PRJNA504923) | tailings metagenome | isolation source: Relicate 2 Philex TSF1 revegetated site | place: Philippines: Tuba, Benguet | collected 2017-08-29 | reverse complement strand
CCGCCGCTGACCTTGGCGCCGGGCAGGTTCTGCTTGATCCAGCGCGTGGCCTCGATGAAGTCCACGGCGTAGTTGTTGTGCTCCTCGATGCCGGTGGCGATGGCGAAGATGTTGGGGTCGAAGACGATGTCCTCGGGCGGGAAGCCCAGCTCGTCGACCAGGATGCGGTAGGCGCGCGCGCAGATGGCGGTCTTGCGCGCGAAGCTGTCGGCCTGGCCCTGCTCGTCGAAGGCCATCACCACGGCGGCGGCGCCGTAGCGGCGCACCAGCTTGGCCTGGCGCTTGAACTCTTCTTCGCCTTCCTTCAGCGAGATCGAGTTGACGATGCCCTTGCCCTGCAGGCACTTCAGGCCGGTCTCGATCACGCTCCACTTGCTGGAGTCGATCATCACCGGCACGCGGGCGATCTCGGGCTCGCTGGCCAGCAGGCGCAGGAAGCGCTGCATGGCGGCGGCGCTGTCCAGCATCGCCTCGTCCATGTTGACGTCGATGACCTGGGCGCCGTTCTCCACCTGCTGGCGGGCCACGGCCAGCGCGGCCTCGTAGTCGCCGGCCAGGATCATGCGCGCGAAGGCCTTGCTGCCGGTGACGTTGGTGCGCTCGCCGATGTTGACGAACAGCGAGCCGGGGCCGATGGCCACCGGCTCCAGGCCGGACAGGCGCATGGGCGGCGGCGCGGCGCGGCGCGCGGCGTCAGGGCCAGAGGGCGCTTGGGACGGGGCGGTCGATGGGGTGGGGGCGGCAGGCTGGGACATGGCGGGGCTCGGCACGACAAGGTGCGAGCGCCGTTGTACCCGGCCCGCGGCGGACGCCATCGCCGGAAAAACAGATCCGGCCCCGGCCGCCTGCGCGGGCACGCCCCGAGCCTGGTGGGTTCAGCGCCAGTCCGGCTGGAAAGCGGAACGGCCCCATCGCAGCGCCCCTCGGGGTGCGGGGAGATTGTAGGCAGTGCGCTGTGCGTGCGGCCGATCGCGTCTCAAGCCGAGCCGGTGGTTCGACCTTGCCGTCTGGGGACGCGCAGAGCCACGGCCAAACCCACCATGCCGGACAGCATCAGCGCCATGGGCGCAGGTTCAGGCACCGGAATGGCAGACAGCCCCGCCGCGAACACCGTCCCGAACAGCGCGCCGCTCCGACTGGACGCACTCGCGTTGCTGAAGGTGAGACTCACCTCCCCGAAGAAGGCGTTCGTTTCGCCGATGAGCTTCGTGCCGTCCCAGACCACGTAGGCGCGAACACGCTGTGAGGAGTCTGCTCGATCCTCGATTCCACCGCCCTCAGCAAGAATGATCAGCGCCAAGGACGCGCTCGCGGATGCGATCTCGGAGTTGCCCTCCGCCCAGCCGACCGTCGTTGTCGCAGTGCCAGCGAAGTCGACGGTGAACGTCACCGAAGTCCATGGCGCCAGCGTGAATTCCATGTGGTACGGCGTCGCGTACGCGTCGGTCCCGTTCTGCCCCGCAGCGCCAACCACCCACTGCGAAGCCATCCCGCCAGCCGGTCCCGTCGACGCCGACGCGATGCCGAACGGCGCACTGACTACAGCCGAAGTTGTCGGCAGCCACCCTGGGGCGGACACGTTCTCGACATGGTCTGGCATTGAACTCCGCGCCACGGACGACCCATTGCTGCGCGAGTAGTCGATCGCAAGACCTGGCGCGAACGCATCAGCAGGTGTCATATCGAGCAAGGTGTAGCGAAAGCCGGTGATTGCAGCATTGGAAGTTGCAGTTGCAACGGCAACCTGCGGCACTGTTGCCAGCACAAGCCCGCACAGCGCCATCCCGGCGCATGCCCAGTGGTTCATTCAGCCCTCCCCGGCGGGCGATCAACCGGCCGCCGCCCGTCGGCAGGCCGCTGTCACCCTTGTTCAGCCGCGCGACTCTGGCAGCGGCGTTTCGGGTGGTCAACGCCGGGCCAACCCACCCCGCGAACGCGGGGTGGCTCAGCGCCCGGGAAGCGCGGGACCGAACGGCCGCTCAGCGGCTGTGCGAGGTCAACTTCGCCAGCGCCCCCGCCGCGCTGACCCCCGGCGCCGTGCGGCGCGCGGCGGGCGCGGCGCGCGGTGCGGCTTCGGGGCCGGGCTCGTCCAGCCCGGCGGCCTGGGCCGGCGGCAGCGCGTCGGTGGCGCCGCTGTGGCGCATGGCCACGCCCACGGCCAGGATGTCGATCAGCAGCAGGTGCAGGATGCGGCTGACCATGGGCACATGGGTGGCCACGTCCTCGACATGGTCGACGACGAGCAGCACGTCGGCCTTGCGCGCCAGCGGCGAATGGCCGGCGGTGATGGCCAGCACCGTGGCGCCGCGCGCGCGCGCCGCGTCGGCCACAGCCAGCAGATCGTCGATCTGGCCGCTGCTGCTGATCACCACCGCCACCTCGCCCGGCTTCATCAGCTGCGCCGCCAGCGGCTGCACGCGGATGTCGGTGTGCGCCTCGGCGGGCACGCCGAAGCGCAGGAACTTGAAGCGCGCGTCGTCGGCCACGGCGCCGTAGTGGCCGACGGCGTAGAAGGCGATGCGCTCGGCGCCGGCCAGCGCGTCGACGGCGCGCGCCAGCTGCTCGCGGTTGAGCTGCTCGCGCAACTGCAGCACCGCCGACGCGGTGTTCCCCAGCACCTTGACCCCCAGCTCCAGCATCGAGTCGTCGCCGGTCACCTGGGTGTGGGTCAGCGGCACCGTGCCCGACAGGCCCGAGGCCAGGCGCAGCTTGAAGTCGCTCAGGCCCTCGCAGCCCAGGCTGCGGCAGAAGCGGATCACCGTGGGCTGGCTGACCTGGGCGGCGCGCGCGATGTCGGCGATGGGCTGGCCCTGCACCGCGTGCGGATGCGCCAGCACATGGTCGGCCACGCGGCGCTCGGCGGGCGACAGTGCCGCCAGGGCGCGGCGGATCTGGCCCAGGATGGCGCCGCCCTCCTCGCCCGCCGCGCCGGCGGCGCCCAGCTGCGCCGCCAGGATGGCCGAGGCGCCGACGAAGGTGGCGTGCTCGGCGGTGATCACGTAGGTGGGGATGTCGCGCAGGTAGTCGCTGAAGCGGCCCTTGTCCTCGAAGCGGGCGCGGAAGGGCGAGCGGTGGAACCACTCGCCCAGCCGCGGCACGATGCCGCCGCCGATGTAGATGCCGCCCAGCGCGCCCAGCGTCACCGCCAGGTTGGCCGCCGCCGTGCCCAGCATCGCGGCGAAGGCCTCCAGCACCTCGGTGCACACCGCGCACTCGCCGGCCAGCCCGCGGCGGGTGATCTCGGGCGCGGCCAGCTCCAGCGGCGCCAGGCCGGCGCGCGCGCGCAGCGCACGGTGCACCAGTTCCAGCCCGGGGCCGGAGAGCAGGCGCTCGAAGGACAGGTGCGGGAACTCGGTGAGTCCGTGGCGCAGGATGGCGATCTCGCGCTCGTCGCGCGGCGCGAAGCTGGCGTGGCCACCCTCGGTGCCCAGGGCCACCCAGCCGCCGTCGGCCGGGATCAGCCCGCTGACGCCCAGGCCCGAGCCCGAGCCCAGCAGCCCCACCACGCTGCGCTCGCGCGGCGCGCCCCCGCCGACCTGGCGGCGCTCGTGCGGCGCCAGCCGCGGCAGCGCCATCGCCAGCGCGGTGAAGTCGTTGACCACCACCAGCGTGTCGAAGCCCAGCCGCTGGCGCATCTGCTCGATCGAGAAGCGCCAGTGGTAGTTGGTCATGCGCACCTCGTCGCCCTCGACGGGGTTGGCGATGGCGATGGCGGCATGCCGGATGTGCGGCACGGCGCCGGCGGGCAGCCCGTCCAGGTAGGCGCGCAGCGCGGCCTGGAAGTCGACATGTTCGGCGCACAGCAGGCTGGCCGGATGACTGAACTGCCCAGGCGCCGTCTCGATGGTGAAACGGGCGTAGGTGCCGCCGATGTCGGCGAGCAGGCGCGGGCTGTCGTGGGGCGTCATCGCGGGCATGGGCCAAGTCGGCAGCGCCGGCGGCGCCGCTGCGTCGGGTGATTGTCGGGCCATCGACGACCCCGCAGCCCCGGGGCCGACCCGAAACCGCATGTAACTCAACTACATCACGACTGCAGACCAGCCCGCCGCCTTGGATTCCACTCTCCGCAAGGGCAAGCACCGGCTTGTCGTCATGGTGTAGTTTTGCTACTGTCTCGGGGAGCTTGGCGGTCACCGCCCGCACGCCCCTGGAGCCCGTGGAAGGTGCCCGAAAGTTGAACGATCCGATCTGTGACCTGGCCGCGCCGGCCGCCCCCCAGGCCACCCTGGGCGCAGGCCCGCCCCCACGGCCCTGGCTGGTGGCCGACATCGGCGGCACCAACGCGCGATTCGGCTGGCTGGACGCCGACACCGACCGGGTCGGCCAGGTGGCCACCCTGCCCACGGCCGACTACCCCGACCCGGCCGACGCCTTGGCCGACTACCTGGGCCGGCTGGCCCGCGAGCTGGGCCCGGCCTACCGGCCGCCGCAGGCCGCCGCCTTCGCCGTGGCCACCGCGGTGGCCGGCGACCGCGTCGCCTTCACCAACAGCCACTGGACCTTCTCGCGCGACGCATTGCGCCAGCGCCTGGGCCTGCGCGCGCTGCTGGTGCTGAACGACTTCGAGGCGCTGGCGCTGTCGCTGCCGCGCCTGCGCGCGGCGCAGCTGCAGCCCCTGGGGCCCACGCTGGCGGCGCCACGCGCACCGCTGGCCGTCGTCGGGCCCGGCACCGGGTTGGGCGTGGCCGGGCTGCTGCCCACGGCCCATGGCTGGGTGGCGCTGCCCGGCGAGGGCGGCCATGCCAGCCTGGCGCCGGCCGACGACCACGAGTCGGCGCTGCTCGCCGCGGTGCGCCGCGAGCATGCCCATGTCTCGGCCGAGCGCCTGCTCTCGGGCATCGGCCTGCCGGTGCTGCATGCGGCCGTGCTGCAGGTGCAAGGCCTGCCGCGGCCCGCGGCGCCGCTGGCCGCCGGCGAGATCGTCGAGCGGGCACTGGCCGGCAGCGACGCCGCGTGCCTGGAGACGGTGCGCAGCTTCTGCGGCCTGCTGGGCGGCTTCTGCGGCAGCGTCGCGCTGACGCTGGGCGCGCGCGGCGGCCTGTTCGTGGGCGGCGGCATCGTGCCGCGGCTGGGCGGGCTGTTCGACGCCACGCTGTTCCGCCAGCGCTTCGAGGCCAAGGGGCGGCTCACGCCCTACCTGTCGGCGATCCCCACGGCGCTGATCACTGACACGCTGGCGGCACTGGCCGGGGCGGCGCTGGCGCTGGAGCAGCTGGAAGAGGCCTGAGGCCGGGCACGCGTGGCGCATCCAGGGCGGCCCGGCGTGCGTAGCACGCGCATGCGCCGCCGACATACCCCCCCCGCTCTCACCCGCACCCGGATCCCCTTCGCCGCGCGCCGGCTCGGGGCCCTGGCCCTGGCCGCCGGGGCGCTGGTCGCCCTGCTCGCACCGGCGCCGGCCGCCGCGCACGACACCTGGTTCGAGTTGGCCGCGCCCGATGCGGGCGGCGGCGCGCTGTTGCTGCTGGGCACCGGCGCGCAGGCGCCGCGGCGCGAGACCGCGGTGGCGCCCGAGTACCTGGCCCGGCGCGGCTGCCTGGCCGCGGACGGCGCGGCGCTGGCCCTGCAGCCGCAGGCGCTGCTGGACGACGCGCTGCCGCTGCGCGCGGCGCCCGGCGCCGTGGCCTGCCATGCCGAGCTGCCGGTCTTCGAGCTGGACCTGCCACCGGCCCTGGTGGCGGCGTACCTGGACGAGATCGCCGCCGGCCCCGCGCTGCGCGCGGCCTGGGCGGCGCGGTCCGGCGCGGGGCATGGCTGGCGCGAGGGCTACAGCAAGCACGCGCGCATCGAACTGCGGCCCGCCGACCGCGCCGCGGCCGACGCACAGGCGGCCGGCCTGGCGCTGGAGCTCGTGCCGCTGGCCGCCGGCGGCGACGGCGCCGCGCGCTTCGCGCTGCTGCGCGACGGCCAGCCGCTGGCCGGCCTGCCGGTGCAGCTGGTGGGCGGGCGGCTGCCCCGCGGCCTGTGGCTGCGCAGCGACGGCCAGGGCCGGCTGGCGCTGCCCGCCGGGATGCCGGGCGGCGACTACCTGCTGCGCGCCACCGACCTGCGGCCCGACCCCGCCGAGCCCAGCCGCTGGCACAGCCGCTTCGTCACGCTGGCCTTTGCGCTGGCCGGCGCGCCGCGGCGCTGAGCCGCGCCGGCACTGGCACCGGCACCGTCAGAACGGCAGCAGCCCAACGTCGAAGGCGCGTTCGACGAACCAGGCCGCGGCCAGCAGCGCGATCAGCAGCGAGCCGCCCCCCATGAGACCGCGCCGGTACAGCGCCGTGCGCCGCAGCACCCAGGCCAGCGGCAGGAAGACGGCGACGATGGCCAGCTGGCCGAGTTCGACGCCCAGGTTGAAGCCCAGCAGCGACAGCGCCAGTGCGCCGGCAGGCAGGCCCAGATCGGCCAGCACGCTGGCGAAGCCGAAGCCGTGGATCAGCCCGAAGCCGAAGGCCACCAGCCAGCGCCGGCCGGCGAACAGCGGGCGCAGGTTGTTCAGCGCCGCCACCACCACCGACGCGGCGATCACGGCCTCGACGGCGCGCGAGGGCAGCGTCAGCCAGCCCAGCGTGGCGGCGCTCAGCGTGATGGAGTGCGCCACGGTGAAGGCGGTGACCACGCGCAGCACGTCCCAGCCCACCGCCGGGAAGCGCGGCGCCGGCACCCAGGCGCCGCGCTGCCACAGCAGCACCGCCGGCAACAGCAGCGACAGCAGGAACAGGATGTGGTCCAGCCCGATCCAGATGTGCCAGACACCCTCGACGAGGTACTGCACGAAGGCGCGGCCGGGCGCGGGCGCCTCGGCGTCGAAGGTCTGCACGGCCCGCTGGGGCGAGAAGACGGCGCTGTCGGCAACCGCCGCGTCCGCCTCGGCCACCGCGGCCAGCGTCGCGGCGTCGCCCGCGACCGGCGCGGCGCCGCCCCACTGCAGCCGCAGCAGGCCGCGGTGCTGTGGGTCCAGCTCGGCGAACAGGCGGTACTGGACCTGCAGCCGCGCCGGCTGCAGCGCGCCGGTGTCGCCGCAGTCGGCGCGCAGCGGCAGCACGGTGTAGGCCCCATCGGTGTGGCGGTCCACGAGTTGGTCGCCCACGGCCAGGCGGCACTCGCGGCCGTCCAGCTGCAGCGCCAGCCGTGCGCCGGCATAGCCGGCGATGGCCGCGTGGCGCGCGCGCAGCTCGCCCCAGGTGATGGCCCCGTCGCCGTCGGCGTCCAGGCCCAGCGCATCATCCAGGTCGCGCAAGGCGATGTCCCAGCGGCCGGCGACCTGGCCGTCGGCTGCGACGCGCAGTGCCAGGTAGCTGTCGGAGGGCTTGTGCGCCCAGGCCGCCGCGGTCACCGAGCACAGCGCCAGCGCGGCCAGCCAGCGCAGCAGCCGCCGCGCCGTCATCGCAGGGCCTCCACGCGCGTGGCCAGCGCGCGCAGCGCCACGTCCTCGAAGCCGCTGTCGCCCAGCCAGCGCAACGCCGGCTGGGCGGCAGCGGCGTCGCGCGCCGCCAGCGCCGCCTGCAGCAGGATGCGCGCGTCGGCGGCCTCGCGCTGCAACGCGTAGTTGTCGCGCGCCAGCGCCAGGGCCCGCGCCGCGTCGCCGCGCAGGTGCAGCGCGTGCATCGCCTCTTCCTTGGCATGGCTGCCGTCGCCGCGGCGCCGGGCGGCGGCGAAGCGCGCCTCCAGCTCGGCCACCAGCGCCGGCGCCTCGGGCCGGCCCAGCGCCTTGGCCGCCAGCGCCTGGCGCAGCAGCAGCGCATCGGCGCGGCCGCGGCCGGCCAGCAGCGCCCAGGCGTCGGCGGCCCGGCCCTGCTCGAGCAAGAGGTCGGCCAGCGCCGCCTGCAGGTAGACATCGTCGCGCCCCAGCGCCAAGGCCTCGCGGAAGCTGGCCTCGGCAGCCGCGGCGCGGCCCAGCCGCTGCTCGGTCTCGCCCAGGCGGGTCAGGGCCCACAGGCGCAGCGCGGGGTCGGCGCCTCGCCGGGCATCGAGCGCCGCGCGCAGCGCCGCGGCTGCAGGCGCGGCGCGGCCCGTGGCGGCGTCCACCTGCGCGCGGCAGGCCACTGCCAGAAGCGGCGGCACGCCCGCCGACGGCTGCCCGGCCAGTGCCGACAAGGCGTCGCAGGAGGCACGCGCGCCCGCGTAGTCGGCGCGCACCAGGCGGATCGCCAGCTGCCAGGCCAGCGCCTCGGCGTCGGCCGGGTCGGCACGCAGCGCCGCATCCAGGTCGGCCAGTGCGGCGTCGAAGCCGTGGTTGAACTGCAGCAGCACGGCGCGCTGCACGCGCACCGCCGGCGGCGGGTCGGGCTGGTTCCACCAGGGCGCCAGCGCGGCCTGGGCGTGGCCGGCGTGGCGCGGGTCGCCGTCGGCGGCGATGCGCTGCACCAGCGCGCGCACCAGGGCCACCGCCAGCGCCGGGTCCTGCGGCGCGGCGCGCTGCCGTTCGCGCAGCGCCTGCAGCGCCTGCACGGCAGGGTCGGCGCGGCGCGCGGCCACGCGTTCCAGCACCTCGGTGTCGTCCCCCGGGCGGCGCGGCTCGGCCAGCGTCGCAGGGGGCCAGACGGCCAGTGCGCCCAGCAGCGCCAGCGCGGCCAGAACCCGCCTGCCGACGGCCATGCGGGACGGGCTGAACGACAGGGGCTGGGAGCGAGACACGGCGGCGATGCTATCGGCAGCGCCCTGTTACGTCGCAAGGGCCCAAGTGGATGCACGGGATTCCCCCGGACCCGTCCGGGTCAACCTGCGCACCGCCGGAGGCGTTGAGGGTGAACCGGCCCCGCGGCTCACGCAGGGACATCGCGGGCACGGCCGGGTGGCGCCATCGCCTGTCTATCCGTCCGCCCCTGCCGTTGTCTAACCCAAGAGGATTCCACCATGACCAAACTCCTTAGCACGCTGGTTGCCGTCGCCTTCGCCACCGTCAGCGCCGGCGCCCTGGCCGCCTCGCACGCCGGCGGCGCGCCGATGAAGAAGGCCGACGAGCCGGCCAAGGCTGCCAGCGCCGCCAAGAAGGACGAAAAGAAGACGGAGAAGAAGGACGAGAAGAAGAAGTAAGCCGCACGCCGGCCGGCTTCTCGCGCCGCGGGCCCCGCCCGCGGCTGCGCAAGTCCCCAGACAGGGCCCTCGGGCCCTGTTCTTTTTTGCACGCGGCACCCATGCCGGCACAAGGCCGGCGGCCCGACCCCACGCAGGATGTAGTTTTGCTACTCCGCGACCGTTGCCAGAACGCAACAGCAGGTGGCCGATCCTCGCCGCGTGAAGACGTTTTCACAGGCAGGCCTCGCTCGCAGACACCGGTACAGAGACACACCCTAGGGTTTCCGCAGGTAGTCCACGCATCTAGTTTTGGTACACAGTGTGGGTGACACAACCTGTCACCGGGCCACCGCCGATGCCACGGCGCCGGGGACGCCATGCCGACTCGAACCGATGCCCTCGGAGGATGACCACGTGAAGCCCCAATCCCACCCGCGCCGCCGCAGCTGGCAGCGCACGCTGCTCCAGGCCACCCCGGTGGCCGCCGCCGTCGCCACGCTGTGGGCGGCGCCCGGTGCCGCCCTCGCGCAGCAGGCCGCCGCCGCCGCCGCCACCACCGACACCGTCGTGATCACCGGCATCCGCAAGGGCATCGAGAGCGCCATCGCGGTGAAGAAGGACGCCTCGAACATCGTCGAGGCGATCAGCGCCGAGGACCTGGGCAAGCTGCCCGACACCAGCATCGCCGAGTCGATCGCCCGCCTGCCCGGCATCGCCGCGCAGCGCACCGGCGGCCGCGCGCAGCAGATCAGCATCCGCGGCATGGCGCCCGACTTCAGCACCTCGCTGCTGAACGGCCGCGAGCAGGCCAGCACCGGCGACAGCCGCAGCGCCGAGTTCGACCAGTACCCGGCCGAGCTGCTGGGCGGCGTGGTGATCTACAAGACGCCAGACGGCGGCCTGGTCGGCCAGGGCCTGTCGGGCACCGTCGACCTGCAGACGGTGCGCCCGCTGGACTTCAACAAGCGCACCGTGGCGCTGAGCTACCGCAAGAGCAAGCTCAACGTCGGCACCAAGGGCACGGAAGGCGACGGCAGCCGCTGGAGCCTGTTCTACGTCGACCAGTTCGCCGACCGAACGCTGGGCGTGGCGCTGGGCTTTGCGCGCCTGGACGAGACCGGCGGCGCCACCAGCCGCTTCGAGAGCTGGGGCGGCGGCACGGCCACCTTCAACAACGCCACCGTCAACGTCCCCTACAACGGCTTCAACGCCTGGCTGGACCAGGAGACGCGCAAGCGCGACGGCTACTCGGCCAGCCTGCAGTTCAAGCCAAACAAGGATCTCGAGAGCCGCATCGACCTGTTCTACTCGACCTTCGACAAGGTCAAGACCGCCACCGGCTTCCAGGCGCCGCTGAACGACAGCTGGAACGGCAGCCCCGGCAACTACGACAGCGCCGGCATGCTGACCAGTGCCACCGTCTCGGGCGGCAACGTCACCGCCGGCACCTTCAACAACGTGCGCGCCGTGGTTCGCAACGACAGCGAGTCGACCAAGGACAAGGTCGCCTCGGTGGGCTGGAACACGCGGGTGCGCTTCGACAAGGTCTGGACCGCCACCGCCGACCTGTCGCGCAGCACCGCCAAGCGCAGCGGCGGCATCGTCGAGACCACCGCCGGCACGGCGCAGAGCACGCTGCGCACGGCGCAGCTGGACAGCGTGCAGTTCACCAGCGCCGGCGCCTTCAGGCCGGGCCTGAACTACGCCGACCGCAACCTGATCAAGCTCACCGACGTGCAGGGCTGGGGCGGCGGCGTCAACTCGCCGCAGGCCGGCTACAGCAAGCTGCCGCTGGTCGACGACACGCTGGATGGGCTGCGCTTCAGCCTGCGCAAGGACCTCGAGTGGGGCCCGCTGGTGTCGCTGGAAGGCGGCGCCCACCTCAGCAGCCGCGACAAGCTGCGCAGCTTCACCGAGGGCCGCCTGGTCATCAAGGGTGACAGCACCGGCCTGGGCAGCGTGGCGATGCCCGGCAGCGGCAGCACCAGCATCCCGACCCCGGGCGGCAGCATCACCGTCGCCAGCTTCGACTCGTCGGGCGCCGTCGGCTCGATCTACAACGTCGTCAAGAAGCTGCACCCCGACATCTACAACAAGGACTGGCGCACCAAGGAGGACGTGACCACCTTCTACGCCAAGGGCGACATCGACACCACCGTCTCGGGCATGAGCCTGCGCGGCAACGTCGGCCTGCAGTACGTGGGCAGCAACCAGACCTCGACGGCCTTCAACGTCGACCGCGGCACCTGCACCAGCGACCAGGTCTGCCCGGCCACCACCAACACCGGGGGCGCCCAGTACCGAGACATCCTGCCCAGCCTGAACCTGAGCCTGGACCTGGGCAGCAGCCAGGTGCTGCGCATGGGCCTGGCGCGGGTGATGGCGCGGCCCAAGGTCGACGACATGCGCGCCAGCAGCGCCTTCAGCTTCGACGCCACCAAGGGCATCCTCACCGGCAGCGGCGGCAACCCCGAGCTGAAGCCCTTCCGCGCCAACGCCATCGACCTGTCGTACGAGAAGTACTTCGGCACCCGCGCCTACGTCGGCGTGGCGGCGTTCCACAAGGAGCTGTCGACCTACATCGTCAACCTGACCAACCGCTTCGACTGGCGCCCCTTGATCCCGCCGAACACCACGCTGCCCCCGGGCGCGAACACCATCGGCGAGTTCACCCAGCCGATCAACGGCAACGGCGGCAGCATCAGCGGCGTCGAGCTGTCGGCCTCGTTCCCGCTGAACATGCTGCTCAAGCCGCTGGACGGCTTCGGCGTCTTCGCCAGCCACGCCAGCACCAGCAGCTCGCTGAACCTGCCCACCGGCGGCGTCGCCACCGATGCAGTCAACACCGGCACCATCCCGCTGCCGGGGCTGTCCAAGCGCGTCACCAACTACGGCATCTACTTCGAGAAGTGGGGCTTCTCGGCGCGCGTCGCGGCGCGCACGCGCAGCAACTTCGTCGGCGAGGTCACCGACGGCGTCGGCGACCGCCGCCTCACCTACATCAAGGGCGAGACCATCACCGACGCGCAGATCGGCTACGAGGTGCAGAGCGGCTGGCTCAAGGGCCTGGCGCTGCGGCTGGAGGTGAGCAACGCCGGCAACACCGACTACGTGCGCTTCCGCGACGTGCCCAGCAACGAGGTCGAGCGCAAGAAGGACGGCAAGTTCTACCTGCTGGGCCTGAACTACAAGCTGTGATCGCGACAGGGGCGGGGCCGGGCCGGCGAGGGCCCGGCGCCTGCCCTGCTGGAGTTGCCCGACGCCCCGTGTTGGCCCCGCGCCGCGCGGGGCGCTTTTTCATCCGCCGCGGCAGCCGCTGCGGCCCCGCCAGAATCCCGCCATGACCGCACAGCAGCCCCTGCAGGACATCGTCATCGTCGGCGGCGGCACCGCCGGCTGGATGAGCGCCGCGGCGCTGGCCACCGTGCTGCGCGGCCGCTACCGCATCCGGCTGGTGGAGAGCGACGAGATCGGCATCGTCGGCGTCGGCGAGGCGACGATCCCGATGATCCAGCTCTTCAACAAGGTGCTGGGCATCGACGAGGACGAGTTCCTGCGCCGCACCCAGGGCACCTTCAAGCTCGGCATCGAGTTCGTCGACTGGGGCCGGCTGGGCGAGGTCTACATGCACGGCTTCGGCCGCATCGGCCAGGACCTGTGGACCGTGCCCTTCGAGCAGTACTGGCAGCAGGGCGTGGCCGCCGGCCGCATCGCCGACGACCTGCAGCCCTACGCGATCAACCGCGCCGCGGCCAAGGCCGGCAGGTTCATGCGCGCCGACCCGGCCATGGCCGGCTCGCCGCTGGCCGAGATCACGCACGCCTTCCACTTCGACGCCGGGCTGTACGCGCGCTACCTGCGCAGCCTGGCCGAGGCCGCGGGCGTGCAGCGCATCGAGGGGCGCATCGAGCAGGTGCTGCTGCAAGAGTCGGGCCCGCACGAGGGCCATGTCCGCGCCGTGCGCCTGGCCGGTGGGCAGGAAGTGGCCGGCGAGCTGTTCATCGACTGCAGCGGCTTCCGCGGCCTGCTCATCGAAGGAGCCCTGAAGACCGGCTACGAGGACTGGACGCACTGGCTGCCCTGCGACCGCGCGATGGCCGTGCCCTGCAGCAATGCGCCCGAGCTGCTGCCCTACACGCGCGCCACGGCGCGCGGCGCCGGCTGGCAGTGGCGCATCCCGCTGCAGCACCGCATCGGCAACGGCCTGGTCTACTGCAGCCGCCACCTGTCGGACGACGAGGCCGCGGCCACGCTGCTGGCCAACCTGGACGGCGAGCCGCTGGCCGAGCCGCGGCCGCTGCGCTTCACCACCGGCATGCGCAAGCGGGGCTGGAACCGCAACGTCGTCGCCGTCGGCCTGGCCAGCGGCTTCATGGAGCCGCTGGAGTCGACCAGCATCCACCTGATCCAGACCGCGATCGCGCGGCTGATCACCTTCTTCCCCGACCGCGGCTTCGCACCCGCCGATGTGGACGAGTACAACCGCCAGATGCGCAACGAGTACCAGCGCATCCGCGACTTCCTGATCCTGCACTACCACCTGACGCAGCGCGACGACACGCCTTTCTGGCGCGAGTGCCGCACGATGGACGTGCCCGAGGGGGTCAGGCGCAAGATGGCGCTGTACCGCAGCCGCGGGCGCATCGTGCGCGAGGACAACGAGCTGTTCGCCGAGGTCGCCTGGCTGCAGGTGATGCAGGGCCAGGGCCTGCGACCCGAGGGCCACCACCCGCTGGTGGGCCTGATCCCGCAGCCCGAGATCGACGCCTACCTGGACAACGTGCGCAGCGTGATCGCCAAGTGCGTGGACGTGATGCCCACGCACGCCGAGTTCATCGCGCGGCATTGCCGCGCCGAGCCGCCGCTGCGCTGAGCACCGGCGCCGCCGCGGCCCGCGTTTGCGCCGGCGCGGCGATGGGGGCAGACTCGGACCGGGGCGTCGCCGTGCCGCCCGCGCCGCCGGCGCCCTTCACCGCAACCCGCGATGGAGGCGACCATGAGCGACACGCACCGCAGCTGCCGGACCTGCCACAGCGAGACCCAGCCCAAGCCGCTGGACCCGATCGCAGGCGAGGAGAAGGCCCTGAAGGTGACGGTGCACGGGCTGACCGTGCTGACCTGCGCCAACGGCCACCAGCAGTTCACCCGCGCCGAGCTGCCGCTGGAACTGCTCAATCACCTGGTCGAGGAGGCCGAGCCCACGCTGCCGGCGGGCGAAGAGACCGGCCTGCTGTTCAAGCACTTCCTCTGCCAGAGCTGCGGCCAGGAGCTGCAGCCCAAGCCCGACCACCGCCACAGCTTCAGCTTCGCGCCCAGCGTGCCCGACCAGCCGGGGCTGCGCATCGACCTGACGATGCCGGTCTACCGCTGCAGCGCCTGCGACAAGGAGCAGCTGCATTCGCTGAAGGAGGTGCGCAAGCTGACGCCGGCGGCGCTGGCCCACGCTTTCCAGACCGCCGGCATCCAGAGCGGCTGAGGGCGCCGGCGCCGCGGTCTCGGCGCGGCCTCAGCGCGGCGGCGCGACGTCGGCGCCCAGCAGCCGCGCGCCCAGCCAGCGGAAGCCCTCGGCCAGCGGCAGCCGCCCGCCGACGGCGCGCGTCGGCGCCGGCTCCTCGGGCCGTGCCGCGGCCGCCGCCACCGCGTCCAGCGGGCCGGCCGCCGCGCCGGGCGGCATGCGCGCCGCGCCGGCCGGCGGCCGCGGCACCTCGAAGGCGAACACGTAGTGCGGCTCCTGGCCCATGCGCAGGTCGGTGATGCGCACCGCGCCGCCCTCGCCCGGCGCCAGCTTGTAGAAGCCATGCGTGAACCAGCGCATGCGCTGCAGCGGCCAGCTGGCCTCGAAGCCGCTGGCCAGCGCCTCGCCGCGCACGAAGGCGTCCCAGCGCGTCGCGCGGCCGCCGTCCAGCAGGCCCTTGAAGCCCTCCAGGTAGCGGTCGCCGCCTTCGTCGACCAGCACCAGCCGCCACAGCAGCGTGTTGAACGGCGCCGGGGTCGCCAGCAGCGGCGCATCGGCCAGCGCCCGCGTGGCCGGGTCGGCGCGCAGCTCGGCACGCACGCGCTGTTCCACCCAGGCCTGCGCGCCCACGCTCCAGGCGATGTAGGCGCAGCTGAGCGCCAATCCGGCGGCGTTCCAGGCCAGGCCGCGGCGGCTGGCGGCGCCCGCTGCATGGCCAGGGTCCGGGGCCGGCCCGGCGGCATGCCGGCTGCGCAAGGCCACCCATACGCCCAGCAGCAGCGGCAGCGTGTACAGCGGGTCGATGATGAACAGGCTGCCCTGGCCCAGCGGCCGCTCGCTGAAGGGCAGCAGCAGCTGCGTGCCGTAGACCGTGAAGCCGTCCAGCAGCGGGTGCGTGACCAGCGCCAGCCAGACCATCAGCCACCAGCGCCGCCACTGGCGCCACTCGCCCGAGAGCCGTGCGATGCCCGCGGCGATGGGCAGCGAGGCCAGCGTCAGCCAGAACGGCGCATGCGTCTCGGCGCGGTGCAGCGTCATGTTGGCCACCGGGTCGCCATGGTCGATGACGGCGTCCAGGTCGGGCAGCGTGCCCACCAGCGCGCCCCAGGCGGCGGCCTTCCACACCGCGGTGCGGCGGCCCATCACGGCCACCCCGATGGCGGCGCCCAGCGCCGCTTGGGAGAGCGAATCCATGGACCGATGCTAGGCGCAGCCGCAGGCGCGCGCCGGCCTGCCGCCGATCAGCCCCCGTTGGCGTGCGCCCGGCGCCGGCTGTCGCGCGCATGCGGCAGCCAGGCGCCGCGCTGCCAGCGCCGCCACATCAGCAGGCCGCGCAGCCACTCGTCCAGCGCGTAGGCGGCCATCACGCCGTGCAGGCCCCAGCCCAGGCCCAGGCCCAGCAGCCAGCTGCCGCCGGCCAGCACCACGGCCATCGAGACGGCGCCCACCTGCACCGGGTAACGCGCGTCGCCGGCGGCACGCAGCGCGTTGATCACGATCAGGTTGAAGCTGCGCCCGGTCTCCAGCAGCAGCAGCCACCACAGCAGCGCCGCGCCCTGCGCCGCCAGCGCCGCGTCGCGCGTGAACAAGGCCATCAGCCACGGCCCGGCCAGCGCCGCGGCCAGGGCCACGACGAAGGACACGCCGAAGCCCAGCGCCAGCGCGCGCCGCACCAGTGCGTAGGCCGCGCGCAGCCGGCCGGCGCCGATCAGGTGGCCCACCACCAGCTCGGCCGACAGGCCGATGGCCAGGCCCACCAGCAGCACGCCGTAGCTGACCTGCAGCGCATAGGCGTGCACCGCCAGCGCCGGCGCACCCAGCAGCGCCACCGCGGCGACGCTGGCCATGAAGGCCATGCGCCAGGCGATGTTCTCGGCGGCGCCGGGCAGGCCGATGCGGGCGATGGCGGCCAGCTCGGTGCGCGGCAGCGCCCACCAGTCGCGCGGCGCCAGCCGCAGGCCCAGGCGCTGGCGCCACAGCCACAGGTGCAGGCCCAGCGCCAGCGCGCGCGACAGGGCCAGCGCCAGCGCGAAGCCCGGCAGCCCCAGGCCCGGCAGCGGGCCGAGTCCGAACATCGCCGGCCCGACCAGCGCCAGGTGCAGGCCGTGCATGGCCACCATCACCGCCAGCGTGTCGCGGGCACGCAGGTGGGCGCGCATCACCGCGGCCATGCTGGCGTTCCAGGCGTCCAGCAGCAGCGCCGGCGCCAGGCTCATCACCAGCGGCGCGGCCAGCGGCAGCAGTTCGGCCGGCGCATTCAGCAGCCGCAGCAGCGGCGCGGCCGCGGCCAGCGCCAACACCGCGGCCAGCAGGCCGATCCAGCTGCTGGCGCCCTGCGCCGCGCGGGCCACGGCATCGGCGCGGTCGCGCCGCCCCGCGCCCAGGCTCTGGGTGATGACCACGCCGATGCCGGCGCCGACGATGCGAAACAGGATGAACAGCATCGCCAGCAGGTGGCCGGCCAGCGCAAAGGCGGCGGCCGAGGCGTCGGACAGGCGCGCCGCCAGCACCGTGCCGACCACGCCCACGGCGATGCCCAGCGCCAGCTCCACCAGCAGCGGCCAGGTGACGGCCAGCAGCCGGCGCGGCGACGCGGCCTGCAAGGCCTGGCGGCGGGCTTGCTCGCGGCTCGTCGTGCTCACCTTTGCTTACCTTTCGTGACCTCGCGGCCACGCCTTTGTCACGCAGCGGCGGCATGCTGTTCAGACCGTCGCCAAGCCGTGCCCGCCGGGCCCCTGCCGCGGCGGCCCGGATTGCACCATGGACGAGACCCTGCTCCACGCGGCCCGCCGCAGCGAGGCCTTTGCCGAGGACCTGGACCTGCCGCCGGCCCCGCAGCCGCTGCCGCGCCCGCAGCGCCCGCCGCGGCGCGGGCCGCGCTGGCCCCTGTACGCCTGGACGCTGCCGCTGCTGCTGGCGCTGCTGGGCGGCGGCGCGGCGCTGTGGCCGCTGGCCGGCTGAGGCCGGCCGCCGCCGCGCCTCACTGCACGCGCTTGAAGTTGCTGTAGCCCTCGGGCGTGGCCAGGCGCGGCCGCAGGATCATCGCCGCATGCGCCGGCAGGCGCAGCCGGATCATCCCGTTCTGCTGGTTGACGACCTGTCCGCCGAGTTGGTCGACATGGTTGTCGCCGTCCATCAGCTTGCTGTCGGCAACCAGCACCAGCGTGTCCACCGGCTGTGCCGCCGGGTTGGCCAGCACGAGCACGCTGTCCTCGACGCGGTCGGTGTGGCGCTCGAAGGCGACCACGCCGGCGGTGGCCTCCAGCGCGCGGAAGTCGCCCACGCGCAGCGCGCGGCTGGCCTTGCGGATGGCGATCAGCTGCTTCGTCCAGGCCAGCTCGGGGTGGCCGGCGGCGACGCGGTCCCAGGCCATGGGGCCGCGCATCTCGGGGTCGTCGCCGCCCTCCATCGCCACCTCGCTGCCGTAGTACAAGTTGACGGCGCCGGGCAGCGTGAACTGCAGCACCTGCGCCAGCCGGCGCTGCGCCACCACGGGCAGCGTGGTGGCCACGCGGAAGCTGTCGTGGTTGTCGAGGAAGACCCAGCTCTTGAGCAGGTGCTCGTAGTCGGCATCGGCGATCAGCCGCGCCACCATGCGCTGGAAGTCGGCGCCGGCGATCTCGCCCTTGGCCACGCCCAGCATCAGCCCGCGCAGCGTGAAGTGCATGACGCCGTCCAGCGCCGGGAACCACTGCTGCGGGTAGTTGGGCACCTCGCCGACGACCAGCGCGCCGGGCTTCTCGGCCTGTGCCGCGCGCGTCAGCTCGCCCAGGTAGCGGAAGCCGATGTCGTAGGCGACGTCCAGGCGCCAGCCATCGGCGCCGTCGCGCAGGTAGCTGCGCACCACCGAGTCGGGCGCCTCCCAGATGTGCCGGCGCACCGCCGCGCTCTCCAGGTTCAGCTCGGGCAGGTTGGGCACGTTCCACCAGCCGCGGAAGCCTTCCTTGAACTGCGGACCGAAGACGAACCAGTCGCGGTAGGGGCTGCTGGCGTCGGCCTCGGCGGCGCGGAAGGCCGCCGACTTGCGGCCCATGTGGTTGAACACGCCGTCCAGCACCAGCTTCATGCCGCGCCGGTGCAGCTCTGCGGCCAGGGCACGCACGTCGTCGCGGCTGCCGTACTCGGGCGAGACCTGCTGGAAGTCCAGCGAGTCGTACTTGTGGTTGGTGTAGCCCAGGTGGATGGGGTTGAGGTACAGCACGTCGGCGCCCAGCTGCTGCACATGGTCGAGCCGGCTGCGCAGGCTGGCCAGGTCGCCGCCCCAGAAGTGAATCTCGTGGGTCCACAGGCCTTCCGACTCCAGGTAGCTGCCGCGCCGCGGCGGCTCGCTCCAGGGGCGCAGGGTCTTGGGCGCCGGGTACAGGTGACGCTTGGCCTCCAGGTCCGCGCTGGGCGCGAAGCGGTCCACCAGCACCTGGTAGACGATGGGGCCGTTGCGCCAGTCGGCCTCGCGGCGGGCGTAGCGGCCGGCGAGCTGCTGGTCGAAGGAGTTGGCGTAGTGCTCGGGGTTCATCTTCTGCGGTCGGGCGGGGGTCTGGGCCGGTGTCGGGGCCGGTGTCTGGGAGAAGGCCGGCAGCGCGGCGAGCAGCAACGCCGCGGCGGCGGCGCGCAAGGGGGCAGGGAGCGGCATCGGGGGCCTCGTCGTGGGCTTCAGCCCTTCACGCCGCCGGCCGTCAGGCCCGAGACGATCCAGCGCTGCGCCAGCAGGAACACCAGCGTGATCGGCAGGCCCGACAGCACCGCGGCGGCGGCGAAGTCGCCCCACAGGTACTTCTGGTCGTAGAGGTAGAACTTGCTGCCCACCGCCAGCGTGAGGTTGGGCTCCTCGCGCAGCAGGATGGACGCCACCGGGTACTCGATGATCACGCCGATGAAGGCCAGCACGAAGACCACCGTCAGGATGGGCACGGCCATCGGCAGCAGCACCAGGCGGAAGGCCTGCCAGTGGCTGGCGCCGTCGACCTTGGCGTTCTCCTCGATCTCGGCGGGCAGGGTGTCGAAGTAGCCCTTGATGGTCCAGATGTGGGTGGCCACGCCGCCCAGGTAGGCGACGACCAGGCCGGCATGGGTCTCGACGCCCAGCCCCGGCAGGCTGCGGCCGATGCCGTCGAAGATCGCGTAGATGGCCACCAGCGCCACCGCCACCGGGAACATCTGCAGCAGCAGCATGCTGTTGAGGATGAGCCGCTTGCGCGCGAAGTGCAGCCGCGCGAAGGCGTAGGCGGCGGTGGTGGAGATGGTGACGATGAGCGCCGCCGAGACGAAGGCGATCTTCACCGAGTTCCACAGCCACAGCAGCACCGGGAACGGCGGCTCGACGCGGTTGCCCTGCGCGTCGGTGTAGCCGATGCCCAGCGCCAGCTTCCAGTGCTCCAGGCTGATCTCGCTGGGGATCAGGCTGCCGCTGGCGAAGTTGCCCGGCCGCAGCGAGATGCTGACCACGGCCAGCAGCGGGAACAGCGTGAGCGCGATCAGCGCCCACAGGAAGGCATGCGCGGCCCAGACGCGCCAGCGCTGGTTCTTACCGGTGACGATGGGCATGTTGTTCGCTCCTCGTCTTGTCGATGGATTGTTCGACGCTCGCAACGCGGCGCACGCTGCGGCGCGGCAGGGGGCACCCGCCGGGGGCTTCGATGGAGCGGTGCGCGCCTGCGGCCCGCACTGCGCTGCGCTGCTCGGCCCGGGGGCGCGCCGCAGAACTCGCTTCGCTCACTGCGTTCGCTGCGCTCGAACAGCCGCGGCGAGTCAGTTCACGAAGCACGCTTCGCGTGCCGCCCCCGCGCCTGCGCTGCTCGCCGCTCCATAGGCGCCCCCAGCGGGCACCCCCTGCCGCGCCGCGTCGGGTGCATGCCACTCGCCGCACGCCACCGCTCGCGGCGCAGGGCCGGGCGGGTGGCCGGCGGCGCGCATCTGCGCAGCCGAGCATCGCAGGGCGAGCGGGCCGCGCGCCGAAGGCGCGCCACCTTTCTGACTCGTCGGGGGTGTCTGAGTCCGGCGAGCGCAGCGAGCAGGACGAGTTACCCGACGGGCCCGTTCGACCGAGAAGCGCAGGGCACCCTCGCGCAGCGAGGGCAAGCAGCTAAGCGCCGCCGGCTGCCCGCCCGGCCCTTCGCCGCGCGCACGCCGCCAACCAACAGTGACGCAGGCAGCAATCACTTTCCCGCCCCCTTCATGTAACGCAGCTGCACCAAGCCCATCACCGCCACCATCGCGAAGATCAGCGTGGAGATGGCGGCGGCCAGGCCGAAGTTGCTGCCGGCGTCGGTGAAGGCGATGCGGTAGGTGTAGCTGACCAGGATGTCGGTGGTGCCCGCCGGCAGCTTGGTGTTGAGGAAGTCGGGCCGCCCGTCGGTGAGCAGCGCGATGAGCACGAAGTTGTTGAAGTTGAAGGCGAAGGCCGACACCAGCAGCGGCGCCAGCGGCTTGATCACCAGCGGCGCGGTGATGCGGCGGAAGTTGGTCCAGGGCCCGGCGCCGGCGATGGCGCTGGCTTCGTACAGGTCGGCCGGAATCGACTTCAGCAGCCCCGAGCACAGGATCATCACGTAGGGGTAGCCCAGCCAGGTGTTGACGATGAGCAGCATCGCCTTGGCCAGCCAGGGGTCGGCGAACCAGGCCGGACGCAGGCCGAACAGTGCGTCGAGGATGGCGTTGATCTCGCCGAAGTTCTGGTTGAACAGGCCCTTGAACACCAGGATGCTGATGAAGCCCGGCACCGCATAGGGCAGGAACAGCAGCGTGCGGTACAGGCCGCGGCCGCGCAGCGCCGGCCAGTCCAGCAGCACCGCCAGCGTCAGCCCCAGCGCGGTGGAGAACAGCACCGTCAGCGCCGCGAAGGCCACGGTCCAGACGAAGAT
>VFQQ010002389.1_pt1 | contig 21328 bp, 15 predicted proteins | sample 3512341 | NCBI WGS metagenome assembly VFQQ01 (sample SAMN10412373, study PRJNA504923) | tailings metagenome | isolation source: Relicate 2 Philex TSF1 revegetated site | place: Philippines: Tuba, Benguet | collected 2017-08-29 | reverse complement strand
AGCATGCTAGCCGCAGTTCAGTTTACCTCCAGCAAGGTTGTGCCTGCCAGCGAGCAAGCACTGCCTTGCTTCAAATCAAACTTGTCCTGCGGCCGGCCTGACCACCCTGCCGAGCAAGCTGTGGTTTGTGATGCTAATTTCAGCACACAGCTTCCTGGCTCCCTGCACGCCTGGAAGACTGAGCTGTCCAGGCTCCATCATGTGTCAGAACAGCAGTCAACAGTGCCGTGCGGCTCTTTCAACTCGAGCTGATCTCGCACTTGCCTGGTGCCACCATCTGAGCGGCGCTGGCAGGTGTTGGGACGGCTGCGTGCTGCGAGAGCTGCACAGCCCGATCCTGGCCATTTCTTGGGCTTTCTGTTGGGCGTGGTGCTGCATTGGCGATCGTGGGCATAGGGGCAGCGTGACAGCCGCTCGTCTGCAAAGTCACGTGTGATCTCGAAGCGGTTGGATCGCTTTTGATCAAAGATGCCCAGACTGTTGTGCTGTGCGCTACTATCGCAGTTGCTCACAGCATAGCCTTGGCTACTTCTATCAAATGCGCTGCACCTCTTCAGCAATCAGCAGTAGTACCTCTGCTGCAGGTCGAGCCTTGCCACTTGGCGGCGCTGGTCCTGCAGTGTGCCAGCCCAAACGGGCGCACTGCTGCAGCACGGCACTTGAACCTGCTGAACCGTCTGCAAAGTCACTTCCGATCTCGAGCAGCTCGAACTCGTGCCGTCTGCAATGTGCCATTGCACACGGCATAGGTTCTGCGCTTGGGATCAGAAGTGTGTGCGCACGCTATAAACCAACATAAGCTGAACAGATACTCTGAGCCGCGCGCGCTTGCAAGCAATTGCTTGCTTCGAGAGGTGCACAGCCTGATCCCGGCCAACGTTGCGAATGCACCACACTTTGGCAGCAGCACAAGGCTTCAAGGTTCAAAGGACAGGACAACAGCAACCTGTGCGGGAATTAATTTCGGTTAAAGATGCGCAGTATGTTGTGCTGTGTGCCTGCTGTCACAGTTGCTCACAGCATGACCTCGGCATCTTCTATCGGATGCACTGTACCTCCCCTGCAGTAGTTATGTCTGCATGAACTGCATGGCAAGCTGCATTGCTGCCAGCCACACCTTGCACATCTCGGTAGCCCTGCCGCAACCAGTGCAACTTTGCCTAGCGCCTCGGCAGTGTTAGGTTTGAAATCAACTATGTAGCTGATCGAGGGCGTGCTGCAGCCAATGCGACCGTTCCTAGCGCTACGTCAGCTTCTGGGGACGCAGCTGCGCAGCTTGCACATACGCGGCCAATGTGTGCAGACCTCCTGCACGAGCTTTGCTGCCTTGTTTGACAGGCGGTGTGGCCGCTGGCTGCAATGGCTTGGTCTTGCTTGGTCAATGCAGCCGGGCGCCACGGCCCAGGCCAAGCCCGCGCCCATCGGTGCGGCATGATCCTGCCTCGCCGCCGGGCGTTGCTGGTTCTGCAGCATGCACGCCCAGATGGACGCGCAGCCCGGCCCCTTGACAGACGTCACGTGATAGTGCACTCGGCATTGCTGCCGTCTGTGGAGGCTGAGGAGTGTCCCACTCTGAGCGCGTGGCCGCGTTGCCCTCGTCCTCTGTCCCTGCAAGCAGCACAGCCGTGGCTGCTCGGTGTGTAAGTGCACCGCATAGCTGGTGTCAAAAACCTCCGGCGGTGTGCTTGCAGGTGGCGAAGTGCCGCTTCTGGCAGTGCCAGCCAGCAGGCACACCTCATGGGGCGAGCAACACCGGCCAGGCCGCACACCTGTTCCACTGTCGCTGATTATCTTGGTTGAGTTGCAGATTTGACTTGGGCTTGCGGTTAGCTGCCCGCCGATGGCTACCCGCTGCTGCGGCCAGCAGCAACACAGAAGTGGGCACAATGATGTAATAGATGTGCACCCAGCCTGGAATTGCTCTCCACCCAATCAAGCGGGCAGAGGACAGGGGTGCTGCACGCTGATACATCAGCGTTCAAACTTTCACTGATCGCGGGCTTGCTGCCCCAATATGCATCTGCAAGCCTTGAACTGGGCTTTCTATGGCTGCTCCGCCAGCCGCTGCAGCTGGTGCCGAGCTGTGCAGCAGTGTCTGAGCCAGGCTGCAAATCAAAGAAATGTGTGTTGTTGTACAATTGCTCACAGCACGGCCTCGGCTTCTTCTGTCGGATGCGCAATACATACATTCCGCGAGTTGAAGCAATTGATCCGCTGGTGGTGTTTCTGGTTGTGGATTGAACGGAACAGAGTTGTAGGATGGAATCGTGCTGCTCCTGGTCTTTGGGGCACGGGGGCCGCCCCCATGCAGCACTTGAAAGAGCGGTCATTCGAGTGAATTCTTTGGCATCAAGGTGTTGGTTGCAGCAGCGCCCCGTGCTGGATCATCCACCAGCTTCGGCGGTGGCAGCAAGTTAGCTGTAGCCCCTTCCGCAAGCCAGAGTGATTTGAGCTAAGGTTGCTGCCCCGTCCGTCCACTAGCAGGCCTGCAGGGCTGGTTCAGAGAGTGCACAGTGCCGCTGTACTCCATCAGCCCACGTGTAACGCCCAGCGAGCGTTCTGTTCACTGGCTGCGCGATGCGGCGGTCTGATGGAGGTCGGTGGAACTGGGCACAGGTTCTGATCAGCAGGCCCAGGCTGGGCAGCTGCTGGGATGGCCGGTTCTGGCACTACCTCCCGTGCACAGCAGGAGCTGCTTCAATGGCCTTTGCAGTCGATTTTGCCTGACTGCTGGCTTAGAGCTTGGGTCTGAGGTCGCTGCTGATCATTGGACAGCCCCTTCTGCGCAGCTGCGCCTAAACAGTGTGCAGGTGTACTGCTCGGTTGCACGCATTCTGCCTGCTTGGGGCGTGCCTTCGAAGTGAAGAATGCCGCCTGGCAGGCGGACAGCTCCAACCATGCCGCACACCTGCTATGCAGGCGCTATCTGATGCGCCTCGCGTGCAGGCCTCTGGAGTCGGGCATGCAGCAGCCGCCTTTGCTGGTACCTCTTGCCACCATCAAGCCTGGGCAGCGTTGTTGTCCAGTCGTGCTTTGGAATGGGTACTTCAACCAATCGTGCTTGCAAAGAACCTCCAGCGTGCGCACACCTGTGATCAGCATCTGTTGCTTTGTTGCTCGTGGTAGTTCCCCATCCGCAAGCCTTGAAAAGTACTTTCAATGGCTGCTTTGTCAGCCAACCAGCAGGCCTGGTGCAGAAATCTGTATGGTGCTGCCGTCCTCAGAGAGCAGCAGCTGCATCGCCCGGCCAGTGTGGTATGCTCACTGGCTGCACGACGCAGCTGTTGCTGGGTGAGGCCGGCAGCACCATGGTTGTGAGCAGCTGGCGCAGGCTGGGGTGGGCCGATTGGCAGTTGCACAGTATGCAGCGCTGCTCTGCCCACGCCCAAGCACCTCCGTTCGATGGCTGCAGCAGTGGTTCGCCGGGCTGTGTGCACACCTCACATGCTCATTTCGCAGGAGCAAAGAAAGTCCGCGACTGCTGCCACTTGGTTGAGGCGGGACGTGCCCGGCCATGCCGACGTGCCCCGCTCCATGCTGGGCAGACGCGGCGGATTCCAGCAGTTCCTGCGCAATGTGCGAAAGGGTAGCTCTGGCAAAATCACAAGGCGTCCATCAGAGTCACAAAGCTCGCTGCAGTCCCAAATCAGCCCTGCCACCAGCCCAACCAGCAGGATTGTGCTTCTTGCTTTTGTCTGGCTCGCTGCTGGGCGGCCTGAACGTTGGGGTGTGCGGGCTAGACGGACGTACAGCCTCCGCCTGCCAGTGGCCTTCAACAAGATTGCTTGGTGCCTCACTCCGAGGCCAGGTTGCACTCGTGTACGGCTGAGGCCTTGAAGGGGCAGCAGTGCCCCTTCTTGGCCTTCACTGCTCACGAGCGCACCCTGCCGCGGCCTAGGCCTGTCACGGAGCAACTGGTGCTGGTGTGCCTGCTGGTGCACGGTGACGGAGTTTGAAAGAAAGCCAGGACATCTGGAATGGCTCGAATAGCTCTGTGCGGTTGTGGCGCGGCGCAGCCCGCCCACTGCGGTGCGATGAAGTGTGGTGGTTCACGCCGATGCCGCTGTGCAAGTGTCTGTGTGAAGCGGCGTGCTTGTTTGCGCCGTGAAACACAGTCAGTATGGCTTATATGCCGGCCGGATTGGGTTGATGTTTCGGTAGGGCTGCAGCCATGACCTGGACTGCACCTCTCAGGCGCATCTTGCACCTCAAGCCAGCTGGGAATCCGCATCTTGTCGCTCTTGCGGGGATGGGACGTGGATGGGCATGCCAGTGCCGTGCCCCATCCTAAGCAGGGCAGCCGCGGCGGATTTCGACCGGCCTTTGTAGGGTGAACCTGGGGACACGCCACCATGCTGGTGAATCACTTCCTGTGGCGCATTTTAATGCGAATGAGCGCATGCAATGGTCCTGCAGCCCAAGCCTCCTGCCTCCTTTGGCCGGGCCAAGGCTGCTCTTTGCCCACGCCTTTCTTGCTGGACGGGCGGTCTGGGAGGTGCGGGCTGAGGCTGGGCAGGTGTGCAGCCTTTGTTGGGCGCTGCCTTGGCCGCAAGCTACTGTGGCTCCCCAGTCTGAGGCCAGGGTGTTGTTGAGACTGCGGTGAAGGCCTTGCAGGGACAGCAATGCCACTCCAAGGCCTTCACTGCTCACAACACACCCTTCCGCTTTACGTTCTGGCGCCGCTGCTGCCAGAGTGCCAGCTTGTGCACATCGCTACAACGGGTAACCGGCAGTTGGCTCTGAGGAGAGGAAGGGACATGGCCTGCCCTGCTTTCTCTCCGGGCATGCAGCCTTTTAAGTTTTCTGTCGGATGCAGGTGGCTGCCGGTAGATGCTATGATACAGATGAAAGGGGCAGGACAGCTGGCTACAGGCTGCAACTTGAGAACTGGCTGCCGGGCAGGCAAGGCCGCAGCCACTCCTCAAGTTGCAAGCCTGTTGCCTGCTGTCCTCCACATATCCATCATAGCACCGACCAGCAGCCACCCAAGCATTCCATCTCTATCATAGCACCGACCGGCAGCCACCCGCGTCTGCCGCTCCTGCTTTCATGAACGCCACATGATTCCAGACCCATCGCCCTGCGCCCTACACTGCTGCAATGCTCTATAAAAAGGACAGGGCATCTTGAGCGCTTGAATGCACATTTAGCATGTCGAATGTAATTCGGCCGCAAGGCCAACCTAGCCAGCTTTCACCTCTCACATTTACTTCCCTCCTCCCCACATTGCAGGCCCAGCCGCAGTCGCTCCAAGTGCTGCACGCCCCGCAGCTGCAGCTCCCTCCCGGCCGCCAGTCACAGCTGCTGCCGTCCCCATGCCGGCCGCCGCAGCATCCCCGGCCGCCGCAGCTGCTGCACCACCTGCATCGGTGGCAGCTGCCCCTGAGGCGGCGGCAGCAGAGCAGGAGGAAGGCGAGAGCATGGCTCCTTTCCGGCCGGCAAGCGCAGAGTCGCCTCGTGGCCGGCTGGCAACCGCACTGGCCGTCTCCTCTCCGTATGTGGCAGCCGAGCGCCAGGGCGGCACATTTGAGGAGGCAGCGCAGCGCGGTGCAGGGGCAGCTGAGGAGGCAGCTGCTGCTGAGCCAGCAGAAGTGGAAACGCCAGCAGCAGCGGCGCCAGCGATGACGGCAGCCGGAGGGGAGCCTTCCCTGGACCGCTGGGCATTGGCAGCTGAGCAGCCGGTGGCAGCGGTTGGTGGAGTGAGTGGCGAGACGCACGTCGGCGGCGCTGCAGCACTGGCTGCCGCACATATGCAGGCAGCACCGGGTGCGGCGGAAACGAGGGAGGCGGCGGCAGCCGCGGAGCGGCCTTCGGAGGCTGGCCTGCTGGCGGCCAAGCAGCCGATCGCACCTGCTGCAGGAGAGGAGGGAGAGGGGGAGCAGGAGTGGCAGCTGCTGCCGCAGCAGCCTGTGCAGGAGCGGCAGGCCAGGCGGGCTGAGCAGGCACAGCAGGCGCAGCAGGCTCAGCAGGCTGAGCGGGAGCGGCCACTGTCTCCAGAGGATGTGCGGAAGGGGCAGGGCCTGGCCGCCGCTGATGTGGAGGCCGGGCGCCATGCTGCGGTGGAAGCTGCAACCATGGCGGCAGGCGGCGGCGGCGCTGAGGGCATGGCAGCAGAGGCAGGCACGGCGGCAGCTCCAGCAGAAGAAGCAATGGCGGCAGAGGAGGCAGCAGGGCAGCGCATGCAAGCAGCGCCAACTGAGGAGCAGCCTGGCTACATCATGGGGCCGGCTCTCACCGAGCGCTACCAAGCCACACCCCAATTCACAGCTGCACCTGCAGCTGCCACTGCTGGTGGTGAGGGCGGTGCCAAGCAGCCGCTGCTGCCGGCAGGCGGGTTCAACGAGGAGCAGGACATCTCTGTGTTCAGGTGGGTGCAGCTGCGCAGCTGTGTTGGCTAACGGCTACACAGCCGGGCTGCCACCTTTGCAATGGCGAGCCTGCTCTCTGCATGCAGCTGTGAGTTTCCTGGAAGGCGCTGAGACAGTCTTACCGTTCTCGCATTCTTTGCGAGGTGGGTAAGACTGGCTCAGAACATTCGAGCAAGATCACAGCTGCATACAGCAGGCCTGAAGTAACTCAGGCATGACTGATTCAGACTTGAATCAGGCACGGCTGATTTAACTGACACATGTTGACAAGTCACCTTCGCACCCACCCATCTGCCCACGCTGCAGCCCCCGCATCCCAGATGCGTACGAGAAGCGAGGGCCTGAGGTAGAGCAGGCGGCGCAGGCGAGTGGGGGAGGGTTGGATGTTGGTTGCCGGTAGTCGCAGTTGAGTGCTCCGCCCGGCCAGCCTCACCTGCCCATGTCCAGCGCATGCGACCTTTCCAGCCTGGAAGAGCTCTTTAGCAGCCATCCAGTGCTTGCCTCGTTGGATGCACAGCCCCATTCCAGGCCACCTACTTCAGCTCGCACTCCCCGCAGGTGCTGCCGCTGGGCGTCGGCGCCACCGTGGCCGCTCAGACAGAGGAAGTGGAGTCCAAACCAATTACTCCCTATTTGCTTGCTCCCCGCAGGTGCTGCCGCTGGGTGCGGGCGCCACGGTGGGTGCTCACTTGCTGTGCTTCTTGTCAATCTCCACACGCGCAGGTGCTGACACTGGGTGCGGGCGCCACAGCGGCAGCTCAGACTTAGGAGCAGCCCCATCTTACCATCTCAAATCAACCACACCACCGCCTGGTTGCCTGCTCCCGCAGGTGCTGCCGCTGGGCGCTGGTGCCACGGTGGCAGCCCAGACCGAGGAGGAAGTTGAGCTGGCGCCCTATGCCGCTGGAGCACGGCCCGCCAAGCTGCCCATGGGTGGGTGCCTGCTGCTTCGAAATACACTGAACGGCCGTGCACGGACTGTAGTCAGCATCACTAGTCAGTTTGGCAGGGTGCTTTGCGAACTTGGTGCGCCCTCGTCGCCCCAGCTCGGCTCCAGCCCCGCACCAGCCTGTCAGCAGCACCTCTCGCCACAATGCTGCTGCGCTGGGCTGTGGGGGCGGGGAGTAGGATCACAAGGCGGGTAGATGGGATTGGTGCAGCTAAGTTGCGCTCCTGCGGCAGCCGTGGGGCTGTGGTGCTTGTCCTCTGATGCAGGAGCCTAACGTCTGTCGTGGGCATGCAGTGCGCAGGGGCTCCTCGAGCGCCTGCTGCACTGCGTGCCACGCGACCGATGCTAGGCATCTGTGGCAGAGACTTGTGTCTTTCCCGATTGACAAGGGTGTGTGTGGCTGGATGCAGTCAATCGACTGGCGGTTCAATACCAGCTCGGCAGGCTGTCACCATTGCAAGATACCGAGCCTGCTCCCAAAAGAGCTCGGAGGCCTGTTGTATTCACGAGGTGGCAGGCCCTTCTTGTGGACCCAACAGATCTGCCGCTTTAGGGTGCAGGTCGGCGGTGCGCTTGCTGTGGTTAGCATCACCGGTTGAGTTGTGGCGTTGTTGAGCGCACGGTGTGCCCCTTGTGCCTTTGCTCAGCTTGCTGCACATCCTCGGTCCTCAGCACCTTTCGCTGCAGTGCTGCAGCGCTGGGCTGCTGGGGCAGAGAGGCGGGCCGCAAGCCGGGCGGTAGGGGCGTGCTGCGGCTTCGTTTTGCACCTGCAGCAGCTGTGGCGGCTGTGGTGCTGGTCCTCTGATCCAGGAGTTTCGTACGTTACCTTGAACAAGCAGTGCGGAGGGGCTCATCGAGCGCCTGCTGCACTGCTTGCCAGTCGACCAACGCTAGGCACCTGTGGCAGGAGGATTTAGCTCGTCTGCCGGGGGGGCTGTTGCCGTTAGATAAGTGCAACTGCAGCGGCCGTGGCGGCAGTGGTGTGTGTGTCTTGTGATACAGGAGCCTGCGTAGGTCACGATGTGGAAGCAGTGCGCAGGGGCTCGTCGAGCACCTGCTGCACTGCTTGCCTGACGACTTACGCTAGGCATCTGGCAGCACAGGAGGATTGAACCTGTGTGCCGGGGGCAGTCAGATGCCGTGGGACGCAGCTGCTTTCATGCACTTTGGCCCACAAGCAGTGGCTCAAACTGGCGGTGGGGCTGTTTCTTCTGATCATACCGCAAGTGCTTTACAGGACACGCAGCATGCCCTGCGCTCTTCCTGGATGTGAGCAGGACAGTGGTGCAGGACTTGCCAGGCCTCCCTGTACACTGCTTACTGGCCAGCAGGCGCTAGGCTTGCTGCAAAGCGCGTATATGTACCTGCGTGCCAGACTCTTTGACAATTAGAAATTGTTTCAAGAGTGCGTGCTTGCATGCCATCCACAGTCGACGGGCAAACCATGGGCGATTGAAAGCGTTGGAATGGCGCCTGTCATGAACTTGGCGCAGTAAGCGCTGCGCGTGGCTCAGCAGAAGCCAAGTGCACCGCTTGCTGTGACCAGGTTCAATTTGGCGCTTCGACTCCCGGTGGCGTCGGTCCTTAGACCAGGAGCCTCGGTCCTTAGACCAGGAGCCTCGCCGGTGAGCTCCATCCAAGCAGTGTGCCGAGCCAGCTGGGGTCTTGATGCACTGCTTGGCAGGCGACCGGCACTAGGCACTTGTCGCAGAGATCTGCCTGTCCGCTGATTGAGAAGGTTGGGTGCAATCCAAATGCTATTGAACACGTGTTTGCGCCGTGGCCTCAGAGTGCGGTTTGAGCAGTATGTTCTTATGCAAGCAGTGTGTGCAGGACGTCCAGCACACCCAGGCCAGCAAGAAAGTGAATGGTGGCGCAGGGCTTTTCAAGGCCCCTGCACACTGCCTACTGGCCAGCAGGCGCTAGGCTTGATGTGCGTGTTTGTGCACCTGCTTGCCAGAGCCCTTGACCAAGTTGTAGTAGGATAGCAGGCTGTTTCGCCTCACAAGTGATTGCTTGCCTGCCACATGGCAGGCACGTAATGCATCGCAGTCGGCGGGGCAAACCAGTTGCCATGATGAAAGCAGAATGGCACCTATCTTGCGCTTGCTGCAGCAAGCACGGCACATGGCTCAGCAGAAGCGAACTGCACCGCTTGCTGTGTGCAGGTTAGGTTGGCGCTTAATTCTGCGGCTTCAGAGCACTCTGCAGTGCTCTGCGCCTGTTTCTTTGTTTGCACGGGAAACAAATACAATTGCTTGTGTGCAGAGCCACACCACCCTGCCTCATCCCTGGAAACGTGTCGTATGCGGGCACGATTTGCATGCTTCGCTGGCATTGAGGCATTAGATGGCATGATGTGACACCGTCAAACTTTCCCTACAGGCCTCGCTGGTGCCGCGGAGGATGTGGGCACGCCACCATCCTACAACACATGTTGTGATCCCGTTTTGGCTCTCACATCATCTGCAAACTTCCCCCCTTGCAGGCCCCTTTGGAGCAGCGGAGGATGTGAGCGTGTTTGCGCCGGAGGGCCGAGCTGAGGAGGGGCCGCTGGGACAGGTAAGCCTGCCGGTGAAACGTTGTTGAGCTGGAGCGAAGTCGTATGAGTAGAATGCACTCGCCAGGCTGTTGCAAGCGAGTTTATTTTCCAGCATACACCGCTGGGCAGAGCTCACACGAGTGGGCTGCTGCAACACCTCCCTGCAGGCTGGCCTGGAGCTTGACCGGAGTACCGAGGAGGAGGCGGTGGATGTGGACGCACTGAGGGAGCGCCTGCAGCAGGTGGGATTCGACCTGATGCACTTTCAAGCGCGCTTTGGGTTTGGCCGAGGCAGGCACCATGGGGAGGCTTCGGCAGGGAGCCTGGTCTGCGGAAGCTGGGCAGGCACCTGATCGTCTGATGTGTTGCGCTTCTCCCACGTGCAAGCCCGCAAACCATCTGCAGGCAGCATCACTCCACCTCCCACCTGTTGTCGTCCTCGTCCCTTCGCTTCGCAGGGCGGCCTGAGCGCGTCGCGCCCGCCGCCGCAGCTGCGCCGCTCGCACCCGCACCTGCACAGCCTGGGCAGCGCGGCCAGCGAGGGTCCCGAGCCGGCTGTCTCTCCTGGGGCTGTGTTGGAGTCTGAGCCAGTGACGCCCGCGGTGCCGAGAGCGGTTTCGCTGGAGAGCGGCGCGGCGATGCCAGCCGGGGTCGCGGCTGAGGTGGGTGCCAGGGGGATTGTGGAGTTTGAGGGCGGTGCAGTGCATCTTGCGACGTTTTCCTCGAGATGAATGCAAGGTGGGCGCGCCGGTCGGCAGTGTTTGGGGGTGCCGGGCCAGAGCCGGCGATTCAACGCATGGTAAAGAGGAGAGAGAGGCGGGTGCAAGGGATACTGCAAGCGGTCAGCAACCTCACACTGGAGCACTGCGTGCCGAGTGGCAAGGCGGTTGCCGTTTGGGGCCTGCGGATACCTGCGGGCCGGTCTGGCTGGGGTTCCTGAGCCTGCTGCAACAGCAGCAACCTTCTGATTGCCGTCCGGCGAGGTGCATGCAGCTGGCTTGCACTTGCGAAACGGACTGCATGCGTCCCAAGGCGAGGCAGGCTCGCCCGCACTTGACTATTTGGGAAATGGGTTATGCGCTGCCCTTGCCTGCTGGTGTGCAATTCACCAGCAGTTGTGGGCAGCGCAGCACCCTGCCCCTTGGAGTCACAGGCTGGGCCCTGCAAGTTTCTGGGCTGCACTGCAGCAGCAGGCACAGGCAGCAGCCAGAGCGGCTGCCGTTGATGCAGCACAGGGTGCGCCCAGCCGGGTGCGGCATCGGCTGCACCGTGTCTGCTGGTGCCGCTGGCTGCTCTTGTTGCACTTCAGCCCACAACAAAGCCACCTTAGCAGCATCCATGTGCTGTGCACAGTCAATCAGAGCAAGGACTCGCATATCGCCAGGATTGCGGCACTGGCTGGCTGTCTGGATGGTTGACGGGGCCAGCATGTTTGCAAGCGGTGGTTAGAGCGAGAGTCTCAGGATGCTGACCCTCCCAAGCGCAGCTGGCGCTGCAGCTTGGGAAGCGTCAGCATGTGCGGCTCCTGCCTGCAACTCTTTCAAGCATCGAAGGCATGCCCTCAGTGCCAGCTGCTTTAATGTCAACTGCCACTCGTGAGGTGAACACGACAGTGGAAGTGCCCGTTTAGGCAGCCCGGCCGTAGTTTTCAGAATTCCTTAGTGCAGCAGCTGACAAGCTGCCGATTAGCAAGGCAAGGCAGGCACCAACAGATGACTCCTGTCAAGGTGGGTGCGGCGCTGCCCTCGCATGCTGATTTGCAACAACCAGCAGGCATGGGCAGCGCAGCTCCCTGTGCCTCGGAGTCGCTTGCGCAGCATGCCAGGCAGGGCGCGGTGCTTGGATCAGGTTTGCGGACATGCCCAGACCAGGAGTGGTTGACTTGGTGCACTTTGTGCTGACCCTTCCAGAACTGCTGACGCACTGACCTGGCAAGCGTCAGCACAAGGCCACCGCGGTCCACCGCTCTTCCAAACATCGGGACTTGCCAGAAGTCCCATTTGCATTCTTGCCAAGCGGCGGGCCGCTGTGTGAAGAACATGCAGCTGACCCAACGGACCTGGTTGCACACTTTTCCGTGGTGCACCCTGAGGCTAGGCAGCCCCGCCCACACTGACTATTGGTGCTCTGTGTGCTGTGTTGCACTGTGCTTGTTGGTCTGCCATGACCACCAGCATTGGCCGCGCAGCACCCTGCACCATGTGGCAGTTGCAGCTGGCGCCTGGATGATATCTGGGGCTGTTGCCTAGCATCGACAGGCAAGGCTTGCGGCGTTGGCCGGCTCTCTGGACAGTTGCGGCTGAACGTGTGCAGTCAGCACATGCAGCGGACAGCTTGGCATGTAGACTGTGTGGGAGCATTGGCCGCCTGGGCTGTGCGTGGGCCAGCATGTTTGCAAGCAGTGGTTAGGCAAAGGCTGTGCGTGCTGACCCTGCCAAGCACTGCTGATTTGCTTGGCAACCGTCACCGTGCATGGTGTTGGCCTGCCGCCCTTTCAAACAAAGCGGATTTGCCCTCAGTTCCAGCTGCAGTCGTGTCTGCTGCTGCTGTGGGGCAATGGCGGTGCAAGTGGCCTGTCTTGTCATGCAGCTGATTGTAGCAAGACAGGCTCACCCATGCGACTCTTGGGACAGGTTGCCCTTCGCTGCCCTTGCTTTCTGGTCTGCATTGACCACCAGGCACAGGCAGCGCACCGCCCTGCGCCTAGGAGTCACTTGCTGGGTACTGTACTGTGCAGTTTTATTGTTTTTGAACTTGAGATCCAGCTGAAACGCTGGTGATTGTAGCAAGCCGAGACGGGCTCACCTCCACCTGACTCCTGGTAATGTGTGTTGAAGGTGTTGAGCTGCCGGTTGCTGGTCGTCAATGACCATTGGGCATGAGCAGCACAGCATTCTGTGCCCAGGAGTCACTGGTTGGGTTGGGCAAGTTTGTGCACTGCAGCATCACGTCCGTGGCCAAACCAGCTGCTGTTGACGGCGGGCACATTGGCAGGGCTTTCAAGAGAGGTGTGCAGTTTGCCCAGTCAGGCTGGCTGGGGATTGCCATGCTGACCCTGCCAAGCACAGTCGATGCTGCTTGGCAAGCGTCAGCGTGTGAGCCTCCTGCCTGCCGGCTGTGTGCAAGTGCCAAGCACTGCATTCAATTCACTGGCTGCCTGCAGCTGCGCTTGCATAGTCAGATCTTTTGCTTGCGTTCTTTCGACCTCCTTTCGACTGGCTGCAAGCACCTTCTGGTGGTTATAAATGCAGCATGCACCCCAGCATATGCAGCTGCTCAAAGCGGGCCGGGCAGCTGCCCATCTGCCGGCCTGACAACAAATGCTGCGAAAGTAACCCACCAACCGCGCAGCTGATGCCCCGGATCGGCAGCCGCTGCCCACTGCCTCCGGGGTTAGAGCGCAGCCACAGCTGCCAAACAGTGCATTCATCCCATGGCAACTTCGGCCGTGCACTGATTCCACAGAGTTAATAAAACTGTTAGGCAGGCAACCCTTCACCTGGCTTCATAAGGACGGTTGCTCGCGCAGTGCGTCACCTGGCTTTCCGGAGTCACACCCTGCGGGGCTGCCATGCCTGCTGCCAGTTGGTGCGGGTCCTGCTGCATTTGCCCACCGTGCATCCAGAGATACGACAAACAAGGCAAGCCATGCAGCTTAAGCTCTAGTTGGGGATTCCACCTCCCCGATCAGCAAGGTTGGCCTTGCCTGGCTGTCGCCGCCGCTGCTCACCTTGCTGGGAACCATTCCGCTGCCGGGGCTGGCAGCAGCGGTGTTTACCAGGCGCCGCTGCAGCGAACTCTGTCAGCGGAATTGGGGAGGCACGCGTGCAGTGGTCGGCATTGAGCCGCCCTAAACAGTGGGAGCATTGGGGCACAGCGGGCAATTGTGGCACGCTCTCCAGGGCCACTGTGATAGTGCACGGTTGGAAACGCCTGGGGTCTGCTCATGCCCAGCTGCCCCCAGGTCTGCAGCCGAGCATTTCACTGAGGCTTGAGCATGACCTAACAAATGATTGTGTCCCTGTTTTGCAACTCGCCTGCTCGCCCTAGCTGGCACCGAAGGCGTGCGCCACTGCCAGTGCGCTCCCAGAGTCACAGCACTGGCTGAGACAGGCAAGGCCAAACGCCAAGCCTGATGCGTGGTTAGTATGGTCCACTGTGCTGGTCTGTGCTCCAACTCCCTTTGCATTGCGTCGTGTTAGGGTCACGAATCCTGTGTGTGCTCCAGTCGTACGGCACGTGAGACTGCTGCTCAACCAACGACATTTGGCTGGCTGCCCTCCCCAAATGCAGGCCGAGGCGCCGGCCGCCCTGCACCGCACCGACGCTGGCCCCTCCTCGCCTGCCGCAGCGGCAGCAGAGCAGGCGGCGGCAGAGGTTGTGCCGCAGCCTGCCACAGCCGCAGAGGCAGCAGAGCAGCGGGCAGCGTTGGGGGCAGCTGGCCGCAGGCCCCGGCTCTTTGCTGAGGAGCGGGAGGCAGCGCTGGAAGAGGGGCCTACAGCAATGGAAGCCAGCCTGCCGGCGGAAGCAGGCGGCAGGGAGGACCAGCTTGCCGCAGAGGCGGCGGTTGCAGCAGAGGAGGAGGAAGGACCAGCCACAGCTGGTGTGCCAGCTGGCATGGAAGGCGCTGCGGCAGCGGCGGGCGCTAAGGCTGCTGATGTGGCGGCCACAGCCTGGGAAGCAGCGGGTGCTGGTGCGGAAAAGGCGGGAGGGGCAGCGGCGGCCGCCACAGGGGCGGTGGCAGGGGCGGCGGCGCAGGCAGTGCAAGTGGCGCGAGTGACAGTGGAGCGGGTTGCAGCAGCCATGGCAGCCGCTGCTGGCGGCAGCGCAGGCGGAGAGACAGCCAGGGAGGAGCAGCTTGCGGCTGAGGCGGCAGTTGCAGCTGAGGAGGAGGGAATTGAGGAGGAGGCAGTGGAAGAGGGAGAGGAGGAGGCAGTGGAAGAGGGAGAGGAGGAGGCAGAGGAGGAGGCTGCAGCGGCGGCAGCCTGGCCTGCTGATGTGGCAGGCAGTTCTGCTGCACAGCAGGCAGCTGCAGCTCGGCAGGAGCAACTTGCCGCTGAGGCAGCCATTGCGGCAGAGGAGGAGGGGGAGGCAGAACCGATTGCCATCGCTCCAGTTTCAGCTGGGATGGAAGAGGCGGCGGCAGCGGCTGGCGCAAAGGCTGCTGACGTGGCAGCGGCTGCTCGCGAGGCAGGCGGGGCTGGCTTGCAAAAGGCGGCAGAAGCTGCCGCAGCTGCCAAGGAGGCGGCTGGCACCGCAGCCGGAAAGGCGGCAGCTGCGGCCCGGGTGACTGTTGAGCGCATCGCAACCGCAGTGACTGCTGCTGCTGGCAGCACAACAGAGGCAGCAGCCAGGGAGGAGCAGCTCGCTGCAGAGGCGGCGGTTGCAGCTGAGGAGGAGGAGGAGGCAGGAGGGGAGGGTTGGACCACGTCTGTGGCTGAGGAGCAGGCGGCAGCTAGGGGTGAGCTGGCCAGAGAGGTGGCCGCTGGCCCTGCCGCAGCAGGCGGGGAGCAGGCGGCTGCCACAGGAGAGGCGGCTGCTGGCCTGGCTGGCACACCGGCCGACAAGGCGGCGGCGGCAGCGGCGGCGGCAGCTGGGGGCCTTGGTGCAGCTGCAGCCAGCGCTCGTGAGACAGCATCTGGTATGGCCGGGGCGGTTGCAGAGAAGGCAGGTGCAGCAAAGGAGGCTGCTGCCGAGGCAGTTTCAGGTGCAGCAGAGACAGCTGCAGGGGCGGGGGCTGCGGCAGGCAGCGAGGCCAGCAGGGCTGCAGTGGAGAGTGAGGGGCAGCTGGCTGAGGCTGCACAGGAGGTGAGGTGGAAAAGGGTTGGAGCGGGGAGGAAAAAAAAATGCAACATTCCATGCAAGGCAGGGTGCTGTGGGGCAGGCTGGAGGCAAGACCCACAATGCCTGCAGCTGCGCTGTGTTTGCAGACTGGCCAGCTTGGCTAGGTCTTGATGACATGCTTCTGCCATGCTTATACTAATCTCCCTGCAGGCTCCCGGCCCCGGCGGCCGTCTGATGGCCAGCCTGGCTGGCGCTGCCATGCAGGCTGTGCACGCTGTGCAGGTGGGCAGACCACAGCGTGCTGGTCGGATGGGCGGGCAGGGTGCCTGCTGGCCTTCTGCAACCTTGGAGGGGCAGCCGCTGTTCGTGCTGCAAGGCGTGTTGTTGCACAGACTGATCTACCTTTGTCTCTGTCCCTGCCTTGCTCGCAGGAGAGCATGCACAGCGTGCTGCAGCACGGCCGCCAGCTGGCAGCCGAGGCTGACGAGGAAGCAGCTGAGCGAGTCGCAGGCGGCGGCAGCGAAGCAGGCTCTGCTTATGAGGAGGGCAGGGAGGGCGGCGCTGCAGCCGAGGCTGGCACTGAGTTCGGCGCTGCAGCTGAGGGTGGCGCCGAGGGCGGCGCTGCAGCGGGCGGCGGCACTGGCGTCAGTGCTGCAGCAGAGGGCAGCACCGAGGGTGCTCCCAGGGGGGCAGCTGCGGCAAAGGCGGGTGCAGCTGAGCCTGGCCTGGCAGAGCGTGCAGAGCAGGCGCAGCCCGCTGCGCTGCCAGAAGCTGCTGAGCTGGCGGCGCCCCGCCTGGCGGGTTCCACAGAGGAGGAGCAGGCGGCGGCTGCAGCTGAGGATGTGGCACTGGGTGCGCTGCTGACAGCTGGGATTGAGGAGGAGCCGGCGGCTGGGCAGGTGGGCGCAGCGGCAGCTACGCCAACTAAGGCGGGCGAGCAGGCAGGGACAGCTGCTGAAGACAAGGGGGCAGCAGCAGAGGCGATGGCAGCAGCTGCACAGCCCGAGGCAGCAGCGCCGACGGTGCTGCCGGTGTCACCCAGGGCTCAGCCACAGACAATGAAGGTGGGCAGGGATGCTATCTTTACTTGTTCTGATGCTGAGAAGAGCCCGGACAGCGATTGAGAGCGGCGATTGATGCAGAAATTGCTGCAGGTGAGTCACTACGCAGTTGGTGCTGCGTGTTGAATCGCTGCAGCAGCTCGGCGTCGAGGGCGGCTCTTCTCCTGAGCAGCGTTCTAGCTGTCGCATTTCTCACAAGGAGTGGGCATCAAAGCAGAAGCGGGCATGGAAGCGGAACGCTCGGATACCCTGCCCAGCCGGCAGCCCTGTCTGCCGGGCCGGCAGGGCGAGTCGGGGCCCGCTCCTTACCCACTTCTCCTGGCTGTCCTTGACAACCGCATGCAATGTGTTGTGCTGTGAGTAAGGTTAAACAACAACAAGCATGCCAGCTGTGCCTGTTGCAGCGCCCCTGCGCGTGACAATGGCTCCGCACAGTTTGCGCTGCAACTAGCGAGCACCGGCGGCCGGCTCTGTACACCCGTGACGCTGCTGCCGGCCCGCTCTGCTCAGCGGCCTGCCAGCAGCGCGCGGCTCAGATCAGGCTGCTGCCCTGCTTTTCTCACTTTCCTCAACGAAGCTCAATGACGCAAGAGGAGTCACCACGGGCCAAGGACGGCACAGACGCTGACTGTTTGCGGCGTTTGGGTTGTTTCAACATACCGGCGACTTGCTGGCGGTACTTTCCGATTTGTTTCGGGGAGCGTGGTGCCCAGGTAGCAGCTGTGTGATCTCTGTCAGTGGCCTGCTCAGATGAAGCAGCTCTCTGGCAGATGCCACCGCTGACTCCTGGCTGCCTGGCGCCCAGGTTGCCGTTTCAGCCGGCCCTGTATTTGTGCTCTTTCAGAGGCTACATTTGGGTTCCACCACTCTCACAATCATGGCGCCTGTCAAAGGATGGTTGCTGATTCAGCTCAGCTTAACCCCTCCATTTTGAAAGCGTGTGCTATAGCACGCTCGTCTGCAGTGTCATGTCTGCCACTTCTCCCGCTGCCCGGCTGCCACAAGCAGCTGCCGGCCGGCAGGATAAGTGCAGGGGTGACACAGCCCGCGCCAGCGTAGGTATGTCGTACTTTTGGTGTGTTGGATTCAGCTGTGCCTTCGTCTATCGCCATGGTCCTGCAGCGATGGCACGCGGGGAAGTTGGCAGGCAGGGCATGCCGATTCGGAAGTGGGAAGCATCCGCGTGCCAGTGGTCAGGCTGCATCTCTCTTCCGCCGCCGGCTCGGATGCACATCTCCAAACCTGCTACCAGGCTGTACCACACAACAGGTGCAGCTTGCTGGCAAGGTAGGAGTGATGCATGCCTGCCTGCGCTGCCTTGGGTAGGCCTGTCTGTGGTGCTGGTTTAGGCGCCATGGTGCTTTGGAGCGCGACATGCCAGGGCTGGTTGTCTATGGCATCGTGCAATTGGCAGGCTCAAGTCGAGCCCCAGTTCTGCCACCAGGATGTGCCACATGATGGGGGCAGCTTGCTGGCAGGGCGGTTGGGCGGCACTGCCTGCCTGCGTTGCGTGGTGCAGGCGGAGATGCAGCTTACGGTTCATTTGAAGCAATAGCTTTGTCAAGCTGCTGTGACCTGGGGCCGGCAGTCTCGGTCTGCTCGTCCGTGCTAATTTGTGCTAATAGGGTGTGCCCAAAAGTGGGCGCGGCTTGCTGGCAGGGAACGGGTGGAGCCTTGCCCGGCCCGGATGCACGTTTTAGCTGGTTAGACTCGGATTGTTGGGCTTTCAACGCAGCCATCGCACTTCACTTGCTGTTGACTGCATATCGCAGGCTGCAGGCTCTTTTGCTGCCCTGATCGCTGCTACCAGGCTGTGCCACACTCTAGGCTCTTGCTTGCTGGCAGGGAGGGGGCTGGCACTGCCTGTCTGTGCTGCCTTTGCGCAATCTACCATGCCAGCTTTATGCATTGCAATTTACGACGGCAGGCTGCTTGGCCTCGACCAAGCCACCAGGCGGTGTTGCATACAGGACCCATGGCCAGCTTGCTGGCAGGACAGGGGGCAGACATCGCCTGTGTGTTGCCCTACGAGATGACCGGTATTCACCGCTCCGCACAGACACCTGAGTCCTTGAGATTTCCACAGTCCAGCATGCCAAGATGGTTGTTGGTGGCAGTCGGGAGTTGGTAGGCTGGGGTGGTTCCCAGGTCTGCTACCCGGCTGCGCATAGTAGGCACGGCTTGCTGGCAGGGCAGGGGGTGAGCATTGCCTGTCTTTGTGGCCTTGCACACGCCCACATGCACCTCCGAGCTTGCTTGTCTTTGGATGCGTCTGTTTTGAAAGCAGACGTCCAGCATGCCGGAAATGGCTGTTAACTGCATTTTGCAGGCAGCAGGCTGATATCGCTTTCGACCGTCTGCTACCAGACTGTGCCACATGGGCGCAGCTTGCTGGCAGGGCGGTTGGCCGGGACTGCCTGTCTGTGCTGCCTTGCGCAGGGTGGGATAAAGTTGGATGCAAGGCATGCCGCTAGACTGCTGCAGCCCATGCAAGTCTGGCTAAACAGCCAAGCAGAGCATGCTGCCTTGCGAGCCGATATATGCCAGGTGTTAGTGGCACCTTGCAGCCGCCAGGCTTACATCTCAGTGCAGCGGCTCTGCTACCAGGCTGTGCCACACAGTTAGCGCGGCTTGCTAGCAGGGCGGGGTGCTGGTGTTGCCTGTCTTTGTGGCCCTGCTGGGTTGCACTCTGGCCTGAGTCCGCAGCATGCCAGCGCAGTTGTGGTGCCTGATGTCATCATTTGTTCCTCTGACGCATCATTCCAGCGCTGGCCGTTCCAGCTTTTTCCTGTCCACATCTCCTCACTGACCCGCTGCTGTTGCACCAAACCCCTGCCACTCCAACTACTCCAGTCAAACCAACCCTTACACCCTGCAGGAGGCGGTGCTCCAGGAGCCAGCCGTCAGCAGCAGCCTGCTGCCAGCACTGGAGGGAGCAGCCGAGCCCAGCACGACCGCCGGCGCTGGCGGCCCCGCTACTGCTGCCAGCCCAGGGGCAGCAGCCGCTCTGACCGGCCTGCCCAGCCCTGGCGCGCCTGCCCTTGCACCAACCGCCGCTGCAGCGGCGGGTGCGGCAGCTGTGGGGGCATCGGCAGCCGCAGCCATTCTGCCGGTGGCAGTCAGTGCGGCCGACCAGCGCTCGTATGCAGAGGCGGCTCGCTCGCCGGCAGTGGCGGCCAGCCTGGCTTCAAAGGAAGCGCCGGCGGGAGGAGCTGCTGAGCTGGCGGCAGCGGCGGCAGCACAGCCCGAAAGCCTGGATGCAACTGCCGAGTATCTCAGCGAGCGTGATGCGGCCAGGAGCCGAGAGGGGCTGGGGCTGGCACCTGGGGCACCGGAGCACAGCGCGGACGAGCAGGCTGGTGGCGGCGTGGCGGCGGGCAGCGGCGGTGAAGCTCGCCAGACGGCTGGTGGAGGCGAGGCTGGCGGGCGTCCGCACTTTCAGGTCGGTTGAGTTTTGGGGTGGTTAGTTGGTTGGTGCGCAGGCTTTGTCTGGAGTTTCAGCAGTCAAGGCTGGCGCAGGTAGGTAGCAGCAAGGCAGCAGAATGAGGTGCTGCGGCCAGTTTGCGCCCGACTTTGACTGCTCCAGTTTGCCGCCCACCTTGCATGCCTGAGTCTGAGCAGCGTTGCTTCGCTGCTTGCAGCCTCAGACGGGCGGGTGTGCAGCATACTGGGCGGGAAGGGGGTGTGTGCAGCTGGACCCTTTCTTGATCATACTTTCAGGTCTGGCCTGCCTTGGAAGTTGCTGTGCAACTTCCTCGCAAGGCACCGTATAGTGTCTGCTGCGCCACCCTTGCTGTCTCTTGGTGCATTTGCTGGCTGTGCTGCCAACCCAGAGCAGGGATGGCTGTTCTCTGGTGCCAGCACAGCTTTGCCGGCGGCCATCTGACAGCTGGCGGGTTGCACGGGGCACTATACAGTTTGCAGTTGCTGTCGGGCGCCTGCACTTCCAGGTGGAGCTGGTTCCTGGGGCGGGCAGTTTTGGTGCGAAGTGCCGGCTTTGTCTGGTTCAACATTCATTTCGCATCAAGGCTGTTGAGGGTTGGGCAGCAACTGAGGGGCAGAATCAGACGGTCAAGCAAGGCCTCGCCGACCTCTGCCTGCCTCGGTCTGCCCAGCACCTTTTGCACATCTGATTCCGAGCAGCGCTGCGTCGCCGCATGCGGTGTCAGGTGGGTCGGTGCGCAGCTTACTGTGGCAGGAACGGGTGTGGCAGGCTGGGATCCTCTTTCTTGATCGTGTCTTAGGTCTGCCTCAAGCTCTGCGCTTGGAAGTCGCGGCGGGCGCATCGGGCAAGATACTGAACAGTTTTATCTGGGCCACATTGCATTGCCTGTCTCACACTGCTGCACACAGCCGTGCTGTCAACCGAGAGCAGGAACCACTGTTCTCTGGTGCCAGCACAGCCGGCGTGTGGCCATCTGACAGGTGGTGTGTCGCAGGGTATGCTGTTCGACTTGGCACTGCAGCGGAGTGATTGCCCAGCCCAAGCTGTACCTGAGCACTTAAACATCCGGTCTCTTGTTGCAAGGCTGGTCGCCTCTGCTGCGCTGGCTAGTATGTGGGGCTGGACACTTAAACATCCGGTCTCTTGTTGCAAGGCTGGTCGCCTCTGCTGCGCTGGCTA
>VFQQ010002388.1_pt1 | contig 21341 bp, 16 predicted proteins | sample 3512341 | NCBI WGS metagenome assembly VFQQ01 (sample SAMN10412373, study PRJNA504923) | tailings metagenome | isolation source: Relicate 2 Philex TSF1 revegetated site | place: Philippines: Tuba, Benguet | collected 2017-08-29 | reverse complement strand
TCGTGCTGGCCGGCCTGGTGGCGGTGGCGGTGTTCGGCAACGTCACCTACTTCGGGCGGCTGCGTGTGCAGTCGCTGGATTGGGCGCTGTTTGCGCCCGGGCTGCTGGTGGCGCTGGCCAGCGGGCTGGCGGGTGGGTTGTTCGCGCGGCTGATGGTGCTGTCGGTGCGCGGCAGCGCCGACCGCTTCAGCGCCTGGCGCCAGCGCCACCCCTACCGTTTTGCCGCCGGCTGCGCGCTGGCCGTGGCGGTGATCGGCCTCGTCACGCAGGGCCAGACGGCGGGCGCCGGGTATGGGCCCACGCGCGCGCTGCTCGAGGGTCAGTCGGACCTGCCGGGTGTCTACACGCTGCTCAAGTTCTGCGCCACCTGGCTGTCGGCCTGGACGGGCGTGCCTGCGGGCATGTTCGCGCCTTCGCTGGCCATCGGTGCCGGCATCGGGCATGACGTGGCCACGCTGGCCGAGCTCAGCCGTGAGGCCGCGATCCCGCTCATCGCGCTGGGCATGGTGGGTTTCCTGGCCGCCACCACGCAGGCGCCGATCACCGCCTTCATCATCGTCATGGAGATGGTGGCCGGCCACACGATGGTGCTGAGCCTCATGGCCTGCGCGATGCTGGCCGCGGGTGTGTCGCGACTGGTGGCCGGGCCCATGTACAACGAGCTGGCGGCGTTGATCGTGTTGCCGCCTTCAGCGGCTGCCGAAAAGCCCGAGCAGGGCGGCGGTGACGATCGTCCAGCCGGCGAGCAAAGCGACGCTGCCGCGCGGCAGGCTTGACCAGGCGCTGCGCTGCCAGCGCAGTTCGGGTGTGGCGGCCACGGTGGCGGGCAGCAGGCGCGAGAGCAGCACCGTGACCGCTGCCGCCACCAGCAGGCCGCTCACGTTCCACCACATCCAGAACAGATCCGGGCCCAGCAGCGCCCACAGCAGCAGGTTGGCGGCCAGCCCCGCGGCCACTCCGCAGCGCACCGCGGCACCGCGTGCACGCGCATCGCAGATGCCGCACACAAAGGCCGCCAGCAGCGGCCCGTAGAACAGCGCGCCGACGCGGTTGATGGCTTCCACCACGCTGGGCGCGAGCTCACCCGCATGCAGCCCCACCGCGGTGATGACCAGGCCCCAGAACAGCGTGCACAGGCGCGAGGCCAGCAGCTGCCGCTCGGGCGCCACGCGGCGCGCGAGGAAGTCGCGCATCGTTGCCGCCGAGAGGCTGTTGAGCGCCGAGTCCAGGCTCGACATGGCTGCCGCGAGGATCGCCGCCACCAGCAGCCCGCGCACACCCACCGGCAGGTGCAGCTCGATGAAGCGGGGCACCAGGAAGTCGAGCCGGTGGGCGGGCACCGCGGCGCGCAGCGCCGGGGTGGCCTGCCACAACGCGGCCAGCGCGAGGCCCAGCGCCACGTACAGCAGCGTCAGCGGCAGGCGCGCCAGGCCGTTGAAGAGCAGCAGCTTCTGGGCCTCCTGCACGCTGGCCGCGGCCAGCTGGCGCTGCACCTGGCTCTGGTCCACGCCGTAATAGGCCACGTAGAGCACGAAGCCGCCGACGACAAAGCCCCACAGTGGCGCGGCTGCGCGGTCACCCAGACCGTGGCCAGGGTCGATGGCCGCGAGCCGCGCCGGCTCCACGGCATCCAGCACGGCCTGCACGCCGCCGGCAGCGTGCAGCGCGAAGCCGATGGCCACACCCACGCCCAGCGTGAGCAGCAGCATCTGCAGCACGTCGGTCCAGACCACGGCGCGCAAGCCGCCGAGCATGTCGTAGACCACGGTCACGAGGCCGAGCACCAGCACGCAGGCCCCCAGCGGCAGGCCCGTGCAGACCTGGATCACCACCGCGGCCGCGTACAGCGCCACACCCGAAGCCAGCGCGCGGCTGGCCAGGAACACCGCCGACAGCAGCAGCCGTGTGGCGCGGTCGAAGCGCTGCTCCAGGTATTCGTAGATGCTGACCAGCCCCAAGCCCCGGAACACCGGCACGAACAGCAGCATCACCAGCAGCATGGCCAGCGGCAGCGCCAGTTCGTACTGCAGCCAGGTCAGGCCACCGCCGGGCACCAGCGCCACGAAGGCGGGGATGCCGATGAAGGAGTTGGCCGAGCTCTGCGTGGCCAGCGTGGACAGGCCCAGTGCCCACCACGGCAGGCTGCGGCCACCGAGGTAGTAGTCGGTGCTCTGCGCCTGGCCGCGCGCCAGCCACGCGGAGAGCAGCACCATCGCCGCCATGTACAGGCCGACGATGGCCAGGTCGGCGGCGGCCATCGGCTTGCGCGCGTCAGCCCTGCGCGGCGGCCGGCACCAGCGGCAGCAGTTCCTCCACCGACTTCACCAGCGTGGCGTCGCTGTCGCGCACCAGGTGCGGCACCTTGGGCTCGATGACGAAGGCGCGGTCGGCCTCGCGCAGCATCTCCAGGTCATTGGCGTTGTCGCCCATGGCCCAGACCTCCTGCACACGCGGCTCGGCGCGGTCCTGGCGGAAACGGCGCACGACGTGGCTCTTGCACAGCGCGGCACCGGTGCTGCCTTCGGGCATGAAGGCCGGGTTGAGGTGCACCGTGCCGTTGGAGACCTCGCCGTCGAACTGCATCGTGTGCGCCAGCGCGAAGTCGGCAAAGACACGCCGGCGCACGATCTCGGCGGCCACGAACCAGCTGTCGCTGACCACGCCCACCATGAAACCGGCGCGGCGCATCGCGTTCACCCACTCGATCATGCCGGGGCGCAGCGGCAGCGCGTGCGCCACCTTCTCGAACTGCTGCTTGTGCACGAAGCGGAACAGCTGCGCGATGCGTTCGCTGCGCGTGCCGGCGTCGCTCGAAGGGCTGTCGAGCAGCTTCCACAGCTCGCCCTCCAGGCCGGTGGCGCGGGCCAGCTGGACCACGAAGCGCTCGGCGCTGATCGTGCCGTCCATGTCCAGCAGCAGCAGCCTGGTGCGGCCACGGCGGCGCGAGAGGATGTAGTCGAGCGAGGCGGCGGCCTGGCGTTGCGTCTCGAACATGGCCGTGATCTGCTCCACGTGCAGCCGCCCGGCGGCGCGCGCGCGGCTGTAGATGACACGCGAGACCTCGTTGGCCATCACCGTCAGGTCGTGCAGCGGCTGGCTGTCGTTCTCCAGCGAGCCGATGTCCACCTCGGCCAGCCGCGCGCCGGCGCGGTGCGCGTCCAGCAGCAGGCCGATGTCGACGCCGTAGCCGTCCTCGAAGTGCAGAGCGCGCAGCAGGTTGCGCCGCGCCGCGATGAGCCCGCCCAGCGGCTGCGCGTAGTGCGCCAGCTCGGGGAAGAAGACCTTCAGCATCGGTTTGGCGGTGAGCTCGGTCACACGCCCGCCGCTGCGGCCGAAGCGGGCCTTGACGAAGTCGGCCTGCTGCTCGGCGATGGGGCGCGCGAGCTTGGTGATGAGGCCGGGTTGCAGGCCGGCCAGGTCGCCGTCCAGGTAGACCAGCAGCTCGTGCTCGGCGGCGAAGGCGCCGTCGCGCATCGAGGCGCCCTTGCCGAGCATGGTGCTGGTGATCACACGCGCGCCGGCCTCGCGGGCCAGCGCGGCGGTGTCGTCGATGGAGCTGTCGTCGACGACCACGACCTCGGCCGTGGCCGGGTCGGCCAGTGCGTGCCGCACCACGCTGGCGATGCGCGCCGATTCATTGAGCGCGGGGATCACCACCGACACGCAGCGCAGCAGCGGCTGCGGCGGCGCTGCAACCGGGCTGGCGGCTGGCGCGGCGGGTGGTGCCGCAGGCCGCCGCCGTGTCAGCAGGGCCTTGAGCCCCGACAGGATCGAGTCCATTTGCATTTGTGCAATTATAGTTACCCCATCGCCATGCCACCAACAGGGTTCCCACCGGGCCGGATGTCACTGCGCCAGTTCATCTCCACCCGCGCGCTGCTGCGTGCGATGAGCGCCGTGCGCGCCGGTGCCGCGCTCACCTGGGCCGAGGCGGCCCGCCGGCTCGACCTGCGCGAAGACCTGTACGAGGACCGGCGCCACCGCACGCCTACGCGGCCGGTGCGTGTGCTGCTGCTGGGCGCCGGCAACCGCGGCAGTGTGTACGCGCGCTACACGCTGCTGGCGCCGCGCGAGATGCAGGTGGTGGCCGTGGCCGACCCCAACCCCAAGCGCCTGCAGGCCACGGGCGACGCCCACGGCGTACCACCCACGCGCCGCTTCCGCCACTGGCAGGAAGCGCTCAACAGCGGTCGCGAGTCGCTGGGCGCCGATGCGGTGATCATCGCCACGCCCGATCGCGAGCACACCGCGCCCTGCCTGCAGGCGCTGGACCTGGGCCTGGACGTGCTGCTGGAAAAGCCCATCGCCCCCACCGAGCCGGAGTGCCGCCAGATCCTGGCCGCCGCTCGCGCCAGCGGCCGCATCGTGGGTGTGTGCCATGTGCTGCGCTATTCACCCTACTTCCGCGAGCTGAAGGCGCTGCTCGACGCCGGCGCCGTGGGCCAGGTCATCAGCATGCAGCACCTGGAGCCGATCGAGCACACGCACATGAGCCACAGCTACGTGCGCGGCCACTGGCGCAGCAGCCAGAGCGCCACGCCCATCATCCTGGCCAAGAGCTGCCACGACACCGACATCATCCGCTGGCTGGTGGGCGACCACGCCGACAACGTGCACTGCTTCGGCAACCTGAAGTGGTTCACCGCCATCAACGCGCCGCCCGGCAGCACCGAGCGCTGCACCGACGGCTGCGCGGTGGAGCGTGAGTGCCCCTACTCGGCGCTGCAGATCTACTGGCGCGACCGCAAGCGCCTGTACGTGTTCGACCTGCCCCAGGACCAGCGCGGCCGCTGGGGCGAACTCATCCTGCAGGGCCTGCGCGAAACCGACTACGGCCGCTGCGTCTACCGCATGGACAACGACCAGCCCGACCACCTCACGGTGAACATCCTGTTCCGCAACGGCGTCACCGCGGGATTCTCGATGGAGGCGCATGTCAGCTACGAAGGCCGGCGCACGCGCATCATGGGCAGCCAGGGCGACATCGTGGGCAACATGGAGAGCTTCACGCTCACCAGCTTCCGCAGCGGCCAGCGCAAGGTCTGGAGCCTGAAGACCGACGCACACGGCGGCGGCGACCACCGCATGCTCAAGGACTGGCTGCAGGCGGTGAGCCAGCGCGACCCTTCGCTGCTGACCTCTTCGATCGAGGACTCGGTGGAAAGCCACCTGATGGCCTTCGCCGCCGAGCGCAGCCGGCTGCAGCGCACGATCGAGGACGTGCGGCTGTAGCGCCGCGTTTGCACGCCGTCACGGTGTTGACAAGCGGCGCCGCTAGCGTCAGCGGCACGCGGCCCCTTTCGAGCCGCGAGCGAGGAACGACATGACGACTTCGACCTTCCGGGCGGCGCTGTGCGCTGGCCTGATGGCGGCGCTGCTGGCGCCGCTGGCGGTACAGGCCCATGGCAACGGCAACGGCAACAACGCCCAGGCGCCCAAGCGCCCGCTGGTCATCGGCCACCGCGGCGCCAGTGGCCACCTGCCCGAGCACACGCTCGAGTCCTACGCGCTGGCCATCGAGCTCGGCGCCGACTACATCGAGCCCGACCTCGTGGCCACGAAGGACGGCGTGCTGATCGCGCGGCACGAGCCGAACATGATCAACACCACCAACGTGGCCTCGCTGCCGCAGTTCGCCAGCCGCCGGCGCACGATGGTGGTGGACGGCGTGCCCGAGGTGGGCTTCTTCGCCAGCGACTTCACGCTGGCCGAGATCCGCACGCTGCGCGCCGTGCAGGCCTTCGGCGAACGCGACCAGGGCTTCAACGGCAGCTACCGCATCCCGACCTTCGACGAGGTCATCGAGCTCGCCAAGCGCAAGGGCGCCGACGAGGGCCGCACGATCGGCGTCTACCCCGAAACCAAGCACCCCACCTACCACCAGCAGCTGGGCCTGGCGCTGGAAGACCGCGTGCTGCACGTGCTGCAGCGCCATGGCTGGAACCACCGCAACGCGCCGGTGTTCATCCAGAGCTTCGAGCAGGCCAACCTCAAGTACCTGCGCACGCGCAGCTCGGTGAAGCTGGTGCAGCTGATCGACGCCGACGACGTGGCGCCCAACGGCACCATCACCTACGCCGCGCCCTTCGACCGGCCCTACGACTGGGCCGTGAGCGGCCGCGCGGGCACCTTCGGCGATCTCGTCACACCGGCCGGCCTGGCCGAAGTGCGCACCTACGCCGACGGCATCGGCCCCTGGAAGCCCTACCTCATCAGCAGCGCCTGCGTGACGGTGGCCGCCAACGGGCGTTGTGCGGACATCAACGGCGACGGCCTCGTCAACGACGCCGACCGCCGAATGCTGCCGCCCAGCAACGTGATGGCCAACGCGCAGGCTGCCGGGCTGCTGGTGCACCCCTTCACGTTCCGCAACGAGCAGCGCCGCCTGGCCAGCAACTTCACCGGCAACCCGGTGAACGAATACCTGGCGTTCTACGACCTGGGCGTGGACGGCCTCTTCACCGACTTCCCCGAGACCGCCGTGGTCGCGCGTGTGCTGCACCTGCTGAAGAAGGACCCCGACGCTGCGCGCTGCCTCGTCAACAACCGCTGGCATCCCAGCTGCCGCGGCATCCGCTGGCTGAACGCGAACTGACGGCACACCAGCCGCCGCCGCGGGGCTCGGGGCATCATCCGCCCCCATGGACCAGCATTACCTGACTCCGCTGTTCTCGCCGCGTTCGGTGGTGGTGTTCGCGGGCCCCGATGGCGAGCCCGCGCGGCAGACGCGCCTGGCGCGGGTGCTGCGCGAGGCGCTGGCCTCGGCGCCCGGCGCACCGGCGGGGCCGCCGCCGCGTTTCATCGACCTGCGCCTCACCGGCACGCTGGCCGAGCTGGCGGCGGCCCGGGCCGACCTGGCCGTGATCGCGCTGCCGCCCGAAGAGACGGCGGCGGCGCTGGAAGTGGCCGGCCGCACCAAGTGCCGCAGCGCGCTGATCCTGTCGCCCGGCACGGCGGCCGAGCCGGCCGACTCGCTGCGCAAGATCGCGCGCCGTGAGGGTGTGCACCTGCTCGGGCCCAACAGCCTGGGCTTCCAGCGCCCGCACCTGAACCTGAACGTGAGCGCCCTGGGCCCGCTGGCTGCGGCGGGCTCGCTGGCGCTGGTGTCGCAATCGGCGTCGCTGACCACGGCCATGCTGGACTGGGCGCGCGCCAACGCGGTGGGTTTCTCGGCCGTGGTGACGCTGGGGCCCCACCCGGCGCTGGACCTGGCGCAGGTGCTCGACTTCCTGGCCAGCGACGCCCGCACCCAGAGCATCGTGGTGTACCTGGAGGGCATCGCCAGCGCGCGCCGCTTCATGAGCGCCTTGCGCTCGGCCGCCAACGCCAAGCCGGTGGTGGTGCTGAAGGCCGGGCGGCATGAAGGCGGGCAGGGCGCGGCGCAGACCCACAGCCGCGCCATCGTCGGCAGTGACGACGTCTTCGACGCCGCCCTGCGCCGCGCCGGTGCGGTGCGCGTGAAGAGCTTCGTGGAGATGTTCTCGGCGGCCAAGTGCCTGGCCTCGCGCTACCGGCCGGTGGGGCGGCGGCTGGCCGTCATCACCAACGGCGGTGGGCCGGGTGTGCTGGCGGCCGATTGGATCAACGAGATCGACCTCGAGCTCGGCCGCCTGGGCGGCGAGCAGCAGGCGGCGTTGAAGGCACTGCTGCCGGCACAGGCACAGCTGGGCGACCTGATCGACCTCTCACCCGAGGCCGAACCCCCGCACTACGCCGCCGCGCTGGAAGCCGCCGGCCGCGACCGCGGCATCGATGGCGTGCTGGCGATCTACTCACCACCGCCCGGCAGCACCGAGGCCGAAGCCGATGCCGTGGTGCGTGCCCTCGGTGAAGCGCGCGCCGCCAGCGGCAAGCCCTTGCTCGCCTGCTGGATGGGCGATGTGCGCGTGAACGCCGCCCGCGCGCTGCTGGGCACCTTTGCGATCCCGCATTTCCGCACACCCGAGGCCGCGGTGGGCGCCTTCGGCAACATCGCCAGCTTCTACCGCCGCCAGCAGCTGCTGCAGCAGACGCCGCCGCCGCTGTCGGACGGGCCCGAGCCCGACATCGAAGGCGCGCGCCTCGTCATCGAGAGCGTGCTCGCCGAACGCCGCAGCACGCTCACCGAGATGGAGAGCAAGACGCTGCTGTCGGCCTTCCACATCCCGGTGACGCAGACCCTGCTGGCGCGCAGCGCGCACGAGGCGATGATGATCGCCACGCAGCTGGGCTTCCCGGTGGCGCTGAAGATCGACTCGCCCGATGTCACGCACAAGAGCGACGTGGGCGGCGTGGTGCTGGGCGTGAAGACCGCCGCCGCGGCACGCGACGGCTACGCCGAGATGGTGCAGCGCGTGGCCGCTGCGCAGCCTGGCGCGCGCATCAACGGCGTCACGGTGCAGAAGATGGCGGCCTCCTCCGCGCGCGGCCGCGAGGTGCACGTGGGCCTGGTCACCGACGACCCCTTCGGCCCGGTGATCGTCTTCGGCGCCGGCGGCACGAACATCGAGTTGATCGCCGACCGCGCGATGGAGCTGCCGCCGCTGAACCAGTACCTGGCGCGGCGTCTCATCGACCGCGCCCGCGTGGCCAGGACCTTGGGTGAATGGCACGGCGCACCGGCCGTGGACGTGGCGGCCATCGAGCGCATCCTGCTGCGCGTGAGCGACCTGGTGTGCCAGTTCCCGCAGCTGCGCGAGATGGACATCAACCCGCTCATCGTCGACGAGGGCGGCGCGGTGGCGGTGGATGCGCGCATCGTCGTGCAGCCCCACCCGCAGGCCAGCAGCACGCGGGTGCATGAACACCCGCACCTGGCCATCCTGCCGTACCCCGCGCGCTGGGAAGCGGTGTGGCCGCTGGCCGGCGGCGGCGAAGTGCAGGTGCGCCCGATCCGCCCCGACGACGCGCAGATGCTGCAGGCGCTGGTGCAGGGTGTCTCGGCCGAAAGCCGCTACATGCGCTTCGTCTCCGCGCTCACCGAACTGCCGGCGCCGATGCTGGCGCGGCTGACGCTGATCGACTACGACCGCGAGATGGCGCTGGTGGCGCTGCAGGAGGACCGCATCGTCGGTGTCTCGCGCATCGTCACCAACCCCGACCAGGCCAGCTGCGAGTTCAGCCTGCTGGTGGCCGACGAGATGGCGGGCAAGGGCCTCGGCTCGCGCCTGATGGAGGGCATCATGGCCGTGGCGCGCGACAAGGGCCTGAGCGAGATCGACGGCCTGGTGCTCAGCGGCAACGGCAAGATGCTGGCGCTGATGAAGCGCCTGGGCTTTGCGGTGAAGGCCTTCCCCGAAGACCCCGACTTCAGGCTCGTTTCACACACCCTCTGAACGCCGCCGCGGGCGGAGGGTCGTGACGAATTCACGTCAGGATCACTTGTGATCCTGAAGGACGTGTCCATTCGCAGCAATGGCACTCAAGTGGTGCCGCTACGGTTCCGATGACCGCGGATCGCAGCAGCTCATCGAGCCGAGCGATCCAAGGACCCATCCCAACAGGAACCACCATGAAGCTCGACAAGATCGTCCTCGCCGTCGCACTGGCCTTCGCCCTGGGCAGCACTCCCGCCCTGGCTGACAAGCCCGAGACGCCGAGCAAGCTCAGCGGCGGCAAGCTGATCACGGCGGCCGAGGCCAAGCAACTCGTTGCCACCAAGTCGGCCCAGTTCTTCGACACGCGCAGCGCCGTCAACTTCGGCAAGGGCCACGTGCCTGGCGCCGCCACGGCGTCGTACAAGGAGAAGAGCGAAGCCGTGCCCGACTTCGACGCCAGCAAGGACGAGTTCGACCTCGCCAAGCTGCCGGCCGACAAGAACGCCCGCATCGTGTTCTACAGCGACGGCCCCACCGGCTGGAAGTCGTACAAGGCCGCCGTCACCGCGGTGAAGGCCGGCTACCGCAACGTGATGTACCTGCGCGGCGGTTTCGCCGAGTGGGAAGCGGCCGGCAACGCGGTGGAGCGCTGAGGCAGCGCATGGCCTTCTTCCACCCCATCCCCACACGGCGGCTGATCACGCTGACCTTCGGCTTTGCGGCCGCGGCGTGCCTGGCCGCCGGGCTGGCGGGCTGGCGCAGCGCGGTCGACGTGCACGAGGCGAACGTGCAGACGCAGCGGGTGCTGGAGCTCGACTCGGAGGTCAACGCCAGCCTGCGCTCGCTCAACGAGCTGATCCTCACCAGCGGCTCCAAGGCCTCCGCCGAAGCCTTCCAGCAGGCGCAGAAGAGCCTTGAAGGCCACCTGGGTCAGGCACCCGCCGCGCTGGCCGAGCCGGTGCGCCGCTGGGTGCAGGGCGTGGCGGCGCTCGGTGCGATGAAGAAGCCCTCGCCCGACAACGACGAGGTGATGGTCGCCTACGGCAAGCTCGAATCGCAGTCTTCAGCGCTGCTGCAGCAGCTGGCGACGCTGGCCACCGAGCAGCGCGCCGCCACGCAGGCGCGTGTGGACCGCCTCGTCGGCCTGGCCCTGGCCGCGGGGCTGGGCCTGTTCGCGGCCGTGGCTGCGGTCGGCTGGCTCGTGGCGCGGCGCCTGCATCGCCGCCTGGGCGGCGAACTCGAGGAGGCCGAGGCCGTGGTGGCCCGCGTGGCCGGTGGCGACTTCGCGCCGGTGCCGCTGGCACCCGGGGCTGAAGGCATGCTGGGTGCGCTGGCACGCATGGTGGCGCAGCTCTCGGGCTCCATCGGCGAGGTGCGCCAGGCGGCCGAGCAGATCCGCCTGGCGGCCGACGAGGTGGCCAGCGGCAGCGCCGACCTCGGTTCGCGCACCGAACAGGCAGCGGGTTCGCTGCAGAGCAGCGCCGGCGCGATCCAGCAGGTGGTGGGCAGCGTGCGCCAGACGGCGGACCACGCGCGCGACGCCAACGAGCTGGCGGCGCAGGCCGCCGCCGTGGCGCAACGTGGTGGCGCCCAGGTGGCCGAGGTCGTGAGCACGATGGAGCGCATCCGCGGCAGCAGCCAGCGCATCGGCGACATCATCGGCACCATCGACGGCATTGCCTTCCAGACCAACATCCTCGCGCTCAACGCCGCGGTGGAGGCCGCGCGGGCCGGCGAGCAGGGCCGCGGCTTCGCGGTGGTGGCGGCCGAGGTGCGGGCGCTGGCGCAGCGCAGCGCACACGCGGCGCGCGAGATCAAGGCGCTGGTGACCGCGAGCGTGGACAGCGTGGAAAGCGGCGTGGCGCTGGTGGCGAGCACGGGGCAGACGATCCAGTCCATCGTCGAGCAGGCCGAGCGTGTGTCGGGTGTCGTGGGCGGCATCAGCGCCGCGGCGCGCGAGCAATCCAGCGGCATCGAACAGGTCAGCGGTTCGGTGCTGGAACTCGAACGGGCGACGCAGCAGAACGCGGCGCTGGTGGAGCAGTCCACCGCAGCCGCCAGCCTGCTGCGTGACCAGGCCACGCGGCTGGCGGAAGTGGTGCAGGCCTTCAGGACCGGCGCTCACGCCAGGGCCTGATCCGCGCCAGCGGCCGGGCTCGGCAAGCCCGTGCCGCCGGTGCGGCTGAGGCCGGCAGTGGCACACTGGGTCTGCCATGAACCTTCTCTCCCGCCTCTTCGGTGCCGTGCTGCGCGTGGCGCTGTTGGTGTTCGGCGCGCTGCTGCTGATCGGCACCCTGTTCGCTGCCCTCGTGCTCGGCTCGCTGGCGCTGCTGTGGGCGCTGTTGCGGGGCCGGCGGCCGGCCGTGCGCGCTACCTTCGCGCCCCGCTTCGAACAGGCCCGCCGTCAGGCGCAGCGTGCGCCGGCCGGCGAGGTCATCGACATCGAGGTGCGCGAGGTCCGCTGAGCCCTCAGTGGGCTTCGGCCACCTTGGCCGCTTCCACCGCTTCGGCCGCCGCGGCCTTGCCGCTGCCGTTGAAGTAGAGGTTCAGTGCCACGGCCGTGATGGCCGTCAGCAGGATGCCGCTTTCCAGCAGCGGGTGCAGGCCATGCGCCATCTGCTGCGTCCAGCGCGGCGCCACCAGCGGCACCAGGCCCATGCCGATGCTCAAGGCCACGATGTAGAGGTTGTGGCGGTTGCCGGCGAAGTCCACACGCGCGAGGATGCGCACGCCGGTGGCGGCCACCATGCCGAACATCACCAGGCCCGCGCCGCCCAGCACGAAAGTGGGCACCGATTCCACCAGCGCCGCCATCTTCGGCAAGAGGCCGAGCACGACCATGATCGCACCGGCGGCCACACACACCCAGCGGCTCTTCACGCCGGTGACGCCCACGAGCCCGACGTTCTGCGAGAAGCTGGTGTACGGGAAGGTGTTGAACATGCCGCCGATCACGGTGCCGAGGCCATCGGTGCGCAGGCCGGCGGCGAGTTCGGCCTGGCTCACCGGCTTGCCGGTGATGTCGGACAGCGCCAGGAACATGCCGGTGCTTTCGATCATCACGACGATCATCACGAGCGTCATCGTGAGGATCATCAGCGCGTCGAAGGTCGGCATGCCGAAGGCAAAGGGCGTGACGAGGTCGAACCAGTGCGCCTTGGCGACCTTGTCGAAGCCCATCTTGCCCATGGCCGCGGCGAGCACGCAGCCGAACACGATGCCCAGCAGCACCGCGATGTTGGCCACGAAGCCGCGGCCGAACTTCACCAGCAGCAGGATCGCCAGCAGCACCAGGCCCGCGACGGCCAGGTTGTCGAGCGCGCCGTAGCCGGGGTTGTTGACCATGGGGATCGGGCCCGCGAGCTTGATGGGCGCGCTGGCCGCTTCGGCGCTGGCCTTGGCCGCGTCCACCATCGCCACGAGCCTGGGCACATCCACGCTCTGCGCCGCCGGTGCCGGCCCGCCGAGCGCCCAGCCCACGCCCACGCGCATCAGGCTGATGCCGATGATCGCGATGATGGTGCCGGTGACCACCGGCGGGAAGTAGCGCAGCAGCCGGCTCATCAGCGGCGCGATCAGGATGCTGAGCAGGCCCGCGCCGATGATGGCGCCGAAGATCGCGCGAGCGCCCTCGGTGCCGCCCTGCGCGTTGGCCATGGCCACCATCGGGCCCACGGCGGCGAAGGTCACGCCCATCATCACCGGCAGCCGGATGCCGAACCAGCGCCCGAAACCCAGGCTCTGGATCAGCGTGACGAGGCCGCAGCAGAAGAGGTCGGCGCTGATCAGCAGCGCCACCTGCTCGGGGCTGAGCTTCAGCGCACGGCCGACGATGAGCGGCACGGCGATGGCGCCGGCGTACATCACCAGCACATGCTGCAGTCCGAGCGCGGCCAGGCGGGGCGCAGGCAGGCGCTCGTCCACCGGGTGGACGGTGTTCGTGGTCATGGGGTGTCTCCGATGTGTTTTGGGTGAATCCGCGGTGCTTCAAGCGGCCGCCGCGGAACCGGCTCTGCCGGGCCGCTGGGGGCGCCCCCTGGGGGGAGCGCCGAAGGCGCTGCGGGGGGGTCTCATCTCTCGGGGGCGCCGGCTTCGAACCAGCGCTTGATCAACGCACGTTCGGCTTCGGTGATCTGCGTGGCGTTGTTCAGCGGCATGAGCTTGAGCACCACGCTCTGCTGGTACACGTTCTGCGCGTGCTGCTTGATGAGCGCCGGCGTGTGCAGTGCCACGTTCTTCTGCTGCACCTGCTCGTTGTGGCACATGGCGCAGCGCTGGTCGAGCACGGCCTTCACCTCGGCCAGCGTGGGCGGCGCGGCCGCCGCAGCCGCCTTCGGCACCGGCGCTGGCGCGAGCCAGATCGCCATGCCCACCAGCACCACGGTGCCGGCGGTGGCGTACTCCCACGGCACGCGCTTGCCGCTGGCCAGTGCCTTGTGCCGCACGACGAAGCTGTGGCGGATGAGCGCACCGGCCAGCATCAGCAGCACCAGCACGAGCCAGTTGGTGCTGCCCTGGTACAGCCAGCCGTAGTGGTTGGACAGCATCGCCACCAGCACCGGCAGCGTGAAGTAGGTGTTGTGTACGCTGCGCTGCTTGGCGCGCTGGCCGTGGATGGCCTCCACCGGCTGCCCCGCCTTCATCTGCGCGATGACCTTCTTCTGCCCCGGGATGATCCAGAAGAACACGTTGGCGCTCATCGCGGTGGCCATCATCGCGCCCACCATCAGGAAGGCGGCGCGGCCGGCAAACAGCTGGCACATCGCCCACGAGGCGACGACCACGTAGACGAGCACGAGCCAGGCCACCGTGGCGTCGCCGCCGACCTTGCCGTCCTTCTCGCCCACCCAGCGGCAGATCAGGTCATAGACGACCCAGAAGGCGACGAGGAACCCGAGCGATGCCGCCACCGCGAGGCCGGGTGACGACCAGGCGTAGATGTTCGGGTCGATCAGGAAGCTCTTGGCGTTGAACAGGTACAGCACCGTGAACAGGGCGAAGCCCGTCAGCCAGGTGCTGTAGCTCTCCCAGAAGAACCAGTGCAGGTGTTCGGGCAGGGTCTTCGGTGCGACGAGGTACTTCTGCGGGTTGTAGAAACCGCCGCCGTGCACGGCCCAGATCTCGCCGTTGACGCCCTTCTTGCGCAGCTCGGGGTCCTGTGGCTCGAGCAGGCTGTTGTCGAGGAAGACGAAGTAGAAGCTCGAGCCGATCCACGCGATGGCCACGATCACGTGGGCCCATCGCAGCAGCAGGTTGGCCCAGTCGAGCAGGTAGGTATCCATCGGCGGCGGTTCCTTCGCGTCGGGCAATGTTCTTGCGCCCTGGCGTGGGGGCCGCTCACCACAGCGGGCGCTGTGAGCCGGGGTTCTTGTCGCGCCTGGGCCGCATCAACGCGGCCCGCCCACGGCGACAGGGGAGTGCGGCTTCAGTTCTTCACGTCGGCGGCCTTGATCGCGGGGGCCCAGTCGTTGACCTGCTTGACCACGAATCCGGCGAACTCGCCGCTCGTCATCTTCACGGGCGTGATGCCCAGTTCCTCGAAGCGCTTGACCACGGCCGGCTCGGCCACGATGTCGGCCAGCGCCTTGGCGAGCTTGTCGGTCACTTCCTTCGGCAGCCCGGCCGGGCCGCTGACGCCGAAGTAGTTCTCGGCCAGCAGCTGCGGCAGGCCGAGCTCGACCACCGTGGGCACCTCGGGCGCCAGCGGCGAGCGGGTGCGCGAGGTGACGGCCAGGCCCTTGATCTGGCCGGTCTTCATCATCGGCACGTAGGCCGTGATGACGTCGATTCCGACGGGAATGGTGCCGGCGATGAGGTCGGTGGTCATCGGCGCGCCGCCGCGGTAGGGCACGTGCGTCATCTGGAAGTTCATGGCGTTCTTGGCCATCTCGCCCACGATGTGGCCGATGCTGCCGGGGCCGCCGCTGCCGAAGCTGCCGTTTGCGGAACCCGTGCCGCCGCCGTTCACGAACTTGGGCAGGTCCTTCAGCCCCGCCGGGCCGACCTTGGGGTTGGCCATGATCGCCACCGGCGCGATGCCGAGCATCGCCACGTGTGTGAACTGCTTGGCCGGGTCGTACGGCTGCTTCGGCACCGTGAAGGGGCCGATCGACAGCGGTGTGCTGTTGCTCAGCATCAGCGTGTAGCCGTCGGGCGCGGCGCGCACCACCTCGAGCCCGCCGATGGTGCCGCCGGCACCGGGCTTGTTGTCCACCACCACCGGCTGGCCCAGCGCCTTGGCCAGCGGTTCGCTGATGGTGCGGGCCACGATGTCGCTGGCGCCGCCGGCAGCGAAGGTGACGACGATGCGAACCGGCTTTTCGGGCCATGCGGCTTGTGCCGCCGCTGCCGTCAGCAGCAAGGTGAGCGTGGCAAGGCCGGCGCGGTGCAGCTTCATCGGGGGACTCCGTGGTTCAGTGCGGTGCGCGAAGCAAAGCCTGTGCCCCGGGCTCAGGAGCCCCGGTAGGTGCTGTAGGACCAGGGGCTGACCAGCAGGGGCACGTGGTAGTGGCCGGCCGCGTCGGCGATGCCGAAGTCCAGCTGCACCGTGTCGATGAAGGGCACGGCGGGCATCGCCGCGCCACGCGCACGGAAGTAGGGCGCCACCTCGAACAGCAGGCGCCAGGTGCCCGCCGCCATCTCCTGCGCGTTCAGCAGCGGGCCTTCGGCGCGGCCGTCGTGGTTCAGCGTGACGCGCTTGACGGTGCTGGCCACGCCACCCTCCACGCGCTGCAGCGTGACCGCCATGCCGGCCGCGGGGCAGCCGTTGGCGGTGTCGAGGACGTGGGTGCTGAGGTGGCCCATGGGTTTGTGCGGGTGAAGTCGGGCTTGTGGGATGGGTCAAAGTGTATACACTTGCGAATACACGTCAACGCCCGCGGCATCGGTGAACACCCTGAGGCCGCTGCACCTGATCTGCCGACATGCCCCGCCGCAGTGCACCGCTGAAGACCCTGGCGCCGCCACGCAAAGTGCGTGCCGCGGAGCCGGCTGCCGCCGCTGGCGGCACCACGCAGCGCATCGTCGACAGCATCACCGCCGCCATCGTCGAGCGCCGCCTGATGCCCGGCACCAAGCTCGCCGAGCAGCACATCGCCGACCTGTTCAAGGTCAGCCGCACGGTGGTGCGGCAAGCGCTCAACCAGCTCAGCCGCGACCGCCTCATCACGCTGGAGCCGGCGCGCGGCGCGTTTGTCGCCACGCCCAGCGTGGAAGAGGCGCGCCAGGTGTTCGAGGTGCGCAAGATGGTCGAAGGTGCGATGGTCAGGCAGCTCTGCGGCGTGGTCACCGACGCGCAGCTGGCGCAGCTGCGCCAGCACCTGCGCGACGAAGCGGCCGCCGTGGGCCGTGTGGACGTGGCCGGCCGCACCCACCTGCTGGCCGACTTCCACGTCGTGCTGGCACGGCTCCTGGGCAACGAGGTGCTGGCACAGCTGCTGGGCGACCTGCTGGCGCGCTGCTCGTTGATTGCGCTGATGTACCAGAGCGCGCACTCCGCCGAACACTCGGCCGAGGAACACGTGGCCATCGTCGATGCCATCGCCGCGCGTGACGCGCGCGCCGCGGCGCGGCTGATGGAGGCGCACCTCGGCCATGTCGAGAAGAACCTGCAACTCCAACCGCGTGTCGTCGAACTCGCCGACGCGCTGCAAATCGCATGAGCCACCCCACCTATCCCCGAGACCTCCGCGGCTACGGCCGCCAGTTGCCCCATGCCCGCTGGCCGGGCAACGCCCGCATCGCCGTGCAGTTCGTGCTGAACTACGAAGAGGGCGGCGAGAACAACCCGCTGCATGGCGACGCCACCAGCGAGACCTTCCTCTCCGAGCTCGTCACCGCGCAGGCCTACGAGAACCGGCACATGACGATGGAGAGCATGTACGAGTACGGCTCACGCGCGGGCCTGTGGCGCATCCTGCGCGAGTTCGACAGCCGCAGGCTGCCGCTCACGATCTTCGGTGTCGTCTCCGCCCTGCAGCGCTACCCGGAACTGGCGCCGCTGTTCCTGAAGCGCGGCGACGAGATCGCCAACCACGGCCTGCGCTGGATCCACCACCAGCACATGCCCGAGGCCACCGAACGCAAGCACATCGCCCTGGCCACGCAGCAGCTGAAGGAGCTGTGTGGCGATGCCTGGACCGGCGGCTGGTACACCGGCCGCGACAGCCCCAACACGCGCCGCCTCGTGGTGGACCAGGGCGGCTACGAGTACGACAGCGACTACTACGGCGACGACCTGCCGTTCTGGCTTCAGGTGCGCAAATCGGACGGCACGCTGGCGCCACACCTGGTGGTGCCGTACTCGCTGGACACCAACGACATGCGCTGCGTGCAGGCGCAGGGCTTCAACACGGGCGACCACTTCTTCACCTACCTGCGCGACAGCTTCGACGCGCTCTACGCCGAGGGTGACGAGGCGCCGAAGATGATGAGCATCGGCATGCACTGCCGGCTGCTCGGCAAGCCAGGGCGCATCGGCGCCTTGCAGCGCTTCCTGGACCATGTGCAATCGCGCGAGCGGGTGTGGATCTGCCGCCGCATCGACATCGCAAGGCACTGGCGCGCCACGCATCCCTTCGATGCGGCCACCGCCTTCGTCTGGGGTTGAGGCCATGCTCACGCTCGACAAGCTGAACGCGGCTGCACCAGCCGAGTTCGTGGCGCTGCTCGACGGCACCTACGAACATTCACCCTGGGTGGCCGAGCTGGCGTACGCCAAGCGGCCTTTCGCCACGCTGGCCGCGTTGAAGCACGCGCTGATGTGCAGCGTGCGCGATGCCGGCCGCGAGGTGCAGCTGAAGCTGATCCGTGCCCACCCCGAGCTTGCCGGCAAGGCGATGGTGAGCAAGAGCCTCACGGCCGAGAGCACCAACGAGCAGGGCAAGGCGGGGTTGACCGACTGCACGCCGGCAGAGTTCGCGCACATCCAGCAGCTCAACGCCAGCTACAACGCCAAGTTCGGCTGGCCCTTCATCCTGGCGGTGCGTGGGCCGCGGGGTACGGGCCTGAGCCGCGCCGAGATCATCGCCACCTTCGAACGGCGCCTCGCCGGCCACCCGGACTTCGAGTTCGCCGAGAGCCTGCGCAACATCCACCGCATCGCCGAGATCCGGCTCAACGACAAGTTCGGCCACCAGCCCGAGCAGGGCCAGCGTGTGTGGGACTGGGCCGAGGAACTCGCCGCGCACAGCGACCCCGGCTTCAAGGAGCAGGGCCAGCTCACGGTCACCTACTGCACCGAGGCGCACCAGACCGTGGCACGCCGCCTGCAGTGGTGGATGAAGGACTGCGGCTTCGACGAGGTGCAGATCGACGCCGTGGGCAACGTCGTGGGCATCTATCACGGTACTGATCCTGCCGCGAAGCGCCTGCTCACCGGCAGCCACTACGACACCGTGCGCAACGGCGGCAAGTACGACGGGCGGCTGGGCATCCTGGTGCCGATGGCCATCGTGCGTGAGCTGCACGCGCAAGGCCGTCGGCTGCCGTTCGGCTTCGAGGTCGTCGGCTTCGCGGAAGAGGAAGGCCAGCGCTACAAGGCCACCTTCCTCGGCAGCGGCGCGCTCACCGGCGACTTCGATCCGACCTGGCTCGACCAGCAAGACGCCGACGGCGTGCCGATGCGTGATGCGATGAAGGCCGCCGGCCTGCCGGCCACGCTGGAGGCCATCGGCGCGCTCAAGCGCGACCCGGCGCGGTACCTCGGCTTCGTCGAGGTGCACATCGAGCAGGGGCCGGTGCTGAACGAGCTCGACCTGCCGCTCGGCGTGGTGACGTCCATCAACGGCAGCCGCCGCTACCTCGGCACCATCACCGGCGTGGCCAGCCACGCCGGCACCACGCCGATGGACCGCCGGCGTGACGCGGCCTGCGCGGCGGCGGAACTCGTGCTGTTCGTCGAGAAGCGGGCCGCCGCGGTGGCCGATGTCGTCGGCACCGTCGGCATGCTGCAGGTGCCGGCGGGCTCGATCAACGTCGTGCCCGGCCGCTGCAGCTTCAGCCTGGACCTGCGCGCCACCACCAACGCGGCGCGCGATGCACTGGCCGACGACGTGCGTGCCGAACTCGCGCGCATCTGCGCGGAGCGTGGCCTGGCCTACACGCTGGAGCAGACGCTCGAAGCCTCGGCTGCGCCCAGCGCGCCGGCCTGGCAGCGGCGCTGGGAACGCGCCGTCGAGCAGCTCGGCCTGCCGGTGTTCCGCATGCCCAGCGGCGCCGGGCACGACGCGATGAAGCTGCACGAGGTGATGCCGCAGGCCATGCTGTTCCTGCGCGGCGGCAACTCCGGCATCAGCCACAACCCGCTGGAAACCATCACCGCCGACGACGCCGAGCTCTGTGTCACGGCCTTCACGAACCTCATCGACAACCTGGCCCGCGAATGAACGTCAACGCCCACCAACAGCTCGACGCCTGGATCGACGCGCACTTCGACGAAGAAACGCGGTTCCTGCAGGCCCTGGTGCAGGTGCCCACCGACACGCCGCCGGGCAACAACGCGCCGCATGCCGAGCGCACGGCGGCGCTGCTGTCGGAGATGGGCTTCAAGGCCGAGAGGCACGCGGTACCGGCCGATGCGGTGGCCGCGTACGGGTTGCAGTCCATCACCAACCTGATCGTGCGGGAACGTTTCGCGGCTGGGGGCAAGACCATCGCGCTGAACGCGCACGGCGACGTGGTGCCCCCCGGCGAAGGCTGGAAACACGGCCCCTACTCGGGCGAGATCGAGGACGGCAAGCTCTACGGCCGCGCCTCGGCCGTGAGCAAGAGCGATTTCGCCAGCTTCACGTTCGCGCTGCGTGCCCTGCAGTCGCTGGGCGCGCCGCTGAAAGGCGGCGTCGAGCTGCACTTCACCTACGACGAGGAGTTCGGCGGCGAACTCGGCCCCGGCTGGCTGCTGCAGCAGGGCCTGACCAAGCCCGACCTGCTCATCGCCGCCGGCTTCAGCTACCAGGTGGTCACGGCGCACAACGGCTGCCTGCAGCTGGAGGTGACGCTGCACGGCCTGGCCTCGCACGCGGCCTACCCCGAGACCGGCGTGGACGCGCTGCAGGCCGCCAACCGCCTGCTCACCGCGCTGTACGAACACAACCGCGTGCTGCGCGCGCGCCGCAGCAAGGTGGCCGGCATCAACCACCCCTACCTCAACGTGGGCCGCATCGAGGGGGGCAGCAACACCAACGTCGTGCCTGGCAAGGTGGTGCTGAAGCTGGACCGGCGCATGATCCCCGAGGAAGACGCGGCCGCGGTCGAGGCCGAGGTGCGTGGCCTCATCGAATCGGCCGTGGCGCTTTCACCCGGCGTGCGTGTGGACATCCGGCGCCTGCTGCTGGCCCACTCGCTCAAGCCGATGCCCGGCAACGCGCCGCTGGTGCAGGCCATCCAGAAGCATGGCCAGGCCGTGTTCGGCGAGCCCATCCCGGAAAGCGGCACGCCGCTGTACACCGACGTGCGCCTCTATGGCGCGATGGGCGTGCCGGCCGTCATCTACGGCGCCGGGCCGCGCACGGTGCTGGAGAGCAACGCCAAGCGTGCCGACGAGCATGTGGTGCTGGAAGACCTGCGCCGCGCCACCAAGGTGATCGCGCGCACCTTGTTCGACCTGTTGCAGCCCTGATCCGGGGCGGCCTGCTGCACCGTGGTGCAAGCCCGGAGGGTGCGGCGAGCATGGAACTTGCAGAATCCGGGCAGCATTTATCACCCTGAGACCCGACGGAGTTCCCGATGTCCTTGTTCAAGCTCACGCGCCGCAGCCTGATCGCCGCCGTATCTGCCGCAGCCCTGTCAACGCCGGCCCTGGCCCAGACGCCGATCAAGTTCCAGCTCGACTGGCGCTTCGAAGGCCCGGCCGCGCTGTTCCTGGCCTCGCAGGCCAAGGGCTACTACAAGGCCGCGGGGCTGGACGTGACCATCGACGCCGGCAACGGCAGCGGCGGCACCGTCACGCGCGTGGCCAGCGGCACCTACGACATGGGCTTTGCCGACCTGGCCGCGCTGATGGAGTTCCACGCCAACAACCCCGACGCGCCGAACAAGCCGGTGGCG
>VFQQ010002387.1_pt1 | contig 21345 bp, 19 predicted proteins | sample 3512341 | NCBI WGS metagenome assembly VFQQ01 (sample SAMN10412373, study PRJNA504923) | tailings metagenome | isolation source: Relicate 2 Philex TSF1 revegetated site | place: Philippines: Tuba, Benguet | collected 2017-08-29 | reverse complement strand
CATCATCATCGTGGATTCGCCCGGGGGGAAACTGCAGACGCGCGACCTCAGTTTCGCGAACGGCGCCGTGCTGGAAAAAGCCGGCGTCACCGTCGGCTTCCACACCGACGACGGCGTCACCGATTCGCGCCACTTCCTGCGTTCCGCCGGCCTAGGCGTGCGCGCCGGCATGAGCCGGGCCGGCGCGCTCAAGGCGCTGACCCTCGCCAACGCCGAGATGCTCGGCCTCGCCGACCGCATCGGCTCGCTGGAATCGGGCAAGGATGCCGACTTCATCATTCTCTCGGGCGACCCGCTGAGCGTTTACACCAAGGTCGAGCAGACCTGGGTCGAGGGCCAAAAGGTCTTCGACTTCGCCGACCCGCAGGACCGGCTCTACGCCCTCGGCGGTCCCGGTGCCGGCGATGCGCAACGGGTGCAGCTGTGCTGCTACGGCAACGCCTGGGACCTCATCATCGCCGCCAACCAGGGAGGTGCCCAATGAACCGTTCTCCTTCTCGTAATCTTTATCGTTTTCTCCTTTGCACCACCGCGTTCGTCATTGCGCCTTTCGTGCAGGCCGATGAAGCCGCCATGCCCGTCGCCATCCATGGCGAGATGGTTTATCCCGTCTCGGGGCCGCCGATTCCCGGCGGGCTCGTCCTCGTCCGCGACGGCAAGATCACCTACGTCGGTCCGGCCGAGGACATGGTTTACACCATGGATCACCGCACCGTCCGCGCCAAGGTCGTGGTGCCCGGCCTGATCGACGCCCGCGCCACGGTCGGCCTGAGCGGCCTGCTCAACCAGCCGCACGACCAGGACATGCTGGAGAAATCCGCGCCCATGCAGCCGGAGCTCCGCGCCATCGACGCCTACAATCCCCGCGACCCGCTGGTCGCCTACGTGCGCTCCTACGGCATCACCACCGTGCACACCGGCCATGCGCCCGGCATGCTTGTTTCCGGCCAGACCATGGTCGTGAAGACGCTCGGCGGCACGGCCGACGGCGACACCCTGAAGCCCGCCGCCATGACGGCCGTCTCGCTCGGCAGCGCCGGCACCACCGATCAGGCCGGCAAGTCCCCCGGCACCCGCAGCAAGGCGATGGCCATGCTGCGCACCGAGCTGCTCAAGGCCCAGGAATATGCGCGCAAGCTCGCCCTGCCCGACGAAACCAAGCGCCCCGCGCGCGACCTGCGCATGGAGACGATGCTCCGTGCGCTCGACGGCACGCAGCCGCTGTTGATCACCGCCCACCGCCAGCAGGACATCATGTCGGCCCTGCGGCTCGCCGCGGAATTCAATCTCTCCATCGTGCTCGACGGCTGCTCCGACGCGCCGCTCGTGCTCGACGAGATCAAGGCCGCCGGTTTCCCGGTGGTGCTGCATCCCACCATGGCCCGCTCGTTCGGCGATCTGGAAAACCTCAGCATGGAGACCGCGGCCAAACTTCGCACCGCCGGGGTGCCCTTCGCCATCCAGAGCGGCTACGAATCCTACGTGCCCAAGACCCGCGTCGTGCTGTTCGAGGCCGGCGTCGCCGCCGGGAAGGGCCTCGGCTTCGAATCCGCGCTGGCCGCCATCACGCTCAACGCCGCCCGGATTCTCGGCGTGGACGGCCGCGTCGGCTCGCTCGAGGTCGGCAAGGACGCCGACCTCGCGCTCTACGACGGCGACCCCTTCGAATACACCACCCGCTGCATCGCGGTCTTCATCAACGGCCGCGAATTCCCCGGCGAACGCCACGAACCCTGAGGCGCCTCATACCATTTATTTTTCCATCGGCTAAAAACTGGCCGTGAGGTAGGGCCCGACCTCCGGGCGGGCCGCTCGGAGATCGGCCCCTGCCTGCCAGCGGTTTTGATAGCTTTGACTGAAAAATGATATCAGAAACCGAGCCACTGGCGCAGGGCAGTCACGCCCTGTGCCGCGGCCCCGCCGAGGAAGATGAAATAGAAAACCCCGGCGACAAAAACCACATAACCCAGCAGGACGGCCGCACCGTCGCGCTCCAGCAGCCCGCCCGCCAGCAGAAGAATCGCCCAGGCGGGAAAAGAATTGGTGAATGGAATGGGCAGCGGCAGCAGCAGGGTGAGCGCGGCGAGCAGCATCATGAGCGCATGCAGCTGCAGCAGCAGGCCGGAGCCCGTGAGCGGTGCCAGCCTCGGCCGGAGCAGCTTTTCCAGCAGGCGGAGAGCCCCGGCCGCGACGGTGAAGACCTTGGCAAAAAATCCCGGCGGCAGTTCCTTGCGCTGCAGCTTCATCGGCAGCCAGGGCCGCTGCCCGAGCGTCAGCCGCAGCGCAATGAAGGCGATCGCCAGCCCGAAAGGCGTGGAGAGGCCGGGCAGGGGAATTGGCGTGATGAAGGGCAGGGCCAGCAGGATCAGCAGCAGGTGATAGGCCCGGCCGCGCAGGGTGTAGATCACCTCGCGCAGCGTCACCGGCCGCAGCGCAATCCGGCCGCGCAGCTCCGCCAGCTCCTCGGAAAGTTTCCGCGGCAGCGGGAGCAGCCGGTTCCTAGGTGCCGCGTTGGTTGCCATACAGGTCGAGGTGCAGCCGGTGCGCGTAGCGGTAGCCGCGCGCCTTGCACAGTTCGCCCAGCCAGCCGGCTTTGGCGCGGATGGCCTCGGGCGTCAGACCTTCGGGCATCAGCAGCACCTTGTGCCGCGGGATGTCGCGCTTCAGCGATGCCAGCATGCCTTCCAGCTCGTCCACGTCGCCCGGCTGCGTGACCACAAATTTGAACTGATACGGATAAACGTCCACCCAGGCTCGCACGACCTCCGGTTGCCACCGCAGCGCCTCGTGCTTGCGCCGCCAGGTCACGCTGAGCCGCTGGTCCGGGGCGGAGTTGAGCAGCTTCGGGGAGAGCGAGGCGAGGTCGCACGCGATGCCGTCGGGCGCGACCGTTGCGGCGGTTTCAATGGTGAGGTGATAACCCAGCCGCTTCAGCTCTGCCGCGAGTTCGCGAATGCCCTTGGCGATCATCGGTTCGCCGCCGGTCAGCACCACGTGCCGCGCCAGCGGATGCGACTGCACGGCGGACACGATTTGCTCAAGCGTCTGCGGCTTGCCCTCGGGGTTCCAGGAGGCGTAGGGCGTGTCGCACCAGTTGCAGCGGAGGTTGCACCCGCTGGTGCGCACGAAGACCGAGGGCACGCCCGTCAGCTCGCCCTCGCCCTGCAGCGAATAAAATATCTCGGCGATCAGCATGGATCAGGTGGACTGCTCCGCGGGGACAAAGTTCGCCGCCAGGCCTTCGAGGCCCAGACCGCTGATGACCATGCGCTCCTTGCCGTCGCTGAGCAGCCGGCTCGCCCAGGGCACGGCCCCGCCGTCCGCAATCTGACGTTCACTGCCGTCGGGGAGCTTCGTAAACAGGTGGAAACAGCCGCCGCTGTAGTAGCCGCGGCCGGTCGCACGATCCGGGGCGGCTTCGCAGACGAGACCGGGAAAGCGGTCGCGTCTGGCCTGCAGCCAGCCTGCGGTGGCTTCCGCCGGCCGCGGCGGTTCCCCGAAATCGGAAAATGCCAGGCGCAGGCCGGTGCCGGCCGGCAGGTGGTGCCGCAAAGCCGCCACCAAAAAATCGATCTGCAAGGTCAGCGCCGTCAGCTCGAAATCACCGCCCCTGCCGGCGCTGCAAAGCCCGAGGAGCAGGAAATGCGGCGAGAAATGCGCCGCCGCATACTTCTGCGCCCGCAGCAGCCGGTGGCTGGTCGCCAGGTGCACGGCCTCACCCCCGGCCGTGCCGGCGGCGCGGGCTTGCTTGCGCCGACTGGCGGCTTCCAGGCCGAGGACATTGGTGGCATCGGACACCACTTCCGTCTGTCGCTCGGTCGTCACCGCCCAGTTCTGCGCCACCCCGGCCACGGCCGAATTCGTGCCCAACGGACAAACCGGCGACAGCTCCAAAATCGTGAACTCCGCCGGGAGGTGCGCCAGCATGGCATCCGTCCAGGCGCGCAGGCTTTTGCTGTCCGTCGCCGCCGGTCGGACAAAGCGGTTGCTCTCATACGCCGCGAGCACCTCCGCAGGCTGGAGCCGGGCGGCCTGCCGGCGGCTGACCTCGAGCCAAAGCGACTGCAGGTCCGATGGCTTGAGTTTTTCCGCCAAGGTGGCGGCCAGGCCCGGCAGCCCTAGCTCGCGCTCGATGCGTTCGCTGATGCGGCTCATGGGGTGGGGCGGGCCGGCAGCGGCGGAGTCGCTTCGTAAACCGTGGGATCCTTGAGGCCCGCCACGGCAAACGCCTCGCGGCGCTCCACGCAGGTGCCGCATTTGCCGCAGTGGATTTCGCCGCCTTTGTAGCACGACCAGGTCTGCGCAAAATCCACGCCCAGCCGCACGCCTTCCGCGGCGATCTGCGCCTTGTTGCGCGCGATGAACGGCCGCAACAGCCGCACCCCGGCGTAGGTGCCGAGCCGCATCGCCTCGCCCATCGCCTGCATGAAGTCCTCGCGGCAGTCCGGGTAGATCGCGTGGTCGCCGCCGTGCGCGGCGATGACCAGCCCCTCCGCCCCGGCGCTTTCCGCAAAACCACAGGCAATGGAAAGCATGATGGCGTTCCGGAAGGGCACCACCGTCTGCTTCATGTTCTCGGCCGCATAGTGGCCCTCGGGAATCTCGCCCCCGCTTTTCAGCAGGTCGGAGGCGAACAGCCGGTTGACAAAATCCAGCACGACGACCTCGTGCCTCAGACCAAGACTCCCCGCATGTGCCGCGGCCATGGGAATCTCGCGGTGGTTGTGCTTGGCGCCGTAGTCGAAGCTCAGCACCGCCGTCACGTCGTGCTCCCGCCGCGCCCAGTGGAGCGCGGTCACGGAATCCATCCCGCCGGAACAGAGCACAACGACTTTCATGGCCGCAGCTTGGCCCGCATTGGCGTCCCAGGCAAAATCGTTCTCGTTCTCGCAATCATGCTCGTTCTCCTGTTTTTTCGGAAACAAGGAGAACGATTAAGCGAACGAAGAACGAGAACGATCCTCCCATGCTCATCATTCACGACCCGCAGTGTGCCGACTACGGCTCATCCATGCGCCCCGAGCAGCCCGCCCGCGTCACCCGCAGCGCCGCCCACCTGCGGGCCGCGCATCCCGCCTGGCGCTGGCAGCTCCCCGCCGTGGCCGCCGAAGCCACCCTCGCGCTCGCCCACACGTCCGCCCACCTCAGGCGCCTCGCGCAACCCCGCGATTTCGACGAGGACACCCCCTATTTCGAGGGCATCGGAACTCATGCCCGCCGGGCCGTCGGCGCCGCCTGCGAAGCCGCCGCCGCCGCGCTGGCCGGTCAAAAGGCCTTCAGTCTCATGCGCCCGCCGGGGCACCACGCCACCGCCAACCAGGCCATGGGGTTTTGCTACCTCAACCAGATCGCCATCGCCGCCCTCGAGGCCCAGCGGCGCGGCGCCGCGCGGGTGGCGGTGTGGGATTTCGACGCCCACCACGGCAACGGCACCGAGGCCATCCTGCACGGCCGGCCCGGCATCCTGTTCGCCTCGGTTCACCAATATCCCGGCTATCCGGGCACCGGCACCGCTTCGTTCGACAACTGCCGCAACTGGCCGGTCGCCCCGCATACGCCGCGCCCCCGGCACATGGAGGACTTGGCCGCCTCCTGGCAGGCGGTCTGCACTTTCCGGCCCGACCTCGTGCTGGTCTCCGCCGGTTTCGATGCCTACGCCCGCGACCCCATCACCCAGATGACCCTGGAGGCGGAGGATTTTGCCACCCTTGGCCGCTGGCTGCACGCCGCCGGCATCCCGGCGGCCGCCATTCTGGAGGGCGGTTACAGCGACGACCTCCCGCAGTTGATCGACGCCTTCCTCACGGCCTGGGCCGGGGTTGAAACTTGAACGTTGAACGCCGCGGCCGGAATGCTGAACGTCGGACCGGTCGCGCCCGGCGCGTCCACCTGATGATTTCCCGCTTCCTTCCCGTGCGTCTGCGCCGTTTGCTCGGCGTCAAAGTGAGTTCCCGCCCGCCCGCCTACCTCCTGATCGACCAACCCGGCCAGCTGACCCCTTTGCTGGAGGCGCTCGACCGCGTGGACGAGGTGGCCCTCGATACCGAGGCGGACAACATGTATCACTTCCGCACCCGGCTCTGCCTCCTGCAGTTCCTCGTGCGCGGCGAGGTGTTCCTCGTCGATGCCCAGGCCGGGCTGAAACTCGACGTCCTCTGGAGCCGGCTGGCATCCAAGCACCTTGTGATGCATGGCAGCGATTTCGACCTGCGCCTGCTCCACGACTACTGCCGTTTCCGCCCGAAGAGCATCTTCGACACGATGCTGGCCGCCCAGCTGCTCAACCGGCCGCGGGTCGGGCTGGCGTCGCTGCTGGAGGACCACTTTTCCGTCAAGCTCTCCAAGGACTCGCAGAAGGCCAACTGGTCCAAGCGGCCGCTGACCCAGAAGATGCTCGACTACGCTTCGCTCGATGTCTGGCACCTGCCGGCCCTGCGCGACATCCTCACCCGCGAGCTGGTCAAACTCAACCGCCTCGACTGGCTGCGCCAGCAATGCGAGGCGCAGATCGAGTCCGGCCTCACCGGTTTTGCGCCGCCCGATGAAAACGACTGGCGCATCGGCGGCAGCGAGCGCCTGCGCGGCCTCGGCCTCGGGGTGTTGCACGCGGTGTGGCACTGGCGCCAGGCGCAGGCCGAACGGCTCGACACGCCGCCCTTCAAGGTTTGCGGCAACAAGCTGCTGGTCGCCATCGCCGAGGCCGCGGAAGCGGGCGAGGCCGAGGCCGCGATCCTCGCCAAGGTCAACCTGGGCAAGCGCCACCCCCGCCTGATCGGCTCGCTCGCCGCCGCCGTGCGCAGCGGACTGGAGCGCGACCCGTCCACCCTGCCGCGGCGCCGCGGGCGCGACCCCAACCACGCGCCCCTCACCATGGCCGAGGTCGCCCTGCAGGACCGCATCAAGGCCGACCGCGACAAGCTCGCCGCCCAATTGTCGCTCGAACCCACGCTCATCGCCAACCGGGCGCAGCTCGCCCAGATCGCCCGCCACCCGCAGCAGCTGGATGAGATCCTCCTGCCCTGGCAGGCCGATCTGCTGCGCAATCTGCCCGCGTTCAAGCAGGGTTGAGCCTGCGCGGCTCCGCCGATGTCCGAGTCCGCCAACATCGCGCGCCACCTGCCGCTCATGGCGTCCCGCCAGCCCGACCGGCCGGCGCTGAAAATCCCGCGCGGCCGCACGGCGGCCGGTGGGATCGACTACCTCGCGCTCTCCTTCCGCGAACTCGACGCGGAGGTGAACGCCTGGTGCAGCCGGCTGGCGGCCGCCGGCCTCCGGCGCGGCGACCGCACGCTCGTGATGGTCAAGCAGGGCCTGCCGCTCATCGCCTCGGTCTTCGCCCTCTTCAAACTCGGCGCCGTGCCCATCGTCATCGATCCCGGCATGGGCCTGAAAAACTTTCTGCGCTGCGTGCGCCGCTCCCAGCCGCGCGCCCTGCTTGGCATTCCGCTGGCGCAATTCATCAGCCGCATCTTCCGGCCCGCCTTCCGCAGCGTGCAGGTCCGCGTCACCGCCAGCGCCTCACTCACCGCCCGCCAAAGCAACCCAATAGGTTGCTCTCTTTCAGATTCAGGCGCCGGAGAAAAATCAGCAAGCAACCTATTGGGTTGCTTTCCCGTGGCGGAGGCTGGGGCGGACGAACTGGCGGCCATTCTGTTTACCAGCGGTTCCACCGGTGCGCCGAAGGGCGTGTGCTACGAGCACGGCATGTTCGAGGCGCAGGTGCGGCTCATCCGCGAACACTACGGCATCCAGCCCGGCGAGGTGGACCTGCCCATGCTGCCCATCTTCGCGCTGTTCAACCCGGCGCTCGGCATGACGACCATCGTGCCGGAGATCGACCCGCGCCGGCCGGCGGCCGTGGACCCGGCGAAAATCGTCCAGGCCATCCGGCAGGAGAATGTCACCAACTCCTTCGGCTCGCCCACGCTCTGGCGAAAAATTCAACGGCACTGCCTCGAGACCGGCGCCACGCTGCCCACGCTTCGCCGCGTCCTCTGCGCCGGCGCGCCGGTGCCGGCCGCCCTGTGGGAAAATCCCGCCCGCTGGCTGCCACACGGCACCTTGCACAGTCCCTACGGGGCCACCGAAGCACTGCCGGTCAGCTCGGTGCGGGCGGATGAGATCGATCCCGCCTCGGTCCGCGGCGCCTGTGTCGGCCGGCCGCTGCCCGGCATGGCGGTCCGGGTGATCCGGCTCGATGCTCCCAAGGGCGAACTTATCGAAGCTGCGCCGGGCGAGGTCGGCGAGATCATCGTCAGCGGTCCGGTCGTGACCAAAACCTATGACGCCATGCCCGAGGCCACGACGGTGGCCAAGATCACCGACGGCGACCGGCTGTGGCACCGGATGGGGGATTGCGGCTGGTTGGACGAAACCGGCCGGCTCTGGTTCTGCGGCCGCAAGGTCGAAAGCGTGGTGACGGCGGCAGGCCGGCTTTTCACCGAACCCTGCGAGCAGGTCTTTCGCGGCCATCCCCGGGCGCAGCGCTGCGCGCTGATCGGCTTGGGCACGGGGGAGGTGCGCCAGCCGGCGCTGGTTGTGGAAACCGCGGTGAAGGATTCCCGGGAAGCGCGGGCCCTGGCCCGCGAGTTGCGCCAGCTCGCGTTGGCCCGTCCGCATACGGCAGCCATCAAGGTTTTCTACTTCCGCGCGCAACTGCCCGTGGACGTGCGGCACAACGCCAAGATTCACCGCCTCGCCCTCGCCGCCTGGGCGGCCACGGCCAAGGGCTACGAAAGCGACCCCAAGCGATGAGCACGCTCGTCACCGGTGGCACGGGGTTTTTGGGCCGGCGACTCGTCGAACGCCTGCTGGGGCAGGGCCGCGAAATCACGGTGCTGGCGCGCCGCCCCGCGCCCGACCTGGAAAAACGCGGCGTGCGCTTCGTCCGCGCTTCACTGGACGATGCCGCCGCGGTCGAGGCCGCCTGCGCCGGCATGACCACGGTTTTCCACACCGCCGCGCGGGTCGGCGTCTGGGGCCGCCACGATGATTTTTTCCGCACGAACGTCCTCGGCACGCGAGCCATCCTCGCCGGCTGCCGCCGGCATGGCGTGGCCCGGCTCGTCTACACCAGCACGCCGAGCGTTGTTTACAACGGCCGCGATCTCGCCGGGGCCGACGAGTCGCTGTCGCTCACGACGAACTGTCCCAGCCCCTATCCGCTCACCAAGGCCCTCGCCGAGCGCGAGGTGCTTGCGGCCAATTCGCCGGAGCTGCGCACCGTCGCCCTCCGCCCGCATCTCATCTGGGGCGTCGGCGATCCCCACCTCGTCCCGCGCGTGCTCGCCCGGGCCCGGGCCGGCCGCCTGCGCATCGTCGGCTCCGGCCGTAACCGCGTGGACATGGTTCATGTCGAAAACGCCGTGGACGCCCACCTGCTGGCGGAAGCAGCGGTCAGCGGTCAGCGATCAGCGGTCAGCTCAGCGGCCGGGCGCGCCTACTTTGTCACCAACGACGAGCCGGTCGGGCTCTGGGATTGGATCAACGGCCTGCTCACCGCGTTGGGCGAACCGCCCGTCACCAAGGCCGTTTCGCTCCGGACCGCCTCGGCCATCGGGGCCGTGTGCGAAACGCTCTGGCGCGTCCTGCCGCTCAAAGGCGAACCGCCCATGACGCGTTTCATCGCCGCCGAGCTCGCCAAGGACCACTGGTTCGACCTCACCGCCGCCAAACGCGACCTGGGCTACGCGCCGCGTGTGACCATGGCGGAGGGAACGGCGGAGCTGGTGGAACACTATCGGGCCATCGGGTGTGGTTGAGGCCCGGGCTTTACGCGCTCCGCTGCCGCACGGCCTCGAAGAGCGTGATGATCGTCGCCATCGCGACGTTGAGGGAGTCGGCCTGGCCGGCCATGGGAATGCGGACGAGAACGTCGCTGTTTTTCATCCAAAATTCGCTCAGGCCGTATTGCTCGATGCCCATGATCACCGCGAGAGGGCCGCGCAGGTCGGTCTGCGTGTAGAGGTTGGTGGTGTGCGGCGTGGTGGCGGCGGTGCGGATGCCCTTTTCTTTCAACCACGCGTGCACCCTGGGGCTGTCGCTCACGACCACGGGCACGGAAAACAGCACGCCGGTCGAGGCGCGGACGACGTTGGGGTTGAAGATGTCCGTCACCGGATCGCACACGATCACGGCATGGCAGCCGGCGGCGTCGGCGCTGCGCAGGATGGTGCCGAGATTGCCGGGCTTCTCGATCGACTCGACGACCAGGAGGAAAGGCTCCGCGGGAAGCACCAGGTCCTCCAACCGGCGGCACCACTGCGGGGCGACGGCGAGGAGCCCGTCGGGCCGCTCGCGGTAGGCGACCTTGGCGAAGGCCTCTTTGGAGAGTTCGAACAACTGCGCCCCGGCGGCCTGCGCCTGCGCGATGAGCGCGGGTTCATTTTCGCCGAGAAACCAATCCGGGCAGAAATAGAACTCCCCGGGGCGGACGCCTTTTTCCAGGGCGCGGCGGATTTCCCGGTAGCCCTCGATCAGAAAGACCCCGGCCTCGTCGCGCGGCCGCCGGTCGCGCAGCTTCACGAGCTGCTTGATGCGCGGATTCTGGAGACTGGTGATTTTTTCAGGCGTCACGGAATGGATTGGGCCACGGAGACACAGAGAGCACGGAGAGTTCTGACTAGGCAAATCCCTAAAACCCCTGTGTTCTCGGTGTCTCCGTGGCCAAAAAGAAATTCAACGACCGCCCTTTTCCGTATCACGCCGAGATCGAGCTGGAGATCGCCACGCTCACCAACCTCGGCGTCGGGCTCGGGCGGGTGCGGCTGCCCGAGGGGCAGAAAATCGAGGACCGCGGACTGTCCCAAGCTTCAAAACCAATCGAAAATCGGGAATCGGGAATCGAAAATTCCTCCGGCTGGGTCGTGATGGTGCCGTTCACCCTGCCGGGCGAGCGGGTGCGGGCCCGGGTGTTTCGCAACCACAAGAATTACTCCGAGGCCGACCTCATCGAGGTCCTGACCCCCTCGCCGCACCGCATCACGCCGCGCTGCGAACTCTTCGGGCGGTGCGGCGGCTGCCAATACCAGCACCTCGCCTACGGGGAGCAGCTGGCGTGGAAACGGCGGCAGGTCGAGGAGCTCCTCCGGCACATGGCGGGCATCAGTTTCCCGGTGGCGCCCACGGTGCCGTCGCCGCGGGAATTCGGCTACCGCTCGAAAATCACGCCGCATTTCAATCCGCCGCGACCGGATGGCTCCATGCCCATTGGTTTTCTCCGGCAGGGCACCCGGTTCGACATCATCGATGTGCCGCATTGCCCCATCGCAACCGACGCCATCAACGACCGGCTTGTCACCGCCCGGTCGCGGGTGCTCGGCCAACGTGAAACCTATACGCGCGGAGCCACCTTGCTGCTGCGTGAGGCCAGCGGCGCGGTGACGACGGATTTTGATGCGGTTGTCACCGAAACCGTGGGCGAATTGAAACTGCGCTTCCTCGCGCGGGATTTCTTTCAAAACAACCCGTTCATCCTGCCGGTTTTCACCGGCTATGTGCGCGCCCAGGCGGCCACCGGCGGTGCACGGTTTCTGGTGGACGCCTACTGCGGCAGCGGGCTGTTCGCTTTGAGCTGCGCGTCGGCCTTCGAGCGCGTGACCGGCATCGAACTCAGCGAATCGTCCATCCGTTTTGCCCGCGAAAACGCCGCCGCCAACGGCATCGCCCATGCGACCTTTTCCGCCGGCGACGCCGCGACGATTTTCGCGGGCCTCGACCCCGCCTTTGTCGCGAGCGACACCGCCGTGATCATCGACCCGCCGCGCAAGGGCTGCGACGCCTCCTTCCTCGGCCAGCTCTTTGCCTACGGGCCGCGCACCGTGGTCTATGTGTCGTGCGATCCCGCCACCCAGATGCGCGACCTGAAGGAGTTCCTCGCCGCCGGCTACGCGGTCACAGCCGTGCAGCCCTTCGATCTTTTTCCACAGACCCGCCACCTCGAGTGCGTGGTCACGCTGGTGCGGCCATAGAAAGGCCCCGGCGGGTCGGCCGGGGCCCGGAGGGAAGACAGACCGGGCGCCGTTTCAGCCCCCGAAGTTCGGCTCGGCCAGCACCGGCGTGCCGCCGATGTGGCGGCTCAGCCAGCTCTGCACCTCCCAGTTCCAGTAGATCGAGTTCTGCGGCGTGAGGATCCAGTGGTTCTCGTCGGGGAAGATCACGAGCCGGGCGGACAGGCCCATCGCCTGGTAGATGCCGTAGAGCGCGGTGCCGTTCACGTAGGGCACGCGGTAGTCCTTCTCACCATGGATGATGAGCATGGGGGTCTTGAAGTTCTTGGCGTAGGTCGTGGGGTTGTTGCGCTGCATGCCCTCGGGATTCTCCCACGGGTTGCCACCGAGCACATGGCTGAAGCCGTAGGTGGTCGTGTCCGCGCCGTATTGGGTGATGAAGTCATTCACCCCGGCGTGGTTGATGATGCACGCGAAGCGGTCGGTGTGGCCTGCCACCCACGCCGCCATGTAGCCGCCGTAGCTGGCGCCGGCCGCGGCGAGTTTGGTCGGATCAATGTTGGGGAAACGCGCGAGCAGATGGTCGGTGCTGCGCAGGATGTCCTCCAGCGGTTTCACGCCCCACTCGCCGATGATGCTCTGGCTGTAAGCCTGGCCGAAGCCGGTCGAGCCGTGGCGGTTGACCCAGGTCACGACATAGCCCGGCGCGGCAAACACATGGCCGTTCCAGCGGTAGCTCCAGGCATCGGCCACCATCGTGTGCGGTCCGCCGTGCATGAGTTGCACGAGCGGGTAGGTTTTCTGCGGGTCGAAGCCCGGCGGCAGGTAGAGCCAGCCCTGCACGCGGTCGCCGGCCGCGCCCTCGAACCAGTATTCCTCGACCCGGCCGAAATCGAGCTGCGCGAGCAGGTCGGCATTGAAATGCGTGATCTGGCGCGCCTCGCCCGTGGCGGCATCGAACACAAAGAGCTCGTCGGGCCGGCGGTTGTTGTTGTTGAGGAAGGCCACCGTCGAACCGGCGACGCGCAGGCTGCCGGTGGAGCCGGCGCGATGCACGGCGGTGAACTCGCGGCCGTCGGCCGGCAGGAGGAAGAGCGCGACCACGCCCTTGTCCTCGGCGGTCACCCACAGGGAGGCTCCGTCCGGGGCGAAGGCGACATCGCCGATGCTGTAGTCGAGGTGGTCCGTGACCGGCGTGTTCTTCCCGGTCGCGAGGTCATGGCGCCAGAGTTTGCTGAACTCGCCGTTGTAGTAGGAATTCTTGAGCCGTTTGAAGACGAGGGACTTTCCATCGGGGGCGAAGACCGGCGAGCCGTCGGCGCCGGAGTTCTCCGGCGTGAGGTTGCGCAGGGTGCCCGAGCCGTCGGTCGGCACGAGGTAAACGTCGTTGTTGAGATGGCCACGGTAGGGCGGGGGCGTGGAGTTGATCGTCACGGCCACGAAGTCGCCGGCCGGGGAGACCTCAAAGCTCTGCTCATTGCCGAAGGTGAACAGCCGGTCGAACCCCGGAGTGAGGTCGCGAAACTCCCCCGTCACCGTGTCCACCCGGACGAGCCGGTGGGCGAGATGGTCGGTCAGCCACTGGTCCCAGAAACGGAAAGGCCGCTGCTCGGTGGCCTTCGCGGTCATCTTGGAATCCTTGCGGCGCTTGATCTCCTTGCGCATGGCGGCGAGGTCGCCGGGGGCCAGCGTGCCGGCCAGTTCGGGAATCACGCGGGTTAGGACCACGATGCCCCGGCTGTCGGGCAACCACCGGGGTGAACCCACGGCGTAGGGCAGCTCGAGGATTTTTTCCGGCTCGCCGCCGTCGAGGCGCAGCACGTAAAGCGCGTTGGTCTCGTCCTCGGCCCGCTTTGAGGTGAAGGCAATGCGGGTGCCGTCGGGACTCCACGCCGGCGCCCCGTCGGACACCGGTGCCGTCGTCAACCGGCGCACGGCGCCGGTGGCGAGATCGGCGAGCCACAGGTTCGTGGTGCTCTTGTTTTTTTCCACCGACCACTCCTGCACGGTAAAGACCGCTCGGCCGCCATCCGGCGCGAGGGCGGGGGAACCGAGGCGCTTCATCGCCCAGAGATCCTGCGGGGCGACGGAACGGAGGTCGGCGGCATTGGCCGCAAGGCCGCCGGCGAACAGAACCAGAAGCAAACAACGGGGTAATTTCATGGTGCGAACAAAGCCGGGCGGCCCGCCGGAGTCAAAGCCGGCCCGCCGGCCCTTTTATCCTGTTGCCATGATGGTGCGGCGGGAGGAATTTCGGCCCGGCTTCAACACCTCCATGAATTCCCCGGCTTCACCCCACATCTGGAAATTTTTCCGCACCGGCGGCATCGACCAGGTCTCGCTCGAAACCGCCGCCGATCTCCTCAATCTGCACCAACTTGACCAGAAGCTGTGGGTCGCCCTCAGCTGCCCGGTCAAGGGCACCGAAATTGACGAAAAAACCCTCGCGCTGATCGACACCGACGGCGACGGCCGCATCCGGGCGCCCGAGCTGCTGGCGGCCGTGAAATGGGCGGCGACCCTGCTCAAGGATCCGGCCGACCTGCTCAAGGGCAGCGACCAGCTCCCGCTGGCGGCGATCAACGAAACCGCCCCCGGCGGCAAAGTGCTCATTTCCTCCGCGCGGCAGATCCTGCGCAGCCTCGGCAAAGGCAAGGACGGCGCCCTCACCACCGCCGATGCCGCCAACACCGCGGCGATTTTCGCGGCCAGCGTGCTCAACGGTTCCGGCGTCATTCCGCCCGAGGCGACGGAGGATCCGGCCGCGCAAACGCTGATCAAGGAAATCATCGCCTGTCTCGGCGGGACCACCAGCCGCTCGGGCGCCACCGGGATCACCGCCGCCCAGATCGACACCTTCTTCGCCGACCTCGCAGCCTACACCGCCTGGGTCGAACAAAGCGGCACCAAGGACATCGCCGTGCTCGGCGACGCCACGGCCGCGGCGTGCAGCGCCATCCGGGCCGTCCGCCCCAAGGTGGAGGACTACTTCGCCCGCTGCCGGCTCGCCGCCTTCGACGCGCGGGCCATCGCCGCGCTCAACCGCAGCGAAACCGAATACCTCGATATCGCCGCGAAGGACCTGAAGCTCTCCGCCGAGGAGGTCGCCGCCTTTCCGCTGGCCCGCATCGAGTCGAGCCAGCTGCTCCCGCTGCTGGAGGGCATCAACCCCGCCTGGGCCGCGGCACTGGCCACGCTCCACCGCACCGCCGTCACCCCGATCTTCGGCGCCGGCAAGGTGGCCCTGAGCGCCGCCGACTGGGCGGAGCTCACCGCCAAGTTCGCCGCCTACGAAACCTGGCTCGGCGGGAAGGCCGGCTCCGCCGTGGAAAAACTCGGCCTGCCGCGCGCCAAGGAAATCCTCGCCGGCAACGGCCGGGCCGCGCTGGCCGAGCTCGTGGCGAAGGACAAGGCGCTCGAACCCGAGTTCAAGGCCATCAGCGACGTCGAGCGCCTCGCGCGCTACCACCGCGACCTGCGCTCGCTGCTGCACAACTACGTCAACTTCGCCGATTTCTTCTCGCGCGACCGCCTGGCCGTTTTCCAGGCCGGCACGCTCTACCTCGACAGCCGCGCCACCGAACTTTGCGTGCGCGTGGACAACCCCGCCGCCCACGCCGGGCTGGCCGCGATGAGCAAGGCCTACATCGCCTACGTGGAGTGCAAGCGCCCCGGCGGCGAGGTCATGCAGGTCGCCGCCTGTTTCACGCAGGGCGACAGCGACTACCTCTTCGTCGGCCGCCACGGCATCTTCTACGACCGCAAGGGCCGCGACTGGGACGCCACCATCACCAGGCTCATCGACAACCCCATCAGCGTGCGGCAGGCCTTCTGGTCGCCCTACAAGAAATTCGTGCGCTTCATCGAGGAGCAGGTGGCCAAGCGCGCCGCCGCGGCGGACAGCGCCGCCACCAGCCGCCTCGAATCGGCCGCCGCCAGCACCGTGGACACCGCCGCCGCCGGCAAGCCCGCCGCGCCCCCGGCCAAACCCAAGTTCGAGGTCGGCACCGTCGCCGCCCTCGGCGTCGGCATCGGCGCCATCGGCACGCTGCTCGGCGGCTTTGTGGCCGGTTTCATGGGCCTCGGCATCTTCATGCCGCTGGGCATCCTCGGCATCATGCTCGCCATTTCCGGCCCGTCGATGCTCATCGCCTGGCTGAAGCTGCGGCAGCGCAACCTCGGCCCGATCCTCGACGCCAACGGCTGGGCCATCAACGGCCGCGTGAAGATCAACATGCCGCTCGGCGCCGTGCTGACCGAGCAGGCCCGGCTGCCCAAAAATTCGCAGCGCACGCTGGACGATCCGTATGCCGGCAAAGCCAGCCCGTGGCGGTTCTGGATCCTGCTCGGCCTGCTGCTGGTGCTCGCCGCCGGCTACCTCCGGTTCGATCACAACCGCCGGGGCCACTACTTCTGGCAGGAACCGCCGCCCGCGGCGGCGCCCGCCCCCGCAACCGGTGGTTGAGCAAAAGTCTTCCTCGCCGACACCCCGGCGGACTTTCTAGCCTGCCGGGCTCATGTCTCCCGTTCTGCGTCTCAGTCTGCTCGGCCTGCTCGCGGTCGCCCTCCTGATCGCGGGCATCCGGCTCGCCCTGCCCCAAGCCCGGTTGCCGGCCCAGGCCTTCGCCATGCTGGACGACGCCTCCCTGGTCGTGGTCGCCGAACCGGGGGAGGGATTCTACGGACTTGAGACCAGCGCCAAAAGCCGCTGGTCGTGGTCGGGCGGCGAGGCCGTGATGGTGCTGCGCCGCGCCGGCCGGGATGCCGCACCCCGCACCCTGCGGTTGCAAATGCTGATCCACAGCATTGCGCCGCGGGTCGTCACCATCCGCCACGGAAACTTCATCCTCTGGCGCGGGCCGGTGGAGGCGCGACGGACGCCGGTGGAAATCCCGCTCTTCACGTTCACCGGACCGAAGGTCGAGCTGGTTTTCAGCAGCGACCGGCCCGGCGAGCTGCGCGCCGACGGCGGCGACCCCCGGCCGCTGGCCTTCGCGCTCTACGATCTGGAAATTACCCGGGTGGACTGAGGTCCGGCGGGGTTTTCACCGCGCCTCGGTCCACTCCGGCGAAGCGTATTGCTCGGTCAGCCCCTCCAGCTCGTGCTCGGCCCATTCGGGCCAGGGTTCCGGCGCGGCCCCGGCCTTCAGCGCCGCGGCCAGCGTCTCCGCCAAATCCTCCTGAAACCGCGCCCAGTCGACGGCGGCCCGCACCGCCGGACGCCACAGCGAACCCTGGAAGAGAAGGCCGCGCTTGTTGCGCTTCTGCGCGGCGCCCGCGATTTTGGCCCCGGTCTCCCGGTGAATCACATCGTGCGGCTCGGCCCGCTGGAAACACACCCCGGACGCCGCCGCCTCCTCCGTCTCCGCGGGCTGCAGCGCCGCCGCCACGCCCTGCCGGCGCAGGGCCTCGGCGAGCGCCTCGTGCACCAGCCGGTAGCTTTCGGCCGCCCGCAGCTCCTCGGCGGGATGTCCGCGCGGGATCACCAGCGAATAGGTCCAGTCCTCGCGATGGTCCACCAGCCCGCCGCCGGTGGGCCGGCGGCAGAGTTCGACCGGTTCGCCCGGCGGCAGCCGGTCGCGGACGAAGGCGATCTTCTGGCTGTAGCCGAAGGTGAACGCCGGGCGGTGCCAGCCGTAGTGGCGGAAACGCACCGCCGGGTGCGGGTAGCGCTGTAGCAGGAGAAAATCGGCGGCCATGTTGGCCGCGGCGGAGTCGGTGCGGTCCGGCAACAGGTGGAGTTTCATGCGCAGGCAACTTTTCCCGCCGCCGGGGCTCAGGCGTCGAGCAGCTTGCGCGCGGTGCGGAGGAGCTCGCTCAGCGCAAAGGGTTTGGGCAGCGAGGCCTGATGCTCGGGCGCAAGCCAGGCCAGGGTCTGCGGGTCGTTCTGGTTGCAAAGGTTGAGCAGGCGCAGGGCGGGCTGGTGCATGTAGATCGCGCGGGCCAGTTTTTCCCCGTCGCCGGCGAGGTTGACGATGAGCAGTTCGACCTGGCGGATCTGGCCGCGCAGCCCGGCGGCGGCCTCCGCGGTCTGCCGGGCTTCGATCACGCGGTAGCCCTCGGCGGCCAGCATGCCGGCGATCATCTTGCCCAGCACCGCGTCCTCCTCGACGAGGAGAATGGTTTCGTGCCGGCGCCGGACCGGTGGCGGCACGGGAACAAACGGCGAGGCGGAGTTGCGGCGGTCCACGGGCTCGCGCACGGCGGGCAGCAGGATTTCAAACGTGGTGCCCGCGCCGGGCTCGCTGCGCACGGTGATGAATCCGCCGCTCTGCTGCACCACGCCGTGGACCATGGCGAGCCCCAGACCGGTGCCCTGACCTTCGGGCTTGGTGGTGAAAAACGGCTCGAACAGGTGTTTCCGCACCTCTTCGTCCATGCCGGTGCCGTTGTCGCTGACCGTGACCACGACATAGCGTCCGGGCGGGGTGTCGGTGAGCCGGCGGTTCTGCGCCAGCCTGATCTCCCGGTTCGCGGTGCCGATGACCACGCGGCCGCTCGCACGCAGCGCGTCCCGGGCGTTGATGGTGAGGTTGACCAGCACCTGCTGAAACTGGGCCGGGTCCGTGCGCACGTTGCCGAGGCCCGGCGCGAGCTCCAGCACCAGCTGGCCGGTGCCGCCCAACAGGCGGCCGAGAATGCCGGCGTTGTCACGGATCACCTGGTTGAGGTCCGTCACGCGGGCGTCCATCGGCTGGCGCCGGCCGAAGGCGAGGAGCTGGCGGGTGAGGGCGGCGGCCTTGCGGCCGGCCTTGTGGATCTCGTTCACCTCGTGCAGGGCGCGCGGCATCTCCGCGACCTGTGCCGCCAGCATCTCGCAGTAGCCGTTGATGACCGAGATGAGGTTGTTGAAATCATGCGCCACGCCGCCGGCGAGCCGGCCCACGGCGTCGAGCCGCTGCGCGTGCATCAGCGCCTCCTGCAGGTTGCGCTTTTCGGTCATGTCGCGGTAGCTCGCGACGACGTGCCGCCGCCCGCCCGCCGCGGGCATGCGGCTGAAGCTCCAGGCGGCGTAAAGGGTCGTGCCGTCCTTGCGCACCAGGTAGCCCTCGCCGGTGAGGATGCCGGCCGGGCGTTTCGCGCGCAGCCAGCGGTCCAACCGCACCCGGTCGGGTTTTTCCCCGTGCAGTTGCTCGAGGGTCCGGCCCGCCAGCTCCGCCGGGGTGCAGCCGGTCATCGCGCAAAACCGCGGGTTGGCGCAGATGAGGCTCAGCCCGCCCCGCGGCCGCTGTTCCGCGATGAAGACGCCCTCGCCCAGGGCCTGCAGGGCGGCCGCCTGCAGGCTGGCGCCGGGCAGCGCCCGCGCCGGGCGGCGGGATCGGGCCGGGCGTTTCACGGGGCCAGTCGTTCCACGCTCCAGCCGCCGTCCGCCCCGCGGCGGTAGCGCAACCGGTCGTGCAGCCGGCTCCGCCGGCCCTGCCAGAATTCCACGGTCTCGGGGTTGAGCCGGTAGCCGCCCCAGTGCGGGGGCAGCGGCACCACCTGCCCCGCATATTTTTTCTCCACCGCCTTCAGCCCGTCCTCGAGCGCGGCGCGACCGGAGACGATCGAGCTTTGTTGCGACACCCACGCGCTGAGCTGGCTCGCATGCGGCCGGCTGTGAAAATAGGCCTCCGACTCCTCGCGCGTGACCTTGGTGAGCGGCCCCTCGACGATCACCTGCCGTTCGATCGCCACCCATGGGAAAACCAGCGCCGCGCGCGGGTTGGCCTCCAGCTCGCGGCCCTTGCGGCTTTCGTAGTTGGTATAAAAAACGAAGCCGCGGCCGTCGATGCCCTTGAGCAGCACCGTGCGCGCCGAAGGCCGGCCGTCGCGCGTGGCCGTGGCGAGCGTCATCGCGTTGGGCTCGGGAATCTTGGCCGCCTGCGCCTCCTGAAACCACTTGTCGAACTGCCGGAAAGGATCCTTCGCGAGATCCTTCTCCTTCAATCCGGCGAGACTGTAGTCTTTTCTGAGTTCGGCCAGGGACATGATGGCCGACGCTGACCCGGGCGGGCGGCACTGTCAAAAATCATCTGGTCAAGGCGCGGATGATCTCCGCCGCGGCCGGAAAGGCCGCGGTCAAAGCCTCCCTGCGGCCGGCTTCCCAGTCGCGCTCATCCCAGGCCGGGGCAAGGGTGCAGCCCAGCAGCGCCCAACCCCGCCGCCCGCCTGCATCCAGCCGCGCCCCCTGCCAGACACCGCCGGGGACAATCAACTGCGGCACCTCTTCGTCGCCCACCGCCGGCCCAAGCCGGGTCCGGCGGATGCCGCCGTCCTTGGGGTCGATCTGCACGTGCTCCACGGCGTCGCCGGCGTGGAAATGCCAGACTTCGTCCGTCCGCAGCCGGTGCAGGGCGGAGAAATCCGCCGGCGTCATCAGGTAGAGAATGGCCGAGCCCAGCGGTCGGCCCGCGGCGTCGCGCGCCGGACTCAGCCAGGTTTGCCGGAAAAAACCGCCCTCGCCGGGCAGCCGTTGCAGCCCGAGGCGGGCAATCAGGCGCGAGGCTTCCTCGTTCATGCCCGCATTGGAGCCCCGCGGTGGCCGCAAGGCCACCCGGTTTTTATCCGCGCTTCCGTTCCACGGGAAGATGCTCGATGCTGTCCCGATGGACTGGCCGCTCTGGGTTTACCCGTTGCTGTTTCTGACCGGCTTGATCGCCGGCTTGGTGGATGCCGTTGCCGGTGGCGGCGGCCTCATCACCGTGCCCGTCCTGCTCAACCTCGGCCTGCCGGCGCCGCTCGCCCTCGGCACCAACAAACTGCAGGCCTCCTTCGGCAGCGTGATGGCAGCCGCCACGTTTGTGCGCCGCGGCGTCGTCAACCTGCGCGAGTGCCGGACCGGCATCCTGAGCACGCTGGTGGGCGCGGTCGCCGGCGCCGCCGTCGTGCAGTGGCTTGATGCGGACCTGCTCGGCCGGCTCATTCCCTGGCTGCTGGGCGCCATCCTGCTCTACATGATCTTCCGGCCGCAGGTCGGCGCGCAGGATCATCCGCCGCGGCTGCGCTGGGGTTGGTTCTTCACGGCCTTCGGGCTGGGGCTGGGGTTTTACGACGGCTTCTTCGGTCCCGGGGTCGGCTCGTTCTGGACCATCGCGTTTGTGCTCGTGCAGGGCTGCAACTTCACGCGCGCCACCGGGCTCACAAAGATGATGAACGCCACCAGCAACGTCGCCTCGCTCGTGCTGTTCGGCCTGTTCGGCAGCCTGCATCTTGGCGCGGGGTTCACCATGGGGGCGGGGCAGGTCATCGGCGCGCGGCTCGGCGCCGGCCTGGTGGTGAAAAAAGGCGCTCGCTTCGTCCGCCCCATCTTCCTGACCATGGTCGCACTCACGCTGCTGCGTCTGCTTTACGTGACTTTCGTGGCACCGGCCTGAAACCCATCTTCCGCCTCCCGTGACTCCCTCCGCCTACATTG
>VFQQ010002386.1_pt1 | contig 21350 bp, 37 predicted proteins | sample 3512341 | NCBI WGS metagenome assembly VFQQ01 (sample SAMN10412373, study PRJNA504923) | tailings metagenome | isolation source: Relicate 2 Philex TSF1 revegetated site | place: Philippines: Tuba, Benguet | collected 2017-08-29 | reverse complement strand
ACCTGTCTGCATGGTTCCCTGCTAGTGCCTGGTCAGGAGGCCACTGAAAGCATGTTGCAAAGCAACAAGTGCCATGCAACCTGCTGCCGCTGTTCTCGGCTGCCTCGCAGTCGCCTGGACCGGCAACAAGTGCTGCTCGGGAGACACTCCGGCTGCTCTAAGTGAGGGGGGCGCGCATGCATTCGCAGCTGCCCGCCGTCCCTGATTGATACACCGCGATACCACGCAGACTCTAACGGAGATTTTGATTTTTTTGCCCTCTTCCTTGCAGCTACTCCGTGCCCAGACGGCTCAAGGATCTGCTGCGCAAGTAGCACAGATGTCTGCTACGCGGACAAGGGCAATAACGTCTGCTGCCCAAAAGGCACGTCGCACGCAAGCTGGTCTGAGTTGGGGGTGTCATGGCTGCAACCTGCCCTGGACACAACTTCGAATATGTTTGAGCTCTGGCACCCCCGGGCGACTGGCACATCAGCATCCTGAACTGAGCTGCAGGCTGCCTGCTGCTGATCCTGCCTCCTGCCTCACCCCACTCTGCTTGCAGACCGATGGAGTGATGAGACTGGGTGCTGCCCTGAAGGTGGGTTGTGGCTGGTGGCAGCTTTTGCCGCTTGCCACTGGGATGCCAGCAGGGTATAGATTAGGCTGCTTGGCGTGACTGGCCCCTCGCTATCGATGAGGTAGCTGCACTTGGCCGCAGCGCAGCGACAGGCCCCATAGGGCTGCATGATTGGCAACAGATGTCAGCACCATTTCCACCACTTTCCGCTGCAGAGCGATGGACCGGCTTCGAATGCTGCCCACCAACGCAAAGTGAGCTATTGCCGCACTTGGTTAATTCTGGGCGTGCCCCCAGTGCAACTCTGCCTGACCAGCGGTGAGAAATCAAGCTGCGCCTGATTTCCCACAGTCGTGCCTTATGACATGTTATGTCGCTCCTGTGTTTGCAGAGAACTGCGACGGAATTTGCGTCGGCCCAGGTATGTGCATGCAGGGCGGCTGAAAGGACTGCTGCAGGCTGGCCCGTTGCGGTGGCTGCCAAACACTCCAACTCTGCACCCCTTCCGGATTCAAATGCCTTGCCTGCCATTTCCCTGCCTCAGGAACCGGAATCGCATGCTGCACTCACACCGACTGCCAGTGCGAAGTGCCGACCGGCGCTTCGATTGCAGCGGAGTGCCCCGACCCGCCATGCTGCCAGCAGTACCTGTGCTGCGACGGGCAGTGCATCCAGCCCGACGACCAAAACTGCGGCAACTGCGCTGCAGAGGTAACTGACTGGTGCTGGTGTTGGTACTGTGCCTGGCTTGGTAGAGCTGTGCCGGCTGTCATGCCCACAATATATGTGACATTGCGACAAAGTGTCACTGGCCCCATATGTCCCAGCAGCGTGGTGGCGGCAAGTGTGGCCCTTGCCAACGACCCAGCTGGCTGACGGCTGCTTTGCATTGCGTGTCCCTACTGGTGCAGGGGGGGACGTGCCCAGAGAACCAGATTTGCGCGCTCAACAATTGCGTTCCGGCACCGACACGCTGAGCGAACGCGCCCATGACCCTCCATGGGTGCTAACCCGGGCGGCAGGGCCAGAACAGGGGCATGTGGTCCTGTACGCTCACCATCTTTCCTCCTCATCTGCTGGCTTAGCTAGACGCAGCAGCTGCCTGGCAACAAGCAAGTTGTTTATGCCAACGCAGTTTGTGCGCCCCCGTTTGTCTGCTGCACGCCTGGTTTGCAGCGTGCTGACTCACCCTCCTTTTCATTCAAGCAGCCCCTTTACACGCCATCACCATCACCATGCTTGCCTCACACCAGGTGCCTCCTGTTCATAACTGTACCCACCATCACAGCCGCTTGCCCCATCAAATGGCTGAGGCTGATGTTGTCCCACCGGCCATCAGTCGCACTTCAATCACACACCTCTCTGTATGCTTTAGCTTCCATCTGCGGTGCATGAGCTGGCATCCCGTCCTCGGCAGGCTTTATCCTGCTCCGGAGCGCTTTACGCTCGTGGACACCATGCTCAGGGCCCGGATCTTGCTGTGTGCCTTCGTTTGCCCTGACCAGGCTGCCGCGCCGGCGCAGCAGCCAGAACCCAAATTGCTGCTTGTAGTGTGTGCAACTGCTGCAGATCCAGGCTGTCTTGGCAACTGTAACTATCGGCTGCAGACGTGCTCCCAGTGACCGCCTGCCACATTCTACCAGGGGTTGCCTGCGTGTGCCTGCAGCTGTTTGCTGGACAGCACTCCTCGAGTGTTAGTGCACCTCATTGAAACTGGCCATGCGACCTTGGTGGGTGACATGCTTAGTTGTGCTAGCAAGCGTTTCGTTGTGGGCATGAAGGAATGATGTGCAAGAAGGGCTTGTCAACAGATGCAGATAGGAGAGCGGCAGCCAACACAGCCGACAAGGAATCAGGGGAGGTTGGTAGGTAGGGAGACTGGTAGCTCAAAAAGTGGTCCAATGCAGACAGGAAGCAACACGGAGCGGAAAGATCTGCAACACACAGCCAGGAAGAATTCAACGCGAGTCCCTGCTGGCATCTCCCTGCTGCCGCCGGTTGCCTCCCCGGCGCCGCCGGTGCACGCCCTCCCCAACTGCATTTGCAGCTGCGCTGAGGCGGCGCCGCTCACTGCCCTCAACCTCTGCCTCCCCTGCCGCTGCCTCAGCCGCTAGGGCGCCTGCGCCGGTTTCTTCGCTGGCTGCTGTGGCATTCAGCTTGACGGGCGTGTATGGCAGCGGCGTGCCTGCAGGGAGGTGGGCAGTTAGGAGGCTATCGTGAGGGCAGCTGGCGAAAGCAGATGAGAACTGCTTAAGGCATCTGTGCTTGGCGGCGTGGTTGAAAGAACAACGGATGCACCAATATTGTTTTCAAATGAGTTCTTTCTGCCTGTCCCACTCACTCATGTCGATATAGTAGGGGCGGTATGCGCTGGGGTCGTCCCCTTTGGCCGTCTTCTTGTGGTACATGTAGCGCTCGCCCAGCATGCGCTGCAGCACCTGCAGAGCGGGGCAGGGCGGCAGGAGCGGAAGCACAGAGTTGGTGACCAGCGAGAGTAAGCTTAGAAGCTCCGCGCATGCAAAAAATCTCAGTCCAGCTGTCAAGTACCGCCTTGCGGTGAGCAGTGCATACACAGACGAGCGGCGTGCTTCTGCAGGGACTGGCAGAGGTGTGCACAGCTGCCCCACCTGCAGGTTGCGGTCGTACATCTCCGCCCGCAGCGCCGCCAGCCCCACAAACTTGGCCTCCCGAACCTCGGGCGGCAAGCTCTGCATGGGTGGGCAAGGGGCGTGGCAGCAGACTGTAATGCTGACTTAGGCTGCAGGGTGTAACGCCGTCAAGCCGGCAGGTGAGTTTGCACCGGCCGCGCCAGGCAGCACATAGCGTTGACTGGAAGCCAACCCCAATCAGTGACCAGGACCTGAGCAGGTAGAGCAGGGCAGTGCTGCTCCCTGCATCGGTCTAGCCCAGGGCGGTGGCCGCACCTGCACCCAGACCATTGCCTCCACATCCGACATGGGCTCATCCGCCAGGAACACCGCCGACTCCTCTAGGAAGCTGTGGGGAGGAAAGGCATCCACGATGGTTGCGCGCGTTGGGCCAAGCAACATGGGGCAGCCTGTAGGTGCTCAGCAGTCACAGGCAGCCTGAGCGATTTGCATCCTGCCTGCACTCTGCATGCACACAACAGAATGGAGTGCCATGCAGCTGCCTGTGCCTGCACAGCAGGAGGCAACTGAAGCGCTTGCTTGCAGCAGCAGGCAACTGTATTGCTTGATGGCCTCACTTGTAGCTCTTGAGCATGTAGCGGTGGGAGATGAGGGGCACCCCGGAAATGAGGGAGGCACCGATGGAGGAGGAGCCCTGGCATAGGGATGGGATGGCTGGGGAGCGACTGAGAGCCTTGTTCGTAGCTGAGTTGCCAGGAAAAGGCATTGTGGCCCAACAGACTGGCACTATTGTTGCTAAGCTCCGTGTTGTTTGCCCACCTTGTTGACGTAGTAGGCATCATTGGCAAACGCCGGCACCACCGCGAGGCAGCTGTGCAGCACCTCGTAGTACTCCTGCACGGCAGCAGCAAAACAGTAGAGACTCCGGTTGCTGCAATGCCTGTGAGTCCCAGCAGGAAGACAACAAGCAGAGGTGCAGGGTCCAGCCCTGCTAGTGGCCTGCCCAGCTGTGGTATGCCTGCATCCCACACTCCACTGAGGCAGACACACCTGGAAGGGCAGCTTCTGGTACTGCCGGATCAGCCCCGCCTCTACCAGCTCCTCGGGGATGCGCACAATGCTCGAGTCGCGCCGGCCGCCGCCCTGCAGGTGCGCCATTAGTTGCAACTCAGTTTCATGTTGACAGCATGCAAACTGGCCCGAGCATCTGCACAGATGACTGCAGCACCTGCGCAGCGTCAAACCGCCGCTTTGCTGAACAATGCACAGGCGTAGCACCGCCCATTCTGGCTGCTCACCTTGCCCAGGATGATGAGCGAGAAGTTGCGGGCCAGCAGGTCCTGCGGTGACAGCAGCCAACAGGAGCTCAGCAGCCAGTACATTTTACGCCCCTAGCCTGCACCCCAGACTGCTGGCCAGCACAGCAGAAGCGCCACTACGGCCGACGAGAGCAGGTTGCAAGTGGCCACACTTGCAGAGCACCACCGTGCTGTTACTCTAACCTGCTTGTGCTCCAGCATCTCAGCAAAGATGGTGATGTAGTTGCGGCGCGCAGGGTCCACCTTGCCCTGCAGCAGCACCGTGGTGGCCTAAAAAGTGTAGCAACAAAAGCATGCACAGCAGAGCAGCAGCAACAGCAGTGCAGCAAACACACGGCAGCAACGGCAGGCAGGCCGGCAGGACAACGTACTCACTTTGCCGAACACCCTGCCCACCTGGATGCAGAAGCTGTTGCGCTGGGAGGGGTTGCCCACCGCGGGCGGCGGCGCCTCATCGCGCCACACCAGGCTGCGGTTGCAGGCGGGGTGGTCCATCTGCCAACTGCCCGGCTGGCAGTCCTCTGGATAGATGACGGGCATCATGGGTGCTATCCAGTCCAGCTCAGCCTGCAGTATGATGGTGCCCAGCGTGTGTGGATCATGTAAGTGCACATGCCGTGCACAGATATCTGTAGCAGTCCAGCAGCCTGTTTGCAACTGAACTGCTGATCTCCATGCGAGGCGCTCAGTACAGACACCACACGCATGCATGCAACAGCATGCAAGAGCATGCTATGACACCTGCCCCACCACCGCACCTGCACGCCCTGCTCCTCCAGCACCTGCCGCGCATCGTTGCCCACGTGAGGTGAGATTGCCAGCAGGCGGATGTCGTGGTCGCGCACCATGCTGGAGATGGCTGTGTCATTCAGATACTCGGGGTTGTGCACCTGCTCATGGGGGGAGGGGGTGGCAGGTGCGGGTAAGTATCCGCCTGTGCTCTGGCCCTGAGCACACTGAGCCAGAGCACAGGGTTTTTGCTGAGACTCCAGGATATGACCAACCTCAGCAGCCCCTGGGCGCACCAGCGCAATGTATCGCTGGGGCAGGCCGAGGCGCAGCAGCTCGCGAAGCGTGGGGTCGTGGCAGGTGGGGAACGTGGCCACCACAATGTTGTCATACTCGTGAAAGTGCTCAAAGAAGCGCTCAAACTTCCTGTTGCACGCAGGGAAAAGGGACAGCAGGGTCAGGCATGGTGAGCAGCCGCGCGTCTGCAAGGTATGCCTGCTGCATGGACGTGCACTCATGGCATCCAGCAGGCAGGCTCACGTGCATGCTAAGCAGAGAGGAGCAGCCACACTATCTCAAACACACCGCCGCGCACCCCACCAACCTGAAGCCCTTCCAAAAATAGGGGTGCATCACATCGCCCATGTGGAACTGGTCGTCCCGAGTGAACACTGTCACATTGTGCCGCAGCTTGACAAAGTGGAACACTGTCACCGCCACCACCTCGGTGTGATAGCTGGAGGGCAGGGCAGAAGGGCAGGCAGAGGGAGTGGGTGGGTACAGCGTGAGTGTGGGTGTGGGCTGGATGGCAGGCGATGTTGCCAACAGCTGCGGTTGTTGGCTGGCTTGCAAAAGCAGCAGGCATGCTGTTAAATTGGGCTTCTGACCAATGACGTTGGGAAGTGGTGGGCGTTGCAGGCGTTCACGAACATAGGCACCGGCAGCACCAGTGGCCAAGCAGGGGGCAACGGCGGCATGGTAGCAGCAGCAGCAGCAGCAGGCCGCAGCGGCGGCCGCAACAGCTGCAGCTCCGCACCGCACAAAGTTGAGGATGGCGGTTTTGGGTTTGCGCGTAACAGGTGCCCCTAGCTCAGGATCCAGCCCTGCCGCCTTTGCCGCCTGCGGTGTGGTTGGCAATGAAGCCCAAAGGGACACATAAGCCACCCGCGGTACAGGGCAGTGCTGTGAGCGAGAAGACGGTCGATCCATGCACGTTACACTGCGTTCATCAGCCATCCATGTGGTGCTGCCGCTGGTCAGATCCCCCCTGCCCTGCTCTGCCACCTCGCTCAGCGCCCCGCCACAACCGCCCCACCTCGTATTGCGCCTCCATCGTAGTGGTCAGCTCCAAGATCTTCTGGGGGCAGCCCTTGAGCGACCAGGACACCAGGAAGGGGTCAGTGGGCGCCAGCGCCCCCGAGTTGAGGATGACGCAGACGGCCGCCAGCGCGGCAAATGCCATGACCCAGTGCAACCGCCGCTCGCGCCGCCGCCGATGCGTCGGCGTCGACCCGACGCTGCCGCCGCCGCCCAGCAGCGAGGCGTGCAGCCCCGCCGCGCCGTGCGGCGTGGTGTGGGTCTTGAATAGCTGCAGCGGCATCCGGACAGCAGTGCTCGAAGGGAAGCACAGTCGGGCAGACAGGTGCGCACAGCTGGCGCCGCCTGCACGCTGCCAGACAGGTACGATCGCTGCAGCAGGGGTGCTGGGTGCTGCCGGCGCCTGTTGCAAGCTGCACCGCGGGTGAATCAAAGCGGGCCTGCTGTGCACGGCACGTGAGGAGCCAGGTGCCATCTGCGGGCCCCAGCAGCGGCTGCACGACTTCGGCACTTGCTCGGCAGTCCAAGCGATCGGCGGGCGACCACTGCAAGCCGGTCTTCTGCCGACCGCCCCGCCGCCGCGGTCACTCGCGGGCCTGAGAGGCGTGCAACAGTCACCAGGATATCGAGGATTCTAGCAGTGAGCGTGGCCTTCCCGAGCGGTCTGCAGGTGCGGGCATGGTGCGACATGCAGTGCAGAGGCGCCCGGTGCCGGCTGCAAGTGCTGGAGTGTGTTCGTCACGCAGTCCAAAAGGCATGCCATGCGGCCGAATATCGCCGCGCTGCTCCCCGACCCAATGCCGACGCCGCCTGCTGCCGCCTGCCGCCGCTGCCGCCCGCTGTCGCTCACCCCTGCTTGCTCTCCTCCACCTGCCCCTTACGGTCAGGCTTGCAGATCCACTTCGCTGGTGAAAGCCGGGCACTGTTGCTGGCACGCCTGCAGCCAGCGCGATGGAGCTGAACCCCGCCTTCTCGTTTGACTTTAGGGGCGAGGCCGACGCGCACCAGGCGCCCTGGGAGTTTGGCGGTGCGTGTCACTGGCTGCTGCCATGGGTTTTCATACTGCAACTTCTGGAGTGGCGCCATGTTGGCTTCCAGTTCGCTGCCTGGCATTGCATGCCTGTCGTGCCGCTCACGCATCACTCTCTGCCTCACTGCCGCCCTTCGTGCACCCTTGCTTCTGGCAGGCGCGCTGGCCCAGGCTGAGAAGCAGGCGGGTGCCGACAAGGCCACCAGCATCGACTACAAGATTGCGCAACAGCTGGCACGCAGCAATGGTCCGGCAGCAGCCGTGAAGAAGCAGCAAGGGCGGCAGGCGCAGGCGGCAGCCGCCGGCAAGGGCCGCGGCCGTGCAGCTGCAGCACCGGTGGACAGCGATAGCGAGGAGGATGAGGATGGGCTGAGCGGCAGCGGGGATGAGGACGAAGATGTGAGCAGCGGCAGCGATTCAGATGCGCCGCTGCCGGGCGAGCTAGATGAGGGGGACAGCGACGAGGACGATGCACATCTAGAACTGGGTGGCAGCCGCAGTGAGGAGGAGGAGGCGGCAGCCAGCAGCGAGGAAGAGGAGGAGGAGGAGGGCAGCGAGGATGAGATTGCTCGGGCTGGCATGGAGCTCGACAGCGATCAGTTGGAGAGCAGCTCAGATGAGGAAGAGGAGGAGAAGGAGCCACAGCCGGCGGCGGGCAAGCGCAAGCGGCCCGAGCAGCAGCAAGAGCAGCGGAGCAAGGATCCGCAGCCGCGGCGCGGCGCTGCAGCAGGGGTTGCCGATGCCAATGGAGAGGCACAGGCGCAGCAGGGGGCGGGAGGGGCAGCAGCCGGCAAGCGGCAGAAAGGCGCCGACGCCAAGCCGCCCGGAAAGGGCGGCTTCTTTGACGTGGCACCCAAAGACACCAAGTTTAGCGCGCAGGTGGGTTTCGAGGGCCAGTAACAGCGGTAGGCAGGCAAGGCGTGATCAGTACATGGGGTTTGGTTTGCTGGTGGTCATGGCCTCGTGCGCAGCTCTGCATGCATAGCTAGCCGATTGGTTGCTGGGCAGCAGCCGCACAGCCCGTGATTTGTTGCAAGCAGCACCATGCAGACCCCGCCTCCGCTGCTCTTGCTGCCGTCCTGCCACCGCAGAGCTTTGAAGACCTGAGCCTGTCTCGCCCGTTGCTCAAGGCGTGCCAGGCGCTGGGCTATGCACACCCCACCCCAATTCAAGTAGGCTTCTGGGCTGTTTGCACAGGGGACCTTGGGAAGGTTCGGTGTGGCTGGGATTGAGACAGATGTCAAAAACAGCCCCCACAAGTGCTGCTTGATGAAACCATGTTGCCTCTTCGCTGCTGCCCCTTGCAGGCCGCCTGCATCCCGCTGGCACTGGCGGGGCGGGACATATGCGGCAGCGCGGTGACCGGCAGTGGCAAGACGGCCGCCTTCTCGCTGCCATGCCTGGAGCGCCTGCTGCACAGGTGCGCTGGGCAAAGCAGTTGTGGTAGTTGCAGCTGGTTGCCCGGCCTCATGGGTGCACTGCCTTGGGTCCGGCGCTGCGTTTTCAAGCCGTGGGATGCCAATCTGCCTCACATTTACGGCTGCCTTGATTCCCTGGCCGCAGGAACAAGCGGATGGCAGCCACGTACGTGCTGGTGCTCACACCCGTGCGTGAACTTGCGGTGCAGGTGCGCGGGAAGTTGCTGCCATCTTTGCTTGGTTGCCAGCTGTCACCTGGTCCTGCCTCATGCTGTGCTCCTGCGCGGTTACAGTCACAGGTGGCCTAGCTTATCATGCGTGCACGCTGCATCCCTCTAACTCGTGGCAGGTGCACAGCATGATCCAGCGGCTGGCGCAGTTCACGGACATCCAGGCGGCTTTGGTGGTGGGAGGGCTTAGCCTGCAGGCGCAGGCGGCCACACTGCGCGCACAGCCTGAGATCGTGGTGGCCACACCGGTGAGGGCACTGGCAAGGGGGGGTTGGGGAGGCACTGCTGCCGGCTGCTGCTTCCGCTCAGCATCTCAGTGTCACGCACTATTGCACAGCCTGCCGGCTGCCTTACTGCCTCTGCCCTGCATGCATGCCTGCGATTGGTTTATGCGCCTGCTGCCAGGCGGCGCCGTCACCCATATGGGGCGCCGCCAGCGCAGCGGCGCCAGAGCAACCAAGCTCAGGCTTTTCAGGCTGCCGCTGCTCCTCATACGCGCGCCGCTTTGTTCTACCTGTGCACACTTGTCCAATCAACTGCAACCCTACTTGCTTCAGTGCAATGGCACATGTGTCCTAGCTACATGGCCCCTCTTTGTGAACTGATGCAACCACTCCCTCCCGCCTGCTGCCTGTGCACAGGGCCGCATGATTGACCACCTGCGCAACACGCAATCGGTGGGGCTGGAGGACTTGGCGGTCTTGATTCTGGACGAGGCGGACCGGCTGCTGGAGATGGGCTTTGCTGAGGAGGTGCGATGCTGCGCAGCATGCATGCTGCATTGCATGCTGCGCAGCGGGAATGGGGCACATGGATGTTTGCATTGCACAACGGCTGAGGGTGTGCAATGGCGGCCGCGCAGTGCACGGTGCAGCAACGCTGGCGGGGTCCCCTGCAACCCCCATACACCCTCCCCTGGCCCACTCCGCCTTGCTCAACCGTTGCTGCAGATCAACGAGGTGGTCAAGATGGCGCCCGTGCGCCGCCAGACCATGCTGTTCAGCGCCACTATGACGGAGGAGGTGAAAAAGCTGGTGGCCCTCTCGCTCAAGCACCCCGTCAGGTGGGGGCCTTTGTCAGGCAGCGTTTGGTGCCCAGCAGGCATGCTTCCGCTCAACTACCTGGCACGGTGCCAACTGATCATCTCGCTGGCAGGCAAGCAGCAAGCCGGAGCCCTCCCTTGGCAGCACAATTTCACTTGCTGCCGGTCCTGCTCCCACTTTTTGCAGGCTGGCAGCGGATGCGGCGGCAGCAGCCCCTAAGGAGCTGACTCAAGAGATTGTGCGGCTTAAAGGAGCAGCGGCGGCGCAGAAGGAGGCGACGCTGCTGGCGCTGTGCAGGTGGGTTGGGGTGTCAGGTAGATACTTGCAATGTATCTGCCCATTGATGAGTTTGCATCCGGCGTGCAGGCAGGTTAGTCACTCTGCCCTTGGAGGCATGGACTTGGCCCCCCTGCGACCACCCTCCATCCCCTGCCCATCCTTCACTGCAGCAAGTCGTTCCAGGCGGGGCGCACCATCATCTTTGCCAAGACCAAGCAGCGAGCGCATCGGCTCAAAATGCTGTTTGGCCTGGCGGGGTTGCCGCCTGCGGGCGAGCTGCACGGCGACATGACGCAGGCGGCCCGTCTGGAATCGCTTGAGCGCTTCCGAAAGGTGCGGCGGGCCATAAACGCGTACCTTGGGATGCGGCACCATTGCAAGCTGTGGCATGTCGCCTGTGTCAAGCAGGTTTTTTGCGGGCCAGTTGGGCCGGGTTGAACCGGGCAGAAGTTCATTGCATGAAGCTGATGCTCACTCTTCGGCCATGCCCTGCCTTATGTGCAGGGTGAGGTGGCCTTCCTGCTGGCCACCGATGTCGCGGCCCGCGGCCTGGACATCCTGGGTGTGGAGACGGTGGTCAACTTTGACTGCCCCACGCAGCTGGCCTCATACCTGCACAGGTGCAGCGGCTGCGTGCAATCCTGCTCTGCGTGGAAGGGAGCTGTCTGCTGCCTCGCATGTATGGGTGCTGCTGATAATTGCAGTGTGTGGGCAGGCTGCAGATACCGCTGCATGCCGCCCCATGAGGCAGCAGGCATGACCTCTGCCACCGCTGCACTGCGTTGCTGCTCCTGCAGGGTGGGCCGTACGGCACGCGCTGGTGCCAAGGGCCGGGCGCTGACCTTCATTGAGGATGACGACCGGCAGCTGCTCAAGGAGGTGCGACAATGCTGCTGGTTTGGCCCGTTAAGCACTCGCTCAAGCCTGCAGTGACACTTGCAGACATAAAGTTTGCACAGGCATGGATCTTACACTGCATGCTGTCTGGGAAAGAAAAACTGCATGGGTCACCTCTGCCGCAGGTGATCAAGCGCACTGGAGTGCAGATGCAGCAGCGGCAGGTGCCGGCGGCCACCGTCGCCTCGTGGCAGCACCGCGTTGAGAAGCTGGAGCCGCAGGTATGCAGGCTGGTGTGCATACTAGTGGGAAGGGCTGGTGGGCAGGCTGAGTGGTGCTTGATTGGTTAGCAGGCAGCACATTGTGGTGCACGGTACAGTTGAGATGCGGGTGGGGTGAAAAGCAGTGGGATGCAGAGCAGCAGGAAGCACGCGCGCCAGGGCCTGCAGCTTTCTGAGAGGCGGCTGCCTAATGTCCTGTCGTATGGCAACTCCCTGACCATGCAGGTGGCGGCCATCATTCTGGAGGAGCGCGAGGAGCGGGCGCTGCGCAAGGCGGAGATGGAGGCGCAGAAGGTGGGCGGGGGTGCTGCTGTGGTGTTGCACGGATATGGCAGGCAGCAGGGCGGGTCTGGGCTGCAGGTTAGCGTTGCGTGCTTCTACAGAGGCAGATGGCACCGCACCCGCAACGGCAGCAGGTCCCCACCAACTTTTGGCCATGTTGCGCATGCAGGCCGCCAACCTGCTGGAGCACGAGGACGAGATCCGGGCGCGTCCTGCCCGCACCTGGTTCCAGACCGAGCGCCAGAAGCGGGAGCTGGCACAGCGCTCCAAGGCAGCCGCAGGTGGGTGTGGGAGGTGCTGCATTGCAGCAGAGCATGTCGCAGGAAGTGATGCCGCAGTGAGTGTTGCGCAAAACCACCGATTGCAGCCTAGCCTCTCACTGGCTGGTGGCAGTGCCTGCCACCCAACTTCCGCACCATGCTCACCGCACTGTTTGTTCCGCCCACCCACCCTCCAGGTGGCGAGGAGGGCGGCGGCGACGAGGATGGCGAGGACGGCATGACCGCCCAGCAGCGCAAGAACAAGGCCAAGAACGAGCGGCGGGCGGAGCTGAAGCAGCAGCGGGCCAAGGAGGCCAAGGAGGCGGCCAAGAAGAAGAGCAACAAGCTGATGGAGGTGGGCTTGGGTGGGCGGGTGAAGGCGTTGACAGCACCCACCTGCATCATTTGGCATGGGTGGGTGGGAGGGCGGCCTTTCCAAATTTGTAAGTAGTTGCTGAACCCTGCTCTACCAGAAGCGATTTCATCAGCCAAAATCCTGCGGGCACTGTCTACTACTTAACCCGCAGGAGACGGCGGGCATGGGCCGCTCCATCAAGGCGGTCAAGGCGCGGGAGCAGCAGCTACGGCTAGAGGGCATGACGGGCGGCAAGGCGGGCAAGGTGGCCGCCTCGCTGGTCACCGGCATCAAGCGCAAGAAGCAGAAGAAGGGCAAGGTAGGAGGAAAATGAGCAGCTTGTGTGGTAAATGGATGGTTCCATGGTGCTTGGTGGCAGGCAGGTGGATGGCAGGCCAGCTGGGCGCAGTGGTGTAGGGCCGCCATGTTGCTTTGGAAGCTTTGGGTGGGCGCCCTCAAGTTCGTACACCAAGCACACCGGTGGCCCAGCCCTGCAGTGTTACACCCAGTCTTGAGCTGAGGCAGCTGCTGCTGGCCTGCTGCAGGGCAAGGACCAGGAGGGTGGCGCCAGTCGGGAGCTTTTCAGCGGCGACGGGCTGCCCAGCAAGACGGCAGCAGGCAGCAGCAAGGTGTACGCCGGCGGCGCGCGCAGCCAGAAGGTCAAGGTGCAGTGGAGTGTACCTCAACCTTTCTGTCCGGCGCAGATGTGTGCAAGCGGTGCTCATGCAGATAGAAACCACGGCAGCTTGTGCAGCTTGCCCCATGGTTGCATGCCTGCCTGCAGCATAGTATAGTACTGCCGCGATTGCATCATCTCCATGCCGTTCCACTATCAATGCTGCAGGCGCCCCGCAAGGCCGGCGGGCTCAGCAAGACGGAGCTGAACCGCGTCAAGCGCGGCGGCAAGGGCAAGCAGAGCTTCAAGAGCAAGGCACGGCACAGGCGGCGATAACGGATCGAGGCACAACGACTGGCAGACTTGATGCAGTGCATCGCGCTGCCGGGCTTAACTTGCATGCTGGACTTCCTCGCACTGCCTTGACATTAAGCGAGCTGGGTTGCCCATGTAATTTACAGGCATATGGCAGCTAAGCCCGGAAATCAAGATGCAGAAGTGGCTGTTGCAGAGGGTCGGGCTGTGGTGTAGGAGGGACAGGTGGGAAGGAGGTGATGTGTGGCCAGGCGTGAGCAAAATAGAACCTGGGCTGGTGAAACTGAGAGAAGATGACATGATGAATAAACATGCAAGGCAGGCTGTTCGTGGTGCCCAGGGCAGCCTGGCACGGACCCATACAGCTAATAACGAGGTGACAAAGCCGGGCGACATTGCGCTGTGAGCGCCCTCTGGGACTGACTCAAAAATAAAAACGTGGTTCTTGGCATGGTGTAGACTGGGTCGGGCAATCTCGCCGAGTTCCAACAGAGGGCAGGGTGCGCACACGGACGATAGTGGCTGAAAACACAGTGAGAACGCAATGTTTGCTCCAAGCTCACTAGACACGTTCGAACCCAGCAAAAGAAGGCAGGTCTGCTTGGCGGGCTGTGAACAGGCGACGAGACTGGCAGTGCGCTGGAGTCTGTCGTGGTCCGGAGCATGGCTAAGCCTACTTGGTGCTGCAGCATTTACCGCCTTCAGGGTTCGTGTTGGAGCAGTCGCAACAAATGTCGGCGCGCAGACATTGAGTGCCGGTGCAGTAGTAGCAGGGGGGGCAACCGACGACGTTGTTGTTGGCGGCGCAGCCCTGCATTGTTTGTGCGGGGCACACACTGTCTGTCAGAGGGGCAAGCACGTTCATGTCGACCTGATTGGCCCCCTCGCTAGAGCTGTTGAGCGTATGGCTTTCAAGCACGTCTGTATGTCTTTATTTTAGCAGCGTTGACTTGGCAAACTTAGCGCTGACTTCGCAAAGCCATGCTTACCGCACAGCAATTAGGAGATGTAGTCCCGTCACAGCTGTTGGGCGGTGAGGACTTGCACACTTGGTTGCCTTGGGCGCCATTGAAGCATCTCGCTGCGCTGCATGTGCCGCAGAAGCACTCGTTCTGGAGTGTGGCATTGTTGTACAGGCACCTCCAGCCTCCAGCAGCCTGGCATACGCCCAGCTGGCTGCAGCATGTTCCGTTGACCCCTCCACAAAGGGCTGCAGGCAGGTTGTGGAGGCGGCAGGGCCGGGTGGGTCTTGATGCGTTGGCTCTGTGCCTGCCAGCAGTATGTGCTTTGTGCGTATAACCTATTGGTACACTCGTGCAGATCAAGGTGCGGCATGGCTCGTGCACTCACATTCCCCTGCTGGGCAGCAGGCCGTCTTAGGCCCCCCGGGTTTTGGCGACCAGCACGTGTCGTTCTCGCTGGCGCAGCACGACGATTGACCGCAACTCTCTGCAATGGCCAGCAAATGTGAGGACAAGGAAGAAATGAAATATACGGTTATGTGCTAGAACTTAGGTACAACCCCAGCTATATACTGCTGCCGTAAGCGCATCGAGTCAGCAAAGCACAAGTATAGTTCAACTCACCGACGCAACAGGCATTGCCACCGGTGTTGCAGGGAGCACTGCAGCAGTACTTCCCACAGATGTTCTTCCCTGCGCCCAGCGCAACGCAGAGCAGACATCTGAGACCATGTGATGCGAACCCGTCAGATTCATTCCCGAACCCAATGTGCTGTGATGCATTCGGATCACATCAACTACTTGAGGAAGCACCATACACCGACTGCGTGACAGCTGCAGCATCAACTTATGTGCCTATTTCTTCAACAACTTACCACTGCTGGTGTCGCAGCATTGTGGTTTGCCTGAGGTGTCGGTGTAGTTAGTGAAGCCAGATGGGCAGCACACAGACGTGCCATTGGCAGTGTAGACAGCTGCAGGGGTGGGGCAGCAGGGCAAGTCAAGTCACGCGGGCACCTACATGCTGGCAAGGTCCCAACCCGAGACGTGGTCAGGGAATGCCAGTGGAAATTGCATCCCTGCCCTGCCCTGCCCTGCCAAACTTACTTCCATTGCAGCACTGCGGTTTGCCAGAGGCGTCGGTGTAGCCATTCTGGCCGCTGGTGCAGCACACTTGTGTGCCGTTGATGGGGGTGAAGGGGTAGGGAGCTACACAGAGTGAGGGATGCAGGGCATGGAGTGAGTTTCTTGAAGGCCAGCAGTGCCAACACCAACACACCAGCAGAGCAGCGACAGGCGTAAGTATAGAGGGCCAAGCAGGGCAGCAGAAGCCAAAATGAGTGCTAGGCAACAACTAAAGTAGCCTACAAGTAAAAATTATAAAACCGAAGCATAAGGAAAGAACAGCACTAGGGAAGAGGAGAAATGGGCGGTTAGCATGTCAGCAGCCTGGGCGGTGCTCTGCTGTTGCATTGAGGCGGCTGCAAAGGGCGGGTGGGCGAGCAGGGCAGATTAGCATTTCAGGGCTGACAACATCAGCTATACCCCGGCTGTTGAGCTGGATTGCCGCGTATCGACACACACATGCGCTGCATGGAGTGAACTGGCCCCTTGGGCATCCGTTGCCGGGCATTTGGTTGTGTAGTGCATCCTTGGTGGACAGTAATGCAGTCTCCTGCGGCCAAGACATGGAAGGAAGGCTCAGCAGCTGCAGCCCAGGCAGCCTGCCCACGTGTCTCTGGTTGTTGCATGTGCATACGCATGACAAGCAGGCAGCAAGCCTGGTTGATCCGGGTTGGACGAGATGATACAGCAGCTATGAATGGCGATGGCGGCCGTCGCACTGTAACACTCCGCGTGTCAAGCGGCTGCCGCTCCTGTTGGGCCAGGTGGGCCCCAAGGTGCTCTCAGATGGTCCTGCCAGGGACGTGGGGTATAGAAGGGAGCGCTAAGCTGCAGTTGGTGTGGGTTGGGTGAGTGAATCAGCGAGCATTTTGCGGGCACAGGCGTGCGGGGGGACGGAGCCGTGCACGGCGGCCCGCAGGCGCCGGCGGGACTGCCGTACTCAGGCCACCGCGTGCCAGACAACGGGGGACCTGCTGCTCAGGCTGCAGCCCAGCACTATTAAAAGCTTGAATCGTCCCAAGAGTCGGCCTGTCTACGAAAAGAGGGACAGAGGGAAGCATTTCCTGAATTCGGGCTTGAGGGTGGCGAGGGTGCCGCCGCCGCACACCGCCGCTAGCAGCACCTGGGGGCACGCCCCCGCGACGGCTTGGCCGGCCGTTTGCCTCACCTTCTCTAGCCTGTGCTGGACACCGAGGGAGAGGCAAATCGAGTTCCCCTGAGCTCGCGAGCTCGGTCGGGAGTCGGGGGCTTCGCGATTCAGGCTGAGGAGGCTGAGTAAGTAGCCCCAGGGCCAGAGAGAGGGTCAGGGTGGTTGTGTCAAGCCGTGAACGCTGGGCGGCAGGGCGTCAGGACCTGCATGCGCAGACCCGTGGTGCCGCACATGTGGGAGCGCAGCGCAGCGCTCCCATACCACACCCATCTTGGCAAATCCAGCTTTTGTGGGGCTGGATCGCAATTTTAGAGACCCACGTAGTAACATTGGTTGAAATGCGAGGGGTCACTGAGGGACAGGACACCAGCTCAGCCAGGACCGGCCCGCGCCTGCACTGTGCTGACCTGCCGCACCATGCTGACCTTCCGTTCTCAGCTTGCATCGCAGCCCTCTCCCGGGCCAAAATGTGGGGACTAGTATTTTGAGGACGGCGGCCGCACAACTCAAGTCAGGAGTACACTAGTGCAGGGCCCACAGCCTGTGGCAAGGGGCACATTCTTCCAGGACTTCCTGCAGCAACTGCACCGCCGCACGGCTTGCAGGAGTCTAGGCTTGCTTGGCAGGACATGCTTGCCACAGGCTAAAATCCGTCATTTGACGGTTTATGGCAACCTCGCCGCCGCGGCCGCCGCCCACACGTTCACGCCATGACCTGCTGTGATATTATGCTGCGACTGATGGCAATGGGCAATCGTGGTGATGCTGCTATGCTGCAGGACGATGCGCAGCATAATGAAGGCTGCCGCCGAGCCGATGCTGACTGTTGCAGCTGCATTGGAGGTCCAGCCGCTGCAGTTGCTGAGGGCCGCCTGCTGCGGGCGGCCAGAAGAGGAGCAGCAGGCCAGTCCAGGCAACTTATTGAAGGGAGAGAGAGTCAAAGCCGCACCAAGCAGTTTGACACATTGGTGCTGGGCACTGGCTGGCTGCGCACCAGCTGGGCCAGCCTGCAGTGCACATGTGCTTGCATGTGTGCTGAGTGCTTGTGCTGCCAGTTGTCTTCAAGTGGTGTATTGTGCAGCTGGGCCTGACAGATATCTGTCAGGGAAATGCTTTTTGTGCAGCACCACACCGCGCCCTCAGTCTCAGCTTGGCTGGCTGTCACAGCGGCCCCCATGAATCTCTGCGAAAGTGCTTCCAGCGGTTGACAGGTTTGTATTAAAGGAGCAGCGCTACAGCAGCTGGACATTGGAATTGACCCAGTCGGTGGGGGTGAGGCTAGGGGTGAGGCGTGGTTGGACCGGAACAGGCCGCAGAGAAAGACAGTCCGAACAGGAAGGTGAGGCAAGGGTGTGTGATGCATGGTGAGATAGCGCAGAGAAGCATGCATCTGCCCAAACAAAAGATTGCACCAGGACATGATAGAGCGCTGTGTGCGCAACGTGGGGGAGGTCTCAAGGTACACCGGCGTTTCTCTTGGTTTTCAGCAACCATGCTAAATCTTGGCAACAGAGAGACTGCTTGTTTCCCGCCAAATGAGGTGCGTGCAGTGGTGAGGTTGGGGGAACTCGAGTGGTTGATGGGACGGCGAGCGACCCGCATGCATGGTGACACTGGCTCATGCAGCGGAGCGCACACTGCTATGGTTGAAGGCGGCGCAGGGCAGGAAGAAAAGCGGGCTGCCCTAGCAGGCAGCCACTGTCTGCAGTGTCTGCTCCGATGGCGTCGGCATGGTGCCTGTTAAGAGCCGACTGTAGCAGGACACGTTGCATTGTACAGGGAATTGATGATGACCTGCAGGCAAGAGACAGCCAACAACATGCTGGTAAGGAAAGGCAGCACAGATCACAGATTTGACCACTCTGCGCACAAACAGAAACATGTATGCTGAGATTGCTTGCCCAGTCGCACACCCGCCTACCCACCCACCTCTTCTGGTTACATACCCTGCTTAGTGGGCCCTATCGGACCAGGGCAGGGGGAGTTTTAGGGCCTCCATGCCCTGCTTGTGTGGCTTGCTCCAGCACCAACGGCGCTGGGGCAACCTCCGTCCTGCCGGACACCACTTCTCCTATGCCCAGGGTTGCCTCGTGCGGAACGGGCTAGTTTCATAGTGCTCGCCTCACCCGCAGTCTTTGGCATGCAGGGGCCCTAAGGCAGGCCCCTGCCACCCTATCCAGGCAATTGCCACGGACTGGGCACCCTGGCATCACCCAGAGGCACCGTCCCCCCATGGGGCTTGCGGTGGTTGCATGAGGCACCTTGTCCGGGTGGCACAGGCACTGCGAAGCAGGCCGTGAGCGCGAACACACCGGGGGAGCTGGTTTAACGGTCGAGTCAGGCCGAAGCATCCCTGGGACGGCGTCAGGCGGCCTGCCCTCTGCTGGCGCCAGGCGCAGCAGCGCACCAGACACTGCTGCTGTTGCCGTTGCCGCCGCTGCTGCTGTTGCCGTGGCTGTAAGCTGAAATGGCTGGCTGACTGCTGGTTACTGCAGGGGGATGGGGGCTCAGTGAAAGGCAGGCGGCATGCATGGGACAGGCAGCAGGCGGAAAAGAGATTACATAACATCGGACGGGCAAGCAATGTTACAGTCCAATTGGATAGCGGGAGAGAGAGTGGGGGTTGGGACCGTCAATTCTGAGTGGGTTGTGGGGGTCGGGAGCCAAGGTCAGGTAGTGCCTGTAAAACCCAGGGGCCTGCCGGCGCGTCAGGGGCACGCTGGCTGTGCGACGCTGCTGTGCGCAGCGTGGCAAAGGTGGTAAAACTTTGCCACCTGCTTTTGGTCCTGCTGGCCAAGGAAGGCGGCCAGGTTTTGAGTTGTCCCAGGGGCGGTCTGGAACAGGTATGCAAACTGCTCGCGCACCTCTGCATAGTGCGGGCAGCAGAAGGTGACGTGTGGAGCATCCTCCACTGCACCTGTGTGGCAGTGTGGGCATACGTGCTGCTCACGCGCCAGGCGTTGCCACCTGCCAGTCTCCACAGCCAGCCAGTCGGAGCCGGTGCGGATCTGTGCTAGCCGGCTGAATTGGCAGCGCCGGGGGACTATTGTGAGGTACGGCTGGGGCAGCGTGTATGTATCGGAATCAATGGGGCCACCCCGCACCTCGGCCGTGTAGCACTGCACCTTGGCCGATGCGTCAGTGCTGTTTAGCAAGGCGACATGCTTGCGCAGCATGAAGCCCTGCAACTCGTCAACGTCAATTCGGTCGCAGGTGAGCAGGTCAAGCGGGCCACCTGCAGCCTCAAGCACCTGGGCAGCCTGTGCTGCCCAAGGCTGAGAGGCGAGCGGCCCACCCCTGCTGCGACCTGCTAGGTCTAGGTTATCCAAAAAGGCCTGCTTTGCGATGCGGTCATCACCCATCTGGTGCAGGCGGTTCACGAAACGAGCAATCTGCTTGGTCCAGTGCACTGCCAGTGGTAGCTGGCCTGTTTCGGCAAGCAGGACAAGCTTGGGCGTGCTATCACGCACGCCCAGCAGGCCGCGCAGAAACTCAAAGTGCACCTTCTCACAAGCAGACCCCCCCTGCAGCACAAGCTGGGGGGCCCACACCTCAGCCGCATAAGACAACACAGGGAGCACAAACGTCCTAAACATGCTTAGGCTTAGGGTGGGAGAGTGCAGCCCATTTTCGGCCAGGCGGCGCCGAAGCACATGCATCGCGCGCCGCCCGGCCTCGGCTCGGTACCCAGCAGCGGAGGCAAAGGCATGGGTGCAGTGCAGGTGCATGCCCAGGTATTTGAAGGTAGGGACGGCTTCTACCTCGTCGGCGCCATAGGAGAATGACTCGGGCGCGGCCGCCCTGTGTGGTGTGTACACCACAATTTTCGTTTTCTTTGTATTAACCGTCAGACCCCATGTCCGACAGTAACGCTGAAGGTAACGCAGCTGGTACCGCAGGCCATCAGCCGTGCTGGAGAGCAGCGCCTGATCGTCCGCATAGAAGAGCGGTGGCAGGGGCCGGCCGCTTTGCCAGCGTGGCAGCGCAGCTGCCTCGGCATGGCGCAGCAGGTCGCCCTCAAAATCATCCAGGAACATCCCAAACAGGGTGGGGCTCAAGGGGCACCCTTGCTTCACTCCCATCTCAGCTTGGAAGATGGGAGTGAAGCCGCCGGCTACCCGCACGCACATAGGCACAGCCTTGTACAGGGACTGGACAGCCTGCAGCGCCCAGCCGGTGATACCAGCTCGGTGCAGCTTCTGCCACAGCAGGTCCCGGCGAACCCTGTCAAACGCCTGCTTGAAATCAACATAGCAGCCTACCCACCCACCTCCACGATTGTGCTGGGGTTGATTCCGGAGTAGAGTTGGCCACCCGTTTCGGTTGTGATTTGTGTTGCCTGTTTCGGAAGGGGGTTGGGCTGGACACAGCTGGCGCAATTGCCACTGGCGGGGCAGCCTTGGCTGTTGACTGTTCTGGTTTGACCGGTCACGACAGCTGTCTGGGTGGAAGCATCCAGTAGGATGTCGCCGACGGACAGGGCAATGACCTGGAAGCAGAGGGTGCAGGTGCGGTTTGGAGCGGAGCAGTGTCAGCCGCTCAAAGAAAGAAAGAAAGTGATACGCCCTTGGGCGTCGGTTGAAGACGCCGAGAGCTGAGCGCTCTCAGCGCCTATGGGTGTGGAGTAGTGGGCG
>VFQQ010002385.1_pt1 | contig 21350 bp, 18 predicted proteins | sample 3512341 | NCBI WGS metagenome assembly VFQQ01 (sample SAMN10412373, study PRJNA504923) | tailings metagenome | isolation source: Relicate 2 Philex TSF1 revegetated site | place: Philippines: Tuba, Benguet | collected 2017-08-29 | reverse complement strand
TCATTCAGCCGACAGGTTGGCCGCTCTCGGGCCGCCTGTCGGCTTCATGTCATCTACCCACGCGGCGCTCGCCCCAGGCACAGATCGCGGCGTCCGCCGCACCGGACGAAATTTGCGTATTACGCAAATTAGGTTCCTCGCGCCCTTCCGCCTCTTCCCACGTGTCACTCGGGTTTGTTGCTTGTTAGCCCCAAATTGATTGGGGCTAATAAGCAACAAACGGCCTGGCCTGTGCGCTCACTTTTTCGCCACGGCGAGCTGGCCGCAGCCGGCGGCGATGTCGATGCCGCGGCGCTGGCGGATCGTGCTGGGGAGGCCGTAACCGGCGAGGATCGCCTGGAATTTTTTCGCCGCGTCGCGGCCGGTCGGCTCGCCGTCGTAGCCGGCGGTCGGATTGAGCGGGATGAGGTTCACCTGCGCGAGCTGGCCGTGCAGGAGCCGGCCGACGGCGTGCGCGGTCTCGGGCGTGTCGTTCTTCCCCTCGATCAGCGTCCACTCGTAGAAGATGCGGCGCTGCTGCCGCGCGATGTAGGCGCGGCAGGCGTCCATCAACTCGTCGAGCGGCCACTTCCTCGCCGCGGGCACGAGGGCGGCGCGTTCCTCCTGCGTGGCGCCGTGGAGCGACACGGCGAGGTGGACGGGGCGTTGCTCCGCGGCGAGGCGCAGGATGCCGGGCACGACGCCGACCGTGCTGAGCGTGATCCTCTTCGCGCCGAGCGCGAGGCCGTTGGGGTCGCGGAGGATGTCGATCGCCTGCATGACGGCGTCGTAGTTGTGCAATGGTTCGCCCATGCCCATGAGCACGAGGTTGCGCAGCCGCTCGTGGCGGTCGTGGGGCGAGGCGCTCGCCGCGTCGGCCAGCGCGGCGTCGGGTCCGGTGCCGCGCAACACGGCGTCGACGTGCATCGCCTGCGCGACGATCTCGCCGGCGCCGAGGTGGCGGACGAAGCCCATCTGCCCGGTGGCGCAGAACACGCAGCCCATCGCGCAACCGGCCTGGCTGCTCACGCAGGCGGTGACGCGCCCCGAGTAGCGCATCAGCACCGTCTCGATGCGCCGCCCGTCGGCGAGGGCGAGGAGGTATTTGCGGGTGAAGCCGTCGCTGCTGTGCGTCTCCGCCGCGGTGGCGAGCCGGCCGAAGGTCAGCTCGCTCTCCGCCTTTGCGCGGAAGCGCGCCGGCAGTTCGTCCATCGCGCGCCAGTCCTCGGTGCCGCGCAGGTAGACATAACTCCACAACCGCGCCCCGTGCACCGGTGCGAAACCCCAGCGCGACACGAGCGCGAGGAGCTGGTCGCGGGTGAAGTCGTAGAAGTTGGCGCGGGTGTCGGACACGGGTGAGGCGGACTCTTGTGTTCGCGCCGGCGGTGCCGCGCAAGGCTGCGCGGGCGGCGACGCGGGTTGCGCGGCGGGCCGTTGCGGCTAGGCTGTTGCGCATGGGCAACAAGATCGTCCTCGCCGGGGGCAGTGGATTCGTCGGTTCGGCGCTGGCGCGCCACTACCGCGATGCCGGTTGGGATGTCGTCGTGCTGACGCGGTCCCGTTCGCGCGTCCGCCCCGACGGCGTGCGCGAGGTGCAATGGGACGGCCGCACGGCCGGGGCGTGGGCGGCGGAGGTGGACGGAGCCGCGGCGCTGATCAACCTCGCGGGGTCGACGATCGATTGCGTGCACACGCCGGAGAACCGGCGGCTCATCCTTGAGTCGCGCGTCGATTCCGTGCGCGTGCTCGGGGCGGCGGTGCGGGCGGCAGCGCGTCCGCCGGCGGCCTGGGTGCAGACGAGCGCGGTCGGCATCTACGGCACCGGACCGGGGCGTTGCCATGAACGCACGCCGCCGGGCGCGAGTTTCAAGGCGGGCGTGTGCGTGCAATGGGAAGCGGCGTTGGCGGAGGCGTGTCCGCCGGGGGTGCGCGCCGTGGTGTTGCGCGTCGGCGTCGTGCTCGGGCGGCAGGGCGGCGCGTTTCCCAAGCTGGAGCGCGTGGCGCGATTCTTCCTCGGTGGCGCGGCGGGCGACGGGCGGCAGGGGATCAGCTGGATCCGGCTCGACGACCTCGTGGCGATCTACGCGCGCGCCGTGGAGTCGGCGGCGATGACGGGCGTCTACAACGCCTGCGCGCCGGAGCCGGCGGCGAACGCGGAATTCATGCGCACGCTCCGCGAGGTGCTCGACCGGCCGTGGGCGCCGCCCGCGCCGGCGTGGGCGATCCGGCTGGTCGCGCCGGTGTTCCTGCGCACCGACCCGAGCCTCGTGCTCGAGGGGCAATACGCCGTCCCCGCGCGGCTGCTGGCCGAGGGGTTCGCGTTCCGCGCGCCGGACCTGCGCACGGCACTGCGGGGACTCGTGCTAGACTGAATACTTGCTGTGCTCGGGCTCGCAGTCGCGCATGCCTTCGTAGGCGTGCACGGAGCCGGCGGTGTCGGCCCAGAGCGGCAGGTTGGCGGCCTTGGATTTCTTGAGGTTGACGATCTCGGCCTGGGTTGAGGGGTCGCGCGCCTGCATCATCAGGCGGTTGAGGGCGGCGTAGGCGACGTCCTCGGGCTCGACGCCGAGGGCGCGGGCGAGGCGGTGGACCGGCTTCATCTCGGCATCGTCGAGATGGATCTTGATGGACATGGGAGACTCCTGGTTGGGGTTGCGGCGAAGTTTACGCCCGGTCGCGCGGCGAGACTGCGCATGGATTGCGAAACCTGTCCGGCGGAAGGTGCGCCCTGCGGGCCGGGCCACGGGTGGCGCGATGGCCGGGGGCGAGAGGAGCCGGTGGGGCGTTGCGTTTTGCCGGGCGGGTGGGCAGCGTCGCGCGCATGCTCGAATGGGGTGCCAAGTTCCTGCAGGCGTTCATCCCGCTGTTCATCGCGATCGATCCGATCGGGTTGGCGGCCATCTTCCTCGGCCTCGGGCAGGGCGTGCCGGCGGAGCGCCGCCAGAAAATCGCCGATCAGGCGATCTGGACCGGCGGCCTTGTGGCACTGGGTTTTCTTTTTCTCGGCAAGACGGTCTTCGGCGCGCTCGGCATCTCGGTGGGCGACTTCCAGATCGCGGGCGGGCTCATCCTCTTCATTCTCGCGGCCAAGGACCTGATTGCCTCCGCGGCCGAGGCGGAGAAGCTGCCGGAGGATTTCGGCGTCGTGCCGCTGGGGATGCCGCTGATCGCGGGGCCGGCGTCGATCACGACGCTGCTCGTGCTGGCGCAGAACGCCGCCATCGGACTCGTCGTCACGCTCGTGGCGCTGGTGGTGAACCTCGCGCTCGTCGTGCTCGCGTTGCATTACAGCGAGTGGCTCGGCCGGAAGATCGGCGCCACGGGCATGCGCGCGATCTCGAAGATCATTTCCATGCTCCTTGCCGCCATCGCGGTCGCGATGATCCGGCAGGGCCTCCGCACTTGATGAAAACCCCGTTGCTTGCCACCAGCCTCCTCGTCCTCCTCGTGAACGCCGCCGCCAGCCCCGCCCCGCTCCAGCAGACGGTCGACCGCGCCGTGGCCGCCACCTGCGCCGAATTCACCGCGCCGGCACTCCGGCCCGAGCAGCTTGCCGTCACCGTCATCGACCTGCGCGGCGCCGAGCCGGTCCGCGCGCACCATCGCGGCGACGAGCGCCACTACCCGGCGAGCGTGATCAAGCTCTGCTTCCTCGCCTACGCGCACCACCTGTTCGAGACGGGCGCGCTCACCGCCACACCCGAGCTCGAGCGGGCGTTGCGCGACATGACCGTCCATTCCTACAACGACGCCACCGCGACGGTCGTCGACTACATCACCGGCACGACGGGCGGCCCGGAATTGCCGGACGACGAACTCGCGGCCTGGCACGAGCGGCGCATGGCCGTCACGCGCTGGTTCGAGGCGCAGGGCTACCGCAACGTGCTGGCCGTGCGGAAAACCTGGGCCGAGGGCCCCTACGGGCGCGAGCTGCAGGACGCGCTCGTCCACCCGCCGCGGCGGAACTTCCTTTCGACGAACGACACCGCCCGCCTGCTGCACGAGATCGCCGAGGGTCGCTGCGTGTCGCCCGCCCGGTCGGCGCAGATGCTCGAGCTCATGCGGCGCGACGTCGCCGCGGCCCAGGTCGCGGCGGCGGGCGAGGATGCCGAGGGGGCCGGCTTCACCGGCCCCGCGCTGTCCCCCGGCATGAAGCTGTGGTCGAAGGCGGGCTGGACCAGCTGGACGCGGCACGACGCCGCGGTGATCGAGCTGCCCGATGGCGGGCGCGTGATCCTGGTGACCTTCACGGAGTCGACCGACCACGCGAACAACCGGAAGATCATCGCCGCGGTCGCGCGCCGCATTCTCGCCGGCCTGCCGCCGCGCTGAGGCGCCCGGCCGCCGGACGGGCCGTGACCGCCGCGGTGCCCGCGGAGCGGTCCGGGTTCAGGTGAAATAGTGCTGATAGACGAGCTTGGCGACGGTGAGCGAGGCCATGAGCAGGAAGAGCGGGCGGACGAACTTCGCGCCGCGCGTCAGGGCGAGGTGCGCTCCGAGCCGCGCGCCGAGCAGCTGGCCGGCGCCGAGCGCGAGACCGGGCAGGAGGAGCACGGCGCCGGCGGAGGCGAAAAAGACCAGCGACGCGGCGTTGCTCGCGAGGTTCATCACCTTCGTGTGCGCGGCGGCCTTCACGAAATTGTGCCCGAGCACCATGACGAACGCGATCGTCCAGAACGAGCCCACGCCCGGCCCGAAGAATCCGTCGTAGAACCCGAGCGCGACGCCGAAGAGCGCGTAGAACGCCGGCCGCTCCATCCGGTGATGCCGGTCCGTGTCGCCGAGCTGCGGGCGCAACAGCATGTAGACCACCATCGCCGCCAGCAGCCACGGGATGCCGCGCGCGAGCAGGTCCGGATCGAGCCGCTGCACCGTGAACGCCCCCGCCACGGCGCCGAGCGCCGTCCACGCCACGCCCGCGACGCATTCGCGCAGGTCGACTGCGCCGCGCCGCGCGAAACTCCACGTCGCTGACGCCGTGCCGAAGACGGAGCCGAGCTTGTTCGTGCCCAGCGCCAGCGGCACCGGCATCCCCGTGCCGAGCAGCGCGGGCAGCGTGATCAGGCCGCCGCCGCCCGCGATCGCATCGACGATGCCGGCGCCGAGGCCGGCGCAGAACAACAACACGTAGGCGGAAAAGGTCAGCTCGGGCATGGACGGCCAGTTAATCCGCGTCCCGCTGCCCGGGGAAAGCCCGAAAGCCCCGCGCCGCCAACGCGGCTTTGACACCCGGTGCGCGCGCTCGCCAGCATGCGCCGTCGAGCCGTGCCTCCGCGCGGACCGCCCCGCATGCCCCGCGCCCCCACCCCCGCCGTGCCTCCGCCCGCGCCCGAACCGGCCGCGCTCGCCGCCGCGCAGGGGACGCTCGCCGCCCTGCCCGAGGCCGCGGTCATCACTCGCGACCAGTGGGACGGGGGCGGCGTCGAGATCGTGTTCGCCAACGAACGGTTCGCCGCCCTCACGGGCTACGGCGCCGCCGCCCTCGCCGGCCGCAACACCCGCGCCCTGCACGGCCCGAAGACCGACCTCCTCGGCTCCCGCGCCTCCCGCCACGGCGGCCCGCTCGCCGGCGAGAGCTGGCTCCACCGCCACGACGGCAGCTCCTTCTACGCCGCCTGGCGCTTCGCCCCGCTCGCCCCCGGGCTCCTCGTCGGCGTCTACCACGACATCACCGAGGCGCGCCGCCTGCAGGAGGCGATGATCCATTCGCAGAAACTCGACACCGTCGGCCAGCTCGCCGGCGGCGTCGCGCACGATTTCAACAACCTCCTCTCCATCATCAACGGCTACTGCGAAATCCTCGGCCGCAAGCTCGCCGCCGCCCCCGCCGACACGCAGCGCGACCTCCAGGAAATCCAGCGCGCCGGCCACAAGGCCGCCGGCATCGCGCGCCAGATCCTCGAGTTCAGCCGCCGCCAGGAGACCGAGGCCCGCGCCGTCAACCCCAACACCCTCATCCGCGAGATCGGCGACATCCTCCGCCGCGTCGTCGGCGAGGCCGTCAAACTCGAGCTCCGCCTCGCCTCCGACCTCGGCAACACGCGCATCGACCCGACGCAGTTCCAACAGGTCCTGCTCAACCTCTGCTTCAACGCCCGCGACGCCATGCCCGGCGGCGGCAAGCTCACGATCCGCACCTTCAACCGCGCCGCTCCCGCCTCCGCCGCCCCGGGCGCCTGCGTCGGCCTCGAGATCGCCGACACCGGCACGGGCATGGATGACGCCACGCTCGCGCGCGTCTTCGAGCCGTTCTACACCACCAAGGCCCACGGCACCGGCCTCGGCCTGCCGATGGTGCGCAGCATCATCGCCGAAGCCGGCGGCACCATCGCCGTCCGCAGCCGCCCCGGCGCCGGCACCACCTTCGAGATTCTCCTGCCGGAGACCGCCGAGCAGGAACAGGTCTTCAGCCCCGCCACGCCGTTCGCCCCCCGCGCCGGCGGCTCCGAACTCGTCTGGGTCGTCGAGCCGGACGACGTCGTCCGCAAGATGATCAGCGGCATCCTCGCCGTCGACGGCTACCGCGTGCAGGAACACGCCGCCGCCCCCGCCGTGCCGCGCAGCCTCGCCGCGGCCGACGCGCCGCAGCTGCTCGTGATCGACTGCGCGAAGGCCGACGCCGCCAAGCTCACGCGCGCCCTCCTCCGCGCCAACCCGCGCCTCAAGGTCCTCTCCGCCTCGGTCGAACCGCCGGCCGCCGTCTTCACCGACCTGCCGCCGCGCGCCCTCAGCCACCTGCCGAAGCCCTTCGCGCTCTCGACCCTGCTCCGCGCCGTCCGCGGTTTGCTCGACGCCCGGTGAAACTCCTCCTGACAGGCGCTTCCGGCCTCGTGGGCTTTGCCGTCGCCCGCGCCGCCGGCCGCGCCGGCCACGAGGTCATCGGCATCACCGGCCGCTGGAGCGAGAACGTGCCCGGCACCGCCGGCCTGCTGGCGCGCGACCTCACCGACCCCGCCGCCGCGGCCGATCTCGTGCGCGGCATCCGGCCCGACGTCATCCTCAACGCCGCCGCCGTTTCCGAGCCCGCCGCCTGCGCCGCCGCGCCCGAGCGCGCCCACCGCCTCAACGTCGATTTCCCCGCCGCGCTCGCCGCCGCCGCCCACGCGGCCGGCGCCCGCCTCGTGCACATCTCCACCGAGCAGGTCTTCGACGGCGCCCACCCGCCCTACCCGCGCACCGCCGCCCCGCATCCGCTCAACCTCTACGGTGAACAGAAATTCCTCTCCGAACAACGTGTGCTCGCCGCCGACCGCCGCGCCGCCGTCGTGCGCGCGCCGCTGCTCTACGGCAACAGCCCGGGCGGACGCCGCAGCGTGCACGAGAAACTGTTCGAACAGTGGGCCGCCGGCCGCCCCGCGCGGCTCTACACCGACGAGATCCGGCAAGTCTGCACGGCGGACAACTTCGCCGCCGTGCTCCTCGCGCTCGCGCTGCGGCTCGACCTCCACGGCCTCTTCCACTGGGCCGGCGCCGAGCCGGTCTCGCGCTGGCAGATGGGCGTGAGCCTCTGCGCGCACTTCGGCGTGCCGGAAAAGTGGATCGAGCCGATGACGCGCGCCGACACCCCGGAAGCCGCCGCCAAGCGCCCGCGCGACCTGACACTCGCGGTCGAGCCCCTCGACCGCGAACTCGGCGTCCCGCGCGAGACCCTGGCCGAAGCCACCCGCGGCCTCGTCCGCCCGAAGTGGGCCGAGTCGCTGCAACTGTAGGTGGCGCGCGAGCGCGCCACTTGAGGTAGGGCGCGACCGCTGGGCGCGCCGGGAACGTGATGCCACTCGCGCGCCGTGCTGTGTAGCAGCCGTCGTCAGACGGCTGAATCACTCCCGCGCACGAATCTCCTTTCCGCCGTCTGACGACGGCGGCTACGACGGACCGACGCGCGTCCCGCCGCCCGCCTCGCGTCTTGCGCCGCGCGCGGGGGCGGATTCGCTCGTCGCGATGAACCTGCACGTCCTGCCCGTCCGCACCGCCGGGGCCGCCGAGAACATGGCGGCGGATTTCCTGCTCTTGCAGCGCTACCCTGCACCAGCGGCGGCGCGTTTCCGGCACTACGAGTGGCGCGGCGCGGCGTTCACGTTCGGCTTCTCGCAGAAGATCGCCTTCGTGCGCGAAAAGCTCGCCGCCGACCTCCCCGCCGACCTCTGCCGCCGGCCGACCGGCGGCGGCATCGTCGACCATCGCAACGACTGGACCTACGCGCTCGTCATCCCGCGCGGCCACCCGCTCGAGGAGGTGCGCGCGACGGAGTCGTATCGCGTCGTGCACGCGGCGTTGACCGAGGCGCTCGTCGCGCTCGGCCAGCCGGTGGAATTGAAGGCGGTGTGCGAGCCGCCCGAGGTGGAACGCGTTGACCCCAACGCGTTCGGGGCGGGAGCGTCTTGTGGTCAAGCCGCTCCACCAACGGGCGTGTGTTTCCAGCGCGCGGAGTTGTTCGATGTCGTCAATTCGACCACCGGCGCGAAGGTCGCCGGCGCGGCGCAGAAGCGCAACAAGCACGGCCTCCTCTTCCAGGGCTCGATCGAGAAAGGCAGCGTCGGCGCGCTCGACTGGGACACGTTCGCGGAGCAATTCACCGCCGCCCTCGCCCGCGCGCTCCGGGCCGAGCCGGGCGAGACGCCGTGGCCGGAATTCGCCGACGGCGAGGTGGAAGGCCTGATCGAGCAGTATTCCTCGACCGAGTGGTTGGAATACCGCTAGATTGCCCGGCGGCATGAGCGTGTGGCAGATACTTCTCGCCGTCTGCGCGGCGGTGACGCTTTTCCTCTACGGGTTGACCGGGTTCAGCCGCGAGGTGCAGGCGACCGGCGGGCCGCGCCTCCAGGCGTGGCTGCAGCGGGCGACGCGGCGCTGGTGGACGGGATTCGGCCTCGGTGCCGGCGCGACCCTGCTGGTGCAATCGAGCAGCGCCACGACCTCGCTCACGGTCGCCTTGGTCGATGCAGGCGCCATTACGCTCGGAAACAGCCTGCCGGTGATGCTGGGGGCCAATGTCGGCACGACGGCGACGGCCTGGCTGGTGTCGTTCAAGCTCACGGGCATCGGCGCGCTGTGCATCGTGCTCGGCGGCGTGCTGGGATTGCTGCCGGTGCGCTGGCACGTGATCGGCAAGCCGGTCTTCTATTTCGGCCTGATCTTTTTCGGCCTCGACCTGATGGCGAGCGCCATGACTCCGTTGCGCCAGAGCGAATTTCTCCGGCATGCGCTGCTCCTGACGGAGAATCCGTGGCTCGGGCTGCTGGTCGGCGCCGTGGCCACCGCCGTGATCCAATCGAGCAGCGCCACGTCAGGTCTGGCGGTTGTGCTCGTGGCGGAGGGCGTGCTGACGCCGGCCGCGGCGATCCCGGTCGTCATTGGTGCCAACATCGGCACGACGACCACCGCCTTGCTGGCGAGCGTGACGCTGTCGGGCGCGGCACGGCGAGCGGCGGCCTGGAACACCCTGTTCAATCTCTCGGGTGTGGCGCTGATCTCGCCGGTGTTGCCGGCGTTCAGCGCCTGGGCGGTGGCCCAAACGTCGTCCCCGGGCATGGCGGTGGCGCTGGCACACACGGTGTTCAATTTCGCGGTGGCGCTGCTGTTCATCGGGCCCTGCGTGGCATGGGAGCGCCGGCGGGCCCGCGGGGCGGAGGCCGTGCCGCGCCCGCCTCTGGCCGCATAACCGGCTGCGGTCGTCGCTTTGTCCGCGCCGGGCTTTGACTCCGGCGCGCCGTTCGCTTCGCTGGCGGCTCCATGAAACCCCGTCGCGTCATCGCGTTCCTCCTCACGCTCGTGCTGTCGGTGGCCGGCTTCGCCGCCGACAAGCGCCCCATCACCCCGCAGGACCTCTGGGCCATCAAGCGCCTCGGCAGTCCCGCGCTCTCGCCCGACGGCCAGACCGTCGTCTTCACGCTCCAGGAATGGTCGATCGAGAAAAACAAGAGCACGCAAAACCTCTGGCTCGTCGACGTGGCCGGCGGCGAACCGCGCCGCCTCACCACCGCCGCCTCGAGCGACGGTTCGCCGGTGTGGAGCCCCGACGGCACGCGCATCGCCTTCACGTCGCGCCGCGGCGACGACGAGGCCAACGCCCTCTACGTCATCCCCGTCGGCGGCGGTGAAGCCGAGGAGATTCTCGAGCTCCCCTACTCCGTCGCCAACCCGCGCTGGATGCCCGACGGCCAGAGCATCGTCGTCTCGACCTCCGTCATCCCCGAGCTCGCGGGCAAGATGGAAGCCGCCGACCTCGCCGCGATGAAGAAGGAGATCAAGCGCCGCAAGGACTCCAAGATGACCGCCAAGGTCACCGAGGACCGCCAATACCGCTTCTTCGACCAGTGGCTGACCGACAACCTCGCGCACCGCCTCCTCCTCGTCGACGTCGCCGCCAAGACCTTCAAGGACCTCACGCCCGGCTACAAGGAGCTGTTCCAGACCAGCGGCACGGTAAACTACGACCTTTCGCCCGACGGCAAGACGATCGCCGTGACGATGAACTCCACGCCGCGTCCCTACGCCACCGGCCTCAACAACGACATCTACCTCCTGCCGACCGACGGCTCCGGCACGCTGAAGAATCTCACCGCCGACAACGCCGGCGCCGACTCCAACCCGAAATTCACCCCCGACGGCCGCGGCCTCATCTACGCGCGCCAGGAAACCTCCTACTACAACGGCGAGTTCACCAAGCTCTGGCGCCACGACCTCGCCACCGGCGCCAACCAGCCCGTCACCGACCACCTCGACTACGCGCTGAGCGATCCCGAGTTCTCGCCCGACGGCCGCACGCTCTGGCTCACCGCCGAGGACAAGGGTGTCTCGCCGATCTTCAAGCTCAACGCCGACGGCACCGGCCTCACCGCCGTCTATGCCGACGGCACCTCGTCCGGCCTCGTCGTCAACGGCGCGACCGCCGTGTTCCTGAACGACAAGATCACGCGCCCGAACGAACTCTTCGTCCTCGACACCGCCACCGGCGCCGTCCGCCAGCTCACGCGCATCAACGAGGCCTTCATGGCCCAGCTCGATCTCGGCAAAGTGGAAAGCTACTGGTTCAAGGGCGCCAACGGCGCCGACGTCCACGGCTGGCTCGTGCTGCCCCCGGGCTTCGACCCGAACAAGAAGTATCCGCTCGTGCAGCTCATGCACGGCGGCCCGCACACGATGAACGGCGACGGCTGGTCCTACCGCTGGAACACGCAGGTCTTCGCCGCCGCCGGCTACGTCGCCACCTGGGTCAACCGCCACGGCTCGACCGGCTTCGGTGAGAAGTTCTGCCAGAGCATCCTCAACGAGTGGGGCGTGAAGCCGTTCGACGACATCATGAAGTCGACCGATTACCTCCTCGCGCGCTTCCCCAACATCGACCCCGACCGTCTCGCCGCCGCCGGCGCCAGCTACGGCGGTTACATGGCCACGTGGATCCTCGGCCACACCGACCGCTTCAAGGCCATCATCAACCACGCCGGCGTGAACGACCTCGTCACCCAATACGGCGCCGACGTCACGCAGTTCGGCTTCACCAAGGTCCTCGGCGGCACGCCCTGGGAAAACCCCGAGGGCATGGCGCGCAACAACCCGACGACCTACGCGAAGAACTTCAAGACCCCGATGCTCGTCATCCACGGCCAGCTCGACTACCGCGTCCCCTACGCCAACGGCACCGCCCTCTACGCCATCCTCCAGTCGATGGGCGTGCCCTCGCGCCTCGTCATCTTCCCCGACGAGAACCACTGGGTCCTCAAGCCCCAGAACGCGATCCACTGGCACTGGGAGATGCAGAGCTGGCTCGCCCGCTACATCGGCGGCCAGCCCACGCTCGAGAAGCCCGACTTCGAGAACTGGGGCAAAAAGAAGGACGAGAAGAAGGAAGAAGCCGCGAAATAAGGTCGCGCGCGGACTCCGCCCGCGCCGCCCCGCCCCGGAGAGAAACCACGAAACACACGAAAGACACGAAACTCTCCTCGCGCCCAAAACTCTCCTGACGCACCAAGCCGCGGCCGAGACGCCGCGGCTTTTTCATGCCTGCGTTCGCTGTCGCGCCCGCCGCCGCGTCCGCCCGCCCCGCCCGTCGCGGCCGCAACCTGTAGGTTGCGCGCTTGCGCGCAACAGTGGCGCGCAAGCGCGCCACCTACATCAAGCCCCCGCTAATCCATCACGCCGCTCGCGGCGCGGCGGTAGCCGCGCCCTCCAGGCCGTGGCGAGCACGCTTTGATTATTGCCCGCGCCGCCGGCGCCACGCGGCGCCCAGGGCCGCCAGCCCGAGCAGGGCCGCATAGGTCGACGGCTCCGGCACGGCGGCGATGCCCATGTTGGCGTCGGACCACGAGGCGTTCGTGTAGGTCGCGACCACGAAATCGTCGTTGCCCGCAAGACCATCGAGGTTGAACGCCGACGGTCCCGCGTAGTTCCACGCCGTGTTCTGACCGGCGAACAGCGGGTTCGACGGAGTGTGGAAATCGAGCACAAGATTGTTCAACACGATCCCCGCACCGGTGCTTTTCTGCACGACGGCCTGGGCGTCGTCCGGCTGGCCGATGCCGTTGGCCTGCAGATAATCGATCGGCAGATAGGCGTAGAACGAGGCCGTCTGGCCGTTGATGCCCGCGGCGTTCACGCCCGCGAGAAAGCTCGTGCCGGAGTAGTTGGCGAGCGGTCGGACATCCTCCCAGAACATTCCCGTCTGAAAGATCGTGCCGCCGAAGTTGTGGGCCGAGCCCGTGACGATCATCAGGCCGAAGGTGCTGAGCAGCGTCGTGCTCGTCGGATCGGAGGCGGACGCGACAGGGTTCACGAGATTGGTCGTCAGCGTGAGTGTGCCGGTGCCGGCGTTGTAGTTGTAGGCCGTGAGCGGTCCGCCGGTGTAGGCGAGGTAGTCGGGCCGCGCCGTGAGGCCGGTGAAGGAGAGCGTGATCGGCGTGCCGGCGGCCATCGCGCCGGAAAGGTTGTATTGCGCGGTGGCTCCGGTCGGGGTCGGAGTGTTGACGAGACCGAAGACGAACGTGTGCGCGTCGGGCTGGGCGGTGCCGTAGTAGATGCCGTTCGGCGTGAAGCCGTCGATCAGCTGACCGACGCTGCCGGTGCCGCTGAACGAACCGGAGGCACCCCAGCTCGAGCCGCTGGTGACGAAGGTCTGGGCCGACCCCAGGCCGGCGCAAACGAGCGCGACGAACAACGCAGTCCCGACCCGCAGGATTTTCATCCAAGGATTATCCCCCCGTTTTCGCCGCCGGCTACGCACGGGTTGGCATGAAATTTTCCAGCGCAACCGATGCGGAGCGCCGCGCGGGCCGACCGGGCGACGCCTCGTCAACACGGCCCCGGAAAACGAAGCGGCGCCGGTGCGTTCACCGGCGCCTTTCTTCAATGGCCGACGACTCGCGGTGAGTCGGGGCCGTGGCGCATAGTTGCGTCGTTTGGATGCGGCCTCGCACCCCATGGCGCTCGGCAGCGCTCAGAGTATGCCACAACGGCCCGCGCGGCGCTGCGCATTCCTTGGGAAAGTTGTGCTGATGCGGGAGAACCGGAGGTAGGGCGCGACCGCTGGGCGCGCCGCGAGCGTCGTTTCGGCGGGCCCAGCGGTCCCGCCCGACCTTCAACCTCGGCGCTTCCCCACGCTGACCTGTCAGCCGGAGGCCCTGCGAAGGCTGATCACGCACTCGAGGTGGCGCGTCTGCGGGAAGAGGTCGAAGGGCTGCACGGCCGTGAGCGAGTAACCGGCGGCAAGAAAACTTTTTAGATCGCGCATCTGCGTGGCCGGATCGCAGGAGACATAGACCACCGCGCGCGGGCCGAAGGCGAAGAGCTGGGCGAGGAACGACTCGTCGCACCCCTTGCGCGGCGGATCGATGACCACGACCGTGTCCGCGGGCGCGAAACCCGCGTCGAGCCCGGCAAAGATGGTCGCGGCGTCGCCGGCGGAGAACGTGGCGTTGCCGATGCCGTTGGCCGCGGCGTTTTCCTGCGCGAACTTCACCGACGTCGCGCTGACCTCGACCCCCGCCACGCGATCGAACGCCGGCGCGCAGCTCAGCGCGAAGAGGCCGGAGCCGCAGTAAGCGTCGACGAGGAACCGCGCCCCCGTCGCCGCCGCCTGCGCGCGCACGTAGCCCGTGAACGCCGGCAGGATGAACGGGTTGTTCTGGAAAAAATCCCGCGCGAGGAAGTGGAGGCGCAACGCCGCCAGCCCCTTTGCCTCCCCGCCCACGGCCGCCCCCGCCCCCCCGGAAGTGTAACCTATTAGGTTACACTTCCCCTCACCCCCGCCCTGCGGCGCAGCGGAATGGTCACCTATTGGGTGACTTTGTGCGGGGGCGATCACTTCATGGATCACGGCGTCGTAGTCGGTGACGACGCCTTCCTGCGCGTGGCGCAGCAGCAGCGTGGCGCCGCGCTCGTAGGCGCCGGCGGCGAGCTTGGCCCGCACGTCGGCGCGCACCTCCGTCAGCTTGGCGTTGATCTCCGGCGTCGCGATCGGGCACTGCGGCACATCGACGAGATCGAAGCGCGATCCCTGCTTCAAAAACCCGATCGGAGCCGCGGCCGCGCCGCCGCCGGTTGAAGTGGAAAGTTGAGCAGCAGGTGAAACGGCCGCGGCGCCTCCCGCCCGCGCAGCCCCACTTGTTACTTGGTCCTTGTTACTTGCCACTTCTTCGCGGCGCCGCGGCGCCGCGAAGTGCGGCGTGATTTTCGAGCGGTAGCCGAACTCGCGCGGCGACGGGATCGTCGGGGCGACGGGAAACTCCACCCCCGCCATGTGCCGCAGCAGCTCCTCCACCTGCCGGCGCTTCCACGCGAGTTGCTCGGTGTAGGTCAGGTGCTGGTATTGGCAGCCGCCGCAGCGCCCGAAGAGTTCGCAGCGCGGCGCGAGGCGGTGGGGCGACGGGGTCAGCACGGCGAGCAGGTCGGCCTCGGAGAAATTCTTGTGGTTGCGGTAAACCCGTGCCCGCACGCGCTCGCCGGGCAGCGTGAACGGCACCATCACCACCCAGCCGGAGGAATTTTCGATTTTTGATTTTTGATTTTCGATTTCCTGGCTGCCGGGTCCGCCTGCGGTGGCTGGGTCAGGTCTGGCGCCGGGCAGGGCCACGCGGCCGAGGCCGACGCCGAGGTTCGTGAGCGTGGTGATCTCCAGCTCGATCTCGGTGCGATACGGGAACGGATGGTCGTTGAACTTTTTCTTTTTGGCCACGAAGAGGCACAAAAATTCACAAAAACAAAGGGTTCCCAACCCTTTTTGTGTCTCTTAGTGACTCTTTGTGGCCATCCCTGCCGAGAAGATCACCAGCCTCCAGAATCCCCGCGTGAAGCAGCTCGTGCGGCTGCGCGAGCGGCGGGAGCGCGACGAGCTCGGCCTCTTCCTCGTCGAAGGCTACCGCGAGGTGCGGCGCGCGCTGGAGAAAAACATCGCGCTGCGGGAGCTCTATTTCTCCCCCGACTGGTTCCTCGGCGAGAACGAGCCCGCCCTGCTCGAGCAGGCCCGCCAGGCTGGCGCGCAGCTGTTCGAGCTGTCGAAGGAGGCCTTCGCCAAGGTCGCCTACCGCGAGCGCCCCGACGGCCTCCTCGCCGTCGCCCCGCAGTGGAAACGCACGCTCGCGGATTTGGACGAACTTGGAGGGCGGGGTCTCCCGACCCCGCTTTCGAACGCGGCATCGGCCAACGCGGCTGGGTCGGGAGACCCCGCCCTGCAGCCGGCGGCGCGCGCGCCCTTCCTGCTCGTCTGCGAATCGATCGAGAAGCCCGGCAACCTCGGCACCATCCTGCGCAGCGCGGACGCGGCCGGTTGCGACGCGCTCATCCTCTGCGACGCCGTCACCGATCTTTTCAACCCCAACGTCGTGCGCGCCTCCACCGGCGTGATCTTTTCGGTGCCGGTCGTCGTGTCCGACTCCGCCACCGTGCACGCGTGGCTCCGGGCGAAGGGCATCCGCACCGCCGCGACGACGCCGCACACGGACAACCTCTACACCCGGACCGATCTCAGCGGCCCGCTCGCTGTCGTCATGGGCAGCGAGCAATACGGCCTGAGCGAGTTCTGGATGAAGAACGCCGACGTGCTCGTGCGCATCCCGATGGCCGGGCAGGCGGATTCACTCAACGTCGCGATGGCGACGATCATCACGCTCTTCGAAGCCGTGCGTCAGCGCGGCGGATGACCGGGCGCCCCGGTCCGGCCGCGGCGGGATTGCGCGCCCGCGGCCGACCTGCTCCACTCGGCGCGTGACCCCGGACCTGCCCCCGTCCTCCTCGCCGCTCGCCGAGACGGCCGCGGCCGATGCGACCGCCGCCCAAGCCGCCGATCCGCCCGCCCCGCCCGCCCACTCCGCCGGCCACACCCACTGCCTCAATTGCGGCACGAAGCTCGCCGGTCCCTACTGCTCCGCTTGCGGCCAGCACGACTTCGATTTCCACCGCTCCTTCGGCCACGTGTTCCTCGAGGCGCTGGAGAACATCTTCCATTTCGACGGAAAGTTCTTCCGCAACATCCTCACGCTGCTCTTCAAGCCCGGGAAACTCACCGCCGAGTTCAACGCCGGCAAGCGCGCGTCGCAGGTGCCGCCGTTCCGCCTCTACATCTTCACCGCGTTCTTCTTCTTCGTCTGGGTCCACTTCACGACCGACGCCCCGGAAGCCGTGCGCCTCGGGCCCGCGCCCGCCTCGGGCGCGCAGGCGACGTTCACCGTCGACGGCCTGCCGGTGACGATGGAGCAGGCGATGAAGGCGCGCAACGACCCGGCCTACGCCGAGGAACTCCGCCGCGAACTTGCCGCCCGCGGCACTCCGCCCGCCGGGACGGCCTCCGCCGCGCCCGAGCGTTTCGTCGACCAGGTGCGCGCCGCCGGCGAGGAGTTGCGGCAGGAGGCGCGCGCGGCCCGTCCGGCCAACACGCCGGGCGTGAGCTTCCGTCCCTCGGACAAACCCGAATCCGAACGCAGCGACTTCGAGCGCTGGGCCGAGGAAAAGGGCCGCCGCGCGCTCGACCCCGCCTTCCAGCGGGAGATCAGCGAGGCGTTCCTCGCCGCGCTGCCGAAGATGCTGCTCTTCTGTCTGCCGGTCTTCGCGCTCATCACCCGACTCCTCTACCGGAAGTCCGGCCAAGTCTACCTGCAGCACCTCATCATCGCGCTGCATTTCCACACTTTCATCTTTCTCTGGGCGATGTTCCGGGAGGGCTGGGCGGATTTCTTCGGTCTGCTCAACTTCACGACCGTCCGCGGCTGGCTGATCCTCGCGGCCAACTGCTGGATCGTCGTCTACCCGCTGCTGATGTTGCGCCGGCTCTTCGGGCAGTCGTGGGTGCGCACCGTCGTGAAGACGCTCGCGCTCACCTTCGCCTACATCCTCACGCTCGCCCTCGCGTTTTTCACCACCGGCGTGATTCTCATCCTCATGCTCTGAGCGTCCGCCAGCGGGGCCGCGCCCGCCCGGGCGTTTTTCGCTGTGAGGGCGGGCGCCGGTCTGCACAGTGGGCGGGCGCCTCCTCTCCTTCGCTTGAAAAAACCACCCTCCCCCGCGCGTTCCCGCGCCCGTTCCGCTCCCGCACCCACCGCCGACTCCATTCCCGCGCCGGGCGGACGGCCGCTCTTTGACTGGCTCAAGCGCCGCGGTGCCGGCGTGCTGCTGCATCCGACCTGCCTGCCGGGCGACCAGGGTTGCGGCGTGTTCGACGCGCACGCGGAGCGGTTCCTCGATTTCCTCGCCGCGGCCGGCGTCAAATACTGGCAGCTCTGTCCGCTCGGGCCGACCGGCTACGGCGATTCGCCCTACCAGTGCTTCTCCGCCTTCGCGGGCAATCCCTACCTCATCGACCTCGCGCCGCTCGTCGCGGCCGGTCTGCTCGCGGAGTCCGACCTCGCGCCGTTGCGCGCGCTGCCGACGGAGCGTATCGACTACGGGGCCTTGCACCGCCTGAAGCTCCCACTGCTGCGCACCGCGCACCGCGCGTGGACGGTGCGGCGGCCGCCGCTGCCCTACGGCGATTTCGCGGCGTTCCGGCGGGAGCACGCCGCCTGGCTCGATCCCTACTGCGATTTCCGCGCCCTGAAGGATCACTGCGGCGGCGCGGCCTGGACCGAGTGGCCGGCGGAGCTGCGCGATTTCGCGGCGGCGCAACGCTCGCCGCTGCTCGCGCAGCTTGCGGACGAGCGCGAGGCCCACGCCTTCGCGCAGTATCTGTTCTTCGGCCAGTGGACGCGCCTGCGCGCCGCGGCGAAGTCGCGCGGCGTGGAGATCATCGGCGACCTGCCGATCTTCGTGGCGCTCGACTCCGCCGACGCGTGGGCCAACCCCGCGCTCTTCGAACTCGATCCCGCCACGCTGCGTCCGCTCGCGGTCGCGGGCGTGCCGCCGGATTATTTCTCCGCCGACGGTCAGCTCTGGGGCAACCCGCTCTATCGCTGGGAGGCGCACGCGGCGGAAGGCTACCGCTGGTGGATCGAGCGGATGCGTGCTGCGTTCGCACTCTACGACCTCGTGCGCATCGATCATTTCCGCGGTTTCGACACCTACTGGCGCATCCCGCTGCCGGCGGAGAACGCGCGCGCCGGCGAGTGGCGGCCCGGCCCCGGGCTCGCGCTGTTCCGCGCCATCCACGCCGCGCTGCCGGAGGCGCGGATCATCGCCGAGGATCTCGGCGACCTCACTCCCGGCGTGCACGCCCTCCGCGACGCCTGCGGCTTTCCCGGCATGCTCGTGCTTCAGTTCGCGTGGGGCGGCGACGCGGGCAACGCCTACCTGCCGCATCACGCCGCGCCCAACAGCGTCATCTACCCCGGCACGCACGACAACGACACGACGCTCGGCTGGTATCGCGGCGCGAGCGAGCACGAGCGCGATTTCGCGCGTCGCTACCTGCGCGTCTCGGGCGCGGAGATTTCCTGGGACTTCATCCGGGCCGTCTACGCCTGCACCTCGCGGCTCGCGATCTATCCGCTGCAGGACGTGTTTTCACTCGGGAGCGAGGCACGTTTCAACACGCCGGGCAAACCCGAGGGCAACTGGCAGTGGCGCTACGACGCCGCGCAACTCGAGCAGCACTTCGGCGGCACCACGGCGTATCTGCGCGCGCTCGCGCAGCTCTACGCGCGCTGAAAATTTTTCCGCGCGCGCCGCGATTCACGCGTGAAACACGCGCGAAGTCGCGCGAACGCGGCGTTTTTCGCCGAAAAGCGCGCGCGCAGAAATCTTTCGCGACATGAAAATTTTTCGTGCGTTGTGCCGCGCAATTTCCTAAAAATCTTTCATGGCCAAGAAAAAAGCTGCCAAGAAAGCCACTAAAAAGGCTGCCGGCAAAAAGAAGAAGTAACCTTCACGGGTTCTTCCCAATACTCACGCCGGCTCTTCGGAGCCGGCGTTTTTTTTGCGCCGCGAGGCCGAGCAAACCCTCCGAAGCACAACGGGCGAACGAGGGTCACGAGCGAAGAAGAGAAAGCGCGCGAGCGACAGAGAGCGAACGCGAGCGAGCCGCATCCGCGCGATCTAATCCTCGCAGCCCTTCGGCGTAGGACCGGTTTCAACCGGTCTGTTTCAGCAGCGCCGCGTCATGGGCCGGTTGAAACCCGCCCTACCCCAGCGCCTCGGGATGCCGCTTCCGCCAGTAGCGCGCGAGCCCGGTGACGCTCATCGCGGCGGGATCGGCCTGCTCGTAGGTGGCAATCGCATCGTCGTCCAAGCCTGCGGCGCGCAGCTCATCCTCCACGTAACGCTCGAAGCGCGGCGTGATCTCCGCCGGCTCGCGGCCGGCGCGGAGCTCCGCCCGCATCCACTCCGCCCAGCGTCCGAGGCGTTGCTCGAGCTCGGCGAGGCGCGGCTCGACGTCGTCGACGAAGCCCCAATGCGTCAGCGCCAGCCGGCGCGGCTGCAGGGCGCGGATCTTCGCGAGCGAGTTTTTCCAGAGCGCAAGATCGATGTCCGGCGGCGGACAGGGCGGCAGGCACGGGCCGCCGGCAATCACGACGCCCGCGACATCGCCGGCGTAGAGCGTGCGTTCGGCGGGCAGCCACCACGCGTGGTGGTGCGGCGCGTGGCCGGGCGTCTCGATGGCGCGCAGGATCGCGTCGCCGACGCGCACCTCCTCGCCATCGGTGACGATGCGCAATTTTTCCGGCGGCACGGCGCGCATGTCGCCCCAGAGCTCACCCATGCGCGCGCCGAAGATCTTCGTCGCGCTCGCGACGAGCCGCGTCGGATCGGCAAGGTGCGGCGCGCCGACCGGGTGGACGCAGACCGTGGCGCCGTAATCGGCGGCCCAGCGCCACGCGGCTCCGGCGTGGTCGAAATGGATGTGCGTCACGCAGACGTGCGTGACCCGCTCGGGCGCGAGGCCGAGACGGCGGAGCCCCCGCACGGTTTCAGTGAAGACGGATTCGGGTCCGCAATCGATCAACGCGAGGGGACCGGCGCCGCCGCCGACGACGCCGGTGGCGATGACGTTTGCGCGGCCGAGGTGCCGCCCGTCGATCAGGCGGAGCTCGCTCACTTCAGCGCGGCCCACACGCGCTGCACGTCGTCGTGGTCCTCGAGTTCCTGGAGGAACTCGCCGACCTCGGCGCGCTGGGCGTCGGTGAGCTCGGGGAATTGCTTGGCGACGTAGCCGATCTCGGCCGTGACGACGTGCCAGCCGTTGGCCTTGAGCCAGGTGGAGACGGTGTGGACGGCGGTGCGGTCGGTGATGAAGCGCGCGCCGGTGGCGCCTTCGGGGATGTCGTCGTTCTGCGCGTGCGTGAGCGGTTCGAAGTCGTTCGCGCCCGCCTCGATCGCGGCGGCCTCGAGGTCCGTGCCGGCGGCGGCGGTGTGGGCCTCGACGAGGCCGACGTGGTCGAAGAGAAACTTGTTGCTGCCGGCGGCGCCGAGCACGCCCTTCTTAAAGAGGACGCGGATCTCGGGTGCGGTGCGCTGCTGGTTGTCGGTGTAGACCTCGACGATGACGGGGACCTTGTGCGGCGCGTAGCCCTCGAAGGCGACGTGATCGAGGGAGGACTTGTCCCCGCCGGTGCCGGCACCCTTGGCGATGGCGCGCTCGATGACGTCGCGGGTGACGCTGGCCTTCTTGGCCTTTTCCACGGCGGCGAAGAGGCGGGCATTGGCGGCGGGGTCGCCGCCGCCGAGCTTCGCGGCGACGGTGATTTCCTTCACCAGCTTGCCGACGAGCTGGCCCTTCTTGAGGTTAACGATCGCGCGTTTCGCGTGCAGCCATTGGCGTCCCATAAGGTGCGCGACCTTACGTGCCGTCCCGAGCCCCGCAACGCCAGAATCGGCGGCGCAGCGCGGCGGGAGTTGCGCCGGGGGCGGAAGCGTGGCTGGGTGGGGGCCATGTTTTTCCGGATCCTGATCCTGGCGGTTACGGTCGCCTTCACCGCGAGCGGGTGCTCGTCGCTGTCGGCCGAGGGGGCGCGGGC
>VFQQ010002384.1_pt1 | contig 21382 bp, 23 predicted proteins | sample 3512341 | NCBI WGS metagenome assembly VFQQ01 (sample SAMN10412373, study PRJNA504923) | tailings metagenome | isolation source: Relicate 2 Philex TSF1 revegetated site | place: Philippines: Tuba, Benguet | collected 2017-08-29 | reverse complement strand
GTCCGATCTTTGCGATCTCAGCATGTACTGGGTCTCGTCCCCGGTCCTGCTGGAGGGTGCGCCAAACCAGCCGATCGGCCGCAGCGAGTTGCTTCGCTACCCGATTATTTCGTACGAGAGAGGTGCATACAATCACGGGAAACTGCTGGAGTATTTTGCCGGCCATGACGCCCAGAGCGCGGTGCTGCACTACTCCAATTCGCTGACGACGACGATCAGCATGATCGCGAATGGGCTGGGTATTGCGGTGCTGCCACCAATCGTCATCCAGAACGAGCTCCGCAGCGGCGCCTTGCACGTGCTCAACGTGCAGCCGGCATTTCCGGTCACGCGCTACAGCGTCATATATCTCGACGCCGCGTCTTCGCGGCTTTGTTCGCTGATCGCATCTATTTCGCGTGACGTGGTGGGCAAGGTCTGCACGCTGTACGATCGATCGCTCATCCAGCAGATCGAAGCATATTGAGGCCTAAGTTTGCCGGTGTGTTTGCCCAACGGATATGACCGAGGGAGAAAACAGCGCGTCGATAGCCTTTATCGTATCCTTCTTCCACAACACGTCGTGGACCGCTGCAGCGTCAGGCCCGGTCTCGTGGTCTTCCACCAGTTCTTCCGCGGCCTCGCGCACCATCCCGTGCAGGAGTCTGCCGGCATCTCCGAGCCTGCGCTCCGGCTCCGCCGCCAGACGCAGGTCGCAAGCCTGGGCCGACAGAAGCGCCTCGATCGAGACCAGCCAACGGACGAGCTCGATCTGTTCGTCGAGCTTGCGGATGGTGAGGGCTGTCTGCGGCGCGAGGTCTTCGACGGTGTCCGAAACGACGATCGCATCAAGGCTGGCGGGCTGCGCCTTCAGCCGGATTTCGGCGTGAAGTGCTGCAATCGACTTCTGCATGGGCACGAAGCCGGCGGACGCGCCGCCGACCGGCGAGAGATAGTTAGGCAGGCCTGAAAGGCGCCCCGTCATTAGCTTGATCGACCGCTGCGCCGAGGCGGTGGCGAGATGCACCAGCGCAATGGCGAGCGTGTCGAATGCCAGCGCTATCGAGGGCGTGTGGAAATTGGCGGACGAATGGATTTCGCCGGTTTCAGGCAGAACCAGCGGATTATCCGCAGCCGCGTTCAGCTCGATTTCGACGGCATCGCGCGCGGCCTCGAAAGCACCGAGGATCGTTCCAGTCACTTGCGGCAGCGTGCGGAAGGAGATGGCATCCTGTATCTGCCGCGAGGCTGCTGCCTGCATCTGGCTGCTGCCTTCCAGGGCGCGGCGGAACAGGGCGGCTGCCTGCTGTTGACCCTTGGCCGGGCGCGCGCCAACCAGACGCGGGTCGAATATCAACGCATTGGCGGCGTAACCCTCGCAGGCAAAGGCTGCCGTCGCGACGTGGACCGACAACAGGGCGCGCACCGCGTCAAGGGAAAGGGCTGCCATGGCGCAGGTTACCGACGAGGCATTGCCGACAGCGAGGCCGTCCTTGGCGCCGAGCTTGATCGGCGCGAGGCCGGCCGCTTTCAGCGCATCAGCGCCCGACAGGATGCGCCCGCGGAAATAGGCGCGGCCGCGTCCGATCAGCACGGCAGCGACGCTCATCATGAGGACCAGATCGCCGGTGCCAAGCGAACCGCGCGAAGGGATGACCGGAACGACGTCCCGCTCCAGCATCGCGATCATCAGGTCATGGACATGCGGCGAGACGCCGGCTCCACCAAGCGCCAGCGTGGCGATGCGGCAGAACAGGGCGGCCCGGCAGGTCTCGATGGGCAGCGGGTCGCCGACACCGGCGATACGCCCACGCACCATCTGCTCCTGAAACGCCGGGATATCGTCTTGCGCGATGCGGTGCCCGACATTGCCGCCGAGGCCGGTGTTGAGACCGTAGACCGGGATATTCCGCGCCAGATGATCGTCAACGATCGCGCGCGAAGCCTGCATACGGGCGCGTATGTCCAACGACAGCACGACGCGCAAAGGCGCGTGCGCAGCATGGACCACATCGGCGATGCTCAGCGGGCGCGCTCCAAGATGAAAATCGGGCGCGCTCATGCGTAGCGCAGCCTGTGGCCGGCGCCCATGCCGGCGGCTTTCTTCAGTATGGCATGGCCGAGCGCGATATCGGACAGCGACAGGCCGCGATGCCAGAACAGGATGGTCTCGGCCTCGTTCTCGCGCCCGGGCTTGAGGCCGGCCACGATCTGCCCGAGCTCGGCATGGAGTGTCGCTTCCGACAGCTTGCCGGCCTCGACATGGGCGCGCAGCGAGCCGAACTTGCCGCCCTTGCACTGGCCCCAATCGTCCACCACCATCTTGGACATGATATCGGTCAGCGAAAGCTCCACCGCGCTCATCGTGCCATAAGGCACGACGAATGCGCCCGGCTTGATCCATTCGGTCTTCAGCATCGGTTGCGGCGCGCTGAGCCGCGAGGCCTCCACTACGATATCCGCGTCTTCCACGCAGGAGCGCCAGTCCTCCGTGGCGATGACCTCCTTGCCGAGGTCACGGCTGAGTTTCTCGGCGAATGCGTTGCGGCTTTCGGGCCTGCGCGAATGGATACGGATCGTCTCGAAGTCGAACAGGCTATCCAGCAGCCGCACGTTCCAATAGGCCGTGCCGCGCGCGCCGATGTGACCAAGCGTCTTCGACCCCTTGCGGGCGAGATATTTGGCGCCAACGGCAGTCACCGCGCCGGTACGCATGTCGGTGATGCCGCTGGCATCCATGATGGCGGTGGGCATGCCGGTGCGGGGATCGAACAGGTTCAGCACGCCGAATTCGGACGGCAGGCCCTGCTTGTAGTTGTCGACGAAGTCGCCGACCACCTTCACGCCCGCCGCATCTATATCGCCGCCGATCCAGCCGCGCAGAACGTTGAAATGACCCTCGACGCCGGCTTTCGGCTCCAGATGCATGCGCGGCTCGATCACCGTTTCGCCGCGCCCCTGCATGCCGAGGCTCGCCTCGATGGCGGCCAGTATCTCGGCATCCGAAAGTGCGGCGGCCTCGATGTCGTGCCGGTTCAGATAGGTCAGGTAGATCGGCTGCATGGGTACTCCTTGAAAACTCGGTTTCGCCGCGGACTACCGCAAGCTGAACACCGCATGTCCGACACCGGTCATGGCTACCGAGACCTCGGTGGGCGCGGCGACGGAGCGGGTCGGCAGATGCGTCCCGCACAGGACCGACATTCCTGCCAGCAATTGCTCGCCTCTGTCGGCCAGGACGCGCGTCATCCACACGACGACCTCCAACGGATCCTGCGGCGCACTACCCGTTGCCTCGGCGACGACTTTCCCGTCGATGGATACGCTTGTCGTCAGCGCCGCCAGATCGAGCTTGTCGATCGCGATGCCCGGACCGCCGATGACCGCGCCGACATTGTAGATGCCCTGCGCCACCGCTTGCGCCGCAGTCGGGTCGAGCGCGAAAGCGTTGCGCGGGTCCAGCAATTCGAAGCCGGGCCGCACCAGTTCGAGACTGGCCAGGATTTCGTCGCGGCTGCATTGCCTCATGGGGAGGTCGCGCGAAAGGGTGAGGATGAGTTCCGGCTCGATGATGAGATCGCGAAAGCCTGCGCCGTCGAACACCGCGCCGCTCGGCACGATCAGGTCAGCGAAAACCGGTGCGATGCAGGGCTCGTCGAGCCCATAATATTGCAGCGACGATGCCTTGTTGAAGGCGATCTTGTAACCGCCGATCTTGCGCTGCGGCTTGCTTGCTTGCAGATGACGAATGACCTGATCTTGAATCTCGTAGGCAATGTCGAGATCGGTGCCGATCGAGTCTGCATGCCGATCGAAGGCGCGCTTTTCGAGGACTTCGCCGGCGATGGTGGTGCCGAGCGCGGTAATGTCCAAGGCTTCCATCATCGCCGCACCGGCTTTTTCAGGCCCAGATGTTCCCGCAGCGTTCGGCCTTCATAGTCCAGCCGAAACAGGCCGCGTCGCTGCAACTCCGGCACGACGAGCTTAGCGAAAGCATCGAATTCGCCCGGGAAATAGGACGGCATGACATTGAAGCCGTCGGCCGCGCCGCCTTCGAACCGCGCCTGAAGCTCATCCGCGATCTGGGCCGGCGTTCCGACCACGCGCCAGTGCCCGCGCGCGCCGGCGAAATGGCGTGCGAGCTGCCTTATCGACAGCTTGTCGCGGCGCGACTGTTCGACGACGAGGGCTTGCCGGCTCTGCATTCCCTCGGTGGCAGGCAGTTCCGGCAAGGGGCCGTCGACCGGATAGCCCGACAGGTCGGTGCTGAGATAGCTGGACAGCAGCGCCACGCCGACATCGTCGGGGATCAGCTCCTGCAACTCGTCAACTTTTGCGCGGGCCTCCGCCTCGCTTGCCGCCACTACGGGTGCTACGCCCGGCATGATCTTGATGTCGTCGGGTTCACGCCCGCAGGCGACCAGTCGCGCCTTGAGATCGTCGTAGAAGGCCTTGGCCTCCTCGAAGGTCTGTGCGGCGGTGAACACGACATCGGCGGTGCGGGCGGCGAGGTCGCGGCCCTCATCCGATGCCCCGGCCTGCACCATCACCGGCGCGCCCTGCGGCGAGCGCGGCAGGTCGAGCGGGTCGCGCACCGAGAAATTCCGGCCGTCATGATTGAGCGCATTGGCATGGTCGCCATGCCACAGGCCGGCAACCACGGTTGCGAATTCGCGGGCGCGCTCATAACGGTCGGAATGCGGGCGCAGGCCGGTCGAGCCGAAATTCGCCGCCTCGATATGGCTGGCCGATGTTACGAGATTCCAGCCGGAGCGTCCGCCGCTGATCTGGTCGAGTGAGGAAAAGGCGCGGGCGAGGCCGTAAGGTTCGTTGTAGCTGGTCGAGGCCGTTGCGACGAGACCGATATGGCTGGTCTGGGCGGCAAGTGCTGCGAGCAGGCTGATAGGTTCGAAGCCGATCGAGCGCGAGGTCTGGCTGGCAATAGTGACATTGGCCTCGCGCAAGCCGGCGGCGTCCTCGCAGAAAATGAGATCGAACTTGGCAGCCTCGGCCGTGCGCGCAAGCTTGATGTAATGGTCGATGTCGACGCCCGCCATGACATGCGCCTTGGGGTGACGCCACGCCGCGATGTGATGCCCGGTCGCCCACAGAAAGGCGCCAAGTTTCATCTGCCTGCGACCAGCCGTCATGATGCGCCTCCCGCGGCAAGGCCAAGATTTGCGCGCAACGTCGCGCCGTCATAGTCATGCCGAGCGAGGCCGCGCCGCCGCAGTTCCGGCAGGACACCATCGATGAAATCGTCGAAAGCGGCCATCTGCGGTGGCAGCGCGATGTTGAAGCCGTGACAACTGCCCGTCCTGAACTGCGCATCGAGCCGGTCGACGGTTTCCGCCGGCGTGGCGGACTGCTCCAGCGTGACGAGTATTTTCACCGTGTCGGGATCGCGCCCGCATGCTGCGGCGCGGGCAGTGAGATCGTCATGGAACGTCTTGGCATGTTCGGGCGATGCTTCGTCCGTCAGCACGGCATCGGCCGTGCGCGCGGCAATGTCGATGTCGGACGCCGACACGCCGGTCATCACCAGCACAGGCGCATCCTGCGGGGACCGGGCAACGTTCAGCGGCCCGCGAACGGAAAAGAATTCGCCCTTGTGGTCGAGCAGGTGCATCTTTTCGGGATCGTGGAAACGCCCGCCCGACTTGTCGAACAGCAGCGCGTCGGCATCCCAGCCTTTCCACAGGCCCTGAACGATATCGATGTATTCCTCGGTCCGCCGGCGAAAATCGGCTGAAGAAAAACCGTCCGGGCGGCTGAAATTCGCCGCCTCGTGCGGGTTCTGCGTTACAGAAACTTTCCAGCCCGCGCGGCCATGGCTGATGACGTCGAGCGAGGCGAAACGGCGCGCGAGATTGTAGGGCTGGTGCGCGACCGTCGACGCTGCGGCGACGAGCCCGATCCTGCTGGTCACCGTCGCGAGCGCTGCGACCAGCGTCGTTGCCTCGAAGGGCGCGGCGTCGGCAAACACCACCATGTCGAGCGCGCTCGCCTCGGCCTTTCGGACCAGGTGCGACACCAGGCCGAAATCCACAGCGGCTTCGGCAGGAGCGATTGCGGGGGAGAAAGATATACCGAGATGCATTGTCCGTTCGCGGCTCATCGGCGCTTTGTTCCCCTCCAGAATTCCGGCTCACACCGCGAAGATCGCGTCGCGTTTCAACTGTCCGAGCACGGCGCCCGAGACGTCGGTCACTGCCAGCACCTCGCTGTTGTCCGCCGCCATCAGCGCCAGCGCATCGCGCAGGTTCGTGCTCGCCGTCACCTTGCCGGCTTTTCCGTTTGGCGCGCCTTGGGTCATGGCCGTTTCGACGGTGAACAGGCTGAGCCGCTTCAGGGCGCGGTCAACGCCGACGAAGTTTTCCACGAAGTCGTCCGCCGGATGCGACAGGATGGCATCGGGCGTATCGTATTGCACGATCTTGCCGTCGCGCATGATGGCCAGCCTGTCGCCAAGCCGGATCGCCTCATCCAGGTCGTGGGTGACGAGCACGACGGTCTTCCTGACGCGACGCAGGATCTGCCTGAACTCTTCCTGCAGGCGTGCGCGGGCGATCGGATCGATGGCGCCGAAGGGTTCGTCCATAAGAAGCACCGGCGGGTCGGCGGCAAGCGCACGGGCAACGCCGACGCGCTGGCGCTGTCCGCCGGAAAGCTGGCGCGGATAGCGGCGCAGCATTTCCGGGTCGAGGCCGACCAGTTGCATCAGTTCGTCGTTGCGACTGGCGATCTTGTCGGCGGGCCAGCCGAGCAGCTTCGGCACCGCGCCGACATTCTGCGCGATCGTCATATGCGGGAACAGACCGACCTGCTGGATGACGTAGCCGATATGACGGCGAAAGATCACCGGATCGACGGAGCGGACATCGGAGCCATTGACGACGATCCGCCCTTCCGTCGGGTCGATCAGGCGGTTGATCATCCGCATCGTCGTGGTCTTGCCGCAACCCGACGGCCCGACCAGCGCCACGGTGACGCCCTCGGGGATTTCGATGCTGAGATCGTCGACGGACGCGGTCGTGCCCTCGCCATAGCGCTTGGTGACGTGTTCCATCGTGATCATGCGGCCGTTCTTTCTCCGAACAGGACTTTCTCGGTGCGGCCGAGCAGGAATTCGGTCGCGAGCGCCAGAAGCGCGATCGGGACGGCGCCGACAAGCAGCCGCGACATATCCATACCGGCGACCCCGACGGCGATGAAGTCGCCAAGACCGCCGCCGCCAATGAACGGCGCCAGCGTCGCCCCGGCCAGAACCTGCACGGCGGCGGTGCGGGCACCGGCAAACATCGCGGGTGCTGCAAGCGGGATCTGGATACGCCGCAGCAATTGCCAGCGGCTCATGCCCATGCCGATCGCGGCCTCGACCGCATCGGCATCGACATTGCGCAAGCCGACATGCGCGTTTAGCAGGATCGGCGGCAGCGCGAGGAAGGTGAGTGCTACAATCGACGGCCACAGGCCGATGCCGAGCAGCGGCATCATGATCGCCAGGATCGCCAGGCTCGGCAGGGTGCGGATCGCGTTGACCGTGTTGATCGCCGCGAAGGCCAGCCGCTCGCGGCCGAGGATAACGATCGCCAGCGGGATGCCGATCAGCAAGGCAAAGGCCATCGACGCGCCCGACATCAAGAGATGCTGCCAAAGCGCGCGGTTGAATTCGTCTGGATGGTCCAGGACCCAGTTGAAAGCCTGCTGTATCATCGTCAGTCGCCCCGCCAGCGAACGATGGCTTTCTCGGTCCGGCTCAGCAGCACGTCGAAAAAGGTCGCGATGAATGCCGTCAGCAGCCCACCGACGAGAATCTTTTCAGGATAGTTCTGGTCTATTCCCATCAGGATGATCGTGCCCAGTCCGCCGGCGTCGATGAAGGCGGCAACCGTGGCAATGCCGATGACGGTGACGAGCGCGATGCGGATGCCGGAGAGGATCAGCGGCAGCGCCAGCGGCAGTTCGATGCGGACGAGCCGCTGCCACGGGCCGTAGCCCATGCCGTCGGCCGCATCGAGAATATCTTCCGGAACGCCGCGCAGGCCCGTCACCACATTGCGTAATAGAATGAGCAGGCAGTAGGACGACAGGCCGACCAGCGCCGGTTTCATGCCGAGGCCCAGAAACGGGATCATCAGCGCAAACAGCGCAAGGCTCGGGATGACGAAGATGATGCCCGTAATCGTCAGGGCGAACGCATAGAGCCGCGGCCTGCGCGCGCACACGATGCCCAGCGCCACCGCAATGATGCCGCCAATCAGCACCGAAAGCAGCGAAAGCATGAGATGCTGCCCCGCCGCCGCCAGTATTTCGGGTATATGCTTAGGTGCCCAGGTCACGAGATTGCCCATTGATGAAAACCGGGCGCGACGGAAACGGGTAGGCCGTCATCGCGCCCGGGTCTGTCAGGTTGGCCGGCGGGAATCTATCCCGCCGTCGCCGGAAGGTTTCAGATGCCGTTCGCCGTCAGGAATTCGGTCGCGACCTCAGCCGGTTCCTTGCGGTCACGCTCCACGGCGGCATTCAGTTCGCGCATGTTCTCGTTGTTGAGAAGCGGGCTGATCTTGTTCAGAACTTCCGCGATCTTGGGGTTCTTTTCCAGCGCATCCTGCCGCACGACCGGAACGAGGTAGTAGGGCGGGAAAAGCGCCTTGTCGTCATCGAGAACGGCCAGCTTGCTGTCGGCGATCTGCCAGTCGGTGGTGAAGCCGAAGGAGACGTCGATCTGCTTGCTGGTCAGCGCGCTGTAGCGGATGCCGAGCTTGGCGAATTTGACGAATTCCTTGAACTTGATCCCGTAGACTTTTTCCAGCCCCGGCAGGCCGTCCTTGCGTTCGCCGAAGGTGCCTTCGGCGCCGAAGGTGAGATCCTTGGATGCCGGCCCGAGGTCGGTCAGCGTCTTCAGCTTGTACTTTTCCGCCGTCTCGGGAAGCATGATGATGGCGTAGCCGTTGTTGATCTTGGTCGGATCAAGCAGCGTCAGCTTGAGGTTCTTTTCGTAGTAGTCCTTGACCTCGCCGTAGATCTTGTCGGCGCCGCCCGACAGATCGCCCTTGACCACAGCGGCAAGTGCGGTGCCGGTGTATTCGGGGTAAAGATCGATTTCGCCACTGGTCAAGGCGCCATGTGCGATGAGGGTCGCGCCGAGGTTGAGCCGGCGCTCGACCTGGATACCGGCCTTCTCAAGCGCCTGGGCGTAGATTTCAGCGACGACGAACTGTTCGGTGAAGTTCTTGCTGCCGATTTTGACGGCGTCCGCGAAGCTCGAAGACGTGACGGCGAGCGAGGCCAGGGCGCCGAGCCCGGCGGCTTTCAGTAAGTTGAAAATCATGACGGTCTCCGAAGAGTTGGAAGGGTTGCCTGCAAATGATAAAATCCCAAGTGCGCTAGCAAATTATAAGGAAAATACGACATCTGATAGTCGATTTTTCCTATTCTATCACAGTATCGGGAAAATATTTGCTGAAATTTGCCTCACAATTAAGCAGAATGTCTGTGTGTGAAGCATTATGCCTATACATATCGCAATCCGTCCAGCATCAAGTTTTCCGCCAGGGAAACGAGAGCTTCCTGCTCACATTCGTTCGCCAGGCAATTGGCTGGCTTGTTTCACCCAATCGGCGAACTGGGCCTCATCGAATTGGTCGTCCTCGCGGATGTCGAGATAGCGCACGTCCTTCTGCCTGGACGTGCCAGGCGGGAGAGGATGCAGCGACGCGCCTTTGAAGAAGGCGACCTTGATGTATTTGGTCATGCAGTGAAAACCGAGAAACCAGTTTCCGCTCTCGACGCCGTAAAAGGGCGAGTTCCATTTGACGGCCTTGCTGACGCCGGGGACGGTGCGTTCGATGAGCGCGTCGAGGCGGCGCCCGAGGTCACTCTTCCAGCCCGGCATGGCCGCGATATAGGCCTGCACGGGGGCGTCCCCGTATCCCTTGGCGATCTGAGGATTGCCGCCCGAGAGAAGTACGACCTTACCCGGCTCCGGCTTTGGCGCGGATTTTCGCGGCTTGGCCGCACGCGCGGCAGTTGGCATGGCGGGCGCTTTCGGCATTCACGCTTCCCCGGCGGTGTTTTGCCCATTGCGCCATTTGCTGGCATAGGGCAGGGCGAACAGGTAAAGCCCGGTGAGCAAGAGCAGGGCAAGCGGGAACAACGGCAGGAAATACACCCACTCGACAGGCTGCTTACCTACGCCCAACGCGATGAAGATGGCGACGACGATCACTGTGAAGATGATCGACGTCCAGCGGTGGAACTGCCGAATCCAAAAATTCCACTTCATGAGATTCTCCTGTTCATAAAAGCCGAGCGGATCGGCGAACCGGTCTGCAGCAAGCCTCAATCTGTCCGCGCCAGAACCTGTTCCAGGGCCGCTAGGAACCTTTGCCACCCGACCGTGGCGCCCCGGTAGTAGGGCTGCTGATCCGGCCGGAAACCAGTCTGCTCCATGCGCAGGCGCGTCCCCGTGCTCGTAGGGGTGAGCGACCATGTGACGACACTTTCGAGATCCTTGGTGTCCCACGTGTAGGACAGCTTCCTGTTCGGCTCGACTGACTCTACCCGGCAGTCGACGGTGCCCCAGTCCGCGCTTAGATTGAAACGGTGATCCAGGACCGGCTTGAAATCGTTCTTCATGAGCCACTCCTCGATGAGGTGCGGCTGGGTGAGCGCGCGCCAGATCTTTTCCGGCGCAAAAGGCACCTCCCGTTCGACAATGACGGAGAGTGTTTCGGTCGCTGTATTGCTCATTGATCCATCCTTCTGAGCAGGTCTTCCAGATCGTCGAACCGGTTTTGCCAGAACCCGCCCATCTGGTTCGTCCAGTCTATCAACGGGGCCAGGGCGCCGAGCTGGGCGCTATAGTGCGTCTGGCGGCCTTCGTGCCGGTCGTGCACCAGCCCGGCTCGCTTCAGGACCCCGAGATGCTTCGATACGGCCGGTTGCGAGACCCCGGCCTGAGCCGTCAGGGCGACGACCGTCTGGGCTCCGTCGCGACACAGCCGCTCGAAGATGGCCCGCCGCGTCGGGTCGGCGAGCGTTCTGAAAAGGATATCGTGGGGCTGCGGCAATCCATAACTCGCTAGCTATTGATTGGAACCAATAACCGGCGAGCTATGAATGAGTCAAGTTAGGAGTGCGATGCCGCCGGCGGTTTGCCTGAACAATCTCGGCATTCGCCAGATCAAGCTGGCCGTCATGCAGCATCGATCTTCTCGATCGCGGCCATCACGCCGCGAAGCTCGGCCAGCCCGCGAAGACGGCCGATTATCGGGTAGCCGGGGTGGGTTTTTCGCGATGTATCGTCGATCAATTCATGGCCATGGTCGGGGCGCATCGGAATGTTCCAGTCGCTGCGTCCCTCAGTCTTGCGGCGCCTGCACTCGGCCATCAGCACACGCATCAGCGCTACCATGTCAGTGTCGCCGCCGAGATGGTCGGCCTCCATGAAGGAGCCATCGGCTTCCCTGGCGACGTTGCGCAGATGGGCGAAGTGGATTTTGTCGGCGAAGCGCCTTGCGATCGCCGGCACGTCGTTGGCCGGGTTCGCACCGAGCGAGCCGGAGCACAATGTCAGCCCGTTCGACGGAGACGGCACCGCCGACAGGATGAAGTCGATGTCATCGGCGTTGGAGACGATGCGGTCGAGGCCGAACAGCGGGCGCGGCGGATCATCCGGATGCACGCAAAGCCGCACGCCCGCTTCTTCCGCGGTTGGGACCACCTCGCGCAGAAAGCGGACGTAATTGGCCTGAAGATCGGCGCGCGATACTTGCTTGTAGCGATCCAGCATGGTGCGCAGTCCCGGCACGTCATAGCGGGCATAGGCGCCGGGCAGGCCAGCCATGATGTTGGCCAGCAGCTTTTCCCTGTCGTCTTCGGAAGAACTCTGGAACCAGCTCCGCGCCCGGTTGAGGGTGGCCTCGTCGTGCTCGTCCTCCGCGCCCGGCCGCTTCAGCATATAGCAGTCGAAGGCCGCATATTCGTGAACATTGAAACGAAGCGCAGTGCCGCCGCCGGGAAGGGGGGCGTCCAGTTCCGTGCGGGTCCAGTCGAGGATCGGCATGAAATTATAGCAGACCACCTCGATGCCGCAGGTGGCAAGATTGCGCAGCGACTGGCGATAGGCATCGAAGATCGGCTCCAGCCCGTCGCCGCCGAGCTTGACGCTCTCATGCACCGGCAGGCTCTCCACCACGCGCCATTTCAGGCCGAGCGAAGCCTCTGCCTCGACGATTGCCTGCCGTTTGCGGATTTCCTCGACGGTCCAGACCTGTCCGTATGGAATATGATGCAGCGCGGTGACGATGCCGCGCGCGCCGGCCTGGCGCACATGCCTGAGTTCGCAGGCGTCATCGGGTCCGAACCAGCGCCAGGTTTCTTCCATTGCATCAGCTCCGATTGGGCTTTTTGTCAGATTTTGTCATGGCCACGCACCGGATCGCTACGAAACGGCGCGTCCGTCGGCGTCGAAGAAATGCAGATTGCCCTTATCCGCGGTCAATCCGATGCGGGTGCCGATCGGCGGCATGTCCCGCTTGTCGTCGACGATGAGGCAGGTCTGTCCGCCGGGCAGTTCGACATGCATCAGCGTCACGGCGCCGGTGTATTCGTTGAGCGTCACGGTGGCGGACAGTGCATCGCTCGAGGGTTCGACGACGTGAAGATGTTCGGGCCGCACGCCGACCGAAACCGCACCGGCGGGCAGGGCATGCGTCGGGGATACGAGCTTCGCCTCCGAAGAAGGCAGCAGGTTCATCTTCGGGCTGCCTATGAACTGCGCGACGAAGACGTTGCTCGGCTTCTCGTAGAGGTCGCGCGGTGAGCCGATCTGCTCGACCAGCCCGTCTCGCAGCACCACGATCTTGTCGGCCAGCGTCATCGCTTCGATCTGGTCATGCGTCACATAGATCATCGTGGTCTTCAGGCGGTGGTGAAGTGCTGCGATCTCGGAGCGCATATGGACGCGAAGCTCCGCGTCGAGGTTAGACAGCGGCTCGTCGAACAGGAAGACGTCCGGGCTGCCGACGATCGCGCGTCCGATGGCGACGCGCTGCCGCTGGCCGCCGGATAGCTGGCGCGGATAGCGGTCGAGCAAGGCTTCGAGCTTCAGGGTTGCGGCAGCTTCCCGCACGCGCCGGTCGCGCTCGTCGGCCGGCACTTTGCGGACCTTCAGGCCGAAGCCCATATTGTCGCGCACATTGAGATGCGGGTAGAGCGCGTAGGACTGGAACACCATGCCGACGCCGCGCTTTGCCGCCTGGACGTCGTTCATCCGCCGCCCGCCAATATGGAGTTCGCCGCTGGTGACATCCTCCAGGCCGGATATCATGCGGAGCAAGGTCGACTTGCCGCAGCCGGACGGCCCGACGAACACGGCGAATTCGCCATCCTCGATCGTCAGGCCGACGCCCTTGATGATCTCCGTCGCGCCGAAGCGCTTGCGAATGTCTTTCAGGATTACATCAGCCATGCATATTCCTCGTCAGCCTTTGACGCCGGAAAGCGCAAAGCTTTCCATGATATGGCGCTGGGCGATCAGGTAAACGATCAGGATCGGCACGACCGCGAGCGTGGTCGCCGCCAGTTGCAGGTTCCACAGCGGCAGCCCGTAGCTGTCGTTGAAATTGGAGAGCGCCAGCGGCAGCGTGAACATCTCCAGCGAACTCAGGAAGATCAGCGGCTCGAGGAACAGGTTCCACGAGAATAGGAAGGTGATGATGGCGACGGCCGCCAGCGCCGGCCGCGACATCGGCAGGGCGATGCGCCACCAGATGCCGATGCGCGAAAGCCCGTCCATCCGCCCGGCATCCTCAAGTTCCCTCGGCAGCGCCAGGAAGTACTGGCGCATCAGGAAAGTCGCCATCACGCCATGCGGCCCGAATGTCGGCAGCAGGATCAACGGCCAGTGCGTGTCGATCAGGCCGAGCGAGCGGATGAGGAAGAAGTTGGGAATGATGGTCACCTCCTCGGGCACCATCAGCGCCGAAACGAGGAACAGCATCAGCAGGCCTGCGCCAGCGAAACGCATCCGGGCCAGCGCATAGCCGGCGAGGGAGGAGATGATCAGCGTCAGCACCGTCACCGCGATCGCGATGTAGAGCGAATTGAAATACTGCCGGGCGAAGGGCTGGTAGGTGAATACCTCGATGAAGTTCTCATAGCGCCAGACGCGCGGCAGCAGCGACGGCGTGCCGAATATCTCGGTCGTGCTCTTGAAGCCGGCCGAGACCATCCAGAGAAACGGAAAGATGAACGGTATCGCCACGATCAGGAGCGCCAGCGTCCAGCATGTGCGGTAGATGATGTCGATCTGGCGCCGGGTCATTGCGTGCCCCCGCGCCGTATACGGACCTGGATCAGGGTAAGGGCCATGACGATCACGAACATGATCATCGCCAGTGCGGCGGCATAGCCGACGTTGAAGAACTTGAAGCCCTGCTGGTAGATGTAGAAGGCCAGCACCAGAGTGCCGTTCTCCGGTCCGCCGCCCGTCATCTGGTAGATGTGATCGAACACCTTGAACGATCCGATCGTCGTGATGACCAGGATTACCAGAGTGGTCGGAGCCAGCAGAGGCCAGATGACCATCTTGAAAATCTGCCAGCGCGACGCGCCTTCGAGACGCGCTGCCTCCTCGTAGTCGCGCGGCACGGCCTGGAGTGCTGCGATGTAGAGGATCATGTTCAGGCCGACCATCTTGATGACGCGGGTAACGATCACCGCGACCATCGCCCAATTCGGCTCGCGCAGCCAATTCGGGCCGACGATGCCGACCATTGCAAGCATCTGGTTGATGACGCCGCCTTCGCCCTGCAGCAGGAATTTCCATACGATAGCCCAGGCGATGGCCGAGGTGACGACAGGCGCAAAGAAGACGGTGCGGAAGAAGACGACACCGAAGAATGGCCGCGACAGCGCCAGTGCGAGCGTCAGGGCAAGGGCCATGTTGAGAGGCACGAGCCCGACGGCAAACACGACGGAGTTTCGCACGACATGCCAGAAGTCGGGGTTCTTGAAGAGTGCGTCGTTGAAATTGTCCAGCCCGACGAACGTCGCCTTCTGTGACAGCAGGTTCCATTCGGTCATCGAGAAATAGACGACCGCGACAAGCGGGCCAAGGAAGAAGATGAGGAAACCGATGACGGTCGGGCTGACGAAAAGCCAGGCCTCGAGCATCTCCCGGGTCTTCAGGGTCAGCCACGGCGCGCGTTCGTTGCGCGCCGTGGTCTGCGGGTGGGAAATATCCATCATCTTCCGCGGGTCAAAGCAGCGGCTGGATGGCTGCGCAGACACCTTTCAGTGCCTGTTCGACATTTGCGTCGGGCTTCCACAGCGCGTCCATCTTCGGCGCCATCGCCGCGAATATCTGCGGGACCTTCTCATGCGCCGGGTGGACGCGGCCGTTCACGATCGCTGCCGCGATGCCCTTCATCTGCTCGGCAGGCACCAGCTTGTTGCTGTTGATGAAGGCGTCGCTCTCGAGAACCGACTTGCGCGCCGGCGGGAAGAACTGCGCCATGATGGCGACGTTCTCCTTCGTCGTCATCTCCGCCACGAGGTCGGCGGCAAGCTGCTTGTTCTTGCCCTGTTCGAAGACGACCAGCGCTGCCTGTCCGATCACAGGAGCCTCGCCCCCCGGGCCGGTCGGGAGAGGCGCGATGCCCCATTTGAAGCCGGCCTCGGGCATCTTGGAGGCCCGCGATATCTGGTTGACCGTCATCGCGGAGTTTCCGGAGAAATAGTCTCCCTGCTCGCCCGGCGGCACGATCGTCTTGTCCTTGAAGACCATGTCGTGAAGCTGCTGCACGGCGGCGACCGCCTCCGGCTTATCCAGGCCGCATTGGCCGTCGGCCCACAGCTCGCCGCCATAGGCGCGGATCGGAGGCAACACGGCATGCGTCATGCGCGACGCGTAGCCTTCGCCGTCCTTGAACTCGAATGCCCACTTGCCGGGGTTCGCCTCGACGAGCTTCTTCGACACTTCCTGGAACTTCTTCATGTCCCACTCGCCCTTCGCGGCGAGCGCCAGCGGGTCTTCGAGACCTGCTTTGTCGAACATGTCCTTGTTGTAGTAGATCATGAACGGCGAGGTCGAGAACGGGATGCCGTAGACGGTTTCGCCGTTCTGCCAGAGTGCCATTGCCGGCTGCGAGAAGTCGGCGAAATCATAGCCTTCGGCAGCCTTGACCGTTGGCCCGATATCCATCAGCAGGCCGGCGTTTTCGAAGGCGGGGGCTGCGTCTTCCATCATCCACGCGGCATCCGGCGGATTGCCGCCGGCGACCTGGAAGGTCAGCTTCTGGGTATAGTCAGCGACGGGTACCGTCTCGAATTTCACGGTAACGCCGGGATGTTTGGCGATGAACGGTTCAGCGATGCCGTTCAGCATCTTGAGATGTGCCTCGCTGCCGGTCCAGACGGTCACGCGCAATTCCTGCGCGAGAGCTGCCCCGGACATCAGGCAAAGCGCCAATGTCGAAGCGATTATTCCTGTTCGTGCACCTTTCATGGGTTCCTCCCCTTGGTGGTTAATCGTTATTGTTTATGTGTGCATGCGTAGCGTTTGCGGACGGGCTGAAAGCCCCATCATGCTGCTTCTCCCGGCAATACTCCCGGAGCGTCGCCGATCGACCAGCCGCCATCGACCGGGATGTTCACGCCGGTGACGTAGGCGGCGGCATCGCTGCAGAGGAAGATGTAGGCGCCGACGAGGTCCTCGGGCATGCCGTGGCGTCCGACCGGAATTTTCACGGCGACTGCGCGGCGGAATGCTGCGTCCTCGTAGCGGGAAGCGGTCGCTTCGGTCTCGATCGCGCCCGGCGACACGACGTTCATCGTCACGCCGCGCGGGGCAACATCGCGCGCAAGCGCCCGTATGGCCGTCAGCTGGGCAGATTTGAGCGAGGCGTAGACGATCGTTTCGGCACGCGGGCGGCCCGCCATGATGCTGCCTGTGGCCACGACCCGGCCCCAGCCCCGCTCGGCCATCGGCGGCACGAATTTGCGGGTGAGAGTAATCAGCGCCGTGAAGTTGGAGGCGACATGCGCCTCGATATGGGCGGGATCTGCGTCGTGCCAGGGGAGGCGGCGTTCGATGGCGGCATTGGAAATAAGGATATCGATGGGACCGGCGGTCGAGAGAACCTCGTCGGCGAAATTCTGAACAGCGGCCGGCCTGGTGAAATCTGCCTCGAAGACCGGCGTGTTGCCTCCCACTTCGCGGGCAGTGGCCTTTGCGCCTTCCGCGTCGCCGAAATGATGGATGACGATCTCTGCGCCCTGCGCCGCCAGACCGAGCGCTACGGCGCGGCCGATGCCCGAGCTGGCGCCGGTGATGAGCGCACGACGCCCTTCAAGCGAGAAGGGGCCTGCGCTCATTGACGGCCGCCTTCAAGCTTGTCGGCAACTTCGAGCGAGGCGATGTCGGCGGCCATGAAATGCGCCTTGATCTTCGCTTCAGCGAGGTCGGCATCGCCGGAGGATATCGCGTCGAAAATCTCTTCGTGGCGCTTGATCGTCTGCCGCCAGTCGGCATCGGTCCGGTTCGACCGGCGCGAGAACAGCTCGGAGACCTCGCGCTGAACCGAGCGCAGTCCTTCCATCTGCACGCGTATCATCGTGTTTCCGGTCGCCATCGCCAGTCCGAGATGGAACAGGATGTCGGCCTCCGTGAACCCTGCGGGATCGAGCAGGGACGTCTTCATGTCCTCGATCGCCTGGGCCATGGTCTTCAGCCCTTCGGGGTCGCGACGTTCGGCTGCCAGGCGCGCGATGCCGGTCTCGATGACGCGGCGCATTTCATTGGCTTCCTGCAGGCTTTTCAGGCTGGACCGGACCGCATAGCCGTAGATCTTCTCCATAGGCTCGCCGCTGATCGCTTTCGCCCGCGCTACTTTGCCTTGCTGGGTGAAGATCAGCCCCGCAGCGGTCAATTGGCGCAGCGCCTCGCGGGCGATGGGCTTGGAAACGCCGAACTCCCGCGCGATCTCGCCCTCGGGCGGCAAAGGCTCACCGGGCTGGATACGCCCGTCGAAGAGTGCTGCCGCAATGGCGTCCGACACGCTGTCGGCAAGGCGCAGCGGGCTCGCTTGTTTTGCTGAAAAGAACGGCTTCCTGGTCGTTGTCGCGGTCATCTATTTTTCCCAATTCAGGTTTGTTAGCACGACACCATAAAACTTAGCAACTAAGTTTATCAGTTGCCAAGCTGCTTGGCTATCGCTAGAACCGATGCATCGCACCTGCCGATAACGCGGAGTAGACGAAAAATCATGAACGTCGCGAGGCTCCACACCGCATGAGGCATATATCGTGACGTCCAAGAGCATTTCCGAAACCGCCGAAGCAATGCGCCTGGCGCTTCTGCGCGCCGACCCGGCGCTCAGCCGGTTCGACCCTCTGCCGCGAATAATCTCGCTGGACGACTTCTCGCGCGGCCATTGCGGCTGGTCGCAACTTGTCGGCAACTACGAGGATCATCTCGACACGATGCTGCCGGGCTATGCCCAGCATTCGAGCGCAATGCTTTCGACCCTCGGCCATTGGGAGGCCGGGTCGCATGGCGGGATGGATTCGTCCTATGCCCTGAAGATCGCAACACGGCCGAAGCCGGGCGCGCGGAATGTGGCGATCAAACGTCACACGTTCCGCAAGCGCGGGCCGATCCGGTTCGAAGCCTATTTCACCTTCAAGCCCGAGGCCAGCGAGCTAAAGCTGTCGGAGGCCGACGTCCGGTCGGTAGGCTTTCTTTTTGACCTGCAGAGTGGGGATCAGGATGCGGATGCGCAGCGCGTGATGCCGCATCTGCGCTTTCTCAACGCTTCCGAGGGCAGGCACTGGCAGAAATGGCAGTACAAGCGTGAGACGACGGAGTTCAAGGCGGTCGGCCCGGAGGACAAGACGGTGAGCCACTACCATCTATCGCCGGAGGGATGGCTCGACCTGCCCGACGGCGAACAGCGGCTCTGCTACAACGAGATCCCGACCAAGGTGAACTGGAGCTACCTGCGGTTCGATTTCGATCTCGAGACGATGAAGGCCACCGGCTTCCAGTGCAACGACAGGAATTTCGACCTTTCCGGCTTCGACTCGATCCGCATTCCGGCGATGAAGAACCTCTGGTGCATGCTCAACTTCTGCCTGTTCGCGGAGACCGACGTAGCCAAGCGGGCGTTCCTCTATGTCGACTCCATCTGCATCTCGGGAGACTTCTGATGCTGCCCGAAAACATCACCGCGGTAATCGCCCGCAACGAGCGCTGGACCGGCGAGGCGGCATGCGAGCCCTACGAGGCCGGGTGGGCGCGCGAGGCCATCTTCTTCGTCAGGGCGATCAACCAGCCTGTCGGCCCGGCCCCCATGGCCTGGGTGGAAATCTCGCCCGACGGGATGCGCTGGATCCGCGAAGGCACGGAGTTCCGCATGCCTTCCGAACGTGACGGGATCGCATGCGCTCGCATCGCGCATTTCGGCAATTGGCTGCGCGTCGCCACGAAATTCGAGGACGGCGCCGAATGCACTGTCCTTGTCACCCTTCACCTCAAGGCCTGACGCATGTCGCGCAAAAGTGCGTAGCGGTTTTGCGCGACATGCGTAAAAACAAAGCCTTTCACCCGAGATAGGCGCCTTGCGCGAGCAGTTCGCGGCGAATGTCGGCATAGTCGACATGGCGAGGGGTGCCGCGATTTCCGATCGACAGGGCCGCCGCGACGCCGGCCGCCTGGCCAAGTGCGAAGCATGGAGGCATGACGCGGATCGCGCTGAGCGCTTCGTGCGTTGCCGATACGGCACGGCCCGAAACCAGCAGCCCGTCGTGGCGGCGCGGCACCATCACGCGGTAGGGGATCTGGTAGACATTGGCGGTCGGCAACGACTCGGCGGTGCCGCCGCCCGAGCCCGCCGGGTCGTGAATGTCGAGCGGGTAGCCGCAGAGTGCCACCACGTCGTCGAAGGCGCGGCCGCTGCGAAGGTCGTCCAGCGTCAACTCGTAGTCGCCCTCGATGCGGCGTGTCTCACGCACGCCGATCTGCGTGGCGGTATCGCGCAGTTCTGCGTTCTCGAACCCGGGCAGCTCCTCGCGGAAGAAGCGCAGCAATGCCATCGTCTGCTCACGCCCTTGCATTTCGGCTTTGGTCAGCTCGCCGGAATCGGCGCCGTTGAGCTTGAGCACGCGGCCCGTATTGATGCGCCACACGCCCGGTTCCATCGTCTTGTAGAGCCCGATTCCGCGCCGTGGCGCGGGGAAGCGGCCGGCGGCGGTTGCCGCAGCGACTATCGAGGCATAGGGGCGGAAGTCTTCTGGATGGGCTGCGACATAGGCCTCGACGGCGGCATCGTCCACATTCTGGATCCGGAAGAACAGCGTCTGCGGCTGTGCGAGGCCGTCGCTGTCGCGGCCGTGGCGGGTGTGGACGCCAGCGTAATGGGCAACGTCCCCGTCGGCCGAGCAATCGACGACGACACGCGCCCGTGCCGCACGCAGGCCGCCCTTTCCGGCGCAGACGACGCCCAGCACGCGCGGGTTGGCGATATCGGGATCATCGACGATCGCATCCACCACCATCGTGTGGAGCAGCAGATCGACGCCGGCCTCCACGCACATGCGCTGCGCGACGATCTTCGCCGCCTCGGGTTCGAAAGGCGTTACCTTGTCGTGGCCGTAGACGATGAAGCCGCTATAGGGCGAACCGGCGGGCACCTTGCTCGGATGCATGGCGCCACCGACTTCCATCATGTTCTGCACGAACTCCTCGAAGACGCCGCGGATGAGCTGCTCCGAGCCGTCGAGCGAATAGGACGTCATGCATGGGCCGACCAGTCCGGCGGTGAGATTGCCGCCTAGAAAGCCATAGCGTTCGACCAGTCGCACGCGCACCCCGAGACGTGCTGCAGCGATGGCTGCGGAAATTCCCGAGGGGCCGCCGCCGATGACGAGGACATCGACCTCGTCAAGTTCGGGGATATGCGACGAATAGGCGTATGTGCGTTCGGTCTGCAGCATCGTCGTCTCCCAGCTCAGCGGAACATCGAACCGCCGTCGACGTCGAGGGCGGAGCCATAGGTGAAGCTCGCGGCATCGGAGCAAAGGAACATTATCGCGGCCGCCATGTCGGCCGGCGTTCCCATGCGCCGCATCGGGAGGTTTGCGGCGATGCGGTCCTTCAGCGCCTGGTCGATGTGCGAATGCATCGGCGAATCGGTCGGGCCGGGGTTCAGCGCGTTGATCCGCACTTTCTTGCCCGCCAGTTCGCGTGCCATCGATTTCACCAGCGACAGCGTTCCGGCTTTTGACGCAGCATATGCAGTATCGGCGATGAGCCCACCACCGCCGTGGACGCCGGCGTCGGATGCCACGCAGACGACGTTGCCGCCCCGCTCATTTTCCAGAAAGCGCTTCACGC
>VFQQ010002383.1_pt1 | contig 21392 bp, 38 predicted proteins | sample 3512341 | NCBI WGS metagenome assembly VFQQ01 (sample SAMN10412373, study PRJNA504923) | tailings metagenome | isolation source: Relicate 2 Philex TSF1 revegetated site | place: Philippines: Tuba, Benguet | collected 2017-08-29 | reverse complement strand
GTGCGCCGGTGATCCTGCCGGTGCTCCAGCAGCAGAGCCACCTGCATGGCCACTATCACGCAGCCGATGCAGCAGAGCAGCAGATGCCCAGGATGCGCCCAGGCTGCACGTGCTGCTGCTGCCGTCCGGCTGGCCAGCCACGCGAGCACCGCGGTAAGCGCACCAAATGCTGCTAGAGCCAGCCGCTGCACTGCGGGCGGGGGCGGGCCCTCCCGAACGGCCGCCAGCTGCTGCTTCTGCTGCTCAAGGGTGCGCGGCGAGGGTGCTGCCTCCACCGCTGCTGCCGCCATGGCATCCGTCACATGGCTGGCCCGCCGCCGGTGCCGTGACAGCACTGCCGGCTGCCGCCCCACGGGCACGCCGGCAGCGATGGATGAGCTAACGGAGGCGACTCGCGAGTGGCGCCGGGCATGGTGGGTGAAGGAGGAGGGGCGGGAGGCCAGCGGCTCAGCTGCCAGTTGTGTGGCAGCCTGCGGTGAGGGATTGGAGTACAGCGCGGCAGGCAGGGTGGGTCAGGAGCGGGCTGGGATGTAGGCGGAGTAACTGCTTCGCCACATCTCGTGCAGGCACACGGCTACACAGGTTGATGGCCAAGCTGGTGTGCCGACGCCCTCCTCCGCTGCTTCTCCCTCTCCCCTGCGCCTCTCACCATCTTGCTGTACGCCTGCATCGACTCCAGCAGCTGGTCCATGCTGCCCTTCTCAATGAACCTGCGGGACAAGGGCAGGCATTGTGGGCTTCGTTTGAAGAGCGGGGACAGGGCCAGGCAAGGCCTTCAAGGGGGCAAAGGTCCCCCCACTGTCGGTCCAAAACACTGCCCCCCTAAGCCCCTAATACCACTCCAAAAGCTCACTTCTTCCACATGGTCGCCTTGGAGAAGGGCACTTTGGCCCGCATGGTGACGTGGCAGCCGCCCTCCCCCCCAGGCACAATGTCCCACCGAGTCTCCACGCTGCAGGAGCGGGGCGACGCGGAGCTAGGACACTCTCAATTTGCGGGGTGCAGACTGGAACCGTGTGTGGTGCTGCGAGCTACCGCAGTTGGGTGTGTCTAGATGCTGAGTGTTTTTGCTGCCCCTGCCGCGATTCACGGCTTGGCAACACCCAGGCATGTGCGCCCCACCTGAAGTGATCGGAGTAGGGAATCTCGCTCATGACCTGGCTGGTCTCCAGCACGATGTGCTGCCCCGCAAACACCTACAGGGAAGCGCAGCAGCAAGAAAGTGCAGCAGCTTAGCTGGGTGCCACCATGCCAGGCGGGCAAATGCTGCAGGCCAATGCACCAACTCATGAACAACCGCCTGCCGCCACATCACCCACGCACCTGCAGCCGCTGCGTCTGGTGGCACATCGCCTGGGGCGGCCCGATTTTGGCTTTGACAGGCGTGATGAACTGCAGATCGCGCACCAGGCCAACCTGCAAGGGTAGAAGTGTAAAACACAGATGGCAGCGAGAGCCGGTGAGGGGCAAGATGTGTCGACTTATTCCACCATGGCACACTGCCTCCACCGCAAGCCGCCAGCCAGTTGAACAGTGTGAGCAAGTAAAGCGCCCCAGGCCGCCCATCCGCCCCACCTTGTAGTGCCGGGTCCACTTGCCCAGCCTGATGACGCTGTCGCCGCGAGACTCGTGGAAGCGCACCTGCTTGGGTTGGAGGCCAGTACAATGCAGGGCAATCAGCAGGAGGCGGAGGAGCAAGGCTGGTGCTCAGCATGGCTGCAGTGGCCTTGTCAGCAAGGCGTGCGCAGCGCTTGTAAAACGCTGCCCACTTGGCGAAAAATTAGCAGGACCAGTTGGAACCCGCTCACCAAAAAGTCGGAGGCGTTGGACAGGAAGCGGCCCCAGAACTGCAGCGGCGTGCAGCCCAGATCGAAGTCCTGGAGAGCAGGGCGGGAGGGGCATGGGGACTGTGAGCAGATGGTAAACTGTGCACCCCACACAGCAGGGCCCTTGATTGTGCCTTAGCCTGTCTTCCCAGGCGCCAAACCGCTCAACCAAAGCAGGTTAGCCATGCAGCACACACCCGCCAGCTCAGCAGCGCCTCACCAGCACGGGCTGCAGGGCTGCATCCACGGCAGGCGCGGGCTCGGTACTGCTCGACAAATCGTTCTCCAGCTCCCGCTGCAGCTGCTGGTCGCTGACCGCCTGAAACTCCAGCGTATACTGCGGCGCTTTGCCCCCTCCCGCCACCTCAGCTGCGTCACTGTTTACCGGCCGCGGCGCCCGCACCGGGCTGCTTTGTGTGGAGGTTGCAGCCGAGCCGGCAGCCCCTGGGCTGCCATCCAGCACAACGAAGCTGCTCTCACAGCCCAGCTGTCGCCGTGAGGCAAAACTGGGCTCCGCACCTAGCCCGCTGCCCTCCTCACCGCCGCTGCTGCTGGCTGGCGCGGGCGCCATGCCTTCTGGCAGCGGCGCCTCCTCAGCAAGCGACTCCAGCGGCGGCAGGCCCGCCAGGAAGGATATGCTGTCGGCGGTGCCAGACACTGCGGGTGGGTAGGCACAGCAGGTGGTGAGATCGGCAGGTGGCAGAGGGGTGAATTGCCGCACAGCATTCAGTGTTTGAGAGCCCTGAGCTCAGTGATGCGGCACAGGTGGCAAGGCAGCCCAGCACTCACCGCTGCTGCGCAGGCCGCCCCCGTCCTCGCCACACTGCAGCGATGAGCGGGACACCAGGCTGCCCATGCCGCGCAGCAGGCGTTTCGTGCGCCCCGACAGCCCGCTGGCCTGAACCGAGCTGTCTGCTGCCGGCTGCTGCGGCGCCACTGGCGAGGGCGGCGCCAGGTCGCTGCACTGCCGCCACTGAGCCATGATCAACCTGTCGATAGGTGGGCAGGCGGCACAGGGGTAATGCGTCAGCCAGCGTGCTGATGAGCGCATGCCGACGGCGGCAGCATAGCAAGCATAGCGCAGGCGAGACACACTGTGAACATCTGACTGGGTGTGGGTTTGCCAAGACGGGCAGCGCACCTGTACGCCTCCCCGCGGTGCAGGAAGGAGGTAAAGAATTCCCGCTTGTTGTTGGGGCCCCAGGTGACCTCAATGCTGCAAGGTGTGCAGGGGGCAGCCCCGTCAGGCAATAAGGTGAAACCACCGGTTGGGCTACCAACAGCAGGTGCGGCAGTGGACACAGCAGTCCTTGGCTAGGCAATTCCAGCCCTGGCGTCTCAGCTGGTTGCCCCCAATCAACTCACGAGTTGGCAAAGCCCACATTCTTCATTTTCTTTACATCCGACACCTCTGAAAGCGGGATGCACTGCAGCAGGAGAGCAGGGCAGCCTTAGCTGTCGACTTTGGCAGCAGCAACTCCGGATTGAGGCTACCCTAGCTTGCAGAGAGGGCGTGCCCTCCATCAGTAGTGATGCAGGCTTGCCAACCAGGGCTCAAACCCATCAGCTTCAATCACCTTGAGCTTGACGTAGCCAAACAGGTTGGTGTAGAAACAGATGTGCTCCTCAAACACGTACATGCGGCCCTGCAGAGGGGCGAAAGCAGCCAGCTGGGCACATTGAAGGGTTGGGCAGGGGTCGGCCCGCAACCCGGGGGCCAGTGCCGCAGCGGCAGGTGGCAGAGACTGCGTAGCATCGCCAGCAGCAATGGTGTGGTATGCTGGGGCAGCTGAGTAGCATGCGCAGGTAAGTACAACGGAAAGCCTATTGCTCGCACCTGCAGTAGCATCTTCTTCTTGAGTGCACAGCTGAAGTCCTCCACCAGCGCCTGCTTCAATGCAAGCGGATCGAATTGTGAATGACAGAGCAGCATCGCAGCGGCGTCAATGGCAGCAGCACAACCATGTGCCATGTTTCAAGAGCTCCTGCAGCAGCTGCGAAGCCAAACCTAAACAAAGGCAAGCGCTTTCCCAACCAGCACTGCTAGGGCACGCACCTCTGTGGCTGGCAGGCTGAACAGGCGGCGCAGCTGGTCGTTGCGCTGCTGGACGCGCCGCAGTTTGGTGGAGGCTGAGTGCTTGGGGTCGGCCAGCGGAGGCTCGCTGCTGGCAGAGGCCTGCAGGGTTTGACAGGCGGGAGAGCAGTCGGGCGGACGGTCACAAACCCACAGCGGCGCCGTGGGCACAGAAGCGCAGCTGGCTTGTGGTGCATTTGGCGACAATATCCAACCAGCTATCTGATAGTCATGCAACTCACCTCTGGTGAGGAGCGCAGCGGCCGCAGGGCAGGCGCCTCCGTGCCAGGCTCGGCAGCTGGCGGCGGCGCAGCTGCCGCCGCCGCCGCCGCCGGTGCCTCTGCGCCTGCAGCCGTCTCGGAGTCGTCCACGGCGGTCACGAAGCTGGCTCCTGCAAGTTGCGTGTTGAAGGAGGCCGCCGAGACCGTCGAGGCAGCCTGACGGAAGACGCCCGGCCCGCTGCCTGCCTCAGGTGGCGCTGACGCGCCCTCCAGCTCCTCCATAGCAGTTCCCGGTGCGATCAGGCGCTTGCAAGCCGGCGTGGGCTCGGCGCGCGGGCCTGCCCGGAGAACGCAACGCTCCTGCCCTCGCTCCCAGTTGCTGCAAGCTAAGGACGGCTCATGGAGGTTAAGACAGGCCCCCTTTGCCACCCAGTGGTGGTAACACGGGCATCTGCGAGTCTGTGGCTGCTGCCCCCCGCTAACCGCGCGTACTGAGCGCATCTCATTAGCATCACCAACGCCATATTTCCCCTGACCTGCCAGCCAGCCTTACAGAAGCTTTGCACAGGATCCCAGCTGACGGCACAGAACAGAGACATGCATCACCGCACGCCCAAAACGACCGGCACGGCAGGCTACACCGCCAGCTGGCCGCTGCCGCCACCTTGCCGCTGGCGTGGCTGCATATGCTGCCGCTGCCGGCCGCCGGCGCTCAGTACAGCTTGCCCAGCTCGTTCAGCAGCCCGTTGACGGCCAGCAGGCCGGCTGCGGTGCCGGCCACGATGGCGATGACCAGCACGGTCTGGATGACGGCCTTGACCGGGGCGGGCCACTTGATCAGCCCAATCTCCTCGGCCACGCCCTGGCACAGGGAGGGGTTGAGAGCAGGGGAAGTCGTGAGGGGTTGTATGACTGACAGTACTCAGGAGAGGAGCATTTGCACAGAGGACATTGGTGCGGGATCGGGCAGCGACGCAGCAGCAGCAAGCAGGTTGCACGAGTGAGCAGGAGGGCCTGCCCAGCTCCCGCAGTGGTGCTGCGTCAGACACTTGGGAGATGCACACACAAGCGCCTCATGCTGCACCATGCCAACCTCCCTCTTGGCCCACATTGCTTGGCCCAGCGCTCACCTCGAGCAGCCCGTCCTTTGCTTCCGCCCCCGCCTTCTGCTGCCGCAGCGCTGCCGCCCGCCGCTGAATCTCCTCGACCGACAGAGTCTCCGCCTGGGAGGGGTGCAAGGTAGCAGCGGCAGGCAGGCTGTTGATGTGACTGGTGGCTGAAGCATCTATCACGCAGCAACGAGGATGGCGGGGGCGGGATGTGTGTGAAGCTCGAGGGCAGCGGGAGGCCACTGCCAACGAGAGCACAACAGCATGGCCGGGCAGCAAACACGCTGCGGTGCTGTGAGCAAGCATTGGATGTGCTACGCAGCAACAACAAACGCATATGCACAGACGAATGGTCCGCAAAGCAGTGGCAGCGCCACCAACGCCGAGAGCCCTCGCACCCACGCACGCACCTGGTTCAGCTGCGAGGCGGCTGACGCCTGCGGCTGCTGCTGCGCGCTGCTGCTGCTGCTTGCGGCACCGGCCCCTGCAGGCGCCGGCGGCGTGTCGGGCACGCGCAGCTGCTCGCCGTCTGCCTGCTGTGTGGCACCGCCCTCCTTCTCCGCCGCCGCCCGCTGCAGGCGCCGCCGCGCCGCAGCCGCTGGCCGCGCCGCATGCAGCCGCGCTGCACTGCTAGAGGCTGCTGCGGGGCTGCTGGCTGCCTGGGGCCGGCGGATGCCGGCAGCAGAGGGGCAGAGTGTGAGCACCATCGGGCGGCCTGCGGATAAAGCGGGCTGGAGGCCTGTGTGGCAGCCGGATGGGTTGGGCAGTAGTCGCAGATCGGAATGTGCGTCGATCCAGCGCCGCAGGCTGCTTCCAGCGGCTCGCTGCATGGAGCGCCAGCAGGGCAACGCTCCAAACTTGCTGCCGACCAGCCCTGTCTCCCTCCTTTCCCTCCCTGCCCATTCTGTCACCCGCCCACCATGTCTTACCGCGACTACGGCCGGGACAGGTCCCGCAGCCCCGCTAGGGACTACGGGCGCAGCAGCGGAGGCTACGGTGGCGGCTCCCGGTGAGAAGCAGCGAGATAATCGAGATTGCAGGGCGCTGCGCCGCTTGTGCCTGGCCAGCGGGCGCCGCCGCCTTGAAGCATGGGCCCGGGGCGCCCTGTTCCGGCTGCCAGCGTGCGGGCGGGGCCCTGGCAGTGACCGCCATGCCACAGCAGCAGGCATCACGCCCGCTGATCGGCGCTGGCGCACGGTCGAGTGCCAACCGGGTGCTTGGCAGCTGCGGCAGCCCGTGCGGCCGCGGAATTGGGCCGCCGGACGCCGCAGGGCTGACCAGCGCTGCTGCTGCTGCTACAGTGCAGCTGCTCGCGCCGCCGCTGCGCCCACCGCCCGCCTCCCACTCACCCACCCTCTGCAAACGCTGCCTGCGTCGCTTACAACTGATCTCAATCCTTGCCATGCAGCTACGACTCCTACGGTGGCGGCGGCGGCTACGGTGGCGGTGGCGGTGGCTAGTGAGTGCTTCATGTTTCGAGTGCTTTTGCACTGCTTTCCCTGACCTGCATCGTTCCATTCTCTGCACATGCGCACCCGCACTCGTTGGGGCTGGTGCCGGTGAGGAAGCAAGCCGCCAGGGCGCAGTGCCGCGGCTGCCCGCTGGGCGCCTGTTAGCTCAGGCACGAACCTACCCGGCGGCGCCGCGGGCCCGGCCGCCCGCCCCGCGGCGGCACCTGGCAAGCATGTGCCTCTCATGGGAGGCCTTCTGCCAGGCCGAAATGCCGCCGACACGCGGGGTGTGCCCGCCTGCCTCAGCGCAGCGGGCAGGGCGGCCGTCATGGGCCGGCAGTTGCGTTTATGGCGCGGGGCAACCCGCAGTCCGAGGCACCGCATGCCCCATGCTGTTGCAATATTAAGCTGCACTGCACAGAAGTGCATCCCCTGCACTTCATCCCGCAGCACATTTGGCTGCTGGCATGCTGCACAGCAGCCAGCCATGCCAGCTTTCTGCAATGCTGTATGGCTTGGCACTCCGCAACAGAGCGGCTAACCGGGCCGGTTCTGCCCTGCCTGCAGTGGTGGCGGCGGCTACGGCGGCGGCGGCGGCGGCTACGGCGGCGGCGGCGGCTTTGGTGGCGGCGGCAGGTGCTTGCCGTTTTGCTGCCTGGCTTGCCAAGTTTCGCCTGTCTTTGGTGGTGTTTGTGGGTGGCTGGTCCGTCGCTCGAGCTGGCCTGATGATTGGGCTCATATTAGGCTCACGCATCTGCCGCCCAACCCACACATGCGCATGTCGGCAGGGACGGCATCAACTCCACCTACCTGCCCAAGGAGGACTTCTCCAACCTGCCCAAGTTTGAGAAGAACTTTTACTACGAGCACCCCGCGGTCACCGCCCGCACCGACGACGAGGTGAGGGGGAGGGCAGCAGGGGGGCTGGCAAGCCGGTCGGGGTGCTTAGGAAGTTGTGGAATAGCTAATAGATGCCCTCCCTCCCAGCAGCCGCCCATGCCTTGCTTGAATCTTGCCTGTCCTTTTGCGCGCCATTCTCACCGTGCTGCCCTGCTCCATTGTCCTGCCACTTGTTTCGTTCAGGTGCGGCGGTACCGCGAGCAGCGCGACATCCACGTCACCGGCGAGGGCGTGCCCAAGCCCGTGAGCACCTTTGAGGAGGCCTCCTTCCCCGGTGAGCATTTTACAAGTCCTTGCAGGCTTGGAGGGTTGGGCTGGTTGGGGCGGGGTGGGATGGGGACTGGCTGTGGCTTGCGCAGGTGGGGACTTGGGCAGCGCTCGAAAGCCGCGCATTGTCATGCTTGGCGCTTTGGCTCATTTGTTTCCGCCGCCCTGCCCACCGAATGTCCTGCCTCTTCCCTGCTCTGCCTTCCAGAGTACGTGCTGGCCGAGGTCAACCGCGCGGGCTTCAAGGAGCCCTCCCCCATCCAGGCGCAGGGCTGGCCCATGGCCCTGCTGGGCCGCGACCTGGTGAGCGCGCTGCGCATGCTGCGCTGTGCACGGCATGCACGCTGTGGTGCCATGCTGCGCTGAGCAGCACCGCAGGCTGTTGGCAAACCTTGTTGTCCATGACAGGCATATGGCTGGTTGGGCATGCGCGCCCATTACTGGCTAACCCCACCCCGCTCTGAAACTCCGCCCTGCCCTCTCCCCTCTCCTCCCTCTTGCTAGGTCGGCATCGCCGAGACCGGCTCGGGCAAGACCCTGGCCTACCTGCTGCCTGGCGTGGTGCACATCAACGCGCAGCCGCACCTGTCCCCCGGCGACGGCCCCATCGTGCTGTGTCTGGCGCCCACCCGCGAGCTGGCGGTGCAGGTGCGGGCGGCAGCGGTTTGATAAAGCACTGCCTTTTGTTGCAGACCAAGGGCGCTGCCATTTGTTGCGGGCCCAAGTGCGGGGCTGTGCTGCTGCCAGGCAGCAGTGACATATGTGCCAGTAGGGTGCAATCAAGCCTTGGCAAATATCTCACAATCGTCTTCCCTCCCTCTGCCCTTTTGCGCCATTTGCAGATCCAGAACGAGTGCCAGCGCTTTGGCTCTTCCTCCCGCATCAAGTCCACCTGCGTGTATGGCGGCGCGCCCAAGGGCCCCCAGGCCAAGTGAGCATAATGGGAGCAGCAACAGTCGGCGGGGCACGCCTGCAAAAGTTGTAGCATCGTGTGCACATGCGGCCTTGCTTGCTGCGGCGTGCATCTCAGCTGGAGGAGAACTGCAGCTCACCGCCCTGTCTCCCGCCTTGCTCCGTCCCCTCTCCACAGCGACCTGCGCCGCGGCGTGGAGATTGTGATCGCCACCCCCGGCCGCCTGATTGACTTCCTGGAGTCGCGCACCACCAACCTGCGCCGCGTGACCTACCTGGTGCGTGCGCTGGGGGCGGCGAGGGCAGGGCGGGCAGATCATGGGCGCTGCTGTTCGGTGCTTGTGTTTGCATACCGGCCTAGTTGCTTGCACTGTGCAGGCCTGGCTCGACAGACACTGTTCACCAACCTCCCGGAGTGAGCTCCAGCCCAACCAACCCAATGGCCTGCATCCCCCTCTGTCCAACCGCAGGTGCTGGACGAGGCCGACCGCATGCTGGACATGGGCTTTGAGCCCCAGATCCGCAAGATTGTGGGCCAGATCCGCCCCGACCGCCAGACGCTGCTCTGGTCCGCCACCTGGCCCAAGGAGATCCAGGTGGGCTGCTGCACATTTTCGTCTAACATAGCAGAGCATATATGGTCCTGGGCCACGTAATGGTGTGCTGGGCTGCGTTCACTACTGGTGATGCTGGACTTGCAGGCGACAAAGCGCACCTTGCGGGCCTGCCCGCACTCTGCGTTCCTGTGCCCTCTGCTCCGCGGACTGCCTGAAAATCAAGCCATGCCCCCCCTGCTTCTTGCCTCCCCGCCAGGCCCTGGCGCGCGAGTTCCTGCACAACCCCTACCAGGTGCTGATTGGCAGCCCTGACCTGAAGGCCAACCACCGCATCACCCAGATCTTTGACTTCCCCGCGGAGCACGAGAAGTACCACAAGCTGGTCCGCATCCTGGAGAAGGTGCGGCGGGGCTTGCTGAAGGTTAGATTGGGTTGGATTGGGTTGCACAAACACAAACAAGCTGGTCTGGAGAAGGTGCGGCGGGCAGCATCATTGGCTGGTTGTGAAAATGTAGTGTGGGTGGGGAGGTGCTGATAAGCAGAAAGATGGTCCGCATCCTGGAGAAGGTGCGGCCCACTCGTGTGATCAACTAGCGGCTGCTTGCATGTGGTGGTTTGAGGGCTGCCGCTGCCGGTGTGGTGATGGCCTGTCTGCCGGCTGTCTGGCGCCCGTGTACGCACCAGCAGGCCCTCATGTGTCTCGTTGCTTTGCCCTGAACTCCCTTTCCCCACCCTCCCCGCCCACCGCCGCCGCAGGAGATGGACGGCCGCCGCATCCTCATCTTCTGCGAGACCAAGAAGGGGTGCGACGCGGTGACGCGCCAGCTGCGCATGGACGGCTGGCCCGCGCTGTCCATCCACGGCGACAAATCGCAGCACGAGCGCGACTGGGTGCGCTGGCGGGCCGGAGAGGGTGTTGTGGGCGTTGTGGGGAGGCAGATGGGCGGTTGTGCGGGAGCCTGGGTTGCAATGAGCGCTGGTCAGCCGGGGAACATGGTGCAGCAGCCACATGCTGTTTTGCCAGGGGGCTTGTCGCTGATGCACCATCGCTCCCACCATATCTGCCGCAGGTGCTGGCTGAGTTCAAGGCGGGCAAGCACCCCATCATGATTGCCACAGATGTGGCTGCACGCGGCCTAGGTGCGTCACCCGGCACGGCCCCGTGCCGCCGCAGCCGGGCGTGCCCGCTGCGGCTGGCTTGGCCCTGCTGCGCCATCAGCGACATATGTGCTTGCATGCATGCATGCCGCAGCAGTAGGGAGGGTAGTTAGGCTGCGGCGCAGCCGGCAGCGGCAGCCGGCAGCAGCAGCTGCAGCAGGTCAGCCGTAGTGTAGGGTGGTCAGGCAGCATGCTTGCATGTGGTGCAGCGGTAGCATGTGCGGCAGCGGCAACGGCTTGCGCTGCAGCGAGCGCGGTTTGGCGGCTTGCCGCACCTTGGCAGCGCGTCCGAGCGGTTGTGCGCGCGGAATGCTGCCGCAGTTAAGCAGCGGCAAGGGCTGCTGGCGGCCACGGTTCCGGCTGTGGCTGCTCAGTGCAAGGACGGGAGCACCCACGCCACCCAGGCGCCTGCCATGCGGCGCTTGCTGCGGCTTCCCAAAGCCGCGCTCGCCGCGCAGTGCAGTGCGGCGCCTGCGTGCGCTGTGTGTGTGCAGGGCGCCTGCGAGCTTGCATAGCCACCCACCCACCCACCCACCCACCCACCCACCCCCACCCATCCTTTTCCGGAGCGGTTGCTGTTTTCGAGGGGCGATGGCCAAAGGAGCCCTCCCTGCTGCGGCAGGGTTGGCCGCCCATCACGCCCCCACCCTGCATTGCCTACCCCGCTCCCGCCTGCATGCCCCTCTCCTGCCCTTACCTTTCTCACTCGCACCGAGGTAAGTCGTGGGTGGCTGCTGCAAGCTCACCGCGGCGCAGCTCCATCGCTGCCGCCGCGGCAAGGACTGCCGGCCGTGGGAGCAACGGGAGGCATCGCTGGTCGGCGCTGCGCACAGGCCAACCCATGCTGTGCGTGGCGCGCCGCTGCCTCTTCGCCCCCGGCCTCCCCCCGCCTAAAAGGCCCGCCCAAGCGCCGCCACCGCCATCTGCTGCCACGCCACGTGCTCTCAGCCACTGCTGCTCAAGCGGTTGGCAAGGCGTGGCCAGGCGATGCTGGCTTGCTGACGGCCGCGCTGCAGCCCCGTGCTGCGGTCATGCCGCGACGCTCGGTGCTGCATTCGGCCACGCCCCCTTAGGAAAGCCATGCAGCGTGCGGCCCAAGCCAGCCGCCCAGCTGCCAGCATGACAGCAGCAGCCAGCAGACGGCACCCCGGCTGGGAGCAGCCACTCTCAGCTGGTCAGCCTCCCATCAGCCTCCTTTCAGCTCAGGGCGGTTTGCCCCCTGCCGCTCTCGTGGCGTCGCTGACGCGCCCTGCACCCGGCCGCGCGCACCGCTGCGCCGCTGCCGCCGCTCCCCCTTGCTCGCTCTGCAGATGTGAAGGACATCAAGCTGGTCATTAACTATGACATGCCCTCTTGTGCGGAAGACTACGTGCACCGCATCGGCCGCACGGGCCGTGCGGGCGCTTCGGGTGCGCTTAGGCGGAGGAGAGGGGAGGGGACGCGGGGGTGCGCAGCTGGGGGGCTGGTGTGTCTGATGCCTTTGACTTTGCATTGTCAGCCCTCCTCCAGCTCTCGGCCCTCCTCCAGCTGCACCTTGTCGCCACTCTGCACCTGTCCTTCCATCCCACAGACTTGCTCTCCACCTGTTCTCTCCTTCTCTCGCCGCAGGCATGGCCTATTCGTTCTTCACCGCCAACAACGGCCGCATGGCCAAGCAGCTGGTGTCGATTCTGGAGGAGGCGCAGCAGGTGGTGCCGCCTGAGCTGCGCTCCTTTGCGCAGACCAGCGGCGGGCCCGCCTCGTTCCGCCAGCGCGGCGGCGGCCGCGGCGGCGGCGGCTCCCGCGGCGGCTACGGCGGCGGCAGCGGCCCCAGCGGCAGCAATGTGGCGCCGCTGGGTGCCCGCGGCGGCGGCGGCGGCTACGGCTCATATGGCGGCGGCGGCGGTGGCGGCTACTACTGAAGCCCTTGATGCTGCCTGCCTGACTTGCCGTGCTGTGCTCCGCCCTGCTTTGTTGACCTGCTGCTCTGCTCTTCGTAGTGGTAGCTGACGACTTCTGCTCTTCTCCTCCGCTTGTGACCACTCCTCCTTGCTCGCCCCGCGCGGCCCTCTGTGTGTAATGCTGTGCCTTCTATTGTCGGAACACCCAAAGGAGCAGAGCCACACTTGGAATTGAGCAAGCTCCGCCGTGCTGTGGCGGCGCTGCGCCCTCCGCCCCGCCCGACCAGTCTTGTTCAGGCCCTGCAGCTGTGCAGGCTCAGTGCCCTCTCCCTGCTGGTTCATGGCTGCCGCCCTGCACCGCCTCTGGCTGCGGAGCGGCAGTTTCTCGGCTCTGAGCGGTGCGGCCCGCGCGCCCCTGCAGCTTGCAACCACCTGCTCGACTCCCTCGGTCATGCAGCTCGCTTGGCAGCACGCTGCAGCCGCGCCTCTCGCTGCGAACCCTGCTGGTCGGCGTGCAGAGCCGGTGTTCGGGCGCCTGCAAGCCCGCCTGGCATGCAGTCACACTACGATCGGGCCGCCGTGGCGCACCAGCGGCCGCCGCAGCTATGCGGTGGCAGCAGCTGGAGTGCCGCCAGCGGCGGCGGCGGCGGCAGCACCCTCTGCGCCGCACAGTGCGCCGTCTGCAGCACCGGTCGGCACAGCGCTGACCCACTTCAGCTCGCTGTACATTCGTGACTTTGCACTAGTCCAGGAGCAGCGCCTGCACCTGGCTCCAGGCCTCACCGCCATCACAGGCAAGCGTGCGCCGGGGTTGTGCCAAGCAGACCTGCGGTGCAACTGTTTCAGGCCATTCCACTTTGCGGGGCTGCAAACCACTGTGCAAGCCACCTTCTTATTATTGATAAATCCCACCTGCTCCTGCAGGCGAGTCGGGCTCCGGCAAGTCGGTGCTTGTGGAGGCGCTGGGCCAGGTGCTGGGGGCTGCCGCATACGATGAGGCGGTGCGCCCTCCCGCCACCACTGGTGAGCTTGCTTGTAAGAGGCAGTACACTGATGGCGGCTGGGAAGTGACGTGTCACTGTGCCATGCTGCAGTCAAAATAGCCTTTGCAGCACCTTGCAGCAGCAGGCTCGCAGCAGCTGAAGCCCCACTTTGCACCTTGCATGACGCATGCCTGCCCGCTGTTGCCCGCCCGCCCTGCGCAGCCGTGGTGGAGGCGGCCGTGGCGGTTGCTCCGCAGGACCAGCCGCTGCTGCACCGCCTGCTGCGCACGCTGGGCGTGCCCCAGAAGGCGGCCCGAGAGCTGGGCACCCTGGTGCTGCGGCGGGAGCTCAGCAAGGGGCCAGATGGCAGCGTGCGCAGCAAGTGCTTTGTCAACGGCAGCCCCTCCTCGGGTGAGCAAGCAGTTGGTCCAGCGCTCGGGCTGAGCTAGGCTGGGGCATTCAAAATGCTGCATGGCCGCCTGCTTGCTGGAATGACAGCGGTCGCGTGAACCCAAAGTGCACCCGCCTCTCGCCTGCCTGCAGTGCGGGTGTTGCGGGAGGTGGGGCAGCTGCTGGTAGACGTCAATGGCCAGCATGCTGCGCTGAGCCTGAAGGATGGCGCCACACGGGTGCGCTGCGCCTGCTGCAGTCGCCTGACCGGCACCGAGGCAGCGGTGCTGGGCATGGCTTGTGCGCTGCAACTGCTTCAAGATACAAGATTCAAGATGAGACTGCTGCAGGCTGCAGGCCAGCTCAGCGCCATGGGTCAGGCTGCCTGTTGCCGTGGTTGCAAACCAGCTCCCCTCCCTCCAAACCCCACTTGCAACCCCTGCAGCTGCGGCTGCTGGACCGCCTGGCAGGCACCACCGCCGCCGCTGCCCGCTTTGCCGAAGCGCTGGCAGACTGGCAGGCGGGCCAGGCGCAGCTGCGGGAGCTGGATGCGCTGTCGGACGAGCAGCAGCGCGAAGCGTTCCAGCGGCTGGTGGACGAGGTGTGCGAATCTGCTGACCGTTTGTTGGTGCCGGGAAGGTGTTTTGGCGCCTGCCATTTCCGGGTGCTGGGCATTCGCTGGTGCACATCCATTTGCTGGGGGGCCCGCAGCTGCGGCATGTTGGCCTGCTGCCCCACGCCTATTGCTCTTTCTGGTGCACTTGCTGCCTCACTCAGCTGGTCTGACTCCCACTGTCTGTCCGTTTCTCGCAGGTGCATGGGGCGGGCGTCGAGCCTGGGGAGGACCGCCACCTGCGGCAGGAGCTGCGGCAGCTGGACGGCCGGCGCGCCGCCGCGGAGCGCTGCCGCCTGGTGTCTGTGGGCCTGGGCGGCGGCGGCGGCGGCGAGGGCGGCGGCATTGCGCAGGCGCTGCGGGACGTGCAGCTGCAGGTGAAGCAGCTGCTGTCCCAAGAGGAACGGCTGGCGGCGCAAGCGGCAGCTGAGCAGGAAGAGGAGGCGGCAGCTGCGGCGGCTGCTGCCAAGAGGGGCGGCGGCCGCTTGGCCGTGGCGCCGCTGCAAGCAGGCGATGAGGAGGACGAGGAGGGCAGTGAGACACTGGGCAGCACCAGCAGCAGCGGCGGAGATCCCGCAGAGGAGGAAGCAGACGGCGGGTCGGCCGCCGGCATGCTGCACGCGGCGGTGGCGCTGCTGGATGAAGCACAGGCGCTGCTGGATGATGCGGAGGACAGGGTGGTGCAGTATGCTCGCTTGTACCGCTTCTCCCAGGCCGAATATGATGAGCTGTCCAAGCGGCTGCAGCAGGTGGGCGGCTGGGTGCTCGAGGGGAGCGCTGGGGTGGCAAAGGTTGTGGTTAATACATAGGGTGCAGCTGTGCGCAGCGTGGCGGAGCAGCTGGGCAGAATGCAGCTGCGCTGAGCTGCCCATTCCAACAGCCACTTGAATGCGCCTACCTTTCCCTGCCGACCTGCCTGCCTGCGCAGCTGGAGCGGCTGATGAAGCAGCACGACGCCAGCTCAGCGGACGAGCTGCTGGAGATGGCGGAGAAGCAGGCAAGTGGTGGGGCACGACCATCACTGCGGTTGCGGGAAGGCTTGCAAGTTTGGCTGCCCAGTCCGGGAGGCGTTTTGCAGTTCCTAGGAGGTCAGAAATGCGGCAGCCACTTTCGAGTGCAACTGTCGCCTGACACGGCTTGCAACCTGGAAACAATTGCAGGGTGCCGCTCTGGACCTTTATTTCCAGCTGGAGGGGCAGCGAGACGAGCTGGAGGCGCGGGCGGCAGCTCTGCAGCAGGAGGTGCAGCGGCAGGCGCTCGACCTCAGGTGAGGCCCAATGCACAGTGTGGGGAGCTCGGTTCAGGACAGCGCTGGCATGCGCTGGCATTTAGGCAAGCTGGGCTGCTCGCAGGGGCAGGGGTGAGGGTGTGGAGGCTCGGCTCAGGGGGCACCTGTGCACCTCCAAGCATTCCAGCAATCTCTTGGCTAGCGCGGCACATCACCTGCCCTTCCGCTTACCAACCTGTAACGTGCTGTCCTGCCCCACCCCCAGCCGGCGGCGGCGCGAGGCGGCGGGGCGCCTGCGAGCGGCGGTGGAGTCGGTCCTGTCTGACCTGGCCATGGGAGGCAGCCAGTTTGATGTGCGCATGAGCTGGACACCACTGTCCTCGGCAGCAGGCGGCAGCAGCAGCAGCGGCGGCGGCGGCAGCGGAGACCTCAGCGGCAGCAGCCTGGCAGTGGTGGACGGCGATGCTGCGTGCTGTGGAGAGGCGGCAGGGCGGTACCGAGTGCGTCCCAGTGGCCTGGATTCCGTCGAATTTCTGTTTGCAGCGGGGCAGGGCGAGCCGCTGCGCCCGCTGTCGGCGGTGGCATCTGGCGGAGAGTCTGCCCGCATCATGCTGGCTCTCAAGGCCGCACCTGCCTTCATGGGAGGCGCCGGTGCTGCCAACGATGACAGCGAGGCAGCGGGCAGCGCAGCGGCAGCAGAAGCGGGCAGCGGCGCAGCGGCAGCTGGAGGGGATGCAGCAGCGGCGGCAGCAGAGGAAGCAGCTAGAGCCGGCAGCAGCCAGATCCTTGTCCTGGATGAAATTGATTCGGGCATCGGCTCCCGGCTAGGCCAGCCAGTGGGGCGCATCCTGCGCCGCATGGCAGCCCCCGGCGGCGGTCTGAGCGTGGGCCAGATTCTGGTGGTCAGCCATCTGCCACAGGTGGGTGAGGTTGAGTGGATGCGCAGGAAGTTGCAGCCGGTGGGCGGTTACTGGCTTGGAGAAGCCAGTTGGCATGCCGCAGGCACGCTACAGCACCTCAATGCGATGCAGCCAAGTTGGCCGCGGCTACCTGCCCGTCCATCTGTCCTCCCCAACACACCTCTGTCGCAGGTGGCAGCGCATGCGGAGCACCACCTGTGTGTGCGCAAGGCACAGGGCCCAGACGAGCGGCTGCTCACACGCTTTGACTTGCTAGCCGAGCGAGCGGAGCGCCTGGCGGAAATCAGTGCCATGGCGGGCCTGCCGCCGGCGGCGGTTGAGGAGCTGCTTGCAGCCGCGGGCCAGGCGTGAGGCTCTGCAGCAGTGCAGCGCGGCCTGTGCGTGCGGCAGGGCCATGCAGCAACGGTTGTGGCGGCTGCTGCCGTTGCTGTGGTGCTGATGTAGAAAGGCAGAGCGGCTGGTGACTTTGTGTTGGTATGGTGCCCGATGACATTTGATGCTGACTGCATTTCATGCTTCGCCTCTTGCTCGACTTGTTACATCTTGAGGCGGCCGACGAGCTTGCCAAAGTTATCTACACAGCACTGCTCAAGTAAACCAAAACTCAAAAAGGGAAACAAAACTCCACGCAATGGAGGTGGGACGACCAAAAATGCACTTGCAGTTGTGCGGTAGTTAGGCGCCATGTTGACCAGCCCTGCTCATTGTGCCGGTGATCTCCAACTGTCTGCACATTTCACGCCTCACTCGTCTTCCTTGAAGCCGCGCCACAGGCAGAGGGCGGCCATGCCAGCCATGGCGGCGGCCGAGGGCCAGGCGAGCTCCTTCTTCTGGTGCCCCTCCTGCAGGTGCAGGCAGGAATCAGAGGGTGTAGCGCCTGCTGAGCTGCTGTGCAGGCGGGATACCACCTGGGCAGGAGTCATGGGCTTGCTGCTGCAACATGGGCGGGACGTCGTGGGTCCCTGCATGCACAGCCCGGTGGCGCACGCAGCTGATCTGGTGCAAGGCCATGGACATGCCGCACCCGAGGAAAGCCCCCAAACCCGCCTCTCAGCCAGGCATCAGCACCAAGTGTTTGCAGCAGCTCACGTTGGCGTTGTAGGCCATGACAGCGGAGGATGCCGCCCAGCCAGCACCCGCCACCTTGAGCGCGTCTTTCACCGCCTTTTTGTCATGGTCCCGTGTGGATAGCACCAGGTTGACGGAGCCGCAGGTGCCCAGGGCCAGGCCAAACCAGCGGGTCATCGGCACATTGACTGGCAGAGCCTGGTGTGATTAAGGAGGGTGGGTAACATCAGTGGGACATCCTGAGGGCAGGATGAGCTCAAACCCGCTGGAAGCCGCTGCAATGGGATAGCAGCCGCACGCACCGGGTTCATGTAGGTTTCATTGAGGCTCTTGGGCGCAAAGCTGGCGTGCATGGCATACTGCATGGCAGGGCAGGTGAGGCAAACTGGTTGCAGCAGAGGGATGTGTTGGTCCGAATGGATGGCTGCTGCCTCGCAATGTGCCAGGGGCAAAAGCGGCGCGGTGGCCCCCCCGCAGTCGAACTCCTGCTCTGTGCTTACAGTTGTCGTTGCCAGGCCGGACAGCAGCAGCAACTTGCTGTCGTCGATCTCAAACCCCATCCTTTGGTGGTCTGGACGCCTGGATGGTGGGCAAAGGCACCCAAGGGAGTTGTGGGCAGCGAGCGGCGGCACCGCCGAGAGCCCTAGTGGAAGGGGATCCAAGCGTTCGGCTCCAGCGCATGCAGGTGGATGCGACTCTGAAGCCGTCGATCGCACGTGTGAAGCACGAGGGATGCCTGGTCGGGTGCCGGCAGGTGTGTGGAGACTGGCTTCGCTGCTGGCAAGTGCTTGAGATGCGTGCTTATCTGTAGACGACACCCACGGCGCAGCCGACAGCTTAAAAGCGCTCCTCGCCGAGATCCTTGCCGCCACCGCCACGGCGTACACTTCGTGGGCGCCTGCCTGCCACTCATCTGGCGCACAGCCTTCCGCCAGTCTTCCCCCACCGCCATTCTCTGACGTGTTGCGTGTCACAGTTTGATGCTTTGCCCCGTGCTCAGCTTGAGCCGGCGCATTGCCCAAAATATCCACCTGTAGCAAAAGCACTGCTACTGCCTTTTGCAAGAAAACCGAAACTGAAAGACGGACCAAAACTCCACGCTTTGGGGAGGCCGGATGGCAAAGTTTTGTGTGTTCTTATTGGCATGTTGACCAGCCCTGCTCATTGCTGGGTGCGCGATAGTTGGCTGCTCCTCATTCGTCCTCCCTGAAGCCGCGCCACAGGCAGAGGGCGGCCATGGCAGCCATGCCGACGGCTGAGGCGTAGGCTGGCTCCTTCTTCTGGTGCCCCTCCTGCAAGCAAGCAGGTGGTACAGCCAGACCGGTACCGCTTACCAGCCAATTCAGTTGTGCTTCACATGCTGCTCCGATACGCAGCACCCGCCGACGTGGCAGGAGAGTGCATTTCGTGCACCAGGACATGGTCACCCAGCCGCAGTCCCAACCGGGAGGCACAGGCCCGCTCACATGCGCGTTGTAGAGCGTGGTGACAAGGGCGGTGGTCCACCCGGCGCCCGATGCCTTGAGTGCATCCTTGACGGGCTTCTTGTCGCTGTAGTCTCCAGCGGACAGGGTTATCGGAATGCCGCCGCCGCAGGTGGCCAGGGCCAGGCCGAACCAGCGGGTCATCGGCTCGTTGACCGGCAGGTCCTGGCGTGGCGCGCAGGTGGGCAGGGTGCGGGCGCAGGAGTGAGCAAGCTCCTAGGGTTTTGGCTGGCGGCGCAAGCTGGGTCGGCATGGTGTGCACAGCGGCAGGGATGGAGCGGCAGCACCGTGACATGCCGCACCTTGCTCATGTACAGCTCATTGTAGTGCTTAGGTGCGACGGTGGCGTGGATGGCGAACTGCAAGAGAAAGTGTGCGGAAAAGAGTTGAGAGGCACGACCAGGCCACGGTTGGGAACAGGCCCTGCCGATCGGGCCGCTCAAGGCGTCCAAGCCTGTGTGGCACAAGCGACGCACGCTGTGCTTCTTACTGTGGAAGCTGCGACTCCAGACAGCAGCAGCACCTTGCTGTCGTCAATCTCAAACCCCATTCTTGGTGGTCTGGACGCCTGGGGGTGGAGCCAAGGCACCCAAGGAATCTGTGGGCAAGGAGCGGCGGCACCGCCGAGAGCCCTAGTGCAAGGGGATCCAAGCGTTGGCCCCAGTGCATGCAGGCGCAGCTGGGATGCATCCCTGAAGCCGCCGATCGCACGTGTGAAGCACGAGGGCGGCCTGGTCGGGTGCCGGCAGTGTGTGGAGACTCGTTCGCTGCTGGCAAGTGCTTCAGATGCGCGCTGATCTGCCGAGGCACCTCAAGGTCGACGCGAAACCTCATAAGCGCCCCTCAACTGATCAAGATCTTTACCGCCGCCGCCCCGGCGTCCGCTTCGCGGGCGCCTGCCCGCCACACAGGCTTCCCGCCAGCCTGCCCCTAGCATTCTCTCACGTGTTGCTTGTCACAGGGGGCTGAACATGGCAGCAAAACTTGGCAGCCGCCCGCGGCTGCTCAGATAAATAGGGCGCAAAGGGGCCCGGGCGGGCGTGGTTTATAGCAGGGAACAGTCGGGCATTCAGGTACAGGAGGGCAGTGTGCTAGCAGGGGATCTCGAGCGGGGCAAGCTGTCGGGAAGTCAAACTAAAACGTGTGGGGGACTAAACAAGCCTGCAAACACTGAGGGGACCGGGCTTTTCCCGTGCACCTGGCTGTGGGTGGAGTCCAACTGTCTGGCCTTCTGGCTGCAGAGTTGGGTGAACTGGGTTGTAAGGCTGGCACGTCAAACAGCGGCCGCGCTTGGTGCGGCCGCGCCTGCATTCCTACTGTCGCCTAGCTGTCAGGGCTGCGGCATGGAGCCTAAGGGGTGGCACCGCCCACGCCCTCCAGAAGAGAGGGGAGGCTGTCTGCTGCTCACGCCTTGAGCGCGAATGCGGTGCTGCCCATGTAAGCGCACTGCAGCGTGGGGTGCGCCTCCAGCGCGAGCTCCATGTCGCCGTGGCTCCTGCACAGGGCAAGAAGCACACAGGAGGGTGGGTAAGCCAGGGCACAAGTGGGCGGCACGGTGGGGGCGCTGAACGGTGCGGTCACAGCATCCGGTGGAGTCTTGGGCCCCTCCCAAAACCGCAGCAGCTCCAGCTCGCAGGGCATCACGTGTCATGGCAGCACCACAAATGGCACCAGCTCTTAGCACGCGCACCAGTAGTCGCGGGTGGCGTGGTTGAGGTACCAGTCCACCGTCTTGCGCAGCCCCTCCTCCCAGCTTGTCTTCTCCTGCCAGCCCAGCTGCAGCAGCTTCTTGTCGCAGCTGCCGGGTTGGGGGATAGGGCGCGGAAGGAGAAAGTCAGATGTGGGCCGACTGGGTGTCAGAGCAGCCCCTTGAAAGCACCACCAGTGCTTGCAAGCCATCCATCATTCTCTGTACAGGCGCACTCTGTAACTGCTGCACTATCCAACCACCCTTCCCCAAGGCCTCACATGAAGTAGCGGCGGTCGTTGAAGGCGCGGTCCTTGACGTGCTTGATGGTGCTGTCGGGGTCGCGCTTGAACAGCTTGCAGATGTCACGCGCCACGTCCACCACGCTGCGCTCCTTCTGCGTGCCAATGTTGTAGGTCTCGCCCACCTGGAAATAATGGGGGAGGGGAGGGGGTTGGCGGCAAGAGGGTGGGGTGGTGGGGTAGAGTAGAGCGTGCAGTGCCCATGCACCTTGGCTTTGCTGCACTGGAATGCGTCAGGCTCCTCATTCCTAGCATCCTCCGTCATGCACAGGAAGCCAAGCCAACTGATGCACTGTTGTGCTCACGTTGCCCTTGAGCAGCACGGTGATGTACGCGTCTGCCACATCCTCCACGTACAGGTA
>VFQQ010002382.1_pt1 | contig 21393 bp, 36 predicted proteins | sample 3512341 | NCBI WGS metagenome assembly VFQQ01 (sample SAMN10412373, study PRJNA504923) | tailings metagenome | isolation source: Relicate 2 Philex TSF1 revegetated site | place: Philippines: Tuba, Benguet | collected 2017-08-29 | reverse complement strand
AGTGGGCAGCACAGGATTGTGCTGAATGGCTGTAACCCACACAAAGTCAAAGTCAAGCCAGGGGTGGGCCGCAGGCTTGCACGTCGCCGCCGCGCGAGCGCGCACCGGCTGCCGCCACATGCGCGGGTGAGCGAGGCGTTTCACCGTCAGTTCAATCATCAATCCACCTGACAGGCCTCTCATTGCAACGCAGCTTGGCCAGGGCTCACAGCGCCCTGGCATGCCGCCCCGCAAACCTGCCACCCTCCCACTCAGGCCGCCTGCACTCGATGGGTCAACTCCGCTGCTCACGCCTCCAGCCGGGGCGCAGTCTACACCTGCTGCTGCCTGCAAAATGTCATCTCACCTGGTAAGCAGCTGCAGCAGCAGTGCAGTGTGGCGTTGGAGGGGCGTGGGATAGGACCACAGCCTGCCGCAGTTGTGGTGGGGCACGAGGGCTGCGCACGCACTCGCAGGAGTGTCCCCCAACAGGTTGCTGGATTGGCACGACAGCAACGTGTGCTGCAAAGAGGGCTGTTGCATGATTAACGCGCGCTGCCTGCTGCACATGCACAGCCGGTGGTGGCAAGGCACACATCCGTGGCCCTTACAAACACCGCTACTGATGGAAGGCTTGCCTGCTCCAAACCAGGCAAGCTGTCTCTGTGAGCTAGGCGTAACCATGAAAACCTGCCCAGGCCTGCTGTGCCCACAGTGCTCGCTGGATCCCTCCTCTCCTGCACACCCTCACTGCCACCTCACCCGGAGGGCTTTACAACTTTTACGGCTGGTCAGGGAGTTGGGGACGGAGTGCAGCAGCGGCGCTGCGCTGATGGCAAATGAAAGCAGCAAGGCGGATGAGCGAGAAAAGAATACACGCAAATGCGTAGAGTACAGTAGGGTTGGGCACGGTTCCGAGAGCCGCCGGCGCGGGGGCCGGGGCGCAGACAGTGAGGGAAGTGTCGCAGACGGGCCCGACAACAAAACAGGGATCGATGCAAAGAGGCGCGGGCTGCAGCCCAGCCTGGACGGCTGGTGCCGGCTAGCTCGAGCCCTTTAGCCCGCTCCTCGGCCGGGCAGGGGCAAGGCTGGAACGCTTACACACCCGCACGCACGCCGCAGATCTTGTGCACAGCCTCAACCACCTTCTCGGGCTGCAGGGCGGAGAGGGCCAGAGGCGGGCGGTTGAGGGCATGTGCTCGCGTGGACGCACTCACAACCTGTGGGGCCTGCCGCAGGCTGCAGGCTTTGCCGCATGCCACAAGCTGCATGCAACACGGCTCAAGTGCACTGCACACCACCGGTGCTGCCGCTTGCAGGCGAAGGCAAGCCCTCACCTGCACAATGGTGGCCGCCTCCAGGTCGTACGCGTAGCTGGTGGGCACATCCTGGGAGGACAGGCGCAACACCTGGAGGGAGGAAGGCGAGCAGGACAGGGAAGACGGGTGAGGGCTTATGGCAGGGGCCCACCACCAGCACACAAAACGCATCCCCAGGCAAGAGCAGACCACGCCCAAGTGTTGCTTCACGGCCACGTTGTTCGGCTTATCAGCCTGCCAGGCAGCCACCAGCCAGGCAGCCATGCCATCAGACGGGTAAGCAGGCGAGCAGCCAGCCACAGGGCGGCGCACCCACCGCGGCAGCAGAGCCAACCAGGGCAAAGCAGCAGCAGCAGCAGTAGCTCTACCAGCATGCACCACCCGCCCACAGGGTAACACGACTGCCATCTCAGCATGACCACAGCAAGACCACAGCGCACACCTCGTGGTCCAGCTCGTTGAACAGCGACTCGTGGATGACAGCGGACAGCGAGGCGCCGATGCCGCCCGTCTTCATGCACTCCTCAACAATGATGGCCTGCACGGTGGTGGGGAGGAGGCAAACAGCAGCGGTGAGGCAAAGAGGGCGGGAGGGCGTGGGCAGAGCAGTTGGGAGGGTTGAGAGGCACGCTGGCCAAGATGCAGGCTGCCAACAGCAGATGATTTGCCAGCCACAGCATGGCAAGCATGCCTGCCGGCCACCCAGATTCGAGCCAGGCAGCAAGCCCGGCAGCTGCTCAGTAAGCTGTGCTTGCCCCCAGCCATTTATGTTCAGCCGCACAGCACTGCGCCCACCTTGCGGGTCTTCTTGATGGACTTGGAGATGGTCTCCATGTCGAAGGGCTTGAGGGAGATGAGGTCAATCACCTGCGGCCAGGGGAGGACAGGGCAGGGTTTAGGGACGGACAACCTGGGTTCACAACTTGGTGCATGACCGATCCGCGGTCAGCAGCGGCCGCACTCCTGCCCGCCAGTGCGCATGCTGGTGCTCATAGCAAGGCTGCCCTTTGCTGCTCTGTCGCCTTTGCTGCTCTTTGCTGCATACCTCGGGGTTGTAGCCCTGCTTCTCCAGCTCAGCCACCGCCTGCACAGCAGCAGGCACAACACACGCAGTGGCTGAAAGTCAGTGTGCAGCCCCTCCCCATGCAGCCTGCTCATGCAGTGCAACCCAGGACAGCAGGGCTGCCCAAGCCAGGTGCATCCAGGACAACAGCAGCCCACTGCCGACCTGCCAATCCAGCCAAGCTGCTCCCCAAGCTCTTGCCCTTCCCACCTCCCACCCAACCCTGAACAGCCAGCGGCCGCACCTGCATGACCACGTAGCGCATGCGGCTGTAGCAGAAGATGGTGACGTCGGTGCCCTCCCGCACCATCTCCGCGCGCTCCAGGCACTGGCAGTAGTCGCCGGGGTGCACCTCACCTGTGGTGGCAGTGGCAGAGGGCAGGGAGGGGCAGGTTGGGACCTACAGAGTGCACGACAACAAGGTAGCATAGTAGTACCGATGGCAACGCTGCACTGCATGGCTTGATGCTGGTAAGCAGCTTAGCACAGTGCATCGCAACAGATGGCAGCAGCAGGCTCCACCTAATAACCAGCATGCACCGCCAGCGCCGCCAGCCTGCGCCCGCTCACCCTTCACGTTGTACAGCAGCACGTGCTCGAAGAAGATGATGGGGTTGTCGCTGCGGATGGAAAGTTGGGGAGCATGAAGTGCGCCAGGTCAGCGGCAGAGTGCAGCAGGGTGCAAGCATGACCTGATTGCCAAGCCACTGCCAGCAAGGCTGCTGAGCCCACGACGCATGCTTGCCTGCGGATGGCGGACTTGAGCAGCGCCTTGGAGTTGGCCACGGTGGAGCAGGCCACCAGCTGCACGCCTGCAGCACAGCGGGGGCAGGGGGCAGCGACAGGGTGAGCAGCATGTGGACGGGGGTGGACAGCAGCAAGCACACTGCCGGGCCTCAGGTGCAGACCGGCACACCCTACCAGGCTAGTGCTGCCTCCTGACACCAGAACCCTGCTAGCAGCACAGAGGGCGAGCAGCGCCTTGACAGCTGATAGCAGTCAGCTGTCCGCACCCGGGATGGACTGGAAGTACGACTCGAGGCGCTGCGAGTGCTCGGCGCCCAGCTGGCGGCCCACACCGCCCGGGCCGCGGATCACCATGGGCACCTGCGGTGGACAGGAATGAGTGCAGCAGCACGGCTTCAGCCCAACTGCTCCAGGAGCGCAGCGCAATTGGATGCACACGAGCCACTGCAACAGCATGGGTTGCCAGCGGCAGCATCAGTCGCCTTGCAAGCGCAGCAGTCGCGGCCATGCCGGGCCCCGGCTGCACACAGTGCTCCAGCCTGCTGCCCCCGGGCGGCTCGCCTTGAACTGGCCGCCGGAGGTGTAGTGCAGCATGCCGCAGTTGTTGGAGATCTGGTTGAAGGCCAGCAGCAGGAAGCCCATGTTCATGCCCTCCACAATGGGGCGCAGGCCGGTCATGGCGGCACCCACGCCTGCAGGCGCGTCGGTGGGGGGAGCGAGGGTGGGGTCAACAGCCGCCGCCGCAGCAGCAGCAGCAGTTGCAGGCGGTCATGTAGAGACAGATTGCTGTGCGGAAGCAGGAACGCATGCAACAAGTGTGCTGGCGTGCCAGCTTGCGGTGCAGAGAGAGGCAGCATGCTGGCGCCGGCATATGCAACACAGCAGGGAGTAGCAGCAACACAGTAGCTGGCTAGCCACAGCAGCAGCGGCAGCAGGTGAAGCAGCACCAGCTGCAAAGCCGGCCAACGGGCAACCGAGCAGCCGCAGCAGGCTGGCCCCGCCGCAGCAGGTTGGCCAGCATGCCCAGCAGGCATGGCAGGAGCAGCAGCAGGCCGCACCCATGCCCAGGAAGCCGTTCTCGCAGATGGGCGTGTCCAGCAGGCGCATCTCGCCGTACTTCTTGTACAGGCCGTTGGACACCTTGTAGGAGCCGCCGTAGTGGCCCACATCCTCGCCTGCAGAGAGGCAAAAGTCGGGGTCGCAGGTGAGCAAGGCGCAGCGTCAGCAGGTGCCCGCTCGAAGCTGGCCGGTGGGGCGCCGCAGCAGGCGGCGGCCCTGTGCGGGCGCCCTGGCCGCAATTCTGAGCTTGGGGGCTGTGTGCACACTGGTATGGGTGATGCTGGCAAGATGTAGCAGCAGCACGCGCATGTGCAGCGTCAGCGGCGCCGGCGGCAGCGCCCGGACGCGGCAGCCACGGCGGCCGGCGGCGGCACGCACCCATCAGGCACACGGTGGGGTCACGCTCCATCTCCTCATCCAGGCCCTCGCGCAGCGCCTCCCACATCATCATCTCCCGCTTCTGCTGCGCCTTGGTCACCAGGCTGCGCCGCGAGACGCGCACTGCAGCGGGAGGCGGCGACGGTGGGCGGCGGCTTTCAAGCGCGGCGGCGGCGGGCGGAGGTGGTGGCGGGCGGGCGCGGGGCGCCCCGATCGGCTTCCAGCGCTGATTGTGGGGTCGCACCTGCTGCGGCGGGCCGGCCCAGGGCGCCGGGGCGAGCGATGGGGCTGCTGCCAACAGCAGCGCCGCGCTGCACGCAGACCGCTGCCGCCATGGTGCCTCCACTGGACGGCTTCCGAGTGCAGGAGGGTCGGGAGGGGGGGCGGGCGGGCAATGTGGCAGCAGGGAGCTTACCACTTGGGGTTGGCCAATGCTGGGTCAAGGCGCAGCAGGGCGGGACGGCACAGCGGTGGATCCCACCCACTCATCGCGCTCCCAGCATTCTGCACAGCGTTTGTGAGCCGCTGCCGCGCTGCCCAGCCGCCCGCCAGTCCGCTTCCGCCGCAGGCTCCTTCGGAACCTCGCTTGCGCTTCAATTTGGAATTATCGTATTCTCAAATACACCAGTAGGCGCTCGCCACCCCGCCAGCAGCACGCCACAGCCCAATGGCGCAACTCGTCTCGCTGGGGCGAGCCCCTGTGGCGCCCACGGTGCGCTTTTATGATTATTTATATCCAATGTGCCCGTGGAGGCGCCCCAGCCACCCGGGGATGCCGTCCTGTGGTGCACCCCGCTGCCGCCGCCTACCACGGCGCCGCCGCCGTTGACGCCTGCTGCTGCCGCCCCGCCCTGACCGCAGGCCGTGGCAGCACGTGCGGCAGCAGCGCGGCAGCCGGCCCTGGCAGCAGTGCAGCATGCGGCGGCGGTGCGGCACCTGCAGCAGCGGCGCAGCCTGCAGCCCTGCCGTGCCGCCAATGCGGAGGCAGAGGCGCAGGCCGCCCCGGCAGCTGAAGGCGCAGAGCCCGTCAAGCCCAAGCTGATGTCCGAGGCGTGGGAGAGCGTGATCCAGATGAAGCAGGAGGGCACCATCGTCGAGACGGTGGTCAAGGCGGCCAACAAGTCGGGTGCGTGCACTGGCACTTTCAGCTGCGCTGGGCCATGCGTTGCTGCTTGCTGTGCAGCCTCATCCTGTGTGCTTCACCTGCCAGCAGTTGCGCTGTGTCTCATGTAGCCTGCTGAAATGTCCCTCACATGCTGGCGTGCTGCCACCAGTTATACCTGAGCCTCAGCTTTGCCGCATGTGTGTTCAATCGCAGCTGCTACCACCCCCTGCACTGCTGGTGCCCGCAGGCCTGAACCTGAAGATTGGCAAGCTGCAGGCCTTCCTGCCGTACAAGCTGCTGGACCCGGCTCGCCTGGAGGTGCGCTGCGCTGCGCATGCTGTGGGGGCGGCCATCGCTATCCTGCAGAGCGGAGTCCCATGGCAATTCCGCTTATGACTGAGTGCCACGCCGCCCCAAGCATGCATGTCCGACAGCAACAGCAATGCTTTCCTGCAGAGCAGCTTGCCCCTGACAACCCCTGTGCGCAGAACTTCCGCAACGCCGACGGCAGCCGCACAATGCCGGCGGGCGGGCACAAGCAGCTGGTCGGCACCAAGCTGCGCGTGCGGGTGACGCAGGTGGGCTGGGGCTGGGGCATGGGCTGCCGCTGCTGGTGTGTGGCCTATCCGAGCCAGCACATGCAGGACCGCAGATGGGAGGTGCAGCTGGGGTGGCAAGTTGCTCCTGACTGCCGGCTGTTGCTGCACCCACAAGGACCCCAGCTAATCCCCGTGGTGTGGTGCATGCTGTGCCTGCAAGAGCTCACCCTGCGGCATGCGCTGTGCCTGCAGGTCATTGTGCCCGAGAAGCGGCTGATTGTGAGCGAGAAGGCGGTGCTGCTCGATGAGCTGGCCAACATGCTGCAGGTGCGGCGGGAGCACGCAAACCTGGCCATGTTGGGTTGGGGGCGGTGCTCTCACCCTTGCACAAGCGGCGGGCCGACTTGTGGGTGCCAGCCCTGCCTGCTAGGGTGCTGCACCGATGGCTGGGTGCTGGAAGGACCGTGCCGCTGCTTGCTTGGTTCCACCCATTGCATGCCGCTGATCCCCGACTCTGACCACTGCTCGGGTGCAGCCCGGCGATGTGATTGAGGGCGTGGTGGGTGCCATCATGGACTGGGGCTGCTTTGTGGAGTGCCGCACAGGTGCGCTGGGCAGGAGTGAAACGGCAGCGCAGGCATGGTCTTTGCTTAGCACGGCGGCTGCTGCCAACGGTGCAACCTGCACTGCACAGGAGGCAGGTGGACAGGGCCTGTTGCATCTACGGCACATGAAGAGCCGGCCGCTGTGCATGGCAGATATCAGTGCTGCTGTGCGGTCTTCCCTCACCACATGCTCCCGCCTCCCCGCCATGTGCAGTCAACGGCAGGCCGTGCCCGCGGGCAGAGGCGGTGCTGCCGCTGCGCGAGCTGTCGTACGCTTGGGTGCGTGGCACAGGGGGCTGGCAAACTGTCATGGGCAGCCGCACTTGCACACGCTACTGTTTAGGGGCCAGGTCTACTGGGGCAACATGCGCGCGCCGTTGGCACGAAAGCCACCTGCCGCTGTTCCTGCCCATCGACCCAGCTGCCTGCTGGCCGTCACCTGCTCACTTGCGCCACTGCACTGCTGCCTCCCTTGCAGGTGGCCACTGCTTCCGAGCTGCTGAAGCCCGGCCAGGCGGTGCGCGTGTCGGTGCTGTTCCGCCAGACCGACCCGCAAGCCAAGGTGAGGGGGTGTGGGCGGGAGAGCGGGCGGGCGGGCGGGCAGGGTTGCCGTGTGCGCACGTCTGACTGTGTGCAGCAAACTCTGGAATGGAGCTATTGCTGCGCCACGAGGCAGTCTGCGCTGCCGCCCTCGTTACAGAAGCTCAAGTCACCTACCTCTCCTCCCTGCCTCCCCTCTCTCCTCCCCAGGTGGTGGTGTCCCTCGAGCACAGTCCCTCCTCTCATCAACCTGCCTTTCTTGCCTGCCACTCTCTCTCCCCAGGTGGTGGTGTCCCTCAAGCGCATGGAGGACGACCCGCTCAAGGAGACGCTGGACAATGTGCTGCCCCTCAACGGGGTGCGCTGAGCATGCTGCAGTGCGCTGTGCTGCGCTGAGCTTGTAGCACTGCGTTGTGGCGTGCAGTGCGCCTTGCATGCTGCGCTGTATGATCTGCGGCTCTGGAAGGTTTGTGGAGTGGTGGCTCGCTGTGCTGTGCTCACCAGCCTGCCCTGCTCATCACCATGCCCTGCCCTGCCCTGCCCCGCCCCGCAGGCCAGCTACGAGCAGCTGGAGGAGGTGCCCGCCTCGGTGCCGCAGGGCGTGGACGAAATCCTCGAGGTGCGGGCAACATGCCGGGAGGAGGTCGGGTGCAGCTGGGCGGGAGCAGTGTGTGCACCTGGCTGGGGGCAGTGCGTGCAGCTGCCCTGGGAGGTCTGCTGGCATGCACAACACACGGCTGCACTGCTCAGCGCCCCAACTGCCCAGCTGCCTACACACCAGTGCTTAGCCCGTCACAGCCGATAACCGCTGGCCCGTTATGTTGTGGCGCTATGCCTGCAGGCGCTGGCGCAGCAGCCGGGTGTGGAGGGCGTGACCCTGGGCCGCTCGGTGGAGGAGAAGCGCACAGTCAGCCAGGTGGGCAGCTTTCAAGGGGTGCTGATGGACCGGCATGGCCAGCCCTGTGGGATGTTCCCAGCAAATCGGTTGATGGTCCACCGCATTCCATAACCTGACCGTCGCGCTGCAGCTGCAGCTCCTGTGCCCCATGCCGCTGTCTCCACGGGAAATGCTGCAGTTTCAACACCTGCTGCACTGCTCGTCCTCCTTTCGCAGGACCTGGAGCTGTGGATCACCAAGGAGCAGCTGGACGACGGCTTCAACCTGGCGGTGAGCCGAGCAGCACTTATAAAGACCCTCCGCCGTCACCCGCTGCCCAGCATGTGGGCCCCAGCTTTCGTCTCCTGTCCGGTTTGCCACCCGAAAGCCGATGCACTGACGTGCCTGTGTTTCCTCAAACCCATGCCGCCTGCAGGTGCGCGCGGGGCGGCGGGTGCAGGAGGTGCACGTGGTCACCAAGATGAGCCCCGCAGACATGCGCGCAGCCGTGCAGCGCGTCCTGCGCTCAATCGCCTGAGCGTCCTGCCGCGCCGTACCAGCGGCGTGTCACTCAGCCGGCAGTGCTGCCGCTTTGTCTTAGCTCCTGTATGTGACAAGCTGCCACGTTCTCTTGCTCAGCTCTCCCTGGTTCCCATTTCTGCCTTCATTCTTTGCATTCGCGCCCCTGCCGCAACCCCTCGCGCCCTGCGTTCGCGTCGTTCCACAGCCAGGAAGCACAGCCTGGTTCATTTGTGCTGGGTTGCAGTGCATGTCAAAATAATTCAGGTTGTTCGCAGCGGGAGGCAGAGCAGGGGCAGTCAAGCGGGGTGCAGGGACGACTTGGCAAGGGGGTTCAGCTGGGAGGAAGGAATGCGATTGGATGGGAAACACCAGGCAACACAAGGAGGACACGGGCGAGACCAGAGCACGACACGTAGCGTAGGAGCAGTGCAAGTGCTCAGGGCGAGATGCGCCCGCCCCAACTGGGCTTGTCCACTAGAGCGAGTGCGGGTGCAGGTCTGCCGCCTCCGCCTGCTGCTGCTGCCGGCCCCCTCCCACCGCCAGCGCTGCCAGCTGCTGCATCATGCGCGCATCGCCGCTGTCCTGGGAGGGCAGCCCCCGCTCCTCTTGCCGCACCAGCTCAGCCGCCGCCAGCTCAGCCATGGACAGGCTGCGCTTGAACATGGGGCGGGAGCCCTGGCTGCCCTCCGCGCTCAGAGCGCCGCTGGGCGCGGCGCTCAGGTCAAAGTGCACGCCTGCTGCAAGCTGCTGCCGGGTGGGGCTGGTGCTGAGTGAGGACGCGGCCGAGTGCTCGGCAGCTGTGGAGCAGGGGGAGGCAAGGGTATGGGGAGGGAGGGATGACAAGCTGTGCACCGAAGAGCATTGAGCGCCGCAACTCATCCAGACACATCATGCAACTGAACAATGCCATGCATGTGGCAGATTAATCAACTGCCCGTGCACAGCAAGCCAGCACTCACTGTTGGCCTGCAGCAGCCCCGTTGCGTCGGCGATGGCCTGCAAGGTGACGCACAGGGAGGGCACAAAAGGGAGGCTCGGTCAGCACGAGCTGCAGCTGCTGCAAACAGCTGGAAATTGCAACCGCCAATCGTGCACTTCAGCAGGCCATCCTCCCCAAACAAACTGGATGCCACCTGCCACCTCCCATAAACAAAACAAGCACACGAATTATGTGCCACCTCCCAGCCCTCCCTCGCCTTGTCCACATCCACGATGAAGCGCGTCTCCGCCATGGTCCCATCCGCCTTGGGCGTCAGCTCCATCACCGTGTGCAGCGGGATGTCGATGGAGGGCACCGACTGCGGCAGGAGGCAATGTGCAGCAGCTCAACACATGTTTAACGACAGGTAAATCATGTGCACTCAGCAGTGAGAGGGTTGAGGAAGAGTACAGCGGGATGTCAATGGAGGGCACCGACTGCGGCAGGGTGGGCGGCAGGGCACACACACAGGCAGCAGTGAGAGGTCTGGCTTCAAGAAGGCGGGGGGAAGGGTGCAAGCAAGGTGTTGAGCGTGGATACTGAATGAAGGGGCAACGCCCCACGTGGGTGCACCGCAGGCCTCCTGCCCGACCGCACCGCCATCGCCCCTGCCCTGCCTCCCTCACAAACTCTTCGCCCCTAGTAGATCACTCACATCCAGCGGCTGGTTCATGAAGTAGCCATAAAGCGCGCGCAGCACGGCCTGGTGGCTCACGATGCACACACACTCCTTCTCACGCTCCACCTCTGCACGGAGGGGTGAGCCAGAACGGGTTGTGGTTAGGCCCTGGGCGGGGTTGCACGGCTGGGCGACGGCACGCCCGCCGCATATCAGCCGCCCTGCTGCAAATCAGTGTGCAGGGCTGCTGATGCCAGCTTGCGCCACCACCCCTGCCACCTAACCACCTGACCTGCACGTCCCTTCCGCCCCACCCATACCTCCCGCACTCCTGCTGATCCATGCCTCCCCCCGCTCCTGAAAACGATTGCGGGGCTTCCACCCACAATCCCCGTTCCGGCTGGGGCGCCCCTCACCCGTGACCACCGGCTCCAGCCGCTGGATGACGTCCATGTACGACTCGCCGCTGGGATACCTGCAGGCTCACAGGTTGTGGGAATCCCGCAGCAGCTCAGTCGTCCGCATCAGTCAATCCCTGGCTGGTACCACGCGCCACAACCCCAACCCAGGCCGTGCAACCACAGTGCAGAAGGCACCGCCCCTCACCTGTACCGCAGCTTGTCCTGCTTGCGCAGCTCGTACTCGTGCGGCATCTGCTCCTTCACCTGCTCGTACGTCAGCCCGTCGCACGTGCCCGCCTGTGGAAGCCCAGGGCAGGGTGCGACGCGGCAAGCAGTGTGAACGTGTGGAGGTGCCGGGGGGCAGCGCCCATGGGTACGAGTGTGGAGCAGGCAAGCAGGCTGTTCTCTGCCTCCACCAAACGCTGCCAAACGATATGTCACACAGGTGTATCTCTCTGAAGGCGTGTAAAAGCCAACCTTGTCAAGCGCACCCGCCCCCAGACCCCACCTGGATTTCGTCCAGGGCCTTCCACTGCACCTTGGGGTAGTGCAGGCCCGAGGCGGTGATGATCGTGCGCTGCAGCGTGCTGGTCCACACTGCGGCAGGTTGGCGGTGCTGGACAGGCAAGTGTTATGAGAAGGCACAACAGGCAATGGCCCGAGGAGGACACAAGAGAGGCAGGGTTGCGTCTGCGCAGATGCAGGAGGGCCAAATTGCAATCGAGCTGCTCGCTGCTTCAACCCGAGACCAGCCTCCAGCAGGTGCCGCTGCGCTGCAATGTCCTCCTGCTGAGCCTGCTGTGCTGCCACTGACGCTTAAGTCACCGCACCTGCCACCGGGTAGGGCTTGCCGTCGCCGGTGCGAGGAATGCGCGAGGCCAGAATGTCGGGCAGCAGCTGCGCGTACATCTCGCCCCGTGGGCTGCTCGCAGCATGGCAGGGTGGGCGGGCAGAGGCGGGTAGGTCAGCTGCTATGCGCAGCGGCCGAGCATGGGGGTGGCGCCCAACCAGCAGAAAGCAAGCATGGGCAGCATGGGAGCAGGCAAGGCACGTGAGCAAAGATGGCCAGCCAGCCAGCAGGCCAAAACAGAGGGGCCTCATGCAGGCACCTGAGTGTGGAGTTGCCGCCAATCTTGCCCAGCGTGTTGAACTGGCTCTCGCCGTGCCGTGTGAGCCAAATCTTGCGGGGCCGCCCCACGCCCGCACGGCACACCTGCAGGTGGGTGCGATCAGGAGGAACTTTCAAATTTTGAAGACACACACGAGCCTTGCATGCTGTGTGATCATCATTTGTCGTGCGCCAGGCGGCAGGCTACCCCAGTGATCTTGCTGGCTTGCAGCAGTGATGGCATGGCTGGAGCAGCAGCAGCAGCACCGTCTGTCGCACTCTCCCCCTTCCAGGCCCTTGCTTGCCTGCATGAGGAAGAAGACCATCTTGCCCGGCAGGTATCCGGAGATACGGTTCAGGTCCATGTAGCCGCGGCCTGCGGGGAGGGGAGTGTGCGGACAGCAAGGCAAAACAGAGCGCGGTGAGCTGAGCAGGCGGGCAGCGATGATGGAGCGGCCGCCGCACTGCTTGGTCCCGCACCCCTACCAAGCCGCACCGATGCCGGCTGCCCACCTGGCAAGCGCACACCCACCTGTGACCATGTCGATCAGCTTGATGTAGTGCAGCGTGCGGTCCATGATGGTCTCATAACCGTCCTCGTACTTGCGAATGCGCGCCCGAAAGTCCTGCAGCGGTGAGCCGTAGCAGGTGGTTGGGGCGGAGTGGCAATGTTGGGTGCGCTGCCTCGGTAGGTCAGGTCCAAGCAACCACCTCACTGCTTGCACACCACCAACGCGGTGGTTGCAACCCAACCCAAGGTGCACATCGTGCACCGAAGCCGCTGCCGTGCCCTGATTGGCACCCACCGCCAGAGCGGGCTCCATGTCCTGCCCCTTGTAGTCGGGGCTGTACATCATTTTCAACCGGTAGTTGTTCTCCAGCACCTGGCGGCAGGGAGGGAGCGCGAGCAAGAGCGTGTGGCATGCGACGGAGTAACCACACGCGTCGGGTGGCATACCGCCGAGTGCAGCATAAACTCGGTGGCCAAGCACGTACAGGATGCATGTAGGTGTTGCGTGCAGCGGCTAGACAGACTTTCAGTTCGCTCGGCATGCCAGCCCTGCTGGTGCAACCTCCACCTCCCCAAGGCGCTACAAGCCAGCCCAGCCCACCTCCATGTCGTTGCAGATGGACTCGATGAAGAGGTACTGCCACTTGCCTGCAGCAGCAAGGCAAGACGAGGCGGCAGATGTTCGTCACACCTTTGCACCCCAGCATAGCGGCAGTTGCCACTCGTCGCCGCGCTGCTACCAGGGCAGGCAGCAGCGCGCATCCAGCACCTAGTGGCAAGTCAGCTAGCCATCCAGGTATTCATATCCCGCTGACCATGGAAGCGGGTGCGCAGGAAGTTGCGGCGCTCCTCGGTGGAGTTGGTGGCGTCCAGCACCGCCACCTGGGCGCCCTCTGCAGATGAAGCAGCAGCAAGCAGGGCAGTGTGACGATGCAAACCAGCCGGAGCAGGGTGCTGTTGCACTTCACGGGTGGCCTGGCCGGCACAACATAGCCCGCCAAGCAGCCAGCGCAGCGAAGCGCAGCACGGCACAGCACAGCACAGCACGGCACAGCCCACTGCCCACCCGTCTCCAGCCAGGCCTCCATGTCCTCCAGCGCCATGAGCAGCGCGGCGTGCCGCAGCTTCTGGCCCACCGGGTTGCGCATGTCGAAGAACTCGGCATCCTGCGTGTGCGCACAGGGGAGCAGGCTTGGTAAGTTTGGTGTCAATGAGGCTCAATCTGTGCCAATGCATGTCCAGGTGTGCAACAGCCGCACAGGCCCGCAGCAGCACAATGCAACATGAGCAAAGGCGACATGCACACAACTGGCTTGCAAGCAAGGCAATGATAGCCACCGCGCATGCCTGGTGCTCCGCGCCCTTGACGCGCCGCCGGTACTGCCCCACGTTGAAGTGCTTGGTGGGGTGGCCCAGCCTGCAGGGCAGTGGCAGGCAGCGACAGCAGGGCTGATCAGAGCCAGCCCGGCTGGCACATGTGCCTGCTGGGGCGCCTACCAGCACGGCAATGATGGAGTGGCAAGTGCATCGCTTGTGACGACAATGCAACAGCCGTCCAACGCGCCATCCGCACGCATGGCAATGAGCGTTAACCCTCGCCCGCCGCGCCCACCAGTTGAGGTAGCACATCAGCTTGTTGCACAGGAACGTCTTGCCGCGTGCGGGCAGGCCCACCTGCAGGTGCACAGCAAGCAGTACAGGCCATGATTGAAGCAGCCGCTTGGTCACGATCACGGTGGGCAGCAGTACCAGTGCAGCAAACCATCTTGTCAGCTGAAACGCACCCTCCACTCATGCCCCATCGACCACAGCACAGCCAAATCACGCCACTTGCACACCGCTCACCAGCACCACAATCAGCTTCTGGCGGTCCACGCGCTTCATGCGCCTGCCGCTGCCTCGCGCTGCACAGTGGGCAGTGCAGGGCGGCTGATGGGCCGGCCGAGGGGATGCATCGTGCTGTTGCTGCTGCATGGGCTGCGAACACCAGCGCCATCAAACATGCAGGCCAATGGGGGAGCACCGCAGAAAGAGTGCTGCTGCTGCTCGCAGCCGCAGACGGCACAGGCCAGCCGCCTCCGCCTCCCACCATGGCACAGACCAGCCAACCATGCCACCCGCACGGCAAAGGCCAGCTTGCTCCACTACCCGACAGCAGCCGCGCCTCTCACTCACCCGAGCCCAGGCGGTCCAGCGAGGCGTAGGATGCGCTGGGCTGCGCGTCCAGCCCCGCCAGGTTGCCAATGCTGCTGTCGCTGCCGTGCTCGTCCTCGCTGTCCACATCGTGCTGTGTTCATCAATAAGGGGCAGTTGGAGGGTGGAAGGGTGGCAGGGGAGGAGGTTCGTTCGTTGATGGGCCACCCAAAGCAGCAAGGCAGCGGCAGCAAGGCTGCGCCCGCATTGACTTGCGCAGACCATCAGCGCCCTCTCAGCCATATACGCATGCTGCTGCTGTTGCTGCTGCTTGCACGGCGTGTACGCCATGCAAGCGCGAGCACAGTACGCCAGCGCAAGGCGGCACCCACCCTGCAGTACAACCCTGCGCCTCCCAGGCCCTCCCCTCACCGCCAGCAGCTTCAGATCCTTGAAGTAGATGTGGGAGGTGGAAGCATCGGTGGAGCGGTAGGCGGCTGCCGCCCGGTCAAAGTGCTCCTGCTCTGCGGTGGGCAGCGGCTTGATGGGCACCCGGGCTGCGGGCAGGGCAGACGCGAGGAGATGCAGGCGGGTAAGTCGAGCATTCACATGGGGCGGACGGTGGCTGCAGCTCTGGAACGTGTTCACATTTCCCACAGAAGCCCTCATATGAGTGCAGGCAATGCACACAGCTAGGCGGTAAGCAAACCTAAGTAGTCAAAGGGCAGATAAAAACAGCGGCAGCACCGCATTTTGGCGGCGGCGGCGCACCGACGGGGGCGCTGGGGCTGGGCAGGCCATCCAGGTTGCCGCTAGCCTTCTTTCCCTCCTTGGACAGCTTGTGCCGCCTGCGACATGTAGCAGCAGGGCAGGGCAGCACCCAGGTCGTGAGTGCACGGGGCAGCGGCAGCAGCAGGCATGGCAGCAGGCATGGCAGCAGGCACGGCACGCTTTCCCACACCAAACCCGCAGCCAGTCAGCGCAACTATTGCTGCACCTGCAACTCACCAGTACTCCCACATGGCGCCTGGCTCGTCTCAGCCACCAAGGAGGGTCTACACCTGCAGCAGCAGCGGGGCGAATAAGCACCAACGCAAAGCAGGCGGCACTGCCGCCGCCGCTGCCGCCGCCGCTGCTGCAGGAGCAGCCCCTGCCGTCCGTGCATCTGTACAGGGCTTGGTATGCGAGTATGAGACCATGCAAAGCGCCGCAGCGTCTGCAGCCGCCTCCACAGTGAACGCCTGAGCGCAGCCGGCAGCGCAGCGCTGCCCTGCGCCCCGCTGCATTGCCACTCTTCTCACCCAAGCGCCAGCAGTGTTATAAAACGCAGCTGCCTTTGGGGCCCGTGCGGCGGCGGCGCAGCGCCAAGGGCTTCCCTCTGGCCGCCTTTCACTTCTGCAAGTGCTCCCCAACGATCGCTGCAGGCTATCAAATGTGAACAATGCGTGCGGCTGCAGCCCCTGATGCAGCTCAGCAGCCGGCGACCGAGCCGCCGCCGCCAACGTGGCGCTGCCGCCGCCAACCGCCTCTGCAAGATGAGCGTACTCCTAGGATATGTGCCCACTGGGTCTCCAGGTATTCATACTTACATATACAATTGCACTATCGTACAGTTTATGCAGCAAGCGGCAGCTTGCCGCTGCGCTCACACGCGGCGGTCGGCGCCGACGTCCAGCACCCGCCGCACCTCGTTGGGCCGCAGCTCCACAAACTGGCCAAACGGCAGGTCGCGGGGCAGGCGGTAGCCGCCGATGCGCACCCGCCGCAGCGTCTTCACCTCGAGGCCGGCGTGCTCCACGAGGTTGCGCACCTGGGCGGGTGGGGAGGTGGGGAGGCAGGCAGGCAGGCGGGGTCAGACTGCGCACTACTGCATGCAATGCATGGCAGCTGATGCCTGCACAGGAGCAGATGCCGTGAACGCTTGCTTATAACGGTTCCAGCAGCTGGGCATGCGCCCGTGCAGCGGCATGCCCCACACAAGCGGGCGGGCAGCTGCGCAACAGTACGGGCTGCTACAGCAGGAGCCGGACGGTGTGTGTTACGTTGTGCCGCTGGCTCACCTCGCGGTTGCGGCCCTCTGCCACCACCACTCGGATGCGGTTGGTCTTCATGGCGTCTGTGTCGTCGCGGATTACCGCCACCGGCTGCACAAACACGCCGCCCATGGCGCAGCCTGCGGCAGGGGAGGCGCGATGGGCGGGTGAGGTGAGGAGCAAGGGCACAGCGTGGCCAGCAACACACTCCGACTATGTGGAGCGAGGATCGCGCTCCGAAGGCAAGCGTGGGAAGGGCCAACTCAGCTTGAGGCAGCACTTGGCAAGAGCAGCCTCAAGCTGGAGTTCATGATGGGCTGCTGTCGGCCCATGGCATACCAGCAGCAAGCCTTGCCCACGCCTACCCAAACAACCACCCTGGTGCGCCACCCATGCCAGTCGACCTTCCCACCCCGGTTTGCTCCCAAGCCTCTCACCCGCCGCAATCTTCGTCAGATCCTCCTGCCGCGGCTTGCGGTCCAGCGTGACGCTGTATTCCTTGGTGATGCCGCTGCTGGGGTGCATCACCCTGCAGGGCGCAGTGGGAGAGCAGCAGGTCAGGGCGAGGACGGGCGGTGAGAGGAAAGCGGTGGGGCAGCAAGGGTGAGCCCTTGAGAGCGGCTGGACTAGCCATTCTTCCAGCAAATGCCACAGCTTTGTGCAGTTTGCCGCACGGCAGCGCAAGCATGCAGCAGCGCCTGCCTGCAAACCGCAGCCAGCAGCACTAACTAGCCCACCCGCCGCCCACCTGTGCGCCCAGTCGCCATCGTTCGTCACAAAGATGAGCCCCACAGACTGCACGTCCAGCCGGCCCACAGTGAACAGGCGGGGCGCCACAGGCTTGCCGCCGCCGCCGCCGGCACGCGCCCTGGCGGCCTGCCGCTGCTGCCAGCGCGCAATCCAGTCATCAAAGAGGGACACCACCAGGCGGCCCTCCCCGCCGTCCTCCTGCAGGCCCACGTTGCTGCAGCAGGGGCCAGGGGAGCGATGCTCTCAGCTCAACAGTGCGCGCGCTCGCGCCGGCAGCCCCTTGCAAGGCTTGGCCCTCAACAAACCAAACACCAGAGCTACAAGCGGCAGCCGGCCAGCAGGGTGCTGCTGGCAAGTCGCACCTGCAGATGAAGCCCTTTGGCTTGTTGAGGGCAAAGTAGAACTTGCGCTGCACGGCAGCGGCGCTGATCTCCCGCCCGTTGACCGTCACCTGGCCAGCAACAAAGGGGCATGTCGTAATATTGGTGCATGGCAGAGGCAACGTGTGACTGCCCGGCAATCGACGCCCTGCGCTGGCCCTGCAATTTACACCACCCCCCCATGCCTCGGCTACATTTGCATGGCGCTACAAGCCACACCACACAGTTTGTGTCTGCCTCCCCAGCCTGCTGCAGCCGTACCTTGTCCTTGCGCAGGTCCACCTGCCTGCCCGGCTCCGTCACCACCTGGCCGTTGACCTGCACCTGTAGCCAAGGGAGCACAGAAGAGACAGATGCAGTTTTCAGCCGCTTGTACGCAAGCCAGCAGGCGCGAGCAGAACCGCCGACCATGCCTGCTTTGTCGCATGCTCACTTAGTCGGTAGCAAGCGCAGCTCACCAACTTGCAAGTATCCACATCCACTGCTGCTTGCCCGCTCACCTTGCCCTCAAAGACGAGCTCATCAGCAGCGCGCCGCGACGCCACACCAGCCGATGCAATGGCCTGCGGCAGCGGCACGGACAGGTGCAGGCATTGATGTAAGGGAGCGCATAGGCCATCGCCGCCGCCAGCGGAGACCGCACTGCAACGGTGTACAAGCACGAATGCGGTGGCGGTGCAGCAAGCGCAGGCCCACCACCAGGGAGCAGCACGCACTTTGTTGAGGCGCAGCTTGCCGGTGTCCGCCGCCTTGCCGCCGCCTGCCTGCCGCACGGGGCCGCGTGCACTGCCTCGGCTGCTCCCACCGCCGCTGTTGTTGCCTCTGTTGCGCCATGGGGGCGGTGACCCTGCACGCTCTGGCGCAGGGGACTTGGGCGCCGCAGCTGCGGCACACAGCACCGCCCGGCGCCGTGGCAGCGGCGGCGGCGGCAGTGATGCCACCACAAGCGCCTGCACCGACGGCCTGGGAGGCTGCAGGAAGGCGCCACCTGCCAGCCGCAGGCTGCCAGCTGATGCCAGGGCCGCCATGGCTCACGCTGCGGCGGGCTGTGGTGGAGGGCTCCCTGGCGGACGTGCAAGTTTGTGGGTTCACTACAGCTTCACGCGGTTGTAAAGCAGCGCATGCATGCAGCCCGCTGACTGCCGCCTTGCATGCATGCCGCCGCTCGCCGGCGCTGTGCGCTGCCGCGGCGCCGGCATTCAAAGTGCTGGCCCTCTGCGCGCCTGCAACCATTCTTGTCGCCCCCCCTGCATACTCTCTGGTCACTTCCAACGCCCGCGGCCATGCTTGCCACCTCCACCGCCCGTCTGACCGCCGCCCCTGTGGCTCGGTGAGCTGCCCGCGCCTGCCGGCCCCTGATCCGGGCCTGCCCTGTCATGAAACGCCCGGTGATCGCGCCGCACAGGTTTCTGGCGCTGCCTGGCTGTGGGCCACGCTCCTGCCCGTTGGCCCTTGCTCGCACAGCCCGCCTGACGCCCTGCCCACGCGCGCCCCGCACGACTGCAGGCCCGCCAAGATCGCCCGCCGGCCCCTGCGCACCGGTGAGCTGCCGCCGACGCGGCGCCTGCGCCGGCTGGAGCGCGCGCAGCTGTGCGTTGCCGCTGAGCTCTTTGCCTCTCCACCGTGCCTGGCAAGCCGCTCAGCTGGTCAAACCAGCAGCATGCACTGCCTCTGCTCTGATAGCACTCAAGCCTTGTCCCGCTGCCTCCTCCCTGCCCTTATTTGCAGCCGCTGTCAACGTGCGTGCGGTCGCCACCGGCGCCGACAAGCCCAGCAAGGATGCGCTGCAGGACGTGGCCTCCGATGCCTCCGCCGCGCTGCAGGCCAAGGGCCAGGAGCTGCTGACCTACGCCCAGGTGAGGCGGCAGGGCTGGTTGGGGCGGGACCGGCTGGTCCCGACCCGGTCGGTGGCTGTTGGTGACTGAGCAAGGGCTGAGCGGTTCAAACGTGGCTGATGGCGGCATATGCTGGCCGGGAGCGCCTGCTGCCTGATGCATCGCCTGCCTGCCTTCCAAGGTGCTGTGCTGTGTTCAGCTCGCAATGCAAAGTGTCGGCTTCGTCAGCATGCCCCGCCCCACCTGCCAACTCACCTCCCCCGCCCTCCCAACTGCCTTCACTTCACTCCTGCAGGCCAAGTGGGAGGCCAGCGACAACAAGCCCGGCCTGGTGGCCACCGGCGTGGTGGGCCTGGTCGGCCTCTACCTCGTCTCCGGCCTGGTCAACACGTGAGTCAGGGGTGCAGCTTGCACCCAGGCGGTTGGACCTGCACCGGACAGCGGCGGAGCTGTTGGGCAGCGGGGTGGGCAATTTCACGCGCTTTTGCCTGCTCACCTCGGCCCCTCAGCAGCAAAGTGCAGCCAACTCACTGCTCACTCCCCCCTGGCCCGTGCCTCTCGCCGCAGTGTGGACCACCTGCCCCTGCTCAACAAGCTGTTTGAGCTGCTGGGCCTGGGCGTGTCCGCCTGGTTCGCCTACCGGTGAGCAGGATTGCAGGGCCAAATGTTGTACCGGAGTGCAGATGCCTGCATGCCGACTGCTGCATGCTGGCCACAGTCGGGCACTTGCTCACAGAGTGCTGTAAACTGCTCAAACCGTCGCTCAGTGCGGCTGTCCCCCGACCTGGTCCTCACGCTGGTCTGCGCTGTGCCCCCCTCTCTGTGTGCAGCTGGTTCTTTGTGGCCGGCGAGCGCGAGGCCATCACCAAGGAGGTGTCCAAGGTGGCCAACAAGATTGGCCTGGACCTGTGAGCAGGGCCAGCGTGCTGCTGCAGTCCCCGCCTAGATGCTGCTGGGTTGCCAACCCCGCAGCCTATCTGAGCGCCCCCGGCAGCAAGGAGCTGCCAGGTGGCACGAAACCGATGATGCGATTGATAGCACTGCTGCATGTGTGAATGAACTTAGCGGGCGTGGCGCCGGCGCTGTACCTGTACCCTCCCTCCCCACTATGCCCGCCCTCGGCTGCTACTTGTCCTCTCCTGCCCCTACCTGACGTGCACCCTGCCTGCACCCTCTGCTCCCTCCGTCTCGACTTAGAATTGTTCTGATGTTCTCCAATGCCCTGCCCCTTTAGTTTGCTTTTCCCGGTTAGCGGTTTGTCCAGAGTGATGTCCCTTGCTGACGTGCTGCCGGCCTGGCCGCAGCCTTGTGATAGATAGTGACCGTCAGAGATGGGTGACACAGCGGCAAGGCTAGAGCTGAAGCACAGTGCCATGACACAGAGATGTCTGGTCATGTGCGCCCCTCCTGTGCTGCATGTATGTCACTTGGCTGGCTGCTGGAGCATGCGGCAGCAGCAGCTGTTTGCGGCAGCCAGGCCGGCTGTATAGGGAACCCACCTGCAAATGCGTGCACAGCTCTTGATGCCCGCCACCACAACTGGCTGGGGTGTTATCCAACGCCGCCCTCAACCACCACACTGCACTGCTGCTGCGCTGCCTTACCAAGTGAGATGGTCAGCTGGATTGCAGGCAGCAGCAGGTAAAGACTGCGCCCCAGCTGGAGGAGCGAGCAGCGGCGGCAACCGATCGAATGCAGGCAGCCTGATCGGGTGGGTGGCAGTTTTGCGGGGCGGCGCGGCAGGGCGCTGTGAGCCCTGGCCATGCTGCTTTGCGATGTGAGGCCTTCAGGTGGTTTAAGTTGGGAAGGGAGGCCTCGCTTTGACTTTGACTTTGTGTGGGTTACGGGAGGCCTCTTGACTTTGACTTTGTGTGGGTTACAGCCATTCAGCACAATCCTGTGCTGCCCACT